>CXWJ01001607.1_pt1 | contig 11607 bp, 10 predicted proteins | sample 590841 | NCBI WGS metagenome assembly CXWJ01 (sample SAMEA3498367, study PRJEB10139) | wastewater metagenome | biome: wastewater treatment plant; material: activated sludge | place: Austria | collected 2015-01-21 | reverse complement strand
AGAATGACTGAAGAATTAACAGACCTTGCTATACTAAATTTGAGAGGAAGAAAAATTCCTGTTCGAAGTTATAACAGGTCTATTTCTTTTTTTTCAGTAGTAGCTGCTGTTCCTTTTTTCCCACTATATCTTTTAATTAAACTAATAAGGCTTGTTAGGTAAACAGGAATGAACCCGAAGTTGAGCATCATAATAGTAAGCTATAATGTAAGCGATTTGCTTAGGTCTTGTCTGCAGGGTATTTATAATGATGCGTTAAAAGACATTGAAGTAATTGTGGTTGATAACAACAGCACCGATGACAGCGTAAGCATGATTAAAGAGAATTTTAAGGATGTAGTTCTTTTAGAAAATAAGCACAATGCAGGGTTTCCTGCNNATCTATGAGTTGCTATTGTCTTCAGAAGAATTAAAAATTATAACGCCATGTTTATTAAATACTGATGGAAGTACACAGTTTTCCATCCAAAAATTTATAACAGTAACCGAAATATGGCTTGAGGTTTTTTTTCTTCATAACCCTTATAAAAGAATACATAGTTATTTTAACTCAGCCATTACAACTCCAATAAAAGTAGAAGCTGCATCTGGCGCAGCACTTGCATTTAAAAGAGATGTAATAAATAAAATTGGTGCGCTAAACGAAAAAATGTTTTGGACAGAGGATATGGAATTTTGCTACCGTGCTTCAAAAAATAAAATAGAAACATGGTATTATCCTGATATAAAAATTACGCATCATATTGGCGAAAGTGGTAAGAAAAACCCTTCTGTAATGATTTCAAACCAGGTGCTTACCAAAATAAATTTTTTTAAAGAAAATCATTCTGTGATTTCTTTCTCTCTTGTTTGGACTGCACGATTAATTCATATTCTGTCGCGTTTAATCTTAACAGGCTTTGTACAATTATTTATGCCACGTTTCAAAATTAAGTTTGTCGCCTATTTGTTTACTTTAAAACGTTTTGTCAGGAATGATTACTGATAATAACAAATTGACAAGTAAAACTACACCATTAATTGCATGGGTGGTGGTAAATTATTTTAATGATACCGATACATTAAGTTTTATTACCAAAGAGTATGAGCCTCAGCAAGACGATGATATTATTATCTATGTTGTAAACAACGGAAGCAAAAATATAAACCGGCTAAAAGAAGCACTGCAACAATTTAAAAAGGTTAGTGTTATTTCAGATGGAAATAACCTTGGTTACATGGGTGCATTTTGTTTTGCAATGAAGAATTTTTTTGAGTCCTATGAATGTTACCCGCGCAAAGCAATACTTTCTAATACCGATTTAATTTTACCGCAACAGGATTTTGTAAAATCGCTGTTAAAACTAAAATTAGAAAAGCCAATAGCATGTATTGGTCCACAAATTATTCATGCCGTAACCAACAAGAATCAGAATCCGCTATATTCAGTTCGACCATCTAAACTAAAACTCAAGTTTCTCAGCATTATATTTTCATCTTATCCCTTGTATTTAGTTTATCAATACATGTTTTACGTTAAAAATATTTTTTTAGGCAGTGGTGAGTCAAATGAAGCAAAAAATGTTTATGCCATTCATGGTTCGTTTATGATTTTATCTCAACATTTTTTAGATAAGTTTTTTACCGAATTGCAAAAGGCGCCTTTCTTACTTGGTGAAGAATTGTTTATTGCAGAGTTATGTAAAACAGAAAAATGGCAAATGGCAATTGATTACAACCTAAAGGTTATTCACAATGAACATGCAGTTACCGGAAAGTATAAATCACGCAAAATAGTAAAACACTTAAGGAACTCAATCAAAATTATTGTAGCTAAATTTTATCAATAAATTTACAGAAATGATATCTGTTGTTTGTCCGGTTTACAACGAAGAAGCATACATAAGCAAGGTGCTTGAGTTTTTTGTGTCTGCCTTACCGGTTGACAAAGAAATTTTTATTGTTGATGGAAACTCTACTGATAGAACAACTGTGATAGTTAATGAATTTGCAAATAAGCACACCAATATTTTTTTACTGAATAACCCAAGTAAAACAGTTCCCTTTGCTTTAAACATGGCTATACCAAAATGCAAAGGAGAATTTATAATACGACTTGATGCGCATACTGAATATGCACCTGATTACTTTGAACAAATAATAAAATCATTTAAAGAAACCGGAGCGGACATTGTTGGAGGCCCTATGCGAACTGTTGGTAAAACTGATTTTCAGAAAGCTGTGGCATATGCAACCTGTACCAGGTTTGGTGTTGGAGACAGTGCATTTCACGATGAAATGAAAAGCGGATACGTTGATTCTGTTTACTTAGGTGCCTGGAAAAAAGAAATTTTTAATGATGTGGGATATTTTGATGAAACATTAAAAAGAAATCAGGATGATGATTTTCATTACCGTGCCAAAGCAAAGGGAAAAAAAATATTTCTTAATCCTCAGATAAAATCATTTTATTATCCACGAGACACTGTAAAAAAATTATTTCTGCAATATTTTCAGTACGGCTTATATAAGCCAATCGTATTAAAAAAAACCATGACTGAGATTAAACTACGGCATCTCATTCCTTCGGCCTTTTTATTGTATTTAATTTCTCTTCCTGTTTTGTTATTCTTCAGCAGCTTGTTTTGGTTACCTTCTGTTTTGTATTTGGCCCTCAGTTGTTGGTATGCAATTTCATCACATGGGAATTTAAGTCAAAAGGTTTATACATTCATGTCATATCCATTGCTGCATATTTCCTATGGATCTGGTTTTTTAGCCGGGCTCGCTAAAACATAGATGTTTTTTATATACTCTAAACAACAGTCTTTAATTCTGTTATTTTTGCGGCTGCCTTTTCCTTATTGTATTAATGAAGAATATTACTTTAAAACTTGTAGTTGATTTTCTTTTAGGTGCTTCGCTTTTTCTGATTCCATTTTTGCCCGTGCTTCCACCTATTTTATGGATAGTGGCAATTGTACTTTGGGTAGCAGGCGGTGGATTTAAAAAATTGAATTTAAATTTTGTTAAAAGCAAACATGTTTGGGTATTACTTTGCTTGTATCTGGCATTGGCAATGGGTATGTTATGGACTAATGATTTAGATTATGGCTTTAGAGATTTAAGAATCAAATTACCGATACTGATTTTTCCATTATTCTTTTTCTTTTTTGAGGTTGATGAGCAATCTTCAAAATTTTTAAAGGAAGGTTTTGTTTGCGGAAGCGTTGCAGCCGCTCTTTTTTCATTTATCAATGCTTCTGTTAAATATAGTTGGACGGGTGATACCAATGAATTTTTTTACATTAACTACTCTTACCTAATGTTTCCGGGTTACTTTGCTATCTGCATCAATTTAGCCATTATATTTATTTTATCCACAATATTTAATCAGCAAAAAATACTTTTTACCTCAAATAAACTTTTGTTATGGGCAACGGTCATTTTTATGTCAGCAAACATTATTCTTATTTCGGAAAAAATGAGCATGATAACAGCAATTGTAGCAGTACCTTTCTTTTATATTGCAGAATCCCACAGTAAAAAGTTATTGAAATCTAATATTAAAAAACTTGTCATTGCCTTTGCCGCTTTTATAATTGTTTTTGCTCTTTACCTAAATCATTATAACCGTTTTACCCAGGTTTTTGATGCCATAAAAACATTTAGAGAAGACAGCAACCCTCGTGACAAATCATACTACAACAGCTCAACCATCAGGCTTGCTGAGTGGAAGTATGGTTACGAAATATTTTTAGAGCATCCGTTTATTGGTGTAGGAACAGGTGATATAAAAAATGAATCAATGAATAAATATATAAAGGAAAATTTTACTTATGGTATTGCGCACTTTGAGACCCCTGCAAGTCAGTACCTGCATATGGCAATTATTTTAGGATTACTTGGGGTTGCTGTTTTGTTGTTCTCCTTTTTTTATCCTTTTTTTCTTGCAATAAAATATCAGCATTATGTTTATGCAGCCTTTCTGCTTATTTATATTTTAAATTCCATAACCGGAACAATACTTACAGCAAGCTGCGTTTTAATTTATGGGTTCTTTAACTCGTTTCTTTTTTTTGAAATGATTAGGAACAAAAAATATTCAAATCAATAGTTAAGATAATTTTAATAATGAAAGTCCCCTTTTCTCCTCCGCGAATAGACGATGCAATAGCCGATGCTGTAAAAGAAGTTTTGTTTTCGGGATGGATTACTACTGGACCAAAAACAAAACTGTTTGAGAAAAAACTGACTGAATATTGCAACGTACCCAATGTGCTTTGCCTGAATTCTGCTACTGCGGGTCTTGAAATTATATTAAGATGGTTTGGTGTAAAAAAAGGTGATGAAGTAATACTCCCTGCTTACACATACACCAGCACAGCTAATGTAATAGTGCATTGCGGGGCTACTCCTGTTTTTGTAGATGTAAATGCATATGATTTCAATATCAATGTGGAAGAAGTACGTAATGCTATTACATCAAAAACAAAAGTGATAATGCCTGTTGATTTTGGCGGCTACCCTTGCGATTACAACGAAATGAATGCCCTGGTAAATGATATATCTATAAAAAAAATGTTTGATGCAGGAAATGACAACCAAAAAAAACTTGGGCGCATTTTAATTCTTGCTGACGCTGCGCATTCTTTTGGAGCAACATATAATGGAATTAAGGCGGGTGCATTAACTGATGTATCTGTATTCTCATTTCATGCTGTAAAAAATTTAACTACTGCTGAAGGGGGTGCTGTTGCATTAAACTTACCAGCGCCTTTTAACAATAAAAATATATACGATTATTTGTGTGTTTACACCTTGCATGGGCAAAACAAAGATGCGCTTGCCAAAACACAAAAAGGAAACTGGAGGTACGATATTGTGGAAGCCGGCTTTAAATGTAACATGACAGACATAGGTTCAGCAATTGGTTTAATTGAATTGGACCGATATGATAGTGACACACTAAAAAGAAGAAAAGAGATTTTTGATTTTTACTCATCATCGCTTTCAAAATGTGAGTGGGCAATTATTCCACCTTACGAAACGGGTAATAAAAAATCAAGCTATCATGTTTATGCTTTACGAATTAAAAATTGTACCGAAGCACAACGCGATGAAATTTTAAAACTGATTTTTGAAAAGGATGTAAGCGTAAACGTGCATTTTATTCCCGTACCTATGTTTAGCTATTATAAAAATTTGGGTTATAGCATTAAAAACTATCCGCAAACATTTAAAAACTATGAATGCGAAATTTCATTGCCTGTTTTTTATACTATCACACAAGAGCAATTAAATTTAGTTGTTAACGCAGTGGTTGAAAGCGTAAATTCAGTTTTGAATAAATAGAGGTAAATGCTCAAAAGGATTTTTGATTTTGTTTTTGCTTTTTGTTTTCTCATCATTCTTCTTCCTGTTTTTTTAATAGTTGCAATTGCTATTTCTCTTAACAGCAAAGGGCCGGTGTTTTATTTGCAAAGCAGGGTAGGCAGAGATAATGTTGACTTTAAAATTTTCAAATTCAGAAGCATGTTTATTGCCAGTGATAAAAATTCTTTAATCACTATAGGCAACCGCGACCCACGAATTACCACAACTGGTTACTTTTTGAGGAAATATAAGATAGACGAGCTACCTCAATTGATAAACGTTCTAATCGGCAACATGAGTTTTGTAGGGCCAAGGCCAGAGGTGAGAAAATTTGTTGAGTTATATAATTCTGAACAGTTAAAGGTGCTTAAAGCAAAACCCGGTATTACCGACTATGCTTCTATTGAATACTCCAACGAAAATGAAATATTGGCTGCATCAGCTAACCCATTAACGGAATACATTGAAGTTGTAATGCCCGCAAAGTTGCAACTCAATTTAAAATACATACGTGAGCAAAGTTTCATAACAGATATAAGAATTCTCTGGTTAACTTTTTTAAAAATCTTAAGGCATTAACTTGTTGTATTTTCTCATACTGGGAAAAGGAAGTATTGCTGCGAGTGTAAAAATTTATTCTTCATAATATTCAATTCTTGGGCTCTACATGATTGATAAAAATTACTATGCAGCAGACACATGGGTTGTTTGATGTTTATTTAATCAGCGATTGAGGTAAATTATCAGTTCACCAAAAACTTTAAACTATTAGAGCTTTTGTTCGTGTTAAATCTCGCAACATATACACCTTTAGCAAAAAAACTTTTTTTAAACTGAATAGAAGAATTTTGAGGTAACAAATTTTTACTGTAAATAACTTTACCTGATAAATCACAAACAGAAAAATTAATTTCCACATCAGTATACCTGACCGAAAAAATAATATTATCTGAAGAATAGCTGACTGTGTAATTGTTGATTGATGAAACAGCATTACTTACAGCAGTAACATCAGCAAACGACCACCAATCATTTTTATAATTGATATTAGGATAAACATCACTAGAGCCCAGACCAACATAAGCCTTATTGTCTATTGTCATAAAGGATGAGCCTTGCCTGGTACCACCGCCAAAATTTTGCGTGGCTGTCCATGTATTAATTACAGGGTCGTAATAATAAAAATCGTCAAAGGTCGATTGACCTGTGGTAACCAATTTAGAGCCAGTACCTAAAAAAGCTAAATTGTTGAGTATAAAAACTGCATTGCCATAACTTGCGCTACCTGGGTAAGAAGTTTTTTGCAGCCATGTGTTACTTTGCGGATCGTACTGCCATAAATCATAGCTGTTATAATTTGTTACTTCATTTGATCCACCTACAACAAACCCAAAACCATTTAAAGCAAATCCTCTGGCGCTTTGCCTGAGCGGCCCAGGTATTGATGCGATAGTACTCCATGTATTTGTAAGCGGATTAAAAGAGAAGAAATCGGAAAAATAACTTCCGTATTTTCCCATACCAACATAAGCAGTGTTGCCAATAACAAAAGAAGCACAGGTATATCTCACTCCTCCGGCAAAATTTGCTTTTTGCGTCCAAATATTAGTTATAGGATTGTATTCCCATGTATCGTTAAAATATGTAGAGCCAAGATCAAAGCCTGTGGTAACATATCCTTTGTTATTAACTTCAAAAGAACTTGCACCAAACCTTCCTGATGCAGGCAAGGTTGCTTTCTGACTCCATGCATCTGCCAAGGCATCGTACTCCCAAAAATCGTTAATAAGCGTTATAGAAGTTCCGCTTTGCACAAGTCCGCTGCCAACATAACCAAAGTTACCTATTGAAAAATGAAATGAACCATAGCGATTAGCAGGAGTAAAATTTGCTTTTTGTGTCCACACATATTGCTGTGCAACAACATTAAGCACCAACAGATTTAAAATAACGGAAAAAACTACTGAAGTCTTTTTCATTCTTAAATAAGTTAGTTTTTAATTACAATTTTAGAGTTAAATATTTTACCCTCTGCTGTAATTAGCGAAACAAAATAAATGCCCTGAGAAAGTTCTGGCAACCTTACAGCAAGAGAACCTTGAGGAGTGTATTCGTTATCGAATGATTTTGTAAATACTGTTTCTCCATTGGTGCTTATCATTTTTAGTTTTGATGAGTTAACACCGGAAGGCAATTTTAAATAGAAAGATTTGGTAGCAGGGTTTGGGAACACTGTTAACAGATCCCTGCCATTTGAAAAATTATCCATTAAAGTGGGAGAAACAATTTCAGTTTCAGCAGTATTGGTAAGTACCGGTGCATTAAAATCGAAATAAATTGCAGCACTGTTTTCAATTATATCACCCAGTTGCAAACTTGTTTGGGGTTTAATTCTGTACCTTATAAATCCATGACTCAATGTTTCGTTGGTGTTGCTATCAGCCAACAGAATGTTGTTGAATTTAAAACCAAAGAAATTGTAAACAGGGTCGTGCCTCAATACAACAGGATGAGAGGTTGATATCAATTCAAATGAACTTAACTCAACACCTTGTGGTACGGCATTAATAACATCAATATTAAATGCTGTGTCGGTTCCGGTGTTTTGAAAACGTATTAAATATTCTAACCATGGCTGAGTGGTAAGTTGAGTGGTGGTAATTTCTGAAAGATTAACCTGAATATCGTTAGGGTCAAAAGAACCGGTTACTACCTCGCCCCAGGAACTGTAATTATTGTAAACGTTTATATCGTTGGCAATAGGATCAATAACTACTGGTGAGGTAACCGTTAAGCCAATAGGTGTAGTTGCATCTACATTAACCGTTACCAGGAAACTTGCAGACTGAAAAGGATTGATAGCAGGCAACATCCACACAACTGTATCGTTAGCCGCATAAGAAGGTGTTTCGCTTGCACTCACGTAAGACAAGTTAGAATCAAGCACAAGGGTGATAACAGGGTTTTCTACATTAGTACCTAAATTGCTGTAGCTGATGCAATACATGGCATCAAAGCCGGGGCGGAAATTTCCATAAGGCGTAATAGAAACACTTAAATCTCTGAACAAAGTAGAAGCCTGAAATGCAAAATCTTTTAATGAATCTATTTGATTGATGCCACTGAAGTAAACACTGTGTGAAACGGGTTGTGGTGAGAAGTAACCGATTGAATCGGTGGTAACGGAGAAGTTTCCGGAGTCTAATACAGCAAGGTTGTAATCTCCATTTAATCCTGAAAAAGTAACTCTGCCTGTGGTGGTTTCTGTTATTAATTTGTTTGGCATGAGAGGTTCTCCGGCATCAAACTGATTGTTGTTATTGTAATCGTAAAAGAGTTTGCCGGTAATGGTGTTTGCATCCATTAATTCGAGCCGCCAAACATCATCGTTAATGTTTGCGGTAGGTACATTGCTTGATGCACCTCCGCCTACATAACCGGCACCGGCAAAAGAAAATGCAAAGCCGCCATATCTTCCAACAGCGCCAAGGGATGCAATTTGCAACCAGGTATCGTTAACAGGGTTGTAGGTGTAAAAATCGTTGTAAACAAAACTGAGATTATTTCCTAAGCCTACGTAACCTAATCCGTTAATGGTAAATGCTGATGCGCCATACCTGCCAGGACCGGGCATGGATGCTTTTTGGTTCCATTGGTTATTTGCCTCATCGTATTGCCATAGTTCATTTGTAACAGATGATAAAGCAGTAGTGCCACCAAAAACATATCCATAATTATTTATAGAGAAGCCAGATGCTGCCTGACGAGGGGAGCCACCAATACTGGCAACCTGCGTCCAAGTATCGAGGGTGGGGTCGTATCTCCAAAAATCGTTTGTTAGGGGTATGTATCCCATGCCCACGTAAGCAAAGCTATCTGTAGAAAAATAGGCAGTACTGTAACGGGGCGAACCACCATAGTTTGCTTTAGGCGTCCATGTGTTGTTTGAAGGGTCGTACTCGTAGGTAGTGTTTACGGCAGTGGGTGTCCATCCGGTAGTAACATATCCTTTGCCGCCAATGGCAAAGCCGGCAGCTGCACTAACGCATGTATCGGGGAAATCGGAGAGTTGTGTCCATGTATCAAGTGCGCCATCGTATTCCCAAAAATCTCTGTGGGTATATTCATAAGTTGACCCGGAAAAAGTAATGCCACAGCCTACGTAGCCTTTGTTGCCAATAGAAAAATAAAAAGGTACGAAGCGACCTCCGCCCGGAAAGTTTGTTTTTTGATTCCAAACGTAGGTTTGGGAAAAGGAGTTGGTGCAGAGGAGTGCTGCAATCAATAAGAAGGTAAGTTTTTTCATAATAATAAGAGTTAATTACAACACCTCAAATGTAATGGTTTGAGAGTGGGATGCAAAAGATAATTTCAGGGTGTAAATACCAGAGATTAAGTGCTTAAGATTCAAGTTAAGTTTGGCAGGAGCTAAAAAAGTTTTATTTGAGTTAGAGTAAACTAATTGCCCGGAAGAATTGAATACATCAATTTTTTTTAGTTGTGCTAAATTGGTTTGAATGTAAAAATTTCCGTGGTTGGGATTGGGAAATAGATTTACTTCTGCTTTTTTAGCATGAGAAAATGTGGAGGTGTTTAATGATAGTTGCCAAACATCTTGCAGGAGGGTGAGGTTGGGGTAGATTAAAGAAGAGCCGGTGCCTACATATCCATTGTTACCGAGGGAGAATGCAAATGTTTCGAGCCGTTTTCCGCCACCAAAATCGGGAAGTTGCTGCCATGTATTTGACAGAGGATTGTACCTGTAAAAGTCTTGAAAGGTGGAAGTATCATCTGCACCCAGCCCAATAAATGCATCGTTTCCAATTGTAAAAACAGCACTAGCACTACGGGGGTAACATGGGCAAAAAGTTTTTATGCTCCATGCATTGGCGCTTGTATCGTATTGCCATACTTGATTATTATGAGGTCCACCTAATTGTCCTCCCCCAAAAACATATCCGACACCATTAATTGCAAAACCAGTTCCGGCAGAGCGAGGTTGTCCGCCAATGTCGGCAATTTGTGTCCACATATCATTTTGTTGATCATACTTCCAAAAATCGGTGTTATATGGATTGTAACCCATACCTGCGTAAGCATAATTGCCAATAACAAAAAAAGCAGTATTGTATCGAGCACTACCTGCAAAATTTGCTTTAGCGCTCCAAGAGTTTGTGAGAGAATTATATTCCCATGTTTCTGTTGATTGTGCAGGAGACCACCCGGTGGTAACGTATCCGAAATTTGCGATACTGAAAGAAGCTGTGCCTCGCTTGCACAAACCGGGCATGTTTGCTTTTTGCGTCCATGTATCTGTAGTATCATTATACTCCCATAAATCTGTATAAATATAATTTAAGGTTGTTCCTCCGCCATCTATTCCTGAACCGGCATATCCTTTTCCATTAATGGTAAAAAAGAAAGCATCGTATCTTAATCCTCCACCGAAATTATTTTTTTGAGTCCATGTATAGGTTTGTGAATATGCGCTTTGAATAAGTAAAACTAAAATAGCTACAAGATTGTATTTGAAAGTCCATTTCATGTAGAGCAAATGTAACTAGTTGCGTTTAAAAAGAGAATCTTTTAAAGAAACGATATAAGAATTAAATTCGGGAATAATATTTAAACGCAGAATAATAAAGGTGTAAAGAGAACTAATGATTATGCTGTGTATGAGAATATCGGCAACCGGATAAGAAAGATGAGGAAGAAAATATTGCAAAGTAAAAATAAGCGCAATTAATAAAATTGAGGCAAGAGTATGTTTTGATAAAGGATGAATGCCATAATTCCAATAGAGAATTAATGTATTGATAAGATTGAGTACAACTCCAGATAGCGCTGTAGCAATTGCAGCACCTAAAACACCATACAGAGGAATTAAAATTACAAGCAGAAACAAATTGAGAAGAACAGAGACAATAAGCATAATGGAACCATAAATGTATTTACCAGAGTAAACAAGCACTTGAGAGTTTAGCCCGGTTGCCATATTAAACAATGTTCCAAAACTTAAAATGAGAATTATCAGTTCCCCACCCCGGTATTTTTCTGGTAAAAACTGGAGAATGCTTGTAATGTTTCCATTGATTAATAAAAACAGCAAGCCTCCAATTACAAGCATATACTTTGCAGACTTTTTGTATATATCATTTACTACGTCCATTTTATTTTGGACAAGCGCGGTAGTAATATTATATGTTGCAATTTTATCAAGCGCATTTAATGGAACTTCAATAAGTGTAGGAA
>CXWJ01044955.1_pt1 | contig 11612 bp, 13 predicted proteins | sample 590841 | NCBI WGS metagenome assembly CXWJ01 (sample SAMEA3498367, study PRJEB10139) | wastewater metagenome | biome: wastewater treatment plant; material: activated sludge | place: Austria | collected 2015-01-21 | reverse complement strand
AACGGCGGCCGCGACTGCGGGACCGACACGATCAGCCTCACCCAGGCCCTGGCCAACTCCTGCAACACCACGTTCCTCCAGCTCGCCGACCAGCTCGGCCTGGAGAAGATGCTCGAGCAGGCCGAGCTGTTCGGCTTCAACAGCGAGTACCTCGACGACCTCGCCGGGCAGGTCGAGTCGGTCTATCCCGACGACATGGACCGCCCGCAGGTCGCGCTGTCCGGCATCGGCCAGTACGACGTCTCGGCGACCCCCCTTCAGATGGCGATGGTCGTCGCCGGCGTCGCCAACGGCGGCACCGTGATGAAGCCCTACCTGGTCGACGAGGTGCTCTCCCCCGACCTGGACGTGATCGACCGGCCCGAGCCGACCGAGCTCTCCCGGGCCGTCTCCGACTCGACCGCCTCCGAGCTGACCAAGGCCCTGGTCGCCACCGTCGCCTCGGGCACCGCCACGCCGGCCCAGATCCCCGGGGTCCAGGTGGCCGGCAAGACCGGGACCGCGGAGAACTGCGACGGCTGCAAGCCCTACGCCTGGTTCGTGAGCTTCGCCCCCGCCGACGACCCCGAGGTCGCCGTGGCGGTGATGATCCAGGGATCCGACGTGCCGGCCGACGACATCGCCGGCGGTCGGCTCGGCGGACCGATCGCCAAGGCCGTTATGGAGGCGGTGTTGAAGACGTGAGCCCCCGTGTCGCGGCGAGAGCCGCCGGAGCCGCAGCCGACACCGGCGGCACGTCGTACGACACCACCACGCGAGTGCGCAAGGATGGGACCTGATGAGCGAACCGATCATCGTCGGAGGCCGCTACCAGCTCGGTGAGCTGCTCGGCCGCGGCGGCATGGCTGAGGTGCGCAAGGGCCTCGACCTGCGCCTGGGGCGCGAGGTCGCGGTCAAGCGCCTGCGCACCGACCTCGCCAGCGACGCGACCTTCCAGGCCCGGTTCCGGCGCGAGGCGCAGTCCGCGGCCTCGCTCAACCACCCCTCGATCGTGGCGGTCTACGACACCGGCGAGGAGATGTCCCAGGACGGGACCGACGTCGCCCAGCCCTACATCGTGATGGAGTTCGTCGCCGGCCGGACGCTGCGCGACATCATCCGCGAGGGCCGCAAGATCCTCCCCGAGCGAGCGCTGGAGATCACCAGCGGCGTGCTGTCCGCCCTCGACTACAGCCACCGGGCCGGCATCATCCACCGCGACATCAAGCCCGGCAACGTGATGCTCACGCCCACCGGGGACGTCAAGGTGATGGACTTCGGCATCGCCCGCGCCGTGTCGGACGCGTCCTCGTCGATGACCCAGACCGCGGCCGTCGTCGGGACCGCGCAGTACCTCTCCCCCGAGCAGGCTCNNCGCTCCGACGTCTACTCCGCGGGCTGCCTGCTCTACGAGCTGCTCACCGGACGGCCGCCGTTCGTCGGCGACAGCCCGGTCGCCGTCGCCTACCAGCATGTCCGCGAGCAGGCGCCTCCGCCGAGCGACCACGACACCGAGCTCCCGCGCGAGGTCGACGCCATCGTGATGAAGGCGCTCACCAAGCGGGTCGAGGAGCGCTACCAGAGCGCCGCCCAGATGCGCGCCGACATCGAGCGCTACCTGTCCGGCCGGCCGGTGCAGGCACCCGCCGTCGCCGCGGGGGCCGCCGTCGCCGCCACCGCGCTCGTGCCGGCGACGGAGGCGACCTCGGTCGTGCCGATGCAGGACGTCCCGCCGGAGGAGGAGCGGGGCAACGGGCGCTGGTGGCTGGTCGCGGTCCTGGTGCTGCTCGGGATCCTGGCCGCGTTGTCCACCTGGCTGCTGCCGCAGTTCTTCTCCGACCCGCCGCCCGAGCGCGTCGCCGTACCCAACGTCATCGACCTCAAGCAGGCCGACGCCGAGCAGGCGATCACCGACGCCGGCCTCGAGGTCACGGTCACCACCCGGACCGACCCCGACGGGCGCAAGGGGATCGTGCTGGAGCAGGACCCCGACGCCGACACCCGCGTCGACCCCGGCACCACCGTCACCATCGTCGTCTCCGAGGGCAAGCCCCAGGTGACGGTCCCCTCGGTGATCGGGCTCCAACGCAACGCCGCTCGCCGCGAGCTCGAGGACCGCAACCTCGAGGTCGTGCTCGAAGAGGCGGAGTCCGACCTCAAGGCGGGGCAGGTGATCGAGACCGACCCGGTCGCCGGCACCAGCGTCGCCGAGGGCTCCACGGTCACGGTCTACTACAGCGACGGGCCCGAGGAGGTGCCCGACGTCGTCGGTGACCTGGAGGAGGTCGCCCGGCAGAAGCTGGAGAACGCCGGGTTCACGGTCCGGGTGTTCTATGACGACAACCCGACCGACCAGCCGACCGGCACCGTCCTGGAGCAGACCCCCGAGGCCGGCACCACGCAGCCCGCGCAGACGCAGATCGTGCTGCTGGTGACGTCGTACGTCGCCCCGACGGAGCCGCCGAGCCCGACCGACTCCCCGACGGACTCGCCTTCGGCCAGCCCCTGACCGAGGCAGGGTCGGTCGGGAACCCGGGTCAGTCGTGCTTGACGCTCGCGTAGTTCATCACGGTCAACCCCGTGTAGCCGGGCACCGTGATCTCGACGTGGGACTCGAGGTTCCAGCCGACGGCGATGTCGGGCAGCAGCGCCTGCTCGCGATAGGTCGCCAGGAAGCTGTCCTCCTCGATCGCGCGCAGCAGCTCGACCTGGTCACCCACGGCCGTGATGACGTAGGGCTGGGCGAAGGGCACCCCGTCGAGCTGGACGGCGTTGCCCTCGCACTTGATGCCCGTGGTCGAGACCAGCCGCTGGTCCTGGACACTGATCCCGACCGCGCCTCCGCGCCACATCGCGTTGACCACGGCCTGGATGTCCTGCTGGTGCACGACCAGCAGGTTGAGGTTGCGGCTCGAGGAGTTGATGACGTCCTCGGGGGCGTCGGACAGGGTGACGGTGATGCCGGGGCCGGTGACCGGCTCGAGCCCGGCCGGCACCCGCAGCGCCGCCGCCTCGTTCTGCAGCCGGGTGACCCGCTTGTCGTTCACCGCCTCGCTGAGGCGGTCGACCTCGGTAGCCAGCTCGGCGACCTCGGTCTTGAGCCGGGTCACCTCGGCGCTCTCGGTGGACACCAGCGAGGCCAGGTCCGTGTAGCGCCCCGGGCGAAGGTCGTTGCCGTCGCTGTTGACCGCGCTCACCGCGAACAGGATCCCGGACAGGCCGAAGGCCGCCAGCGTGGCCGGCCGCCAGCTGCGCCGGGCGCGCACCGGATCGGGGACGACCCCGTCCTCCCGCACGGGGTTGGAATCGGATCCGGCGGTCATGGCGACTAAGGTAGCCCGCGTTCCCCCGGATCCCACCCTCGAAGCCAGGTGGCCCGGTCCCGCCGTGCAAGGAGACGCGTTGTCCAAGCCCAAGGCCAAGCGCTCGGAGTTCGTCGACCCGGCAGCCGGGCCGGTCATCTCGGTGCGATTCGTCCTGGCGGTGCTGCTGATCGTCGCCGGCATCGCCTGGATCGCCTACTACTACCTGGCCGTGCGGGTCGACCCGACCGCAGCCGCCCCGGGGAAGCCCGGCGGGCCGGCGTTCATGGCCGACCTGGCGAACTGGAACTACGCGATCGGCTTCGGCGCGATCATGGTCGGGCTGCTGGTCGCCGCCCACCCCTCGACGCCGCTGGGCCGCACGCCGGGAGCCGGCGCCACCATGGTCGCGTGCTTCCTGCTCGGCCTGGCCTGGATCGTGGCGTTCTATGTGTTCAGCAACGACATCTCACCGGTCCCCGTGATGAACGACCTCGGCCAGAAGAACCTGATGGTCGGCATCGGCTTCATGGCCGTCGGCTTCGCCTACGCCACCCGTTGGGAATAGGCCGTCCGCCGCTCGCGTCGTCAGCCGGTGGCCCGGGGCGCCTTCATGCACAGCTGTGGAGGGCCCTGTGGAGAACTACACGCGTGTAACTTGGGTCAGCCGGTCAGGTGAGCACGGCGGTGCGCGCGACCACGGCCACCAGGGTGACCAGCACCAGGGCAGCCACGCCGGCGGCCTGCCACGTCGTACGACGTGACGCGGGCGCGTAGACCAGGATCGCGGCCACCAGCAGGCCGCCGAGGAAGCCGCCCAGGTGGCCCTGCCAGGAGATGAAGCCGCGGCCGGCCACGGTGATGAAGACGTTGAGCCCGATCCACATCAGGATCTGCTGCACGTTCCCCCCCACCTTGTAGGCGATCACCAGCAGGCCGCCCATCAGCCCGAAGATCGCACCGGAGGCGCCGACGGTCTGGCTGTACTCCGGCGCCAGCCAGTAGGCCGCGACCGACCCGGTCAGCGCCGAGACCAGGTAGAGCGCCAGGAAGCGGGCGCGTCCCAGCGCCGCCTCCAGCGGCGGACCCAGGAACCACAGGGCCAGCATGTTGAACGCGATGTGCCAGGGCTGGACGTGGGTGAACGCGCTCGTCAGCAGCTGCCACCAGCCGCCGGTGGAGACGCCCTCGACCCAGGTGGCCCCCGCCGCGCGGCACGCGCTCTCCTGCGCCGCCCGGGCCGAGCCGTCGGGGATCACGCAGTAGCCCTTGGCGAGCAGCGCCAGCCGGTCCACCCAGGCACTGCCGCCGCCGCCGGTGGCGGTGATCAGCAGCCAGACGGCCACGTTGATCCCGATCAGCACGATCGAGGTCTGCCGGGGGTCGGCGCTCCGCGTGCCGCCGTACGCCGTCCGGCCCTGGCGGGTCTGCTTGGCGCCCTCCGCCACACACGTCGGGCAGTGGAACCCGACGGAGGCGTCCCGCATGCAGTCGGGGCAGATCGGGCGCCCGCAGCGTTGGCAGGAGATGTAGGTCTCCCGGTCGGGGTGCCGATAGCAGGTGGGCACCCCGCCGCCGGCCCCGTCGTCGGGGCCTGGCGCGGAGGGCGACTCGGTCATCCGGTCAGCTCGTCGGGCGGTCGATCCGCGGGCGGGTCAGCCGCGGGTGATCTCGACCGACTCGATCACGACCGGGTCGACCGGGCGGTCCATCGGCCCGGTGGCGGTGGTGGCGATGGCGTCGACGACCTCGCGCGAGGCCTGGTCGGCGACCTCACCGAAGATCGTGTGCTTGAAGTTCAGCCAGGTGGTCGCCCCGGCGGTGATGAAGAACTGCGAGCCGTTGGTGCCCGGGCCGGCGTTGGCCATCGCCAGAAGGTAGGGCTTGTCGAAGACCAGCTCGGGGTGGGGCTCGTCCTTGAACGTGTAGCCCGGCCCGCCCGTCCCGGTGCCCAGGGGACAGCCACCCTGGATGATGAACCCCTCGATCACCCGGTGGAACCCGAGACCGTCGTAGTAGCGGACGCCCGAGCGACCCGCGTCGTCGCGGTAGTCCTTGGTGCCCTCGGCGAGCCCGACGAAGTTCTCGACCGTCATCGGCGCGTGGTCGGGGAGCAGGGTGACGACGATGTCGCCGCGGTTGGTCTTGAGGGTGGCCTGAAGCGAGGACATGGGCGCCTTTCGGGCAGGGTGCGAGCGTGTACGACGGCCGCGGGCCGTTGCCCGTGATCCTCCCACGGTGGCCAAGGACGGTCGTGCCGGGGGCCGCGGCGGCGGGCTAGAGTCGGGACATGGCCAACCGAAGCGACAAGTCCCTCATCACCCAGGCGGCCGAGTTCGCCGACGCGGTGCGCCCGACCATCGAGCAGGCCGTCGACGCCGCCAAGGAGGTCGCCGTCCCCCTGCTCTACGAAGCCAAGGCGATGGCAGCGGACGCCGCGGCGATCGGCAAGGAGAAGGCCGCCGAGGCGGCCACCGCGAGCAAGGAGAAGGCCGCCGAGGCCGCAGCCTCCGGGAAGCTGAAGGTCGCCGCAGCGGCATCGTCGGTCGCCGAGGCCGCCGGCGACACCTCCGCCGACCCGGCCGCCGACGAGCCGGAGCGCAAGCGCGGGGGCTTCTTCAAGAAGCTGCTGCTGGTCGGAGGGCTGGCCGCGCTGGCGGCATTGGTGGCGCGGAAGCTGCGCGCGGAGGATCCGGCCGACAACTGGCAGAGCGCCTACGTCCCGGCTCCGCCGCCCACCCCGGCTCCGGCCGAGCCGGCCGTCGCGGAGGAGTCCGCGGAGGCGGCGGAGCCGGCCGCCGACCNNGAGCTGGCGCCCGAGCCGGAGGCGGCGGCGGACGAGAAGGCCTGACGGCCGACGCCGGGGGCGGCGTCGGGTCCGTCCCCTCAACCCGGCTCCACCTGGCTCAGCGAGGCCGGTCGGCTCGCGGGTGACCGGACGGCAGTTCGTCGGGACGGTGGTGGGCGACCCACTCGTCGATCCGCTCCCACCAGTCGAAGAGCCAGTCGATGCGCTCGTCGCGGCCGTCGGGGATCTCCTCGCGGCGTACCTGCCACCAGCGCATGGTCAGCCGCTTGTCCATCGGCAGCTCCCGCCACAGGTCGCTGACGGTGACCAGGTGGTCCAAGCCGGTGTGCGCGACCAGCACGACGTCGGCGTCGGGCGCGGCCTCGAGCGCGGCGAGGAAGCCGCCGGGGCGCGGGGCGAGGACGTGGGTCATCGCCTCGGCGCGGTCGGCCATCTTGTCCATGCCCAGCTTGCGCAGCCGTTCGATGGCGCGGTCCCGGCGGGCCGGGGTGAAGTTGCCGCCCTCGGGGAAGATCACGAAGGCGTCGTTCTCGTCCAACCCCTCGGCCAGCGCGGCGATCTGGCTGCCCAGCTCCTCGCCGGCGCCGGGGTTCGGCGTGATGAAACGGGCGGGGATGCGGTTGAGCACCACGTCGATCATCGGGTCCCAGGCCATCGTGTTCTTCAGGACCACCCGGGGCTCGCGCTGGTAGTCGTGCATCAGCGCGTGGATCAGCGTGAAGGAGTCGCCGGGCCCGGCGTGCCGGCAACAGACCAGGATCGGCCGCCCCGGGAACGCGTCCGGGGTCGGGCCGACGGTGACGATGCTGAGGTTGAGCACCCGCCGGGCCTCGCGGAAGAAGACCCAGAGGAACGACTGCACCAGCTCGTAGTGCACGCCTTCCCAGTACGGCGTCCGGATCCAGCGGCCGAAGCCTGAGGCCAGCCACCACCCGAACAGCACGACCAGCAGCAGGCCCTCCAGGGTGAGGTAGAGGAACGCCACCCACATCAGCCGCAGCACCCGCATCCGGCCGGGCAGCACCGGCGACAGCGCCGCGGCGGCGATCAGCCAGAACGGCGAGAACACCCAGGCGAGCCCCGCCACGAGCACCACCAGCGGCGACAGCACCAGCCGTCGTCCCCAATGCGTCATCGCCGGCCCCTCACCCTCGGCCACCCGGGGGAAGCACCCAGTCGTCGAGGTAGTCCGCCGCGGCGGCGTACGACGCCTCGATCCGCTCCTGGACACCCGAGAAGTCCCGGTAGCCCAGGGGGTTGTCGTCCTTGGCGGAGGTGCCGGCGGCCGGGAGCACGTGGGCCTCGACCTCGGGCGGGAGCTCGGCCATCTCGCGGGCGAACCGGTGTCGTCGGGCGACCTCGAAGGAGACCCTGGCCACGTCCCACGGTCGGGTCGGCGGCGTCAGCGGCCGGTCGATCCGGCCCACCTGCAGCACGAAGATCCGGCTCGCGCCCAGCTGGACCGCGCGACCGACCGGGATGGAGTTGACGATGCCGCCGTCCAGGAAGTGCTCGTCGCCGACCCGCGCCGGCGGCAGCAGCCCCGGTACGGCGGCGCTCGCGACGACCGCCTCGACCAGCGGCCCGGCGGAGAACCAGTGCTCGGCCGCGCGCTCGATGCTGGCCGCACACACCTGGAGCCGGACCGGAAGGTCCTCGAAGGTGAGGTCGCCGAACTCTTCGCGGAGCCGGTCGGTCAGCGGCTTGGCGGAGTAGATGTGGGTGCGGGTGAACACCGCACGCCGGACCGTGCGCAGCGGGCGGTCGCCGTACACCATCCGGCTCTCGGCGGCCGACTGCCACAGCTCGGTCAGCCGCTCGATGACGTCGATGGTCGGGTCGCGGGCGACCATCGCCCCGTTGAGCGCGCCGACGCTGGTCCCCAGCACCAGGTCAGGGGTGAGGTCGCGCTCCAGCAGCGCCCGCAGCATGCCGACCTCGACGGCGCCGAGCACGCCACCTCCGCCGAGCACGTAGGCCGTGGTCATCGCCGCCCCTTCGGATAGTCCAGTGAGTTTCGGTGGTGGATATCCCGATATCCACCACCGAAACTCACTGGACTATCTCAAACACTCACACGCGCTCGGCGACGACTCGGTGCTCCACCCGGCGTTCGACCCAGAAGATCAGCAGCGGGATCAGCCCGGCGGCGAGCATCAGCAGCGTGAAGACGACCGACCACCGCTCGCGCCGGGCCAGCAGGAAGGCCACCACGACGTAGGCGATGTAGACCCAGCCGTGCACCACCCAGACCAGGCTCAGCGTCTCGCCGAGCTCCTGGAGGCTCGAGCCCTCGGCGAGGAGGTAGCGCAGGGGCAGCGCCACGAAGGTCCCGAAGGCGAGCAGGACGCCCACGACGTAGGCGAGGATGCGATAGCTGCGGAAGAGGCCGTCCACCCGGTCAACCTAGCCGCTCGGCCGGCGCCGGCTCGGCCGGGGCATCGACGAGCTCCTCGGTCGTCCCCGCGTCATGGCGCCCGGCCCGCAGGTCGGCCAGGAAGCGCCACCACAAGAACAGCGCGAAACCGCCGAACACCCACCACTCCAACGCGTAGAGCAGGTTGCGCGCCGAGGTGAGCGGACCGGCGTCGGGCTGCTCGGGCGGGGCCACCGGCTCGAGTCCGTCGGTGCCGGGGTTCACCGCGCGCTCGCCCACCGGCCAGGCACCGGGGGAGGCCCGGTCGGCCACCACGGCGTAGGCGCCGAACAGATCCTGGTCGACGTGCTGGATCGCGTCGGCGATCCGCAGCTGGGGCAGCACGTCGTCGGTCGGGTCGGCGTCGACCTCGCCGGTTCCCTCCGGCGGCTGAAGCCAACCGACCAGCTCCGCGTCGCCGGTCGGCGGCGGGGGCGCGTCGTCCAGGGTCGGCGCCCAGCCGCGGACCACGAGCAGCGCGGCGCCGTCGCCCCCCTCGATGGCCAGCGGGGTGACCGCCCAGACGCCGGTCTGCCCGTCCTGCTCACGGCCCTCGACGTACACCGTGCCCTCGGGCACCCACGTCCCGCCGACGATCACGGGCTGCGCCACCAGCTCCCCCGGGAACGGGTCGTCGGGCCCGAGCGCCTCGGCGAGCGGGAGGGGGTCCAGCGCGGTGAGGTCGCGCGCGGCCGCTTCGCGGTGCTGCTCCCACGTCTGCCACTGCCACACCCCCAGCCACGCGGCCACCGCCACTGCGGCGAGCGCGAGCAGGTGCGCCGGCCAGTAGCGCGGCGCGAGCGGGGAGGACACGTGTCGAGGGTACGGCGCGAGCCCCGGATCGCTTGCCCGCGGGCTCGTCTCTCCCCGCCAACCCCCACGAGCCGATCACGCAGGGCTCGCGCGGGCGGCGGCTCCGATCCGCACGCCGAGGTCGTCGAGCTCGTCGAGCATGTCGCCGACACCCCAGACCTGGTTGCGCTTCCGGTCGGTCAGCGGCCGCAGGACGTCGACCTCGACCAGCCGGTCCACAGCCCGGTACACCGCGCTGGTGGCACCACCGACCATTGCCTCGGCCTCCTGCGCATNNAGGCACGGGAGAACGCAGCGATGATCGGCTCCGGCTCACCCTCGCGGTAGCGGGTCAGCACGTCGAAGTACGCCTCACGTCGGGCGACCAGCGCCGACGCGAGCGGCACCACCACGGTGCTCGTGACGCCGCGCCGGCGCAGCACGGTGTTCACCAGCGCCCGACCGATGCGACCGTTGCCGTCGGTCAGGGGGTGGATGGACTCGAACTGGGCGTGTGCGATCGCCGCCTGCACCATCGCAGACAGGTCGTCGCGGTTGGTGAACGCGACCAGGTCCTCCATGTAGTCCTCGACCGTCTCCGGCGGGGGCGGCACGTACAGCGCGTTTCTGGGCGAGTAGTCGCTACCGCCGATCCAGTTCTGCATGTCGCGCAACCTGCCGGCGTACGCGGCCTCGCCCGGGTCGCCCTGCATCAGCGCGTGGTGCGAGCGCAGCACCGCGTCGACGGTGAGATCGTGGCCACCTGCGACGGAGTCGATGAGCTCCTCGAGCGCGACCGTGGCGGAGACCATCGAGGTGGCCGACGGGTTGGCCCGCACCCCGTGCAGCGCGCGAGCGTAGTCGGTGACGTCGGCCTCGACCTGCTCGATCTTCGACGAGGCAACCGACTCGGTACGCAGCAGCATCGTGCCCAGTGTCCCCAGGTGGGTGCCGTGGCTGACGTCCAGTGCCGCGATCGCCCGCAGGGACTCCTCAACCTCGGCAGCGAGCGCGGACGGCACCAGCACCTCTCGACCCGCGATCGCCGGAGGGAGCCACACGGTCACCTCGGACAGCATGCGGTCCTCCCGGGTACCGCCGCGGACAGTCTGCTGCCAGGGCCGGACCTCCTGACGGTGGGCTGGCCACGCGTCCGGCGTGCCGCCCTCGCCGATTGCCGCCACCAGGAATCCCCTCCTCCGTGACCGGGAACAGCGATCTCATTATTCCAGTTTAACAAGAGTAAGTGGGAACATAGCCTTGGGCGTTTCCCGTTCGAGGGCGCCGGGACCGTCTCCGAGGCGAACCTGCGACGATGATGCCCGTGAGCCCCGACGAACGACTGCGGGAGTTGGCGATCAGGCACGCTGCCTTCGCCTGGCTCGACCGCGAGCGTGCGATGGGCAACGAGACGTTCACGCAGGAGCGCACGAGCAACCTCACGCTGCTCGGCGAGACCATCCGCCTGATGCCGACGCAACAGGGCATCTGGAAGCCCGGCAGGCTCTCCGCAGCATTGTCGATGCGGACTGTGTACCGTCGCGAAGGCACGGACCGGCCGTACGACGACGCCGTGGGCGCGGATGGACTCCATCGCTACAAGATGCGTGGCAACGATCCGAACCACTACCAGAACCGGGCTCTTCGTGAGGCCATGGTCGAGCGGCTCCCGCTCATCTGGTGGCTGGGCGTGCAGGGTGGCGGGTACAGCGCGCTCTACCCGGTCTACCTGGTCGGGGAGGAGCGAGCGCATCGTCAGTTCGTCGTCGACATCGACGCTGTTCCGCAGCCCGACATCACCTGGCCCTCGGTCGATCTCGAGCTGGATCCGGCGTACCGACAACAGCTCGCCAAGATCCGCCTGCATCAGCGTCCGTTCCGCGCCGCCGTGCTTCGCGCCTACAACACCTCGTGCGCGGTGTGCTCCTTCCGCCACAGCGACCTCCTCGATGCGGCACACATTCAGGAAGACAGCGGGGGCGGGCGTCCGGTGGTGACCAATGGCCTGACGCTGTGCAAGATGCACCACGCGGCGTACGACCGGCGGATCCTGGGGATCACTCCGACCTACGAAGTGCGGATCAGCAACGAGGTCCTGCACGAGGTTGACGGCCCCATGCTCCGGCACGGGATCCAGGAGTTCCACGGCAAGACGCTCATGGTGCTGCCGCAGCGACGAGCGGAGCGACCGGATCCGTCACTCCTGGAGGAGCGCTTCCAGGCTTTCCTGGATGCCAGTTGAGGATCTCGTGGTGGAGCCAAGGGGACTCGAACCCCTAACCCCCTGCTTGCAAAGCAGGTGCGCTACCAATTG
>CXWJ01020546.1_pt1 | contig 11635 bp, 7 predicted proteins | sample 590841 | NCBI WGS metagenome assembly CXWJ01 (sample SAMEA3498367, study PRJEB10139) | wastewater metagenome | biome: wastewater treatment plant; material: activated sludge | place: Austria | collected 2015-01-21 | reverse complement strand
TACGTCACGGAAAAACAGTTCGCCGATAATTTGCGCCAGTTTATTGCAGAGCTTCGCAACCGGAACGCGAAAGTGGTATTGATGACGCCCAATCCCATGTGTTGGACGCCCACACTCGAACGCCATTACCCTCGAGGGCCCTATCTCGACCCTCCGCGTGGCGGAAACCACCTTTTGCAAAAATATGTCGATGTCGTTCGACGTGTTGCCAAAGAAGAGCAAGTATCCCTGATTGATATCTTTCAAGCGTACCTTGATGTTGAAAGCACTTCGAGCCGAGCCATGCAAGAGCTATTCCTGGAGGACGGAGTTCATCCCAATGAGCGCGGTTACGCCCTCAATGTTCAACTGCTTATGCCATTGATCCTATCAATGGTTGAACAGAGAGCCTATCAACAATCTGGTGTGGGCCCCCCAGATCCGGCCGCGAAGGGCAGGGCCTCCGAAACGTGCCCGCGGCGTTGTTTGCCACGCTTTCTGCGGAGGAGAATGACGATTTAGCTCGAAAGATGCTTGACCAAATTGATCGTACGGAATCGCGAAACCGAGAGTTTTCCCTCAAATATTTTTTCCCGTGAAACCCTATCTCTCCGTTAATCGACCCCTGAGATTGACAACGCTTTGCGTTCTCTACATTTCGCAGGGAGTGCCAGATGGTTTTGTGCGAACGGGATTGAAGACGTATCTCATCGCGCAAGGCGTGTCAGTCGAAGACATCGCCAACCTCATTGCTTTGGTCAGTTGGCCTTGGGCGATCAAATGGATCTGGGGCCCCGTGATCGACCGTTTCAGCCATAGTTCTTTTGGGCGCCGCCGTCCCTGGATTCTGGCCGCACAATTCGGGATGGGGTTGACGATGGGGTCGATGCTCTTAATTCCCAATCTGGCTGCAAGTCTTCCACTATTAGGTCTGCTGATCCTGACGATCAACTGCTTCTCTTCGCTGCAAGACGTGGCGATTGATGCGATGGCGATCGATCTCTTGCCGGAAAAAGAGCGCGGCATCGCAAACGGCCTCATGTTTGGCTCCTCTTATATCGGTAGCTTCTTAGGGGGCGCCGTGATCGGGCGTTTCTTATTGATCTATGGGGTCCGAGAAGCAGTCATGCTGGAGATCATGATTCTCATATTGATCGCTGTGTTCCCTTTATTCCTGCGGGAGCGGACGGGAGATCAATTGCTTCCAGGGCTAAGATCGGCTCCCGCACCCGAAGCAGGTGGCGTCATCGAAACCAATAAATCGATTGTGGAAACGCTGCTGCAACTGAAGAATGCTTTCTCGCAACGCTCCTCTATCTTAGCCGGCGCACTGGCCATCATGTCTTTAGCAACGACCAGCGCTTTTTTGGTTTTCTGGCCCGTGCATATGTTGCGCCAACTGGGCTGGACTAGCCAGGCATACCTCACCTTAGAGGGTAGATACGCGATCCTGTTCGGGCTCTTAGGTTCTTTACTAGGGGGCCTGGTGGCGTCGTGGTTGGGAGCCAAACGAAGCGTCATTGCCGCGCTCGCCTCCTTAGCATTATGCTGGTTCTTATACGCGGCCACCGCCAATATGTGGGACAACAAAAATCTCGTAAACGCCCTTTTTGTGACAGTGACTTTCTTGGCGGGGCTTTTTCAGGTCTCGATGTTCGCGCTCTTCATGGGTGTCTGCTCACCTGTGGTTGCCGCAACGCAGTTCTCGGCGTACATGGCGCTGCTCAATGTATCCAGTGGCTTCGGTGCGAAGTTCGCCGGCTATGTTGGCGAACGAAAAGAATTAACCAACGTGTTTCTCGGTCTGGCCTGTCTCCAATTGCTGATGATCCTAATCGTGAGCCTGATCAACGTACCGCAAGAGACACCAATCGACGATTTGCCCGAAGCGCCCAATCGAAATTGATCGTAGTAGCTGCGTCTGGCTTGCACGAGGGATTTCGGAATGTTGGAGAGTTTGGTTAAGTAGGCTTCATCCCGTGCTTGATGATTGGTAGCTGTGCACTGGCATGACGTTTAAAAATTGTCCGTGCGTGACCACCAAGACGAATAGCGCATTTTAAGATTTCTTCTTAACAAGCGGAACGAAAGTGATAAATTACGGAAAGATTGTCCCTTAATGCGACTCTTGCCACCGTGGATGTGTTTCGATGCAATTTAAGCTAGAATGGTTTTCGTTCAAGCAGCCAAATGTGATTTGGAAACTGCTTGCATCGCTTGCTGCCATCAGCCTGACGGCCCATTTGCTCTCTGCGGCCGACGACCTAAGCCCGCGTCCGGTGAAATTGAATGAAGCTGGAATTGTATTCGCGCGCTTAAAGGACGGCGTTCTGATGGGCGCGTATCAAGTCGATGGCCAAATCTTTGCGAAATACTCGACCGACAATGGCTTATCATGGGGCGAGGCGACCCCGCTGTTCCCCGCGCCATTGGGCCCCGGCAAGTGGGGCATGGTCGAGTTGCTTGTCGATCGGGATAACGAGCTCCACGCATTCTTCATGATCGAAGGTTCCAAGCTGCCTGTGCGCGGAGAGGGTGAACGGCCATTGGTGGGGGAATTAATGGATGCGCGCATCGACATTGGCTACGTTCGTTCTACGGACGGTCGCAAAAATTGGTCGAAGCCGCGAGTCCTTTGGGTTGGATACACCGGTGCGCTGAACTCGGTCATTCAAATGAAGAACGGTCGGATCCTTTTGCCCTTCTCGTATTTAACTAAGCGAAATTGGGGCAATCGCGGTGAAGGAGTGGCCGCTTTCACTTTCATGGGCCAGTACAACTGTACGCTGATTTATTCAGACGATGGGGGCGATACCTGGAAGCTTGGATCGGATCTGATGGTTCCTGTGCCCGACATCGTCTCAGCCTACGGTGCAGTCGAACCCGTCGTTGTCGAACTTTCGGACGGCCGGATTTGGAATCTCATTCGTACGCAGAACGGGCGTTTCTGGGAGTCTTTTTCCAACGACGGAGCAAACTGGTCGGAGCCGCGGCCAAGCACGATTCTCTCGTCCGATTCACCGGCCGGATTAGTTCGACTTTCAGATGGTCGTATCGTGTTGTTTTGGAACAACTGTCTTCGATATCCCTACGCCTATGGGGGCCGCCAAGTGCTTCATGCAGCGATTTCCGAGGATTCGGGACGCACGTGGCGGGGGCTTCGTGAAGTTGGCCGCGATCCATTTCGCAACGAAGCGCCACCCTCTGGACACGATTACGGTACTGCATACCCATTTCCCATTCTGGCGAACGACGATAAGGTAATTTTCATTTCAGGGCAGGGTACCGGCCGAGTGATGCGGATGATCCTCGACCCCAAATGGCTCTATGAAACGAGCCAGACCGCCGATTTTGCCACGCGCGCTGAAGNNATGTGGAACTTTCCTGCTGGATCCAACGGACGGGTGGAGCTGAGCGTGCAGCTCCAGCCGGGGTTTCAAGGCGCAAGGATCGGCCTAACCGATCATTTTTCCACGCCGTTCGATCTGGAAGATCAATTCAACAATATCCACAACCTTACGATCAGTCCTGATGGTCGGCTTCCGGGCGGAGCGCAATTGGAGTTCGGGAAATGGCACAGTATTGAGCTGGCCTGGAACGCGGAAAAGCAAAACTGCCAAGTGCAGCTTGATGGGCAGTCGGCAGGTGTGTTGCCCGTCGTTAGAAGCAGCCCAAACACGTGCTATCTGCGTCTCTCTTCAACGGCCGAAAAGCCGGACGACGCTGGATTCTTAGTCGAATCGGTTGAGGTGGAGAGCCAGCCCGCTGGTGAATAATTCGCAAAAATAAATCAGGAAGAAAAGCGAAACATGGTATCAACTCGAATTATTTCAGCAATTTGCACGCCATTACGTGATGATTACTCACTCGACGTCGCCGGGCTCGAAGCCCACATCGACGACCAGTGGCGGAATTGCATCGGTGGCCTGTTGGTCGGCGGTACGATGGGGCTCATGCAGCTGCAAAGCGACTCCACTTATCGCGATCTTGTCGAACAGAGTGTTCGCATCAGTCGAGGCCGCGGCGAACTCATGGTGGGCGTCGGTGATACATCCTTTGCCCGCACGCGCGATCGGATTCAACTTGTCGAGCGATTCGCCATTGATGCGATCGTGGTGTTATCTCCTTACCTAGTCAAGTTCTCACAAAATGAGTTGATCGATTACTACCGCGCCCTGGCCGATTTATCGACCAAGCCAATGTATTTATATGATCTGCCTATTGTGACTGGCATCAAACTCGAGTTGGATACCGTCACGAAACTGGCTGACCACCCGAACATACATGGCATCAAGTGCTCCACACCATGGGACGACACACGACAGCTATTCGATCGAGTCGGCGACCGATTTCGCATCATTCCTGCTCAACCACACTTGGTTGATTTGCTTGTGCGAATTGGAATCCGCAACAATTTGGACGGGATTTTTAGCGTGGTTCCGCGCTGGTTATCGGAGACCGTCCAGGAGGCGGAGTCGGGCAATTGGGAAGCCGCAGCGGCGGCCCAGCAGAAGATCTCCTGGTTGCTGCATACGTTACGCCACCAATACACAGTTTTCGGAGGCTGCGAAGCGATTCTCAGCGCCTGCGGAATTCTAAATCGAATCACACCTGCCCCGCTGCGACGATTGAATGGACAGGAGCGCGAGCAATTACTCGCCGAACCGTATATCCAAGAACTTTTAACCGTTTAGCGCCTTCGTACAAACTCACATTGCCAATATCGACTATACGGCTGGCTTAAAGGTGAACTACTTCGGTCACCAATCGCACTGCGCATCGTTTAAATTCCTCACTAAAATCATGCTTCGGACCTCCTGCAGCAACCGTTACCCAGTAACCACTTCTGTCCTAAAAACCAATGCTATCGCACTGAATCAAGGAATTACGAAATGCAATTTAGGATTGCCAGAAGTGCGACTCCGGCGTCACTTGGTAACACACGTTCAGATGGGGCGTTAAGATTCGTTGTTGTTGGTCGGCGAGAGATTTCATCCCAGCTTCAATCAGTCCAGCAGTCAACAGCGTTCTTTCCACAGGGTAGGTGGCTTTACCGGTCTCGAACATCCGTTCCACTTTGGACATTAAAGCGGCGGAGTACACCACGTTCGGATTGGGCGGCAGGTAGAATAGGGTCGAAAGTGGTTCGGCCTGCCCCTTGAGGCGGGCGGCAAAAGTAAAGTCTCCGACCAATCCGTTCATTAGTAGCATGGTCGCCTTGAGGCCATCGGCATATTCAAACCGGTATGCTACAGGGTNNGGCCAGGATCCCAACCCCCGCCGGCCCAGCTGCCGGCGTCCATGGCCTTAAACACACTTTCACCTCGTAGCGCTTGAAGCGCCACCACGCCAGTTTCCCCGCCGTGCCGACGCTCTGCCATGCACTGAATCACTTCCAGGGCATGAAAGTCATAGCTGTCGACGCCACCCATAGCGACGCACATCATCTCTTCCACGTTGGCGCCGTAGGGCATGTCGACCGATGGCATGCGCCAAGTCACGGGCAGCGAAGAGCCGGCCATGAATGGGAAGTTGAGCTGCCGCGAGATATCGACCATTTCCTTGGCCCACTCCCATTTCCACGACAAGTGCTTGTCGTTGAAAACAGGCGTCGTGCGTCCGTCCTCACGAAAGACGTCAGTTACTTGTCGAAAGAATTCATAGCGAGGATACTTTTTTTGGCCAATTTCATTGTCGGGATAGTTGCCGTGCTCACCGATGATCAACACTCCATCGACGTCGATCCGTTTGTTGCCGTTGCGCAGCGCTTGGGCAATAGATGGGTAAATCGTGAAGCCGAACTCGGCGGCCCGATCTCGGCTGAGATCGTTATCTGGCGTTTGATCGACGTAAGCGGAAACAACCTGAAAGGGTGAGCGGTGCCATTTTCCTCCGATCGGATAACCCGTGAGAAAGCGTTCGGCCATGTGCCAAGCGTGAGAGGGATAGCGCCACTCGGTAGTCACCACGGCTAGGCGAGGGCGATTGTTGTTGGCTTCGATCGCATGCAGAAGCCTCGGTCCGAACGCCGTGGCACCAATTGCTTTCAGAAAAGTTCGTCGACCGATCATGAGTATGCCTCATTTAGGGGTTGGTCGTCTCAAATTGCAAGTTAGCGAGACGTGAAATTTCTGATTGCCACTAGAGTTGAGTTCGCATTAACAAACCCACTGACCCCGATCCGACGTCAGTCAGACGGCCGGATTCGCTGCGCGACGTAGTTTCGGCCAACGAGCTCCGCAACTACCCGCATGTACCAATCGGCCATTATACTGAACGCTTCAGGCAGGCAGGGCTAGCGGCATTCACAAATTCTCGGAGTTTCGCTATTCAGAGTACCAACATGAAGCGTGTAAATGCCCAGCCATTGGTTTACGAGTTCAGCCGCCACTTGGAGCCACGGGCTAGTATCGTGCCGGGTACTACGATCGTGGTCGAAAGCGAAGACGCGCTTTCGGGCCAGATTCGATCAGCAGGAGACCGCCGCGACAAGACCTTGATGCCTTATAGCAATCCGCTGTCCGGCCCAATCTGCGTGAAAGGGGCGCTACCGGGCGACGCCCTAGTGGTACGGATCGACGATATCCAACCGCGCGACGGGCAGTGCGCTACCTACACAGGCAATCCGAAACAGTTGTGTGAATGGTTGGGAACCGATGTGCCTCATGGCGCTCATGTCTGTCCGATTCGTGAGGGCCAAATTCATTTTAGCGAAAGGATCGCCATAGAATATCGTCCGATGCTAGGATGCCTTGGCGTCGCGACCGACTGGGGGGTCGCCAGTACCGGGCCCGCCGGACCCCACGGTGGAAACATGGATCTAATTGAAGTGTGTCCTGGCAACGTCGTTTATTTGCCAGTGTTTGTGCCTGGAGGCTATCTCTATTTAGGCGACGCCCATGCCGCGATGGGGCACGGCGAACTTTCAGCAACAGGACTGGAGATGGCGGCCTGGTCAACTATTACGGTCGATCTGGTGCCCGCAGCGAAACTGGCTGGCCCGCGAATCCAATCGCCCGAGGAAATTATGACCGTGGTAAGCGGGACGCCGATGGAGCGGTCGATAGCCGAGGCTTTCGCTCGATTGATTTTGTGGATGGAGGAAAGTTACGGTTGGAATCGTTGGAACGCCTACGACCTGCTTACCCACGTAGGGCAGATTTCAGTTGGGTATTATGCAGCAGGCACGGTCGCGGCAAAAGTTGCTCTTCGTTACGTTCAGGCGGGCAAATAATGAAGCAGTGCCATTACGAAGTGCGTCCTCGCCACTGTTTCAATCGATTCGGATTGCTTGTCGCACTGCTCGCCATTTTCGGGCCGGCCGGCCAGGTGCTTGGCGAGAACGAAAAGGTGGTGTTACGCGAGCGCCCGTTTTGGATGGAATCCCACGTGATTGGCTCACCGGAGCCGCCCCCACCCTATACTGTGGAACCTGTGTTCACACACGTAGCGTGGAAAAGCCCTATCTTTGCGATCCGCGAGCCCGGCAGCGAATGGTTGATTGTCGTCGAGTGGCCCCAGCCGATTGCTGAGCCCGCCAAAGCAGAAAGCCAAGGCGAGGCTGGAAAGCCACGATCGCGCTTCGCACCCGCCCGCGCAGTACGCGTACTCGATCGAGTGGGCGGGGAGCAGTCGGAGCCGTTTCTGGAACTTGCAGACCGGGCCATTTATTGCCTGGAATTTCATCCCCACTATCTTGAAAACGGCCAGGTATTTGTGTGCAGCAAGACGCATCCTGAAGGGGGTACGGGTATCAATATTCTGTCTCGCTTTGTCGTATCACGTCACGGCGAAGACAATCACGACTTCAAACCAGCATTGGATCCGGCCAGTGAGGAGCGCATCCTTGAATGGCCCTCCGCTGGGCACGACGGCGGTGCGGCGGTGTTTGGCCACGATGGCATGCTCTATGTCTCTATCGGAGACGGAAGCGGCGATTCGGACGACAAGCTGACCGCTCAAGACGGAAGCAATCTGCTCGGCAAGATTCTACGAATTGACGTCGATCACCCAACCTCGGAAGGGGCATACACGATTCCCTCGGACAACCCATTTCTGGACGTAGAGGGAGTACGGGGTGAAATCTGGTCGCTGGGACACCGCAATCCATGGCGGATGACCATCGACTCAAAGACCGGTGGTCTATGGGTGGGAAACAATGGCCAGGATCTTTGGGAATACGCTCATCTGCTCAAGCGGGGAGACAACTGCGGTTGGAGCATCTATGAAGGAAGCCATCCGTTTTACCTCAACCGGCAGCGTGGTCCTGGACAAATCGCACCGCCCACGATCGAGCACGACCACGGCGTTTTTCGTTCGCTTACAGGGGGAGTTGTCTACTACGGTCGTCAGCTACCCAGAATTGAGGGTGCTTATATCTATGGCGACTATTCGACTGGTGCGATTTGGGGCGTTCTGCATGACAGCACGAAAGTTGTCTGGAATCGCGAACTGGCGAAGACAACGCTAGATATCGTCGCCTTTGCTACCAGCCATCGTGAAGAGTTGTTAGTGATCGATCACGCATCCGGAATCTACCGACTCGTAGAGTCGCCGCCTAGTGACGCCCATCACCGGTTTCCTCGTCAATTGAGCAAAACTGGGCTGTTTGCCTCGGTGGCAGAGCATAGGCCTACACCGGGCGTAATTCCCTATGTGGTCTCAGCCCCCGGTTGGACCGACGGGGCGGTGGTGGAGCGCCTCGTGGGTTTGCCTGGCGACAGTTGCATCCAGCGGATTTCCGCAAGTCAGTGGGAATTTCCCGACGGTACGGTGCTCGCGCAAACTCTCTCCTTACCACAGAATGGCGGTGCTTCTGGACCTAATCGACGGATTGAGACGCGTTTGCTGACGAAGCAAATGGGCGTGTGGGCTGGCTATTCGTATGTCTGGAATGATACGCAGGACGACGCGACGCTCGCGCCACCTGAAGGGACAGAACTACATATCCACGCCGATAATTACCAATCTGGGGACAATTCGCCAGCATCGCTAACTTGGCGAGTTCCCAGTCGCACGGACTGCATGTCGTGTCACAGCCGGGCGGCAAATTTTGTTCTGGGATTGAGTGAGTTGCAAACTGATTGCAACAATAAATACGACGATATTGAGATCAATCAACGGCTCGCTCTCAAGCAATGGAAGATAATCGATCAGGCCATTCCGCAGCAATCTCCAGAGCTGCCTCACCTTGTGAATCCGTATGATGCGTCGCAGAGTTTAGAATCACGAGCCCGCAGTTACTTGCACGTCAATTGCTCTGTGTGTCATGTCGTCGCCGGTGGGGGAAACTCACGAATCCAACTCAACGTAGCGCTGGAGCGTGAGCAGATGCAATTGGTCGGCGTCTTTCCTCAGCATCAGACATTTGGTTTATCAGCGGCATTGCTTGTTGCGCCGGGAGACCCGGAGCGATCGATTCTCTATCAGCGCATCTCACGTCGAGGGCCAGGCCAGATGCCTCCTCGGGGAACTCATGTAGTTGATCGCGAAGCGGTTGAGTTAATTCACGACTGGATTGCCCAACTACCGCTTGAAAAGAAAATAGTTAAGGAGTGGACGATTGACGATGTGGGGCATGATCTAGGCCAGGTGAGTCACGGACGATCGTATGAAACAGGGGAACGCGTGTTTAGGGAACTTGGGTGTATCCAGTGCCATCGATTTGCAAACGGCGGTGGTGGGGCAGGCCCCGATCTGAGTGGCGTGGCCAAGAAGCGGAATCAACAGGAACTTTTGGAGTCAATTCTTGAACCGTCAAAAAAGATCGCACCTGAGTTCGCCGCGACGATTGTGGTGACATCTGGCGGGCAGTCTATTCAGGGGCACATTGGTCAGGAGGACGATCACAAACTCGTACTGCATACCGCGGACACTCTCGCCAATCCGGTGACAGTTCTTAAGGACCAGATCGACGAGCGGTACTTATCCTCCACATCGACGATGCCGGCCCGACTCCTGGATACTTTGCAAAAATCTGAGATTCTCGATCTGTTGGCGTATCTCATGGCGGATGCTAATCCCGAGCATCCCGCGTTTAAAGAATGAGATTTCGCGAAAAGATTCTCCACGTTCAGCTACTACAAGCCTAACTTGCTCCGCCCAGCAACCGTAAGTTGGTTGGAACTCCACCCCGGTTCCCATGTCTGTTCCACCACTACTTTGCGCACGCCCGGCACCTTCATCAAACGTTCTTGCACCGGCATCGAAACCGTGGGATGCACAGAAATCGAGCCGTGCGCGAAATACCCCAGTCGCGGTCGACCTCGGTGGGGCATCGCCATCACAACATGCACCACATCCCCTCGCACTCGCACGTCGTACACCAGACCCAGGTCCACGACGTTGATGTCCGCCGTGTAGAGTTGTGCGTCTTTGCAATCCCTCAAGGCGGCCCACAAGAGCTGCTTAGGAATTGCACTATCGCCTGCCTCTCCTGGCCGAGCCAAGCGCCCACTGGACGCTTTCGCATTGTCTTTCGGAACATCGGCCGCCACGGCGACCAGCGGATTCACAAGCTGCTGCCGCAATTCTTCAATCTGAGGTGGTCCCTCCGCCAGAGAAAAGGGCAATGCGACGTAGGCGTTCTTCTGATGCAGGGCAGTACCTGCACGCACATGGCGGTCGGGCAGCGGGTAGCGGCTCCACACGTGCCCGTGCCATCGGTAATACATCGTGGGCGCGCCCGAATGCCGCAGTTCCGGCAATCCATCCGCCTGATGTTCCAAGAATAGCGCGATGAATGAGTCCTTAGTCTCCTTATGAAAGAAACCGACAGCCCATAGGTCGTCTCGATGAGCAGGGTCCACCTGGCCGATCTGCAACTTCCCGTCCGGTCCCATCCAAACCATGTCTGTGAAAGACTGGCCCGAGAATACCCACTCGTCATCCCGCAAAGCCTCTGCTTCGAAGTCAGTAATGGCCCGCATGGAGCTGAATTTGTGAAACCAAGGCAATCCGGCATAGAACCGATATTCGACGTCGATATGAAGCCTGCTCGGCGAAAACAGGGGATGCACGGGCGAGTAGGGGAATCCCCATCTTCGTACGATCGTGCAGAGTGGCCCGCGGACTACCTCGTAGTCGGGGCAGGTGTCCCACAACGTGATCCGCAGCTTCTGAAAATTCCCCGAGTCGACGTAGTCATGCGCCCAATCGATCCCTGGCGGCTCGCCGTGTCCCTCGCCACCCGAGAAGAGTTCCAGCCCGTGCTCCCGCTTGAGAGTCATTCGTTCAAGTTGGCCCATCTGCCGTGAGAGCGAGATTTTGTAAAAATCGTTTACTATGTCCAAGCCGAACCCCTCGCCCTTGGTCACCAGGTCGGTCGGATATTCGGGCAACTCCGAGTCTGAGTTTCCATAGAACACCAGAAAGGTTTGGCTTTGCGGCTTGGTTCCACCCGCCATGAACATCACTTGGCACAAACGTTCGCCACCTCGCTGCACCTCGCCATATACCTGGCTCGGAACCTCCCTCAAAACACCATCCGCGACTTGCGCCACACGCACCTCGCGCGCGAGTGATGTCACTTGGTCCGCGGGAAAACTCAACAACACCTCTACCGGCTCGGCTGAGCGATCCATACCGGATATATGAGCTACGGACAGCGCCTTGCAGTACTTCCATCCCTGCGCCCAGGCCCTCCAAGGTTCTGGAA
>CXWJ01001343.1_pt1 | contig 11638 bp, 10 predicted proteins | sample 590841 | NCBI WGS metagenome assembly CXWJ01 (sample SAMEA3498367, study PRJEB10139) | wastewater metagenome | biome: wastewater treatment plant; material: activated sludge | place: Austria | collected 2015-01-21 | reverse complement strand
TTGAATTGAAAAAAAGGAATACGTTGTATTACGGCAGCCCTGATGGCTTTTATAAAGTTACATTGGTATCTGTCTCAAAACTCATTTCGGGAACCGATGCCGGGTGGGTTCCCATTGTATTTATAATAGTAAGTTGCTTTGCTCTAGTTGCGGTAATTTATAATTGGTTTAAAACAGAGAAGAGAAGAACTTTTGGTACACCAGTTTTTTTTCTAACCGTAGCGTTTACAGGTAGTATTGCGGCAATTATTTTACTGAATGTCATTTTGAGTATTAATTATCCCGAGGACAGAACTGGATTATACCTGTATCCATTGTTTGTCTTGTTTTTATTTTTTGCGATGGACTTCTGTTTAAAGGAAAAACCTGCAACCGCAATTGCATCTGTATTTGCACTGTTAATGTTTGTTCATTTTTTGACCCAGATAAACTTTGCCTACAGTGCATTTTGGAAACAGGAAAGAGTGCCACCGTCATTTTATCAAACAATACTTAATGAAAATGCAGGGAAAGAGCATGAAGTATTTACTAGTGCTTACAAGATTAAAACTTACGTATGGAATTATTACACCTTTAAAAATAAAATTAAGCTTAACGAAGTTTACCACGAACATTTTCCCTCTGCACATGCCGATTATTTAATTATTGAAGAAAATAATTTTAAGAAATATCCGCAGGTTGTTTCTCATTACAAAGAGATAAGCCGAGATGCTTATAACGGGATAAGGCTATTAAAAAATAATACGCCAAATGATTACCGGCTAATTTTTGATTCAACAATTACGGAAGACAAATACATTAATTACTCTTACGTAGGCTTGCTTGACTACAAACCTTCCGTTGATACAATTGAAAACATAGCTATAGAGTTTGAGGTCAATCTTACTTGCAAGGGTTTAACTTACATAGATTTTGTTTTTAAAGCCAGTAACAATAAAGAGACTATTACGGAAGCTGTATGCCGCACACAATGGCAACGAGAAAAATGGATTAGCCCTGATAATAAAATTAAAAACAGAATTTTTTTAGAGAACGTAAATGGGGCTGACAGATTTGTGTTGTTTATAAATGGGAGGGAAGGTGAAACTTATAAAATTGAAAATTTAAAACTTAAGATGTTTTCGTTTTAAAATATCACCTGATTACCACATCCTTTATAAACTCCCCTTCCAATTCTTTATTCAACAATTTTTTAATTTTTTCTTTTCCGTAAGTAAGTTCTTCTTTAAGAGGGGCTGATGTAAGGTAAATGGTAAGCACATCATCTTTTAAAAATATTTTTTCGGTGCGTTTGGCAATGGCTTCGCCCATCATAGTTTCCCAACTGCGCAACAGTTTTACCTGATTAAGTTTATCACGCAACTTGTAGGTGTCAAGCAATTGTTCAATTACTTGTTTTAAAGACTCTTCGTTCGATTGACGCCTTATCATTTTACTTCTGCTACGTTTCCGTTTACAACATTAAACAATTTAACAGGAAAGTTAATGCTGTTAAAAATTTCTCTTAACCTGTCGGCATGTGTATCGGTAATAAAAATTTGCCCAAAGGTTTCTTTGCTTACTAACTCCATCAGTTTTGTAACGCGGCTATCATCCAACTTATCAAAAATATCGTCTAACAATAAAATGGGTTTAATATTTTTTAAGTTAGAAAGAAAACCGAACTGCGCAAGTTTAAGTGCAATTAAAAATGTTTTTTGCTGCCCCTGCGACCCAACTTTTTTTACTGCATGGCTTTCAATCACAAAGTCCAGGTCGTCTTTATGTATTCCTTTGGTGGTATATTCAAGAATTAAATCTTTCCTGATATTGTCTGTTAGCAACGTTAGCATTTTGGCATCATGCAAATGAGAGAGATAACTAATGCCTGCGCTTTCGTTATTACTGCTTAAAAAATTATAGTAATGGTTAAATACCGGAATAAACTCTTCTAAAAACGATTTTCGTTTTGCAAAAATTCTTTCACCAACCGAAGCCAATTGCTCATTCCATATTTCAAGTGTGGTAAAGTCGGTTGTGTTTTCTTTTGATAGCTGTTTGAGCAAAGCATTGCGATGCGCAAGCAGTTTGTTGTAGCTGATTAAATCTTCCAAATAATTTTTATCAGTTTGCGAAATAATGCTGTCAATAAATTTTCTGCGCTCTTCGCTGCCTTCTGTTATAAGGCTATGGTCAACTGGAGAAATCATAACTACAGGCAATAAACCGATATGATCACTCAATCTTTGATAATCTTTTTGGTTGCGTTTAAATTGCTTTTTCTGGTTTTGTTTAAGTCCGCAAAAAATTTTTTCTTCCAATTCTCCATTGCTAAAATCGCCTTGCAACACAAACATTTGTTCATTGTGTTTTATAAGCTGGCTGTCTATGTTATTAAAATAACTTTTTGTTAAGCCAAGATAATAAATAGCATCTAATAGATTTGTTTTACCGCTGCCGTTGTTTCCGGTAAAGCAGTTTACACTTTTACTGAATTGAAGTGTTGCTTCAGGGTAATTTTTAAAATTTATTAAAGAAAGAGAGGAAAGATGCAATGTTTAAATGTGGTTAATGTGTAAATGATTTAATGTGTAAGAGTGCCCCGAAATTTTGTGGAATGTGCAATTGATATAATATGGATATGTGAAAATGTAAGTGATGACTTAATGTTAAACCTGAAACTCAAAACCCCAAACACAAAACTCCTAAGGGGAGAGCCGTTCAATTCGCCATTGAATATTTTTTAGAGTGTATTGAATCCGGTCGTGCAAACGATTGGGTCTGCCTTGCCAAAATTCGTAAAGCAATGGTTTTATAATAAAGCCTCCCCAGGTTTGAGGACGCGGTACTTCTTTGCCTTCAAACTCTTTTGACAGCATAGAAAATTTATCTTCTAATTCTTTCCTGCTTTTTAAAACTATGCTTTGTGACGATGCGTGCGCACCAATCTGGCTTTCGCGAGGGCGCGAGTTAAAATAATCGTCAGATTCTTTGGCTGTGAGTTTCTTTACCTCACCTTCAATACGTATTTGACGTTGCATTTGCTGCCAGAAAAAATTTAACGCACAAAATTTTCCATTACTCAACTCAATCGCTTTTTTGCTATTGTAATTGGTAAAAAAACTAAAACCATTCTCATTAAAATTTCTCAGCAAAACAATACGTGACGAAACTCTTCCATTATCAGCAACAGTAGAAAGCGTCATGGCATTGGGCTCTTCCGTTTTATTTGCAATGGCTTCTTCAATCCACTTTTCAAATTGCATCAAAGGGTTTTTATAAATGGAACTTTCATCTAAAAAGGAAATACTATAATCTTTTCTTGACGACTCTATCTTCTTTTGAATACTACTCATTTTGGGAACTGAATTAATCATTAAAAGTAATGCAATAATAGGTGTAAGGTTTTACTAAAATGTGTTGGAATATTCTAATTGCTTGATTATGAAAGTTATTTGAAGTATAACGAGTTTGCATTAAAACCTTGTGGCATACTATTAGCGTATAATATTATATAAATATTAGCACAGCAAAGCAGGAGTAATGATAATGTCAAAAAAGAATAAGAAAGAAACGAAAGCAGCACAAAAAAAGTTTATTTACATAGACGATTAAACAACACCCATTAAAACATAAAGTTATGCAAGAGAAAATCTTATCAGCGCACACAGGTTCTCTTTTAATTTCTGAACCTTTTTTATCTGATTCATGCTTTAAACGCTCGGTTGTTTTGCTGAGCGAACATGATAAAAACGGAACACTTGGCTTTATTTTAAACAAGCCTACCGATTTAAAATTGAACGAAGCCGTAGAAGATTTTCCTGAGTTTAATGTGCCCCTTTATTTTGGAGGACCTGTTGATACCGAAACCTTGTTTTACATACATACGCTTGGAGAAAAATTAGAAGGCTCGCGAGAAATATGCGGTGGTATTTTTTGGGGTGGAGATTACGACCAACTCAAGTTTTTGGTTGACACAAAGCAAATACGCGAAAACCAGATAAGATTTTATGCAGGTTACAGTGGCTGGGAACCCAAGCAATTAAATGATGAGATAAAAGATCAGGCCTGGATTTTATCAGAAACCAATCAGCAGTTTGCATTTTATCAAAACCCGCGTTTGTTGTGGAGCCAGGTTTTACGCAGCATGGGTAACGAATATGCCATGATGGCAAACTTCCCCGAAGATCCTCAGTTGAATTAAAGATAAGTGATTAATAATTATATATGCTGAATGGCTTAATGCTGTTCAGCATTTTTATTTTGCTTTGGCTTGTAATTGATAAGCCAAATTCCTGATAGAATGATGGCTAATGCCAGCACATAAAGCATGGTAAAAGTTTCGCCATCATAAATTCCCCATACGGCAGCCATAAATGGTATTAAATAGGTAACAGATGATGCAAAAACAGGTGAGGCAATTCTTATCAGTTTATTAAATATTAAGGTTGAAAAGGCTGTACCCATCAAGCCTAATATTAATACATAAACCAAACTGTTTATTCCTCCGGGCTGTGGCATTCGCTCTAAAAAATCGGTGCTAAATAAATACATACATGATGGAATTCCAGCTACAATTAATGCGCCTCCCGTTACGGTTATAGAGCTGAGGTGAGATAATTTATGCTTTAAAATATTAACGCTAAATGCATAGCCTACACAGGCAAGCACTATCAATAAACCCAATGCTGGTGCTGAGCTTTGCTCGTCATTGGTGCTTAGGTAAATTAAAAAAGTAGCACCAAGCAAACCAATAAACACACCGGTAATTTGCCGTGTAGTAAACCTGCTGCCAAAAAACATAAACCCAACTAAAATGGTAAACACGCTTGTAAGCGAATTTAACATGCCTGCCATGCTACTGCTTATTCCTGTTTCGGCATTGGTAAACAAATAGGCAGGTATGCAATTACCTAACAAACCGGTTCCTATAACGTACTTCCAGTTTTTCTGTTCAATCTCTTTCAATTTATTGAACACAACAGGTAGCAATGCAAGCATAGAAACAAACATGCGAATGGCAGCAACCTGATTAGGCGTGTAATGTTCAATGCCACGTTTCATTAAAATAAATGAGCTTCCCCAAACAAGCGCAAGCACAAAAAGGTAAACCCATTTCATTACTGGGTTGCTGTTATTGGTCATAAAATTTTTTCTTTACTTGCTTTGGTTTAAAACGATTTTTCTGCTTTTCTTTTTTTGCTTTTCGCTCGTGAAATGCTCCTTTAAAATCAGGATTGTCTTTTTGCTTTTGCCTGTCAATCTCACGGTTTATTTCCTGGCGTTCTTCGTAAGGAGTTTCCTCAATAAAAACTTCTGGAGGCAATTTTTTTAGGAGAATAGTTTGCTTAATCAACTTCTCAATTTTATTGATATGCCACTTCTCTGCTTCCGTACAAAAAGTAACAGCCATGCCTGCATTAAATGCCCTGCCCGTTCTGCCAATACGGTGTATATAATCTTCGTGAATAACGGGCGTATCAAAATTAATTACATGGCTCACGTGAGGTACATCAATGCCACGAGAAGCAACATCTGTTGTTACCAATACACGAATGTTTTCATTCCTGAAAGCATCCATGCTATTAATTCTTGTTTGCTGATTTTTATTGCCATGTACCAACCTGATGTTTTCTGCACCTATTCTTTCTTCTAACGATTTAAAAAGTTTATCCGCTACCTTTTTACTCTTGCAGAAGATGATAATTTTTTCAAATGACAAATCTTTTTCAAGAAAATAAACCAGCAAATTTTTTTTTGTTTTGTAATTGGGCGTATGATAAAGCCGTTGGGCAATTGTTTCTGCTGTTTTAATTTCAGGCGTAATGTTTATCACTTCAGGGAAAAGCATAAAATCATCAGCCACTTTTTTTACCCTGTCGCTGAATGTGGCTGTAAATAAAAGGTTCTGCCTTTTTTGCGGGAGCACTTCTAAAAACCGGTGTAGCTGTTTAGCAAATCCTAATTCCATTAACCGTTCAGCTTCGTCAAGCACAAAGTGTTTTATTTTTTTCAGCACCAAAAAACCATCAAAATACAATTCAATTACCCTGCCCGGTGTGCCTATAACAATATCGCATCCTTGTTCTAAATTTTTCTTCTGGTCTTTGGCTCCACCACCGCCAAACAAAACCACGCTTCGCAAATCGGTGTTAACTGCAAATTGCTTAATCACATTCTCCACTTGCAATGCAAGCTCACGTGTAGGTACTAATACCAGCATACGCGGCTCATTGTCTTGTGCGTGAGATAAAATCCGGAGCAATGGCAACACATAGGCGGCTGTTTTTCCTGTGCCGGTTTGGGCAATACCTATAACTTGCTGCCCGCCTAGTATTAATGGTATGGCTTTTTCCTGAATAGGCGTTGCTGCTATATATCCAGCATCGTCAACTGCATTCAGTAATTGTTTGGTAAGTTTAAAATTGGAGAACTGCACGGTTTTAAAATCTGCTGCTAAGGTATAGAAGCAGGGTTAACTAAACCAAACCTTATCAAATACAAGAAAAAATGAAAGTTATTTGCAGTCTATTAATCCTAATTACAGGGCTAATGAGGTGGGTTAAGGAGTTGAAGGAGATAAGTTACTCAATAATTTTTTTCTCATCAACTTGCACAATTTCATAAGTTGCTTCATTGTAAACAAAAGCAACTACGGAACAGTTGTTATCAATCCAGTTAGAGTTTAAAACTAAGTTGTAGGTTTTGGTTTCAGAGTCGTCTTGTTCGGGATTAACAATAATAGGCTCACCATAGTTACCATTAATTGCCCCACGTAAAACATGATGATGAACATAATTTTGAACTATTACAGGAGTTGCATCATCATCTTTTTGACAAGACACCAAATTGTCTTCGGTAATTACAACAACAAGTTTGTAAGTGCCATTTAAGGATTTTAGAAAATCAGTTTTTATTACGGTGGTTAATGAGCGTGTTGAGTTATTATATGTGTTTTCAATATCAATTGTTACCTCAGCTTCACGCTGAAGCAGGGTAGCAACAGCAGTAGCCCACTCTGAAGCATATTTAACCTGGTCATTACTTGCACTATAGTCTATTCGGTTAACCATTCCTGTGGGGTTCCCTTGTGCTGTAACCTGAAAAAGTGTATCCCATTTATTTCCAGTATCACATCTGTAGTCAACTGTATCACAACTTACACCTGGCAGAGGAAGAGGCTTGGCATAAAAACCTGCATGTACTCCATAAGAAATTATTTGCCCCGGATAAATATTTTGCAACGAGTCATATATTAATCGGGCTGCACGCGGGCAGTTGCCACATTTATGACCGGTAAAATCTTCAATCAATACTTTTCTACGGCTGTCAACAGGTTCTGGAGGTGTTTCGTATATGTCGGTAACCTTATCGCAAGAAATAAATACTGTAATTAATGTGGATAAAAAAATTAATGACGATGCAATTTTTTTCATTCTTGATATTTTTAAAATTTCAATAATAAATTTAAAAACTTGTTCCAATGGAAAGCGTAAATCCGTTTGATGCCGGCACATTTCTGCAAACACCTCCTACACAAAAAATTCCTTCGCGCTGCTTGCCATAGCCTAAAGCAATGCGTGTTGTGTTTTTGGTATATCCGGCATTTAAACTCAGGTAATGAAATCTTCTGTCGCTATCTTCATTACCGTAATTATACATATCGCCTATTGCTACAAACCAATTTGGAGAATAGGTATATTCAAGCAAGCCATACATCCATGATCCAAAATCATCTTCAGTTTGTAAATGCTGTGCTTCTAATCGTAAAGCATGTTTTTCAGTAAGTTTATGTGTAATATCTGCAATTAAAATTACAGCCTGCACAGTATCGTACTGCTCCGCACCCTGGTTTTCTACCACATCTTTATCATAAAACTGATAAATACCCATTGCTGTAAATTTCCATTTCTTATTTATCTTTTTGGTAAATTCTAAACTTGCATCCCTGTAATAATCGTTACCAATGCCACCATAATCGCTCTTGTATAAATCTTTTCCATCAACCTCTTCTGTTTTTAATCCGCTTGCTGCCGAGTAGTTTAAAATTAAATTCGCACCATACTCTCCACCTACTACAGTATTCTTTTTAAACTGGTAGCTTACTTCAGCCTCGTAGCCAATTTCGCCATTAGGTTGAGTTGCATAAGGATAGATAGTTGCAAGTCTGTATGTTTGATACTTTGTTAAAGATGGCAAATAGTTTATGAAAAGAGTGGTGAGGTTTGCGTTTCTGTCACTCCTGAAATTCATATTGTCAATTCTTTTAGCAGCCAATAAAATACCCAATCCTTTTTGAGAATAAGTGGCCTGGATTAATGCTGCATCACCAAATTTATAGCTGAACTCATTAATGCTGGATGGGTCGTTGTATTTATATACATACTCACCATTTACATTTATTTTTCCTCTTCCAATGTTAAATCTTCCGGCCCATGAGCCCACATTTTCCGGAAGCCTTAAAATGGGATCTTCGTCTTTTTGATATTTACTTACAAAGCTGCCTCCTAAGGTAAGTTTTGTTTTTGCCTCATTAAGCTTTGCAAACGTTTCGTTCAAATTTATTTCACCGTCAAAACCGCGAACAATGCCGTCTCCTGTTGTCTGAAAAAATCGCTGTTTGCCAATTAATCCTTTCAAATAAATTCCTTTATATGGATTGTATTTTAACCTAACCCCATCAAAAGCGTTGTCGTAACCGAGGGTTGGTTCCCAATAAGTTCTTAAAATTAATCCGCTGCCAAACTGCTCGTAAAAATTTCCAATAGTTACTTCCAACTCATCAATGGTATAAGAAGCATAGCGGTGTGCAATGCCATTACCTTTATAACGTACATCATAGCCAAGCAATACATTATTATAAGCCTCGTAACGCAAGCCTGCTTTAAAATTTCCTTTTGTAAAAGTTAAATCGCCAAATGCATTAAATAAACTTTTTTCAGGTACAACAGGTGCACCTATTGCAGAATCTTCTATATAATATTGGGCATCAGCCTGAAAAATACCATGTACTTCACCATAATTTTGAGCACTGGCATTTTTAATTAAGGCACTTAAACAAAATACAATTACTACTGATTTTAGAAGCTTAGTGGTTGTACCATTCATAAGTAAATAGTTGNNGTTCAGAGTTTGAGGTTTTAAAGTTTCTGGTTTTGAGTTTCGAGTATGGAATTCAGAAAATCAGGGATTGAATAAAAAAACACATTTTAAAGTTTTTACTTAATTGCCTTTATTTCCTCATATAATTTTTCTTCATCGCCAGGGGCAAAGCCTGTTTTCATACTTACAATTTCGCCTTTGCCATTTACAAGAAATACATAGGGAACCATCCCAATATTTAATTCGCGTTTTAAGTCACCATTAGTGTCTAGATAAACTTCATAATCCCATCCCTTGCCGTTTACAAAAGGTTTTACATTTGATGATGTACGTGCATCATCAACGCTTACTGCAATAACTTTTATTCCTGTTTCTTTTTGCCAGTCTTCGTACACATCTTTTATTGCATTTAATTCATTAACGCAAGGTTTGCACCATGTAGCCCAAAAATCGAGAATGAAAGGTTTGCCATCGTTTTTAAATGTGGATGTACTAACTGTTTTGCCATCCATATCTTTAACATTAACTACCGGTATAGGGCGCGGCTTAAACTCTCCATCTTGTGCCCAAGCATTAAAAGAAACAATCGTTAATAAAGTCGCAAATAATTTTTTCATTTTGTTTTTTTGATTTTAAGTTGGATATAAAAAAAGATTGTCCGTTATAAAGACAATCTTTTAATTTTATTTTTTAGCGTTAGGTGTTACTATTCAACAATTACTTTTTTGTTGCTTACTCTTTTGCCATTTACATTAAGTGTCATAAAATAAACGCCAGATTTTAAATCACCGGCATTCATTAAAACAACACCTTGCTGAGAACTAATCGGGTAAGTTTTAACAGTTACCCCCAACATATTCACCAAATTAATAGTTGCATTTTTAGCATCTACCAAACGATAATTAAAGGTATTCATTTTTTTTCTAGAAACAAAAGTAGAACCACCTAAATAACTGCTTGCTTTATTTTGATTGCTTACGGAAGTAAAAGCAGCATCGTAAGTAACATCAATACAAGTATTATCGTTAGGGTTGTTGTCGTCAAAAAAACAGTAACGAACCACGGTTACGCCTGCAAATCCATTTGGGTAATAATCACCAATAAATTTATCGGTGCTGCTGGTTTGGGTATTTGGGGATAATTCTACCGTATTAGGAGATGTAAAAGTAGAGGGGCTAAAGCAGTTACCGCCCCAGCAAAAAGAATTATCTGTACCCTGTACTACACTTAACTCTGTTTTGCTTGCTCGAGTGTAAATGGTATTTGAATTGCTGTTATTTATTATATCAAAGGTAATTGACATGCCTGGATCCGTATCAAACCCAAGAACTGTGGTAGAAGGTACATTTAGAGNNCGTTTATATGTGCGATTAATGCAGAATAATTGCATGTTAAACAAGTGTTATTCTAATAAACAGTACTTCCTAACAACCTCGCCTTAACTTTTGTTAAAAAATACACGCACCCAAAATTTCCACTTCCGGCACCTCAACCTATTTTTGCGGCCCAATTTTAACACCCCTCTGTGTAAAACTGTATTCTTTCACACCGCATACACATACCACTAAAACTATTTTCACAAGACTTCATTTTGATTGTATTGCAATTAATTCAAGTACAAAGTATAGAGTACCAAGTACCATGAATAATGCCCTTTAAACTCTTTTAACCCTTCCCAAAAATGTCAAAAAAAACCACCACCGATTATAATGACGATAGTATACAAAGTTTAGACTGGAAAGAGCACATACGCCTGCGCCCCGGCATGTACATAGGCAAATTAGGAGATGGCTCCTCGCGCGATGATGGTATCTACGTCCTTATAAAAGAAATTATAGACAACTCCATTGATGAGTTTGTAATGGGTGCAGGCAAACGCATTGATATTACTGTTGAAAGCGGACAAGTTACAGTACGCGATTTCGGACGTGGAATTCCACTTGGCAAAGTCATAGATTGTGTGAGCAAAATTAACACGGGTGGTAAATATGATTCGGGTGCGTTTCAAAAATCGGTTGGGTTAAATGGAGTAGGTACCAAGGCGGTGAATGCGCTTAGTATTTACTTTAAAGTGCAAAGCATTAGAGAAGGCAAAACAACCATTGCCGAGTTTGAGCGTGGTGAGTTGAAGAAGGAACAAAAGCCAAAGCCTTGCAGCGATGAATCTGGAACCATCATAACCTTTACCCCCGACAACGAAATTTTTACGGACTACAAATTCAATATTGAGTTTGTGGAGCGCATGGTTTTAAACTACACATATTTAAATGTGGGTTTAAAAATTTATTTAAACGGCAAAGAATATGTTTCGCAAAATGGTTTGTTAGATTTATTAAAGTCGCACCTCAGCGAAGAAACGCTCTATCCCATCGTTCACTTAAAGGATAAGGATATTGAGATTGCATTTACCCACACACCAAGCTATGGCGAAGAATATTACTCTTTCGTAAACGGTCAGCATACCACACAAGGAGGCACACACTTAGCCGCTTTCCGCGAAGGGATTGTAAAAACAGCGCGTGAGTATTATGGAAAGGAATTTGATCCCAGTGATGTG
>CXWJ01026528.1_pt1 | contig 11640 bp, 11 predicted proteins | sample 590841 | NCBI WGS metagenome assembly CXWJ01 (sample SAMEA3498367, study PRJEB10139) | wastewater metagenome | biome: wastewater treatment plant; material: activated sludge | place: Austria | collected 2015-01-21 | reverse complement strand
CGACCGGCCCGGCACCAGCAACGGACCCACCGAAGCCATCAACGGACGCCTGGAACACCTTCGTGGCATCGCCCTCGGCTTTCGCAACATCACCCACTACATCGCCCGAGCGCTACTCGAAACCGGCGGATTCAGACCCCGGCTACACCCTGGATTGGGATGAGCCGGTTTGGGCGGACCAGAGCCAGGGGTGCGGACGACGAGACAACGCCTCGGGTGTGGAGTGGGTCACATCGACGGGCGACGCGCCGACGGGGAGTTGAGTTCGCCCGGCCCCATTTGTCACGCTGGTCACATGCCCGCGCTGATTACCTTGATGGTGTTGTGCGTCGGAGCCGCCGCGGGGGTCATGGGGATCGTCGCCCGGTCGGCTCTGCGCGATGGACGTGACGTGTTGACCGACGACGGCGAGATCGCCGTGGCTCGCCTCAAGCAGAAGGCCGTCCAAGCCCCCGGCAAAGCCAAGAGCCGCGTCGCCAGCGCACTCCAGCGTCCCTGACCAGCCCCCTGACCCCATCCACGGGTCGCCCGAGATCACGTCCTGACGGTTTCGGGGTGTCCCGACGTCCCCACGTCACCGGCGGACGTCTCGTGCCGGGAGTGTCTTGACGGCGTGGACGTGGCCCGCGCCGTCGATGAGAGGATCCTCCCGTGTCTGAATCCCTGAACGTCGTGCTCGTCATCGCGGCNNACGTCCCCGACCGACTCCCGCGATGCAGGCTCCGCAGGGGTCGACACCCTCGAGCGGCCGGTCACATCGGCTCCCAGCACGACGCCGCCCACGTATGTCGAGACGCCCGTCGAGGTGCCGACGCCCGTCGAGCCGCCGACTCCGGCCGTCGAGCGCCCGGAGTCCGCCAGGGGGCGCCTGGCCCGTTTGCGGGCTCGCCTGGCTCGGAGCAACACGGCGATCGGCAAGGGGCTGCTCGCCCTGCTGTCGAGCGGACACCTCGACGAGGAGGCTTGGGAGGAGGTCGAGGACACCCTGCTTCGAGCCGACCTCGGCGTCGCCGCGACCACCGAGCTCGTCGAGCGACTGCGCGCGCGAGTCAAGGTCGACAGCACCACAGACGAGTCGGTCGTCCGCTCATGGCTGCGCNNGACCAGCTCGAGACCTGGGGCGCTCGGGTCGGGGTGCCCACGGTGCGCTCCGATCGTGATGGCGCGGATCCCGCTGCGGTCGCCTTCGACGCTGTCAAGGAGGCGGGCGAGGCCGAAGCCGATGTCGTCATCATCGACACGGCGGGGCGGCTGCATACCAAGGTCGGGCTGATGGATGAGCTCGGCAAGGTCAAACGAGTCATCGAGAAGCGGAGCCCCGTGGACGAGGTGCTCCTCGTGCTCGACGCGACGACGGGTCAGAACGGCCTGCGTCAGGCTGAGGTGTTTGCCGAGGTCGTCGACATCACTGGCATCGTGCTGACCAAGCTCGACGGCACCGCCAAGGGCGGCATCGTCGTCGCCGTGCAGCGGCAGCTGGGGGTGCCCGTCAAGCTGGTCGGACTGGGCGAGGGTCCTGACGACCTCGCCCCCTTCGACCCCGAGGCGTTCGTCGACGCCATCCTGGCCTGACCAACCCCGCTCGCGCATCGACCGGGCACGCGTTAGTGCCCGTTGAGACGTCCGCACACCGCTGAACGGGACGTACCGCGTGCCCGGTCGACGAGGGAGGCGGCGAACGGGACGTACCGCGTGCTCGGTCGATGAAGGAGGCGGCGAACGGGACGTACCGCGTGCTCGGTCGATGAGGGAGGCGCTGAACGGGACTTACCGCGTGCTCGGTGGACGCGGTCGAGGGCGGCGGGTCAGTGGTCGGGTGCGTAGGTCTCGCGGTGCGCGTCGCTGCGGGGGTTGCGCACATCACCCGGGTCGTTCATCGCCCACCGGATCGTCGAGGTGGCCAGTATGCCGAGCGGCCGCACCACTGCCCTCTCCACCACGGGAAGCCGCGGCAGGTCGAGCATCTCGCGGGACCACGGCGCCAGCAGCGACACGGCCGAGGCGGCGAGCAGGCCGTAGCCCGGACGCGCACTCCAGGTCAGGGGTGGATCGAGCAGCAGGAACCTAGCCGCCTCGCGGGCGGCGTCGGTGGCTGCGAGCTCGGCGCGGAAGTCACCCAACAGCGCCTTGAGCTCGTCGACCGTGCTCGGCACCGGGTCAGCGCCGAGCAAGCGGGCGATGCGCCCGGACTGCTCGACATACGCGTCGGCTTGGTCAGGATCCAGGCGCCGGTTGCCGAAGGCCTGGTGCGAGGTGAGGAAGCTGTCCGCCTCCGCGGCGTGGACCCAGGCGAGGAGCCGCTGGTCCGAGGCGGCATAGCCCCGCCCGTCGGGGGCCCGGCCACGAACCCGGTCATGGATGCTGCGCACGCGCGCGATGGCTGCCTCGGCGGAGGGCACCGGGCCGAAGGTGGTGACGGCGAGGAAGTGAGAGGTCCGCTGCAGGCGGCCCCAGGGATCTGACTTGTAGCCGCTGTGCCCCGCCACGCCGGCCATCGCCAGCGGGTGCAGCGACTGGAGCAGCAACGCCCTGATGCCGCCGACGAACATCGCGGCGTCCATGTGCACCACCCAGATGGGGTCGGCTCGGGTGAACCACCGGTCGCCGGGGGCATGCCAGATCTCGGCCGCCTTGGCCGGGGCGTCCTCGCCGGCGACCTTGTCGCGCAAGGCCTTGGCCAACAGACGACGAGCGGCGATGGTCGGCGCTGAGGCCACACTCGACACGGACGACACAACTGACACCTGCTCATTATCGAAGCCCTGCGGTCACGCCGATTTGCGGGGTGGGTGTTACCTGAATTAAACCTGGCCGCCGCAGGGATAACACTGGCGTAACACAACAGAGGCACCCCGGAAACGCGCCCCTCCAAGAATCAGGGCCATGGATATCCCTCTCAACGACGGCGACACCGCCTGGGTTCTCGTCAGCTCCGCACTGGTGCTGTTGATGACGCCCGGCCTCGCCCTCTTCTACGGTGGAATGGTGCGCTCCAAGAGCGTCCTCAACATGATGATGATGTCCTTCGGCTCGATGGCGTCGGTGACGGTCATCTGGGCCCTGTGGGGCTTCTCAATGACGTTCGGCAACTCTCAAGGCGGTCTCGTGGGCGACCCCTTCGAGTTCTTCGGTCTCAAGGGGATGTTCGGGGAACGTCTCTTCGGCACCCCCGAGGGTGGTGGGATCCCGGCCATGGCGTTCGTCGCCTTCCAGGCCATGTTCGCCATCATCACGGTCGCCCTGATCAGCGGGGCGATCGCTGACCGGGCCAAGTTCGGCACCTGGATGATCTTCTCGGCCATCTGGGCGACCCTCGTCTACTTCCCGGTGGCTCACTGGGTGTTCTCGTTCGACGGCTACGTCTCCGAGGCGGGCGGCTGGATCGCCAACTCTCTCGGTGCGATCGACTTCGCGGGTGGAACCGCGGTGCACATCAACGCCGGAGCAGCGGGGCTGGCGCTCGCGCTGGTGCTGGGCAAGCGCGTGGGCTTCGCCAAGGAGCCGATGCGTCCGCACAACCTGACCTTGGTCATGATCGGCGCCGGCCTGCTGTGGTTCGGCTGGTTCGGCTTCAACGCCGGCTCGGCCCTCGGGGCCAACGGCCTGGCGTCGATCACCTTCGTCAACACGCTCGTGGCCACGGCCGCGGCCGCCCTCGGCTGGCTCATCACCGAGCGCATCCGCGACGGACACGCGACGTCGCTGGGCGCCGCATCGGGCATCGTCGCGGGCCTCGTGGCGATCACCCCCGCATGCTCGGCGCTCACGCCCCTGGGCTCGATCGCCCTCGGTGCGATCTCCGGCGTCTTGTGTGCGCTGGCTGTGAGCCTCAAGTTCACGTTCGGGTTCGACGACAGCCTGGATGTCGTGGGCGTTCACCTCGTGGGTGGCCTCGTCGGCACCATCGGGGTCGGCTTCCTGGCCGACCCGGGCGCTCCGGCAGGTGCGGCCGGCCTCTTCTTCGGAGGCGGCGTCGAGGTCCTCGGCAAGCAGACCATCGGCGCGCTCGTCGTCCTGGCCTACTCGTTCATCGTCACGGCGATCATCGGGCTGGCGCTGGACAAGACCATCGGCTTCCGGCTCGACAAGGACGCTGAGGTGGCGGGTATCGACCTGGCACAGCACGCTGAGACCGGATACGACCTCGGTGGGCTAGGCTCCGCTCGCGTGGGCGGCATGTCCGCCGGAGCGTCCAGCTCGGCCCCCTCTACTTCGATGACAGGACAGCGCGCATGAAGCTCATCACGGCGATCATCAAGCCTCACCAGCTTGACGAGGTCAAGGCGGCCCTCGAGGCCTACGGAATCTCGGGTATGACGGTGAGCGAGGCCAGCGGATACGGCCGGCAGCGGGGACACAGCGAGGTCTACCGCGGCGCGGAGTACACGGTCGACTTCGTGCCCAAGGTTCGCGTCGAGGTCGTCGTCGACGACGTCGACGGCGCGAGCGTCATGGACGTCATCGCCAAGTCGGCCCACACGGGACGCATCGGCGACGGCAAGATCTGGGCGGTGCCGGTCGAGGACATCGTCCGCGTGCGCACGGGAGAGCGTGGGCACGACGCGCTCTGAGAGCGTGATCTGCCTGTCGACGACGCTCATGTCTGGAACCACACCCGCTGGGTCCGCCAAGTCCGCACAGCCGGACAAGTCCACACGGTCAGGGGGAGGGGGCAGCCTCTCGGCCCTTCGGCTGGAGGTCGCCGACACCCGGAGCTTCTCGGCTCCGGGTGTCGGCCGCATCCGCCGCGAACGCATCGCCGGGCTCATCGACGGGTGGCTGTGCGACATCTGGGCCGCCGCCACACAGGACCGACCGACCCCAGGCCTCGCCTTGGTCAGCGTCGGGTCGTTGGCCCGTCGCGAGTGCGGGCCGCTCAGCGACCTGGACCTCGTGCTGCTGCACGACACGCGGGTCCTGTCTCCCGTCGAGCTCAACGAGCTCGCCGAGCGCATCTGGTATCCCATCTGGGACGCCAAGATCAAGCTCGACCACAGCGTCCGCACGGTGGCCCAATGCCGCGACGTGGCCAAGAGTGACCTCTCAGCAGTGGCGGGGCTGCTCGACGCCCGGCACATCGCCGGCGACGTCGAGCTCGTCAACGCCGCCCGAGCCACCGTGGCTCACGACTGGCGTGGGACCGCTCGCTCGCGGCTGCCGGCGCTCGTCGAGACCGTGACCGCCCGCCACGATCGGCACGGCGAGCTGGCGCATCTCATCGAGCCCGACCTCAAGGAGTCGCGCGGGGGCCTGCGCGACATGACGATCGTGCGGGCGCTGACCGATGCCTGGCTGGCCGATCGTCCTCATGGGGCGGTCGACACGGCATACCAGCGGCTGTTGGACGTGCGAGACGCGATCCATGTCGTGACCGGTCGCGGACGTGACCGGCTCATGCTCGCNNGCCCGCGAGGTGTCGTTCGCGCTGGAGAGCACGATGCGCCGGGCATCGCAGTCCCAGCGGGCGCGGACCCTGCGGGTGGGCCCCCGGCGCCCCACCCTGACCCCGCTCGGGTATGGCGTGCACCTGCACGACGGCGAGGTCGTGCTCGGCCCGCGCTCGGACCCCAGCGCCGACCCCCTGCTGGTGCTCAGGGCGGCGACGGTCGCGGCCCGCAACAACCTGCCTCTGGCGCCGGCGACACTGCACAACCTGGCGACGCGGTCAGCTCCGATGCAGACGCCCTGGCCGGTCCATGCGCGGCTGCTGCTGGCCGACCTGCTCTCGGCGGGTCCGGGGCTCGTCAACGTCTGGGAGGGCTTGGACCTCGCCGGGGTGATCTCGAGCTGGATTCCCGAATGGAGCGCCGTCCGGTCTCGCCCGCAACGTAACGCGGTGCACCGTCATACAGTGGACCGTCACCTGGTCGAGACCGTGGTGGCCGCCTCGACCCTCGTGCGTCGCGTCTCCCGGCCGGATCTGCTCTTGGTCGCCGCCTTGTTGCACGACATCGGCAAGGTCGCGGGAGCGCACGACCACAGCGTCGAGGGCGCGCGCATCGTGCGGCCGATCGTTGAGCGGCTCGGCCTGAGTGGTGCCGACGCCGACACGGTCGTCCTGCTCGTGCGCGAGCACCTGACCCTCATGGATCTGGCCACCCGGCGTGACCCGACCGACCCGCGGACCATTGAACGCGTCGTGTCGACCGTCGGCGGGTCCCATCACACGCTCGAGCTCCTCGAGGTCCTGACCGAGGCCGACGCGATCGCCGCAGGACCCCTCGCGTGGACCGACTGGCGTCAACGCCTGTTGGCTCGACTGCTGGCGACGGTTCGCGCGAGTGGTCAGCTCGACCTTGCGGTGACCCCGCCGAGACCCGACGCCGACTTCGCGCTCACCGCGGCCATGTCGCAGGCTCTCGCGGCCGCCGAGCCGTGGGTGGGCCTGTCGAGCCATGGCACCGTGCACGAGCTGACCATCGTCGACCGAGACCGGCTCGGGCTGTTCGCCGATACCGCCGGACTCCTGGCCGGGCTGGGGTTCGTCGTGCGCTCGGCACTCGTGCGGACCGTCGACGGCGTGGCCGCCAACGAGTGGCATGTCGAGGCGCCCTCAGGTGCCGTGCCCGAACCCGCCCGGATCGCGCGTGACCTCGCACGCCTGGCCTCCGGGGACCGCGGGCCGCTCGGCGGAGTGCAGCGCCGGCGTCAGGTGCGCCCATCCTCGCCCAGCGGACGGCCGCTAGCGCCGTCGCGAGCGCTCGTGCTCTCCGATGCCTCAGACACCGCCACGGTCATCGAGGTGCGGGCGGGGGACCGCCCGGGCCTGGTGCACGACATAGGGCTGACGCTTGCCCGCAGTGGCCTCAACGTGCGCAGCGCTCACGTGGCGACGTATGCCGGCCAGGCTCTGGACACCTTCTACATCACCGAGTTCGGCGGCCGTCCCCTCACCCCGGCCCGGGTGGCGGCCACGGTGGCCTCGATCATCGATACCTGCGACCACCTCGGCTGACCCCACCCTCGGCCTTCGCCCCGCATCTGCGCCCCACAATTTCGCCCCACAACTTCGCCCTCTGTCTTCGCCCCACAACTTCGCCCCGCATCTTCGCCCTCCGATTGCGCACTTCACCCCGGTTCAAACCGGGATGAAGTGCCTAGTCCGGGGGTGAAGTTGTGGGGTGAAGTCGGTGGGCGAGGTCGCGCGGTGACGTCTCGGGCGGTGGCGGCCCTCTCATCCGCCCCACCGGTAGAGTTGATCGGGTGTTCGCCTCCCTGTCCGACCGCCTGACGTCGACCTTCAAAAGCCTGCGCGGCAAAGGTCGACTCTCCGAGTCCGACGTCAACAAGGCCATCCGCGACATCCGCATGGCGCTGCTGGATGCCGATGTGGCGCTCCCGGTCGTCAAGCACTTCACCGCCGCGGTCCGCGAGCGGGCGCTCGGGTCCGAGGTCAGCGAGGCACTCAACCCCGCCCAACAGGTCGTCAAGATCGTCAACGAGGAGCTCATCGCCATCCTCGGCGGCGAGAGCCGCGCGCTCAACCTCGCGAAGTACCCGCCGACGGTCATCATGCTCGCGGGCCTGCAGGGCTCGGGCAAGACGACGCTCGCCGGCAAGCTGGGCTACTGGCTCAAGGACCAGGGCCACACGCCGCTGCTGGTCGCCGCTGACCTGCAGCGCCCCAACGCCGTGACGCAGCTCGAGGTGGTCGGTGAGCGCGCGGGGGTGCCCGTGTTCGCGCCCGAGCGGGGCAACGTCGGCGGTCACGACGCGGTAGGCGGCACGGGCGAGGGAACTCGTTCCTACGGCGACCCTGTGGCGGTCGCGAAGGCCGGGCTCGAGCAGGCACGGGCCCGCCAGCACGACGTGCTCATCGTCGACACGGCCGGTCGCCTTGCCGTCGATGCCGACCTCATGGCACAGGCCGGACGCATCCGCGATGCCATCGCACCCGATGAGGTCCTCTTCGTCATCGACGCCATGATCGGTCAAGCAGCCGTCGAGACCGCGCAGGCCTTCGCCGACGGCGTCGACTTCACCGGCGTCGTGTTGTCCAAGCTCGACGGTGACGCCCGCGGTGGCGCGGCGCTGTCGGTGGTGCAGGTGACCGGCCGACCGGTGCTCTTCTCCTCCACCGGTGAGGGCGTCAAGGACTTCGAGGTCTTCCACCCCGACCGGATGGCCTCCCGCATCCTGGACATGGGCGACGTGCTGACGCTCATCGAGCAGGCCGAGCGTGCCTTCGACAGCGGCCAGGCCGACGAGATGGCCCGCAAGTTCCTGGCCGAGGAGGACTTCACCTTCGATGACTTCCTCGAGCAGATGTCGGCCATCAAGCGCATGGGCTCACTCAAGTCGATGCTCGCCATGATGCCGGGCATGGGCCAGATGCGTGCTCAGCTCGACGCGTTCGACGAGCGCGAGTTCGACCGGGTCGAGGCGATGGTCCGGTCGATGACCCCCTTCGAGCGCTCGCATCCCAAGGCGATCAACGGGTCGCGACGAGCGCGCATCGCTCGAGGGTCCGGCACGACACCGACCGACGTCAACCAGCTGCTCGAGCGGTTCACCCAGGCCCAGAAGATGATGAAGTCGATCGCGCGAGGTGACGGCGCCGGCATCCCAGGAATGCCCCCGATGCCGGGAATGCGACGAGCCAAGGCCGCACCCGTGCGCAAGAAGGGCAAGTCGGGCAACCCTGCCAAACGAGCCGAGCAGGAACGAGCGGCCTCGCAGCGGTCGTCGGCCAAACCCGCGGCGCTCGGGTCGGGCGGCAGCGCCTTCGGGCTCCCCGCTGCCGGTCAGGGCGACGCGACGGACCCAGGCAGCGTGTCGCTGCCCGCAGGGTTCGAGAAGTTCCTCGATCGGTAGCGAACACCTGGTTGGATGTCGGCCATGACCGCGTCCGCTCTGCATGTGCGAGGCGCCGTCATCATCGATGACGTGACGGTGGTTCCCGAGGTCTGGGTCGTGGGCGGACGCGTCACCTTCACCAAGCCGGTGACAACCCCGATCGACAGTGTCGAGGGTGTCGTCGTGCCGGGGTATGTCGACGCTCACTGTCATGTCGGCCTCGACGCTTCGGGCGCGGTCGATGCCGCGACGGCACGCCGCCAGGCCGAGAGCGACCGCGACGCCGGCACCCTGCTTATCCGCGACGCGGGGTCCCCGTCGGACACCCGCTGGATCGACGCCGCCGAGGACCTGCCGCGCGTCATCCGAGCCGGGCGGCATATCGCCCGCACCAAGCGCTACATCCGCAACTACGGCCACGAGGTCGAGCCCGAGGCGCTGGTCGCCCTTGTCCGAGCCGAGGCCCGCCGCGGGGACGGCTGGGTCAAGCTGGTCGGCGACTGGCTCGACCGCGAGGTCGGGGACCTGCGGCCGTGCTGGCCCCGCGAGACCCTCTCCGAAGCCATCGCCGCCGCCCATGCCGAGGGGGCGCGCGTCACGGCCCACTGCTTCGGCGAGGAGTCGCTGCACGACTTCGCCGCGGCCGGCACCGACTGCATCGAACACGCGACCGGGCTGGCACCCGACTCGACGGCCGAGTTCGCCCGTCGGGGCATCGCCATCGTGCCCACGCTGATCAACATCGCCACGTTTCCGCGCATCGTCGAGTCCGCCCGAGACCGGTTTCCGGCGTACTACGCCCACATGATCGACCTGCACCGCCGTCGTCATGCCACGATCGCCGAGGCGCACGACGCTGGGGTGCCGATCTATGTCGGCACGGACGCCGGCGGGTCGCTCGCGCACGGGCTGGTCGCCGACGAAGCCGCCGAGCTCTGCCGGGCCGGGATGTCGGCGCCGGACGTGCTGGCGGCCCTGACGTGGGGTGCCCGTCGGTGGCTCGGGCGCCCCGGCTTGCAGGAGGGCGCCAGTGCCGACTTCGTCGTGCTCGACACCGACCCCCGTGGGGACATCTCCTCCTTGGGCCGGCCTCGACACATCGTCCTGCGGGGAGTCCGGCGATGACCGAGGGTGGCCGTCGGGTCGAGGGGGAGCGCGTCTGGGTGGCGACGCCGAGCTTGGGTGACATCCCCGCATACGAGATCGCATCGATCCAGAGCCGGTCCTCCCTGGCCGAGTTCAGCCCCGCGGACCCCTACGACCTGGGGGCCACGATCGCGGCGGAGTCAGCGACGCATCGGTCATTCCTGGTCCACGTGCGCGAACCGGGTGGCGGGCACGGGCTGGCCGGCAAGGTCATGGTTCGCAACGTGGTCCTCGGCCGCGCTCAGATGGCCAACATCGGCTACGCCGCTTTCGACCCGTATGCCGGTCGTGGGCTCATGCGTGAAGGGGTGAGCCTCGTGGTGGGCCTCGCCTTCGCGGCTGCTCCGCACGGGCTGGGACTGCACCGCGTCGAGGCCGTCGTCCAACCCCGCAACGAACGCTCGGCCCGGCTGCTACGGTCGCTCGGGTTCCGCCACGAGGGGTACTCCCCGAGACTGTTGTGGCTGCCCAGCCCCGACGGGCCGGAGGACTGGCAGGGCCACGACCGGTATGCCGTGCTCGTCGAGGAGTGGGAGACAATGCGCAGGTGAACATCTCGGCCAAGACCGACTATGCGGTGCGTGCCATGTTGGCGCTGACCACTGCCGCGTCCCAGGGCCACCTCGTGGTCGCGGCCGACACCTTGGCCGAGGACCAGGGGCTGCCGCGCAAGTTTTTGGAGGCGATCCTGTCCGACCTGCGTCGCGGTGGGCTGGTCATCAGCTCGCGCGGCTCGTCGGGCGGGTATGCCCTGGCGCGCCCCGCGTGGGAGATCACTCTCGGCGACGTGTTCCGCGCCGTCGCGGGCCCCCTGGCCGAGGTGCGCGGACTGCGCCCGCACGAGACGCAGTACACCGGGTCGGCCGAGCACCTGCCGACGGTGTGGGTGGCCGTGCGCAGCGCTCTGCGTCAGGTGCTCGACGACACGACGCTGGACCAGGTGGCCCGGGGCGACCTGCCCGAGGCCGTGGTGGCCCTGAGTGATGACCCCGAGGACTGGCAGAGCCGCTAGCACGACGCGGGCGCCGGGGATGGTGGGCACCGGCGAGGACAGAGCGCCTCCGTGTCGAGACAGCGCTTGGGTGGTGACACAGCGCTCCCGTGACGAGACATCGCCTACATGCGCTGTGTGGTGCCGCGAGCGCTGTGTGGTGACGGGAGCGCTGTGTGGTGACGGGAGCGCCGTGTGGTCGACGTCGCGCCGAGACAGCGCGTCCGTGTCGAGACAGCGCTTGGGTGGTGACACGGCGCTCCCGTGACGAGACATCGCCTACATGCGCTGTGTGGTGACGGGAGCGCTGTGTGGTGACGGGAGCGCTGTGTGGTGACGGGAGCGCTGCGTGGTTGACGTCACGACGAGGCAGCGCGACCGTGTCGAGACAGCGCTTGGGTGGTGACACAGCGCTCCCGTGACGAGACAGCGCCTACATGCGCTGCGCGGTCCGGACCCCGTCTTCCGTTGGATCTCAGGCACCGGAGCCAGGCCGGTGTTATAGGCCTTGTCAGGGCGACTGATGACCGACTTCACGGCCGAGTACACGGCAGCCTTGCGCGAGGCATACCCACCGGGGCGGTACGGCAACGGGTTGCCGTACCGCCGCATCTTCGCGGTGGGCCGAGCACCGACGGATGTCGCGTAAATGTCTGGCACAATGGAGCGCTGAACCCGACCGGCGGTCCCTCTACCCGACGTGTCGA
>CXWJ01001623.1_pt1 | contig 11641 bp, 9 predicted proteins | sample 590841 | NCBI WGS metagenome assembly CXWJ01 (sample SAMEA3498367, study PRJEB10139) | wastewater metagenome | biome: wastewater treatment plant; material: activated sludge | place: Austria | collected 2015-01-21 | reverse complement strand
AGATAAACGCTGATTTCGCTGATTCAAAAAGAAAAAATCTGCGTTTTCAGCGTGAATCAGCGTCCTGATTTTGAAAGTGTAAGGTAATCAAACCCTACCTATAAAACCTGGCGGCTTTTGGCAGTCTTCAGCCCTTGATTTTGCCCATTAAAACTGCTATAGATGGGTCGATCAAGGAGATGATCTTGTCAACCTCTCAGCCGCCATCGCACAAAACCTACTTCATCGACCTGCCTCTCTCACGCCTGCACGTGTTGGAGGTGGGCGAAGGCGAGCCGCTCATCATGGTGCCCGCCACCATCTCTGAATGGGAAGACTGGCTCACCCTCGTCCAATTCCTGGGGCAATGGTTCAAGGTCTATTTTTTTGAACTGCCCGGGCACGCGCAATCCTCGCCGTTCAAAGAATCGTTTTCCAGCGCGCGGGTTGCCGAACTCGTGGAGCAATTGGCAGACAAACTCGGATACGACCGCTTCAATCTGATGGGGTTTTCATTCGGCGGCATCCTCGCCATGCGCGCCTTCAAGCGCCTCGCCGCGCGCATCGACCGTTTGATCCTCATCGCCCCCTGCCTCGGGTGGCAGGCGCTTCCCTACTCAAAAACGCGGCTAACCTTGTTGTATCGCGTCATCCAACAGTTCAAGCGGCGATGGCTACAGACCCTCTTCGTGAAGTTCGTGCGCAACCCCCGCACGCTCTCGATCGCCATTGCGTTTGTGCGCGCCATCGGAAGACTGGAGGACACGATTCCGCTGAAGAGAAAACTTCCGCGCACCACCACGACCACCTTCGATATCCTCTCCTCACAGATCGCTGAAATTTTAACAACCGAGTTCGACCCGCCTTCGAAAAAACACAAAACGCCGTGCTACTTCGCCATGTCCATATACGACCCGCTCCTGCGCTTCGACGCCACCTTGAACATCGCCGAAACCCATTTTGCGGACATGAACGTAGTGCGACTCACCTACCCGTTTCACCAGCCGCCGCGCCCCTTTACCTTCGAAGAATTGAACGAAGGGTTCTACCGAACGGTTGACGCGTTCATGCGGACGCATGCATAATCCGAACATGTCGTTACAAAAAGCAATTCTTTACTCGTCTATTGGGGTATCGCTGATCCTGCTGTGGGTCTATCGCCTGCCCATCATGGAATCCCTGCGCTGGTTCAGCAACCTGAACGCGGTGATCGAATCGATTCGCGGCTATGGCATTTGGGGACCCGTTGTGTTGTTCATCCTTTTCATCCTTCAGGCGTTCATCGCCTTCATCCCCGGTCAGGCATTGATGATCGCCAGCGGATACATTTATGGATTCTTCGGCGGCATTCTCATCACGTGGACCAGCCTCGTGCTCGGCGGGCAGATCGCGTTCTGGCTCTCCCGCAAGTTCGGGCGTCCGTTCGCCGAAAAGTGGATCACCCCCGCCACCCTCGACCGCTGGGATCATAGCGCGGCGGGTCAAGGCGTGGCGTTCTATGTGATCACCCTCGTGATGCCGTTAATCCCAAATGACGCAATGTGTTACGTGGCTGGTCTTGGCAGTATGGAACCGCGACGCTTCCTACTGGCAAACATGCTGGGGCGCGGGATCGCCAGCATCCTCACGGTCACGGTCGGCGCATACGTCAACCAGATTCCAGCGCTCATCTGGGTATTCCTCGTTGGGTTTGTCGTTTTGGGAGTGGCAGGCTGGTTCGTGGCACGGCGCTACCAAAAGGCGAACCAACCGTAAGTGGAGTATTGAATCGAACCGTCACAGAATCGCCATGAGAATCGCGTACATCACCCAATCCTACCCGCCCATGATCAGCGGCGCTTCGATCGTCGTCGAACAGCTTGCCAAGGACATGGCAGAGCGCGGGCATCAGGTGTTGGTGATCGCGGCAAGCGATAAAAATCATCCCTACGTTTCCACCCAAAATGACCTGACCCTCCAACGGCTGAGATCCATGCATCACCCATTGCGAGTGGGTCAACGATTTCTCGTTTACCCGCGCGCCTCCATATTAAAAGCCCTTGAAAAATTTCAGCCCGATATTATTCACTCTCACGAGCCGATTCTTTGCTGGGTCGGTCTTGAGTACGCCCAACGACATCACATCCCAACCACATTTACCGTCCACATGCTCCCGTGGTATGTGACCGCCGTGCTCACCGACCGCGGCGGGCTGGATAAAGCCGTGGAAAAAGCGAGCTGGAAATATCTGGATATCCTCGCGCGCAAATCCACATCGGTCATCATCACCACCAAAACCGTTTCGGATATCGTGACCGGCGCCATGGGCATCGACTCAGAGACCATCCCCTGCGGGATCGACACTCGCCTGTTTCACCCGCCTCTTCCCGACGGGGAAACTGTTTCCACCAGGCGGCGGCTGAATCTCCCCCTCGACGTTCCCATCATCCTGCACGTGGGGCGGCTCGACCCGGAAAAAAAGGTGGAACGAGTCATCCATGCCGCGACGGAAGTAATGAAGACCTCGCCCGCGCATTTGCTGATCGTGGGGGATGGAAAAGAAAAGGAAAAACTTGTCAGCCTCGCCGAATCGCTTGAGGCGCGAGACCGAGTTCACTTCACCGGTTACATTTCGATGAAGGATGGCTTGCCTGATGTCTACCGCATTGCGAGCGTATTCGTGATGGCGTCGGAAGTGGAATCACAGGGGCTGGTTCTCCTCGAAGCCGCGGCAAGCGGGCTGCCCCTCGCGGCATTCGAAGCCACCTCCATCCCGGAAGTGGTGCATCATGGCAACAATGGATATCTGGTCAAACCCGGCGACGTTCATGCCATGGCGGAGGCAATCGCGCGAATCCTCGAATCGCCCGCGCTGGCAAAACAAATGGGAGAGGAAAGCCGCTGTCTCGCAGAAAACTACGATCACGAGCGCGTGCAACTCTTGCACGAGCAGTATTACAGGAAGTTGATCAACCAACAAAGGTTGGAAAAACACGAAAAGCCATCCCCATGGAAGCGCGTCAAAGTGTGGATGGGGTTAGGGAAATGATCTCGTAAGGCGCGCCGCGAAGTTCCCATTCCCGCCCATTGGCTTCGACCTTCGCTTTGATCGGCAATAATTTCGCCGACACGCCAGAGTTGGGAAACCAGATGCGATCCTTGATTACCTTACACTTTCAAAATCAGGACGCTGATTCACGCTGAAAACGCAGATTTTTTCTTTTTGAATCAGCGAAATCAGCGTTTATCTGCGTCCCAAAACCATTGTGTAAGGTAATCAGATGCGATCCTTGATCGGCAGGATGAACAATCCATAATCGTCACCGACGGGGGTGAAATTTTCGTTCGGCTGTTGGTGAAAAACGGATCACCCCAATTTCGCGCAAAGTTCATTCGCCAAGCCGATCACATCTTCCGATGGCAAACCAATCTCGCTGACATTCAAAATATGACTGCTGTTGAATTCACCCTCGACAGAATTCTTCAAATCACGCCGCGCGATGAACTCAAGCACATTTCCCGCCGCGTCTTTGAAGTAAACCGAATGCGAATTCCAATTCGTTGAATCGAAATCGTCTTTGCCGTTTTCATCGTGAAGCAAGGGAACGCGCTCCGCAATCCACGCTTTTGACGCGAGAAGCTGATTCGCGGGAATGTTGAACGCAAAGTGATACGCGCCGTCGAAATCTGCATCAGCCTGCTTGAAAAGTATCTTCGCGCTTCCCGCCTGAACTTCCCACATGTCAGGAAAAAGTTGAACCGGAAGCCCAAGCGTCTCTCGATAAAATTGCCTTTGTAAAGATAAATCCCGCGTTGCCAATTCAAGATTCTTGATGTTCATCCTTCGCCCTTTATCCTTCATCCTTGCATACGCAGCGCGAACTACGCAACCAAGCGACTATCCAACTCTCAAACTACTCCTCCCTCAACCACCTCTTCACCGCATCGTGCGGATGGTCGTATTTCGCCATCGCCTCCAATAATTTTTCGGGGTCAGAGTCGCGCGCGATAGAATTGCGATGTTCATTGAAGATGAAGCCTTCCTCCACAGCATGATCCATGGCGGCGAGCAGGGGCGCGTAATAATTTCTCACGTTCAACAACCCCACAGGTTTTTGGTGCGCGCCCGTCTGCGCCCAGGTGATGGTCTCGAACAATTCATCGAACGTGCCGAAGCCGCCGGGCATGGCAATGTAACCCTCGGCGAGTTCGTGCATCCTTGCCTTACGGGCGTGCATATCGGGTGGAACATCCATGCGGGTCAGTCCGTCATGTGCAAGAGCCGGGTTGTTCATCGAAGGGATGATGACGCCGATTACCTCTCCGCCGGCAGAGAGCGCCCCATCGGCAACCGCCCCCATCAAGCCGGTCCTGCCGCCGCCGAAAACCAGGCGAATCCCTCTGTCCGCGAGGAGAATGCCGAGGGAACGCGCGGCAGTGATATAGTCGGAGTGAACCGCGTCCGAAGATCCGCAAAAAACACAAATTGATTGCATACCATCCATCCTTTATCCAACCTTGCGAAGGTTCTCAACCTTCGCAAGGTTGTCAGCAAGAATATTCAACCTTGCATCATTGTATCAGCGTTGTAAACAAACTCTAATCTTTTTCCTACAACGACTCGTAGGGCTTTTTGGTAGAATACATCCACGTTCAGGAGAAAAAAATCATGGCTGGTATGGAGCGATTTACACAGCGAGCAAGACGGGTTTTGAGCCTGGCACATCAAGAGGCTGAGCAATCCCGCAACAATAATATTGGCACAGAGCATTTATTGTTAGGTTTAATGGATGAAGAGGGCGGAGTTGCAGGGCGAGTTCTACGCGAACTTGGCATGACATCAGACCGCGTGCGCGAAGTGATTCGTCGCGTCTCCACCGGTTCGGTTGGGTTCGACCCCAGCCGCGTGGAACTCGCGGGCGACACACAGCAAGTCCTCGAACTTGCAGTGGAGGAAGCGCGCCGACTCGGTCATCATTACATCGGCACGGAACACATTTTGCTTGGGTTAGTGCGCGTGGATGGCGCGGCATTGGAAGTGTTGCGGAGACTCGGCGTGACGCCGGATCAGATCCGCCGGCAGACTCGCCGCGTGTTGAACGAATCCGCTTCTGCTTCCCCGATGCCAGCTGGCGCGGGACCCGCGCGCGGCGCTCAGCCCAATCAGAAGACCCCGCTCATTGATCAATTAGCGTCAGACTTGACGACCAAAGCCGAAGAGAAAAAACTCGATCCCGTTATCGGTCGTCAAATGGAGATCGAGCGCGTGATTCAAATTTTAGCGCGCCGCACAAAGAATAACCCCGCATTGATTGGCGAACCCGGTGTTGGAAAAACTGCAATTGTTGAAGGACTTGCCCAACGAATCGTTGACGGCGACGTGCCCGCCCCATTAATGAACAAACGCTTACTGCAACTCGATGTCGGTTCGCTCGTGGCTGGCACGATGTATCGCGGTCAATTTGAAGAACGACTCAAACGCGTGATTGACGAACTCAAACAATCAGGCGCAATCCTTTTTATTGATGAAGTGCATATGCTCGTCGGCGCGGGAGCCGCTGGTTCCTCCGTAGACGCGGCGAACATCCTCAAGCCCGCGTTGTCGCGCGGTGAGTTGCAAGTGATCGGCGCGACGACGATGGACGAATATCGCAAACACATTGAATCGGATGCCGCGCTCGAACGCCGCTTCCAGCCCATCCAAGTGGACGAACCCTCCGAAGAAGAGACGATTCAAATCCTGAAAGGGATTCGGTCCGCTTACGAGGAACATCATCACCTTGTGATATCTGATGAAGCGCTCGAAGCCGCCGCGCATTTATCCACCCGCTATGTGACCGAACGCTTCCTCCCCGACAAAGCAATAGACTTGATTGACGAATCATCCTCGCGCGTGCGGATGTACAAGAGTCCCGCCGCGAAACACGCCAAGGATTTATTTGGTCAATTGCGACAAGCCCGACAGAATCGCTCCCTTGCGCAAGAAGAGGGCAACAACGAAGATATCATCGAATGGCAGGAGCGCGAGACTGACTTAAGTGAACAGATCGAACGCCTGCGCACCGGCTGGGATCGCGCGACCAGTCCCGTTGTTTCAGCGGAAGATATCGCCGAAGTGGTTTCGATGTGGACGGGCGTTCCCCTCATGCAACTTGCCGAAGCAGAATCACAACGCCTGCTCAAAATGGAAGATGAACTCCGCAAGGGAATCATCGGGCAGGAAGACGCCATCATCGCCATCTCGCGCGCCGTCCGCCGCGCGCGCGCCGGGCTGAAAGACCCCAAACGCCCGATCGGTTCATTCATGTTCCTCGGACCGACAGGCGTTGGCAAAACTGAATTAACCAAAACGCTCGCCAAGTTCATGTTTGGCAGTGAAGAAGCCGCAATCCAACTCGATATGTCCGAGTTCATGGAAAGGCACACCGCCTCACGCTTGGTCGGCGCGCCTCCGGGATACATCGGCTACGAAGAAGCGGGTCAACTCACCGAAGCCTTGCGCCGCAGACCCTATTCGATTGTCGTCTTCGACGAAGTGGAGAAGGCGCACCCCGAAGTNNGGTCGCAAAGTGGACTTCCGCAATGCGATCATCGTGATGACCTCCAACATTGGCGCGGATGTGATTAAGAAGCAGTCCTCGCTCGGCTTCGCGCTCAAACGCGATGAAGTGACCGAAGAAAGACTTTCTTACGAAGACATGCGCAAGAAGTTAAATGAATCGCTCAAGCGCGCCTTCCGCCCCGAGTTCATCAACCGCATCGACGCGACCGTGATCTTCCGCTCCTTGAATCGCGAAGACATCCAACAGATCGTTTCGCTCGAACTGGACAAGGTTGCCGAGCGTCTCAAAGAACACGACCTCATCCTGACCGCCACGCCCGAAGCCCTCGCGGCCATCGCGGACGCAGGTTACGACGCCGAATTCGGCGCGCGCCCCCTCCGCCGCGTGATCCAACAGAAGGTGGAGGATCCGCTTTCGGATAAACTGTTAAGCGGCGAATTCCAAAATGGGATTGCCATTTTGGTCACCCTCGACCCGGAGAATGAGATCATCCTCGAACGGGAAGAGATTGCCGAAGCCCAGGAAGAGCCGGTAGTGTAAATTAGTTATCCCGCAGTTGAACTGCGGGATAACTTTTGTCGAGAGCAGAAATTCCTCTCTGCTCTCGATTTTAAGATGAAATAGCAATTTTCTCCTATTCAACCAATCGGCTCTTAATGCTAAGATGCTTTGTACGCTTTGGGGCTAACAATTTAGCATTCTGCTTCCATATACTGAACCCGAGTTCGTTAGATGATCCTCGCCACCTTGTGGACGAGATTAAGATATACCGGAGACGCGCCATGAAACGAAACAAAGCACTTTTTATTGTACTTGTCGGTTGTTTGGTCCTGGGGAATCTTGGTTTTACCAGCCTGCCTTCGGCGCTCAACATCAACGCGCCCGTGCTTGATAACTTCAACCGCGCCAACGGAGGTTTGGGAGCCAACTGGTTTGGCGCGAGCACAGGATACGCCATTTCATCCAACACAGTGGATGTGGGGAGCGGCGACGGCATTTTTTGGGGAACCCAGTATGGAGCCGACCAGGAGGCATTTTTCACTTTTTCATCCATCGATCCGGCTGGGTCAGACCAAGCCATCGTATTGAAATCTCAAAGCAGAACCACCTGGTCGAGCGGAGCGCTTGCAGTTTCATACAAGGCGGCAAGCCAACTTGTTCAGGTGTGGACCTTCTCCGGCACGCAGGGATGGGTGCAACGCGGAACCAACGTATCCGCCGCATTTGCAAATGGGGATCGTCTCGGCGCGCATGTTACCGCGACCGGGCTGGTGGAAATCTATAAAAATAATTCACGTCTCGGAACCGCTGATGCCAGCGGCTGGACGCACGCAACCAGCGGCGGCTACATTGGATTAATTTTCATCGGCTCAGCCAATGCGTTTGTCGATGATTTCGGCGGCGGCACGGTGGCTGGAGGCAACGCCACAAACACCACGACACCCGCCCCTTTAACGCCAACACGCGCGTTTACCCCGGTCGCCTCGACAACAGCCATCTTCACGAGCACATCTACAGCCTTCCAAACTCCCACCCTCGCTTCTGGCGGCGGATTTCCGCAATCGACAGCCCTCGATACGTTCAACCGCGCGAATGGAAGCCTCGGAGCCAATTGGTTTTCCTCAACAGGCGGATATGCCGTCGCCTCCAACCGCATGGATATCGGGTCAGGCGGGGAGGTGTTCTGGGGCGCGACCCAGTTCGGCGCAGAGCAGGAAGCGTTTACCAGGTTTTTGACCATCGGTCCCTCCGGATCTGATAATGCCTTGCTCCTAAAATCGCAAAGCCGGACGACTTATACAGGCGGCGTTATCGCGGTTACCTACAGGCCGCAATTCCAAGCCGCGCAGGTGCTGACGTACTCCAACGCGCAGGGGTGGGCGCAACGCGGCGCGAACATCCCTGTCACGCTGGCGAGCGGCGACCAATTGGGAGCGCGCGCAAGGTCGAATGGAAGCGTGGAAGTGTACAAGAACGGCATCCTGATTGGAACGCGCGATGCCAGCGGCTGGACCTACTCCGCAAACGGCGGATATGTTGGGATGTGGTTCATCGGCGCGAGCAACGCCTTTGCCGATGACTTCGGCGGCGGGAATATTTCCGGAAGCGTGGTCACAAATACCCCGGTGAGCATTTCAACTTTAACCGGCACGCCCACTCAAACATCCACATCGATCAGCATTCCCACTCTCACCCCGACGATGTTCGCGACCGCGACCCGAACCTCAACGCCGATCGCCGGCGCTTCTGCCACCGCCACATCTGCCCCGTCAGCGGCGGCCGTTTTCTCCATTGGCACAGGCGGAACGGATTCGACCCAGCATCAGGTCGTGCGCGCGGCGAACGACCGTGTGTATGCCTTTGTCAACCAGCAATCGTCGAGCGTCATTCGCGTCTACCGGACGGTGAACCCGGGCTTGCCCGCCTCCGCCGCAGACTTTACCGGTCCCGTGCAGGTGACGGAAACCAGCAACCCCATTTCGGTCGATGCGGTCTATGATGGCGGCACGATCATCCACGTGTTAGTCAACTTGCAAAACAGCCAGATTAAGGATTACCCCTTCGACACCTCCACAAATACGTTCCGCGCCCCGATCACGCTGGCAACGGATGGAGGCGCATTCCCTTCATCGCCATACGTGGGCACGACCGGCGTTTCCGGCATGGTGGATGCCAGTGGAATTTTGCAGATTGTGTATTGGAGCGGCGCGAACCACATTCAGCATCGCGCCTATACCTATAATTCCGCGCTCAACACGCTTACGCCTTCCGGCGCTTTCACGCAGGTGGATTCGGCAGGCAGTTCGAATCATCCAACCATTGCGGTTTCCCCGGCGGATAATTCGGTAACGATTGCCTGGGTATCTGAGGCCACCAACCCAGCGCGGATCTTGACGCGCGCCAGGGCAAGCAACGGGGTCTGGGGCAACGTTGAAACTGCCAGCACGTCCCCGGTCTGGCACAGCACCTCGGCCGGGTTGAATATCGACCAATCGCCGAGTTTGATCATCGACCCGACGGGGACAAAGCATCTTGTGTATATTCAAGAGTTCGACGGGAGCATCGGCGATTACGGACGAATTCATTATGTGACAAACAGCGGTTCCGGTTGGGTGGACCAGGCGATCAACGCCCTGACCCACGACCCGGCGCTCGCGATCAACAGTCGCGGCGAAATCTACATCATCGGGCACGGGCATCCGTTCAACTCTTTAGGGGGCGCCACAACCTGCCTCTCGATGGACGATATGTGCATAATCAAGAAGAACTCCAATGGAACATGGGCAACCCCAACCCTGGTAATCGCAAACTCAGGCTCGGCGTCGTTCGACTCCAGCCCATCCGTGAAATGGTCTGTGAAAGGCTTCAACCGACCGGAAACGATTGAGTTCCTTTTCTTCAGCACACCATACGAGTCGCCGGCGTTGTATTACGCTAGAATCCCGTGAACCATTATCCCGAGCGATTTTCCTGGCAAGCCGCGAGGAATAATTTTTTCGATGAATGAGAATCCAGAGCAGAGACCAGGGTCTCTGCTCTTTTTTACCCTGTTAACCCTTTCGTAATAAGTTTTCTTCGCAACATGTTGTCTAACAGGCAGATCAAGAAAAGGAGAACTTATCATGAACAACAATTTTCAAACTGCGACGCTGGCTGGGGGATGTTTCTGGTGTCTCGAAGCCGTTTTCGACGAGGTGAAGGGAGTCGAGGGTGTGGAATCAGGCTACGCCGGCGGCAAGGTCGCAAATCCATCCTATCGAGAAGTTTGCGATGGGTCAACGGGTCACGCGGAAGTGATACAGATTCACTTCGATCCGAACATCGTCTCGTATCGTGACATGCTGAACGTGTTCTTCGCCATTCACGATCCCACTACATTGAACCGTCAGGGCAATGATGTTGGCACACAATACCGCTCCGCTATTTTCTATCACGACGATGAGCAGAAGAAAATCGCCGAGGAATTAATCAACGAGTTGAACGCGCAGAAAATTTGGGATAAGCCCATCGTGACTGAAGTGTCAAAGCTGGATAAATTCTATATGGGGGAGGAGTATCATCAGGAGTACTTCGCGCGGAATCCGTACCAGCCGTATTGTCAGGCGGTTGTCGCGCCGAAGGTGTCGAAGTTTCGTAAGCATCATTTGGAGATGTTGAAGAAACAACCCGCGTAGTAAAACAGACCCTGAGAAGTTGAAACTTCTCAGGGTCTGTTTTTTTAAAGATCGCAGAGTGACGCGAGAGCTCCAACAGGAACCGTGTCTTGAAACGTGACAGACGCGCCGCGCAACTCACTCACCTTCGCGTTGACCTCCTCAGGCGTCAACGCGACTCCCGCTTCATGGAAGACCCAGTCTATATCTTCTTCATATTCGCGCATATCGCCTGCCTCGCCTAAACCGCCTTCAATAAACCACAAATTGAAATTCATGGACATCTGCGCATCGGGAAAATAATTTCCGTCATGCTCTCCTATCAACTCTCCATCAACAAAATAGCGGGCTGCGCCGTCGGTGGCTTGCACAACGAATGTATGCCAGCCCGCGAGGCTTCCTTCTTTCAGGTTGCTGGTGTTATCCGCGTTCCAGGGTTCGATTTGAACGGTTTCCCAAGTAGTGACATAAAACGTGCGTTCGGGCCCGCCCCAGCCGCCATTCGGCAAATATTCAAAGTCCATCTCGCTGTAATTTGGATTGAACGGTTTATCGTAAGGCGTGATCATGTAGAACGTCTGAACGACCTGATCGCCGTCAGTGCCTGAAAGCGGCTCATCGCTAAAACGGACGCGCGCGGCGTAGGTCCCTTCGAGATATTTGCGCTGGTGACAAATTTGTGTTTGGTATGTATTCTCTCGCGTGCCGTCTGTGGAGGAGGTCATTCGCAAGAGACGATTCCCCGATTCGTCGGGATGATTCACAAAAGATACGTTCTCTGTTCGGAACGTTGCGCCGGTGACGCCGGGCCAGCCTTTGCCGCTGCGGACGATCCAGCCGTTGGATGTCATTTCGTTTGAGGTGGAATAAGAAAAATCATCGAACAAGATTGGCGAAGGGTCAGTGGTCGGCATCGGGATGGATTCTGCTGTAGGCGTGAAGGGAACAGTTGTCGGCGTTGACGCA
>CXWJ01000397.1_pt1 | contig 11642 bp, 10 predicted proteins | sample 590841 | NCBI WGS metagenome assembly CXWJ01 (sample SAMEA3498367, study PRJEB10139) | wastewater metagenome | biome: wastewater treatment plant; material: activated sludge | place: Austria | collected 2015-01-21 | reverse complement strand
CACGTTCCACCACGCGGCGACGTAATCGGCGCGGCGGCTCTGGTAATTCAAATAATACGCGTGTTCCCACACGTCAATGCCGAGGATGGGTGTCGCGCCGTCTGAAAGCGGATTATCCTGATTCGCCGTGGAGACCACCGCGAGACCGTTCCCTTTTTTGACGAGCCACGCCCAGCCCGATCCGAATCGCCCAGCGGCGGATTTGGCGAACTCTTCTTTGAACGCGTCAAACGACCCGAAGGCTGATTCGACCGCTTTAGCCAACTCGCCCTTCGGCGCTCCGCCGGCGTTCGGTCCCATCACTTCCCAGAACAGATTGTGATTGAACGTCCCGCCGCCGTGGTTGCGGACCACTCCGCGCACAGACTCAGGGATGGCGTTGAGATCGCTCAACATCGCCACGAGCGACTTACCCGCGAGTTCGGGAGTCTTATCCACTGCGCCGTTCAGGTTGGTGATGTATGCCTGATGATGTTTCGTGTGATGGATCTCCATCGTGCGCGCGTCGATGTGCGGTTCAAGCGCGTCGTAGGCGTATGCCAGTTTTGGAAGTTCGAATGCCATGATTCTCTCCTTGTGAAATTTTTTGTAGTGACGATTTATGAACTTTAAGAAAATAATCTCGTAATCTGTGTAGGGCGCGTTCTCTTACGCGCCCGTTGGCGTTAGAGAACGCCAACTACACGCGATTCCGGTATTTATTTGTTAATTTCCATTAATCGTCAAAACGACTGAGGTTGTTACTACGTTTTTCTGCACTGCTTCAAAATTGTAGCCCCGTGAAGGGAGCGTGTCAAGAAAGATATTCAATTTCTCTCTTGCCCTGAATCGTCCCTCTCTGTTATCCTCGCGGCATGAGCAAAAGCAGACTTGAAGCCTTCAGCGATGGCGTGATCGCCATCATCATCACCATCATGGTGTTGGAGATGGAAGTCCCGCACGAGCCGACCTTCGCCGCGTTGAAAGAACTCGCGCCAGTGTTTATCAGTTATGTGTTGAGCTTCATCTACGTTGGCATTTACTGGAACAATCATCATCATTTGTGGCAGATGGGCAAACAGGTGAATGGACGTATTTTGTGGGCGAACATGCACCTGCTCTTTTGGCTGTCGTTAATTCCGTTTGCAACCGCGTGGAGCGGCGAGACGAGTTTTGAAAAACTGCCGATGGCTGTGTATGGTTTCGTTTTATGGATGGCGGCGTTGGCGTATCATATTTTAGAGGTTCAGATGATCGCTCATCATGGAAAAGAATCCGCGCTTGCCGCCGCCATTGGAAACGATTTCAAAGGCATCATTTCGCTGGTTGGATACACGGTCGCTATCATCGTTGCGTTCTTCAACCCGTTGATCTCGTTGGGGTTATACGCGGCTGTCGCAATGCACTGGTTCATTCCCGATCGTCGAATTGAAAAGACGATAGGTCGTTGACGAAATGACTCTCGCATTGACCGAAAAAGATCGCGCCATGTTGCGCGGCGACCATGGTCCCGCCGCGAAGATGGCGATGAACATCATCCTCCGCATGGCAGAGGTATCGGGCGCGAAAGAATTGCTCGACATCAGCGGCGCGCACATAGACAGTACGGTCTACATCGGCGACGCGGGGCTGGAGTTTGCCGAACGGCTTGCGAGTCTCGGCGCGAAAGTGGCTGTGCCGACCAGTCTCAACGTGAGCGGACTCGACGAGCGCCATTGGCAGGAGTGGGCGGTCCCGCCGGGGTGGGCGAGGCAGGCTCAACGTCAGATGGAGGCGTATCGAAGTATGGGCACGACTCCCACGTGGACGTGCGCTCCATATCAGACAGAGGCGTCGCGCCCGAAGTTCGGTCAACAAATTGCGTGGGGTGAATCGAATGCGATCGTGTTTGCAAATTCTGTCATCGGCGCGAGAACGGAACGTTATCCAGATTTATTTGACATCTGTTGCGCAATCACGGGGCGCGCGCCTGCGATTGGTTTGCATCTCACTGAAAATCGCGCGGGCGAATTGTTGTTGCAATTGCGAGACATCCCCGCCGCGCTTCAACAAAGCGATGACTTTTACCCCGTGCTTGGACATTTCATCGGCAAGACCGCGCGGGATCGAATCCCGTGTATTGACGGGCTGGTTGTTTCGCCTGCGGAGGATCAACTCAAAGCGTTGGGCGCCGCGTCTGCTTCGTCGGGCGGGGTTGCGTTGTTCCATGTTGTCGGCGTCACGCCCGAAGCGCCGACCTTGGAAGCCGCGTTTCAAAATAAACCGCCGCGCGAAGTGATGGATGTGACAATGGATCTGTTGCGCAACGCGCGCGCCGAACTCACTCACACCGACAGCGACGAGTTGGACATGGTCGTGTTGGGAAGTCCGCATTTTTCGTTGGCGGAGTTCAAAACACTTGCGCCGCTGATTGCTGGAAAACAAAAACATCCGCGCGTGAAATTTTTAGTCACCTCCAGCCGCGCGATGACTCAACTCGCGAAGCAGGCGGGCTATCTTGATTCACTTCGATCCTTCGGCGCGCAATTGAGCGTGGACACGTGCATCCTGACAACGCCCATGCTTCCGCCAGAGATAAAACGGCTGATGACCAACTCGGCGAAGTTTGCCTATTACACGCCAGGCTTGCTCGGCAGAAGGATCGCGTTCGGCAGTTTGAAAGATTGCGTGGACTCTGCCGTTGAGGGCAAAATTATTCGCGACGACTCGTTATGGACAAGTTAACTCTTTTAGGCAAGCCGTTCATCACTGGCTCTGCAAAAGGGATTGCACTCGTTAGCGCCGAGCCGCTTTCGTTCTGGGGCGGTTATGATTGGAAGACCGGCGAGATCATTGACCGTCGGCATCCGCTTTCGGGTGAAATTGCAAAGGGTAAAATTCTTGCCATCCCATTCACGCGCGGATCGTCCACAACGACAGCGGTTTTGCTCGAAGCGATCCGTGCCCAGACTGCGCCTGCGGGAATCATCACCACCGCTACCGATTTCTTTTTCGCGCTCGCGTCTGTTGTGGCGGATGAGTTGTATTCCAAGCCGATTCCGTTGGTGGCGATATCCGAATCCGATTTTGTATTGTTGAAGACGGGTGATGAGATTGAGATTGAAAACGATGGAAAAGTTGTTTTAACCAAATTCGGTGGTTGAGTAGCCCCGCGCGTGCTGAGCGGAGCGATAGCGAAGACGAAGCATCGCGGGGCGTATCGAAACCACAGGTACGCATACATGATTTTGTTACGAGAACTGCTTTGCTGCGCGGTGGTCTCGATACGGTGGACGAACGCCACCTACTCGACCACCGAATATAAAAGTAATCGGCGGTTGAGTAGTCCGAGGCGATAGCCGAGGGCGTATCGAAACCACAGGTACGTGTACATAATTCTGTTGCGAAAATTGCATTATGGCGTGGTGGTCTCGATACGGGGCGGAACTGCACCGCCCCTACTCGACCACCAAGTATCCTTGTAAATGAGGAATCTATGCTCAACTTCAACTCTGCCCTAAAATTCACCCCTCCCTCCGATTGGCTCAGAATCACCGCCGTTGACGCGCACACGGGTGGCGAGCCGTTCCGCGTGATCGTGGATGGATTCCCTGAGTTGAAAGGGGACACCATCCTTGAGAAGCGGCGATACGCGAAGGAGTATTACGACCATCTCCGCACCGCGTTGATGTGGGAGCCGCGCGGTCACGCGGACATGTACGGATGCCTGCTCACGCCGCCCGTCACGCCAGAAGCGGACTTCGGAATCCTGTTCATTCACAACGAGGGGTTCAGCACGATGTGCGGGCATGGAATTATCGGCATTGCAACAGTCGTCCTTGAAACGGGGATGATGCCGATGGTCTCGCCGATCACCGAAATCAAAATTGACAGCCCAGCAGGGTTGATCACCGCCTTTGCTCACATCGAAAATGATCATGTGAAAAATGTTTCGTTCCACAATGTGCCGTCGTTTGTTTCGGAGTTGGACGCGGTTGTGGATGTGCCTGAGTTGGGAAAAGTCCGCTATGACCTTGCGTTTGGCGGGGCGTTCTATGCGTACGTCAATGCGAAGGATGTCGGCGTGACTTGTTCGCCTCAGGAGTATCGTCCGTTGATCGAGAAAGGGATGGCGATCAAACGCGCGGTGATGCAAAGCAAACAGATCACGCATCCGTTTGAAAGCGATTTGGGATTTTTATACGGTACAATTTTTGTGGACAAGCCGCAAGACCCCAAGTCGCACAGCCGCAATGTGTGCATCTTCGCCGATGGGGAGGTGGATCGCAGTCCCACAGGGACAGGCGTGAGCGGACGACTCGCCATCCATCACGCGCGCGGCGAGATTGGGTTGAACGAGTCCATTGTGATCGAGAGTATCATCGGGAGCAAGTTTAGCGGCAGGGTCGTCGAAGAGGTGAGATTCGGTCCCCATGCCGCGATCATCCCCGAGGTCCGAGGCGAAGCGCATGTCGTTGGAAGAAACGAGTTGTGGATCAATCCGAACGATCCGCTGGCGAATGGATTTATTTTGAGGTAGAACATCCCGCTGATATGCTGTTGCAGGTTAACAATTAAACCGAGCAATCCATCCATGCCATTTTGAACCACGGAGACACCGAGTCACGGAGTTTTTTTAAATTGTTTTTCTCTGTGTCTCCGTGTCTCAGTGGTTAGATTTTTTGCTCGATTAATTTAGAAAAGAACAAAAGCCGCCGAGGACGACGCAAGGCGCTGAGAGAATTATGAGACTTCCACCACACATGTATCTCGATGAGCGAAACATCCCGTATGAAGCGCGGAGTTTTCCTCCCGACACCGAAAAGGGCGCGGCGAACGTGGCTCATGCGCTTGGGTTTTTGGAGCGACAAGCCGTGAAGACGTTGATCTTTCAAGCGGACACGGGCGAGCGCGTGTTGGTGATGCTCGGCGGCGACCAGAATGCGATCTCTGGGAATCTCAAAAAGGCGATTGGCTCGCGCAATATTCAGATGGCTTCGCCCGACGCGGTGAAAGAGACAACGGGATACGTGATCGGTTCGATCCCCGCGTTCGGCTGGCAACCCAGCGGATTCCGATCCTTCCTCGAAGCGACCTTGCTCGACGAACCCATCCTCGGCACGGGCGCGGGTCAATGGGGCGAGGAAATCATGATCACGCCGCAGAATTTGGTTGTGGCGAGCAACGCGCTCGTGGTCAATTTGACGGAGAGGGGATGAGGCTGTGTTTGCGTTGTATAATGAACTCAGCCTGTTTTAACTTGCGGCGGCATAACGTCCCAAACGATTTAGGCGGTTAGCCGCCTATTGATAAGCAAGGGATTCAAAATATGTCTGTCAATGAAGATATCATAAAGCGATTTGATGAACTTATCGAAAAAGGGAGAAAGGTTCTTTCAACACGAAGAGACCTTCCTTCAAACTATATTGGGTTTGATGACCCTGTTGACTCTGAAATGGGTAATCAATGGATGGTAAGTTCAAAGAACTATTTACTTCAAACAATTGGTGAAAAAAGTGTTCACTTTACAGAGTTTTCCGCATTATTCAAAAAGGGCGTAACGTTTTCACCTGTCAAGAAGGGGATTGGCATATTGTCCGCCGCCAAAGAAGATTTTCAGGGTGGGTATTTATTAGGAATTCGGAAATTGGTCAGCGCAGAAATAATGGGGTCATTGTTAGACCAAGCGCAAGAACTTCTCGACGCTGGTTATCTTGGTTCGGCGGCAGTCTTGGTTGGCTGTATTTTAGAAGATCGTATAAAGAAAATTTGCGCTGAAAAAGAAATAGAATTACCAGATAAACCAAAACTAGATTACATGAATGCTCAACTTGCTAAAATCGAGTATTACAATAAGTTAACCCAAAAGCAGGTAACTGCATGGGCAGAGATTCGTAATTCTGCCGCACATGGAAATTGGGAAAATTTTAAAGAAGATGATGTGAAAGATATGATTAAATGGGTGTCACGGTTTATAGAAACTGGCGGCTAACAAAGTGTGGAGTTGACGGGTGGGATTCTGTGGCATTTTCAGGCTTTTTCTACACCTGAACAGAATCCTGCTCTCGAGGTTTTATCCACGCCCATCCACCTGAAAATAACGCAAACCGTTGGGCGCTACCTTTCAAAATTATCAACAAATTCATTACACCTGTGAGCAAGTCGGAGATGATTTATGACTCAAGAGCCACAAAAAAGTAATACCGTTTTAATTGTTATAGCTGTCATCGGCGTTGTTGGAACAATTGTTGCAACAACCATAGGTGTCCTTGGTAACTACAATGTTGAGAAGTTCCGTCAAGAGGCGGAACTTACCAAGATTGCTCTGGTATCTATCGCAACACAGGGAGGTGCGACACAAGTATCCCTAGCAAGCACCATATCCGCACCGACAAGTACGCCATATCCTACTAATGAGTTACAGCCTACTTACACTCCATATCCAACCTATACTCCAGTGCCACTTCCAACAATTTCCCCAACAGCATCTATCAACTTGCCATTTGCAGATAACTTTGACCTGAGACTTGGGAAAGAATGGCAGCCAATAACGGGAACTTGGCGAATCGTTAATGGAAACCTTACTACTGATGCGGTTGGCGGCGAAAGACTTATCTTAATTGGTGACGAAAATTGGCAAAACTACGCTGTTGACGTGGATGCTTGGTCAAATGAATGGTTTTATCCTGTTAAAATTATTGTGCGATATCAACAAAGAGGCTATTTATCCTTTGAAAGCACATACTATGAATCAAATTTTGTGATTCATTCGGGCGGAAACAATCAAGTGATCGCACATACCGAAACAGGCACTGCCGATTTTGGCGGTAATAGATATGGAGCGATGTATCATCTCAGGGTCGAGGCGATCGATGATGTTTTCACCGCTTATATTAATGGGAACATGGTACTTCAAGTACAGGATGGCACCTATAGCATAGGCAGGATTGGTTTAGCGTTTGACACATCTTATGAACCTAATTGGTTTGATAATTTTAGGGCAGAACAAAAATAGCCTTACATAGCAAATAACATCAAACAATGCGCCTAACTGGCGATGGGTACGCGCCGCGTTATTTTGGCTTTTTCTCAGTTTTGGGTTTTCGCCGTTTCGACGGCGAGTCCACGCTTCTACCCATCGCAGGTAACGCCAGTCGTTACTTTATCAAAAATTAAATTCAAAATTCCTTCGGAATGTAAATGAAACCCGACCTCCGCCAATGGTTGCTCGATTCCGACCCTTCGATTCGCTGGCAAGTGATGAGCGATTTGCTTCATGCGCCTGCGGACGAAGTCGCGGATGAACGCGCAAGAGTCGCCGCGATGGGCTGGGGCGCGCAACTGCTTGCCCTCCAAGCCGCCGATGGAAAGTGGGGCGGCGCGGAGTGGAATCACGGATGGAACTCCACGATGCACGCGCTCACGTTGCTCCGTGAATTCGGGCTCGATCCCAACAGCGACGCGGCGAAACGGGCGATTAGTTTGGTGAGCGATCTCGTTCGATGGCGCGGTTGGGACTGGGACGGCGCGTGGCGCGGCGAAGACTTCCTCGGCAATCCTTTCTTCGCGGGCGAGGTCGAGCCGTGCATCAATGGTCAGGTGGGCGCGAGCGGCGCGTACTTCGGGCAGGAAACGCAAAACGAGAGAATTATTGATCGCTTGCTCAACGAGCAATTGTCCGATGGCGGCTGGAACTGCGAAGCGGAGAACGGCTCGACGCGCTCGTCGTTCAACACGACGATCTGCGTCCTTGAGGCATTGCTTGAATATGATTCGCGCTTCGGGACTCGTTCGGATGTGACGTCTGCTCGCCTGCGGGGGCAGGAGTACCTCCTCGAGCGCCGCCTCTTTCGCCGACGTTCAACTGGCTCGGCAATTCAGCAGGATCGCAAGGGCGGCAGTGACTGGACGCGCTTCGCCTTCCCAAACTGGTGGCATTACGACATCCTGCGCGGGCTCGACTACCTGCGCCGCGCTGGCGTCACGCCCGATGAGCGCGTGGCTGATGCGATTGACCTCGTCGAATCCAAGCGCGGGGATGACGGGCGCTGGCTGCTCGACGTTCGCTATTCAGGCGTGATGCCAATCGAGATGGACGACAGCGAGGGTATGCCAAGCAAATGGATCACACTCCGCGCTTTGCGTGTTTTGGATTGGTATTCAACACGCGGATAACAAGAATTTGCAATTCACCTTACGCAATGTCATTCTGAGCCGCGCTCTTGTTCTTTGCGGCGAAGAATCTCGTAGATCATCTCAGAGACCCTTCGCTGTCGCTCAGGGTGACATGCGTGATGGATGAAATTGTGCAAAGTGTGTTTGTAAGAATTTCTTAATGAGTTGGCGGGTAAAAGTGAGCAACTCATCTCGTCTATCGAGTAGACCAAGATGAAAGGAAATCGTCCCATGAAAGACTTCAAGAAACCCGCTGATTCAGAATTGCGAAAGAATCTATCCCCGCTTCAATATGAAGTGACCCAACACGAAGGCACCGAGAGAGCGTTTTCAAACGAATATTGGAACAACAAGAAAGACGGAATTTATGTGGACGTGGTCTCTGGCGAACCGCTGTTCAGTTCGCTCGATAAGTACGATTCGGGATGCGGCTGGCCCTCGTTTACCCGTCCGTTAGAGACGGATAATCTCGTTGAGCGCAGTGACTTCAAATTGTTCATGCCGCGCACCGAAGTCCGCTCGAAACATGCCGATTCGCATCTCGGTCACGTTTTTGATGACGGTCCCGCGCCGACGGGTCTGCGCTATTGCATGAACTCGGCTTCGATGAAGTTTATTCCAGCCGAGAGATTGGAAGAAGAAGGCTACGGCGAGTACAAGTCGTTGTTTGAGAAATAAGTTTGGTTAAGACCTCACAGGTCTCCAAGACCTGTGAGGTCTTTTTTATCACCTCGAATACAACCAATTCAATTCTTTCAACCGTTCAGCCAGCGACTCGCTCAGATCACCTTCGTTCATCCGCCATTCCCAATTGCCTCCCAGTTTGGAGGGGAAATTCATCCGCGCTTCGCCGCCGAGGTTCAACAGGTCTTGCATGGGCGTCATGGCGATCGTGGCGACCGACGACCAGACGGAGCGAATCAGATCCCAAACAAAGGTATCATGGATCGAATTTAAATAGTTGAGCGCGAAAGCCCGTTCCTTTTCATCGGCGGATTCAAACCAGCCTCTGGCGGTGTCGTTGTCGTGCGTGCCGGTATACGCTACGCAATTTTCGGGATAGTTATGAGGAAGGAAAGGATTAGCGGGATCGGAAAAACCGAACTGCAACACCTTCATCCCCGGCAGTTGAAATTCCTCTAGCAAGGCAATAACATCAGGCGTGATCAAGCCCAGGTCTTCGGCGATGATGGGGAGGTTGAGTTCGGCGGTTGCCGCGCCGTCGCTGAGTTTTGCGTCCACCGCGCGGAAAAAATCGGCACCGGGACCCGGAACCCAATGCCCGTGTTCGGCGGTTTTGTCTGCGGCGGGGATCTCGTAATACCCGGCAAACCCGCGAAAGTGATCGAGCCGCATCATGTCTATCGCTTTCAACGCGAACTTGATCCGCTCCAGCCACCACGCATACCCAGACTCTTTATGCACATCCCAGCGATATAACGGATTGCCCCACAATTGACCGGTGGGCGAGAAGAGATCGGGCGGAACGCCCGCCACGACGGTCGGGTTGCCCGCTTCATCGAGGAAAAATAACTCGGGGTGCGACCACACGTCCGCGCTATCGTAGGCGACGAAGATCGGCATGTCGCCGATGATCTTTAGTCCCTTTTCGTTGGCGTATTTTCGGATGTTTTCCCACTGGCGAAAAAATAAATATTGATAGAACGAATGGCGGTGAATATCGTCCGATAATTTTTTTCGCGCCCCATCCAACGCGGATTTTTTGCGCATGCGAAGCGATTCCTCCCACGTGTTCCATGCCCTGCCGCCGTGAGAATCTTTCAACGCCATGAAGAGGGCGTAATCGTTGAGCCACGAGGCGTTTTGCGCGCAAAAGTAATCGAAGCCATCGCGGCGAGACCCTTCGCTAGCGCTCAGGGTGACAAACTGCGAATAAGCCTTCAGGAGTAGATTCAGCTTCCACGGGATGAGCAGGCTGAAGTCCACGAGAGAAGCGGGAAAGGTTGGCGCATCCGCTACATCTTCATGAGTCAAAAGTCCATCTTGAATCAAAATATCTGGGCTGATCAAATAGGGGTTGCCAGCGAAGGCGGAGAAACATTGATAGGGCGAATCGCCGTATCCCGTTGGACCGAGCGGGAGGATCTGCCAAAGTTTGCATTGTGTTGACGCGAGCCAATCTACAAAGCGATAGGCTTGAGGGCCGAGATCGCCGATGCCGTATGGACTTGGAAAACTTGTGGGATGTATGAGAATTCCGCCCGCGCGATCAAATTTCATTGGGCTGTCTTTTCGTTTGAATGACTTGACCCGCGCGAATGGTTGAATCGGGATAGTCGCTGTGGATTACGTCGGTGCCGATCTCGGCTTCGGGTTCGATCACGTAACCCGATGGCACAACACTGCTCTTGCCTACCAACGCGATCCGGATATTTTGGTCGGTTATGCCCCAGCCAACGCGGGCGTGCTCTTCCACGCGCACTTGTTTGTCGAGCACCGAGCGTTCCACAACCGCGCCGGGTCTGATCTCCGCATCGGTTAGCACAATCGACTCGCGCACCACCGCGCCAGACCGAACGATGACGCCCGGCGACAGCACACTGCTTTCTACCGTTGCGCCTTCTTCGATGAAACAGCCATCGCAGATCATGCTGGCGTACACGCTTCCCTTGGCGGGGAAGCGGGCTGGCGGGCGCTCGGCAGTGCGGGTGTGAATGATCCAACTACGGTTGTACAGTTTCAAGCGGGGAGAGGGCGCGAGTAAATCCATGTGCGCCTGCCAATACGATGCCAGTGTTCCGACATCCATCCAATAGCCGCTATAGGGATAGGCAAACACGCGCGTCTTTGATTTGATCAAGCGCGGCAATATATCTTTGCCGAAGTCGTGGGACGAACCTTTGCGCTGGCGGTCTTCCCAAAGCGCTTTGTCCAGCACTTCGCGCCTGAAAAGATACACCCCCATGTTGGCAAGGTTGGATGGTGGCTCTTTCGGCTTTTCTACAAATGACGTGACGCGATATTTGTCGTCTGTGGCAAGGATGCCGAACCGCGACGCTTCTTCCATCGGGACGGTGATCACGCCCATGGTCAAATCTGCCTCATGGTCGAGGTGGAAGGAGATCATCGGCTCGTAGTCCATGGTGTAGATATGGTCGCCGGAGAGGATCAACACAAGGTCTGGCGATCCCTGTTTGATGAAACCGAAATTTTGTTGCACGGCGTCGGCGGTGCCAACATACCAATCCGATTCGTTGCGGGCTTTGTACGGCGTGAGGATTTTGATGCCGCCCGTGAAGTCGCGGTTCAAATCCCATGGCGCCCCCACGCCGATGTGTTCGACCAGCGACTGCGGACGATACTGCGCCAACACCATCAAGTCGAATATTCCCGAATTGACGCAGTTCGAGAGGGCAAAGTCTATGATGCGATATTTGCCCGCGAAGGGCACGGCGGGTTTTGTCCGTTTGACGGTTAAGGCTCCCAGTCGCGAACCTTCGCCGCCCGCTAAAATCACTGCTCGTGTTTTCATGTTGCCTCGCCATTGA
>CXWJ01008416.1_pt1 | contig 11648 bp, 10 predicted proteins | sample 590841 | NCBI WGS metagenome assembly CXWJ01 (sample SAMEA3498367, study PRJEB10139) | wastewater metagenome | biome: wastewater treatment plant; material: activated sludge | place: Austria | collected 2015-01-21 | reverse complement strand
TGCTGGCTGGCCTGCGCGACGACGACCTGGAGTTCGGCCTGCGCTTCGGCCAGGCCGGCGGTGGCCCCGAGCTTGCGCGGCTCGCCCTTCTGGGTGAACAAGGCGTCGCCGGCATGGGCGAGACGCTGTTCGGCGTCGTCGGCGTCGAGCGCGCGTTCGAGCGTCGCCGCGGCGTCCAGCGCCTTCCTGCCGCCCTGCCCGAGGCGGCGCGCGAGCTCGCGCAGCGTCGTCGTCCAGGCCGGCGACAGCAGCACCTGCGCCGGATGCTCGAGCGCCGCCAGTTCGGGCCAGCGTCGATGCGCCGGCGGCACGCTGTCGTCGAGCACGCCGGCCGCGTCGGCGAGTTCGACCTCGATGCGCCGGTCCCACGCCGCATCGAGCCATTGGCGCACCTGGTAGCGCCCGCGGGCGGCGATCAGCGCGGCGTGGTCGCGGCGCAGTGCCTCGTCGCGCCCCAACGCGGCGTGGAAGCGCCGGTGCACCTCGTCGCGATGTTCTTCGAGCTTCTCGATCAGCTCGGCGTCCGCCGGCAGGCCGAGTTCGTCCAGCAGCTCGATCGGCGCCGCGCGTTGCAGCTGCATGAACCAGGCGTGGAAGGTGCGGATCTCGACCGGGCGACCGCCTTGCAGCAGGCGTTCGTGCAGCCCGGCCAGCGCCGGGGCCAGCTCGTGCGCTTCGCGCGGCGACAGGCCGCGCAGCACGAGCGCGTCGACGCGCTGCGCCGCGCTCGTCGTCGGCGCCGCGAAGTCGCGCAGCCACTCGGCCAGGCGCTCGCGCATCTCGCCCGCGGCCTTGCGCGTGAAGGTGATCGCGAGGATCTCGTGCGGCTGCGCGCCGNNGCGACACCAGCATCCAGGTCTTGCCGGCGCCGGCACAGGCTTCGACGACGACGCTGCGGCGCGGGTCGCAGGCCAGGGCGTAGAACGCGCTGCGTTCGACGAGGGCACCGTCGGCGCGGTACGCGGCGCGCATCATCCTGCGGCCCCGTCGGACCAGTGGTCCTTGCGGCACAGGCCGCGCGCAGCGCAATAGGCGCAGGTCACGCCCTCGCCGAGCGCCGGCAGGCCGGCGCCGGCGCGCAAGCGTCGCAGGTCGTCGGCCAGGCCGCGCACGAGCCGCTGCGCGCTGCCCGCGACATCGGGGTGTTCGATGGGCTCCGGGGCGGCGCGGCCGTCGAGCGCGAGGTAGATCGCGCTCGGCGGCGCACGCCCCTGCGCTTCGACGAGCGCAGCGTAGAACGCGAGCTGGGTGTCTTCCTGCGGGTCGCGCAGCGTCTCCTTCAGCACCTCGGCGCTGCCGGTCTTGTAGTCGATCAGCTCGAGCGCATCGGCGCGTTCGTCGATGCGGTCGACGATGCCGCGCAGTTCGACGCCGTCGAGCGCCGGCGGCGTCACCCGCAGTTCGATCTCGCCGTCGCGCCAGCGCCAGCCGAGCGCATCGCGCATTTGCAGCCAGTCGACGTAGGCCGGCGCCAGGCGCTCGAACGACGCCGCGAACGGCAGGAAGCGGTCGTCGGCGAGCCCGTGCTCGGCCTGGACGGTCCGCGCCAGCGCGTGCAGGCGGCGGACCTCGTCTTCGGCCGCTGCCGGCGCGGCGCGCGCCGCGTGGAAGCGGTGCAGCACCGCGTGCAGCCAGGTGCCGTAGTCGCGCTTCTCGACGGCGTCGTCGAGCTCCTCGTCCTCGCGCAAGCGCAGCAGATGGAGCGCGAAGAAGCGGTAGGGGCAGGCACGCAAGGCCTCGCAGGCGCTCGCCGACAGCCGCGCCGGCAGCAGCGCGGCCGCAGGCGGCGCCGGCCGCGTGATCGGTGTCGGTTCGATGCGAAGCCGCGGCTGCGGGTCCGTCCAGGCCGCCCAGCCGCGGCCCTGGCGCTGCAAGCGCAGCGCGAGCTGTTCGACCAGCGGGCTGTCGGACAGCGGCTCCGGCCCGTCGCGGCGGCGGCGCAGCAGCGTGATACGCGCGACGCGCAGCGCCTGCGTGAACGCGAAGGCCTCGTGGCGACGGCGCTGCGCCGCGTCGGGCAGCCCGAGCGCGGCGGCCAGCGCATCGCTGAACAGCGCCGGCGGCGCCGCCGGTGCGCCGAGGTGGCGATCGTCGGCACCGGGCAGCACGAGCGCGGCGAAAGGCCTCAGCATCACCCGCGCCAGAGGCAGCAGGAAGACCTGCGCCGGCGCGCCGTGAGCCGGCGTCGGGCGGTAGGTTTCGGCCTCGAGCACCTCGTGCACCCAGGCCGTGAACTCGGCGATATCGAGGCGCGCCGAACGCGCCGCCGCGGCGAAGCCGGCAGCGGCCGGCGCGCCATCGAGCCGCAGCGCCGCCAGCACCCGGCGGCCGGCGTCGTCGGCATCGAGCGCGGCGCGTGCGCCGCATGCGTCGAGCGCCCGCGCGAGCCGCTCGAGCCACGCTCCGAGGCTGATGCGATCGGTCGCTGCGAAGGCCCCGAGCAAGGGCGCGGTGCGCGACCACAAGGCGGCTGCCGGACCCTCCAGCGCCACGCGCGGCACGGCCGCGACGCGCCCGACCGAGGCGCGGCGCAAGGCCGCTTCGAACGCCGACACCGCGGCGTCGGCCGCCGGCAGTGCGGGCCAGGTGGCGCCGGTCTTCAGCCAGTCGAGCAGCGCGTCGGTCTCGGCATCGGGCGCGGCGGCGCCGAGCAGGCTGGTGACCCGCGCCGCGGCACGCGTGGTCGACAGCGTCCAGCCGGTTTCGTCGACCAGCGCCACCTCGCGGCGTTCGAGCAGCGCGCGCACGCGGCGCACGAGCAGGCGGTCTTCGGCGACCAGCGCCACCGGGTGTTCGCCGCGGCGCAGGTGTTCGAGCACCTGCGCCGCGGTGCAGCGCGCTTCGTGTTCGAGGCTGTCGCAGCGCACGAACGTGGGCGCCGGCGCGGCGTGTGCCAACTGCACCGCGTCGTCGTCGGCGGGATCGGTGCGCATGCGCAGGCACGGGACGCCCGCCGCGGCGGCGGCCTCGAGCAGCGAGCGCACCAGGGGTTCGTCACCGCCGGCCTGGATCTGCACCCACGCCGAAGGCCGCGACGCGAACAAGGCGTCGGTCGCGGGCGGCGGTGCGGCACTCGCCCATTCGAGCGCCACGCGCGCCAGCAGCCGCTGCGTCGCGCCCGGCCCGGCAGCCGGCGCGAGCAGCTCGCGCGCGCGCTGCCAGAACGCGGCGCGCCGCTCGGGCGCGAGCGCCTCGGCGGCACGCAGGAGCGCATGCGTCGCATCGACGACCTCGGCGACTGCGAGCCGGAACCCGCGCGCGTCGCGCCGCGCCCATTCGCCGCCCCAGGCCTGCGAGCGCAGCCACTGCGCGGCCGAAAGCCGGTCGAGCGTGCGGTCGAAGCTCGGCAGGCCGGGCTCGGCGGGCGCCGCAGGGCCGAGCGAACGCGCGAGGGTCGAGGTGGTCTCGATGCGCGGCAGCCAGCCGGGGCTGGCGGCGAAGGCGCGCCGCGCCAGCGGCAACACCTGCGCGAAGGGCAGCAGCAGCACGGCATCGCGCAGATCGACCTGCGCTTCGTGTGCCCAGACACGCACCTCGCGCGCGATCGCCGGCCAGGGGTCGCCGCCGGTCTCGAAGTCACTGAACACGAGCGTCAAGGGATGTTCGGCTATGGTCGCCATAGGAGTGCGCGCCGGGCGGCACGCCGCGATCCACGGGCCTTTGTGCGAAAATCATTGTGCCTTGCCTGCTGCAGCCTGCAGCAGCTTCCCGAGGACCCGACCATGAGCAGCGAACTGATCAAACACACCTCCGACGCATCGTTCGATTCCGACGTGCTCCAGGCCGACAAGCCGGTGCTCGTCGACTACTGGGCCGAATGGTGCGGGCCGTGCAAGATGATCGCGCCGATCCTCGACGAGGTCTCGAAGGACTACGACGGCCGTTTGCAGATCGCGAAGATGAATGTCGACGAGAACCGCGACGTGCCGGGGCGTTACGGCATCCGCGGCATTCCGACGCTGATCCTGTTCAAGGGCGGCCAGGTCGCGGCCACCAAGGTCGGCGCGGTGTCGAAAGCCCAGTTGACGGCGTTCCTCGACGGTCATCTATAATTCGCGCAATCGTTTCGACGGCCGGCACCACAAGCCGCCGGCCCGCCGAAGCAGAGATTCCGCCCCCACGCCCTTCGCCGCCCGCTGACCTTCGTCAGGCGGCATGGCCGCCCGATCGGGCCCCTGCGTGGTTTCGGCGCCCCCCCTCCAGCTTTCCAAGTTTCCTGCTGTACGCGCTGACAAGCTCCTCTGGAGCCCCTGGCCAGCGCCGAGCGTACGCACACGGTGCCGCATCGAGGCACTCGTTCAACACCCCGGGGTGTGCATCCATGCATCTGTCAGAACTCAAAGCCCTCCACGTCTCCGAGCTCATCAAGATGGGCGAGGCGCTCGAGATCGAGAACGTCGCCCGCATGCGCAAGCAGGAGCTGATGTTCGCGATCATGAAGAAGCGCGCCAAGGGCGGCGAGCAGGTCTTCGGTGACGGCGTGCTCGAGGTGCTCCCCGACGGCTTCGGCTTCCTGCGCGCACCGGATGCGAGCTACATGGCGTCGACCGACGACATCTACCTCTCGCCGAGCCAGATCCGGCGCTTCAACCTGCACACCGGCGACGCCATCGAAGGCGAGGTGCGCGTTCCCAAGGACGGCGAGCGTTACTTCGCGCTCGTCAAGGTCGATCGCGTGAACGGCCTGACGCCCGAGGAGAGCAAGCACAAGATCATGTTCGAGAACCTGACGCCCTTGTTCCCCAAGGAGCAGTTCAAGCTCGAGCGCGACATCAAGAGCGACGAGAACATCACCAGCCGCATCATCGACCTGATCGCGCCGATCGGCAAAGGCCAGCGCGCGCTGCTNNGCGCTTCTTCGGCGCGGCGCGCAACATCGAAGAAGGCGGCAGCCTGACCATCATCGGCACCGCACTGATCGACACCGGCAGCCGCATGGACGAGGTCATCTACGAAGAGTTCAAGGGCACCGGCAACTGCGAGATCCACCTCGACCGGCGCATGGCCGAAAAGCGCGTCTACCCGTCGATCCTGATCAACAAGAGCGGTACGCGGCGCGAGGAACTGCTGCTCAAGCCCGAGATCCTGCAAAAGACCTGGATCCTGCGCAAGCTGCTGTACCCGATGGACGAGATCGAGGCGATGGAGTTCATCCTCGACAAGATGAAGTCGACGAAGAACAACCTGGACTTCTTCGACATGATGAGAAGGGGCGGTTGATTCGCCGCTGGTTATAATCGCGGGTTTTCCGCAACCGGAAAGTGCGCTGAAGGGTTCAGCGTGGCTCCCGACTCCCACGCGCAGAGGTTTCGCATGAAAGAAGGCATCCACCCGGGCTACCGCGAAGTGTGCTTCGTCGACCTGTCCAACGGCTTCAAGTTCGTCACGCGCTCGTGCGCGCAGACGAAGGAGACGATCAAGATGGACGACGGCCGCGAACTGCCGCTGTTCAAGGTCGAAACGACGAGCGAATCGCACCCGTTCTACACCGGCACGCAGAAGAGCGTCGATTCGCTCGGCGGCCGCGTCGAGAAGTTCCGCAACAAGTTCGCGCACCTGAAGAAGTGAGCCGCGCGAGCTTCGGCGAACAAGGCAGCCCAGGCTGCCTTTTTTGTTGGCCGGATTGCTGCATCATGCCCGCCGAGCCCGACAGCGAACGACCTTGAGCACGCCGAACCCCGCCCTCGTGACGCAGCGCGCCGCGCAGCGACTGCCGCGTTTCGCGCTCGTCCTGTTCTGCGCCGCCTACCTGCTGCCGGGCCTGTTCCATCGCGACCCGTGGAAGAACGCCGACATCACGGCCTTCGGCTACATGGTCGCCATCGCCGAGGGCCGCGTGCCCTGGACCGCACCGTCGCTCGGCGGCCTGGCCGCCGATGCCGCACTGCTGCCCTACTGGCTCGGCGCCGCGTTCATCCGTCTGCTCGGCCCCTGGTTCGACCCGGCGCTCGCCGCGAGGATTCCCTTTGCGCTGCTGCTCGCGCTGAGCTTCGTGCTGGTCTGGTACGCGACCTACCACCTGGCGCGCACCGAGGCCGCGCAGCCCCTGCCCTTCGCCTTCGGCGGCGAGGCCGATCCGGTCGACTACGCACGCGCCATCGCCGACGGCGCGCTGCTCGCGCTGATCGCCACGCTCGGCCTGCTGCAACTCGGCCACGAGACCACGCCCGAACTCGGCCAGCTCGTCAGCGTCGCCCTGTTCCTCTACGCGCTGGCGGCCAGCCCCTTTCGCGGATTGAAACCGCGCATCGCGGTGCTCGCGGCCTTGCCGGCGCTGGCGGCCAGCGGTGCGCCGAGCATCGCCGTCGCGCTGGCGCTGGTCGGCGCGATCGTCTGCCAGCGCTCCAGCTACGACAGCGTGCGCCGCTTCGTGGCCTGGGTCGTCGCCTCGGGCGTCGTCGCCGCGGGGATCGCCACGCTGCTCGACGCCTGGGGCTGGCGCCTGGCCGGCGGCAGCACCGGCAGTTCGTGGTGGAGCCCGGCACGCCAGCTGGTCTGGTTCACCTGGCCGGCCTGGCCGCTGGTCTTCTGGACGCTGTGGCGCTGGCGCGGCCATCTGCTGCACCGGCACATCTCGGTGCCGCTGGGCATCGCCGCGGTCGGCGTCGCGGCGAGCCTGGCGATGGGCGGCAACGACCGCGCGCTGATGCTCGCGTTGCCGGCACTCGCCGTGCTGGCCGCGTTCGCGCTGCCGACGCTGCACCGCAGCACCTCGGCGGCCGTCGACTGGTTCTCGGTGTTCTTCTTCACCAGCTGCGCGATCGCGATCTGGGTCATCTACGCAGCCATGCACACCGGCCTTCCGTCGCGCCCGGCGGCCAACGTCGCGCGCCTGGCACCCGGGCTCGAGCCGGCGTTCTCGGCGATCGAGCTCGCGCTCGCGGTGTTGGGGACGCTCGCCTGGCTGTGGCTGGTGAAGTGGCGCACCGGCCGCCACCGCCATCCGCTGTGGAAGAGCCTGGTGCTGCCGGCCAGTGGCGTGGCGCTGTGCTGGCTGCTGCTGATGACCTTGTGGCTGCCGCTGCTCGACCACGCGCGCAGCTACCGAACCTTGGTCGAGCGCATCGCCGTGCACGTGCCGCGCGGCGCCTGCATCGCGGCGCCCGGCGTGCCGCGTGCTCAGATCGCGGCGCTCGAATACCTCGGGGGCTGGCGCGTCGATGCGGCCCACCCCTGGGCCGACACCGGTTGCGACTTCGCCTTGCAGATGGAGCGCCGCGGCCAGCCGCGCGCCGCGTCCGAAGGCTGGCGGCTGGTGGCGCGCGAGCGCCGCCCCACCGACCGCGACGAAATCACCGCGGTGCTGCGGCGGATCCGCTGAGCACGCGCGCCGCGTCGACGCGCGCGGCCGGCAACAGCACGCGAAAGACCGAACCCTTGCCGAGCTCGCTCGCGATGTCGAGTTCGCCGCCGTGGCGCTGCACGACATGCTTGACGATCGACAGCCCGAGCCCGGTGCCGCCGGTGTCGCGCGAGCGGCTGCCGTCGACGCGGTAGAAGCGCTCGGTCAGCCGCGGCAGGTGTTCGCGCGCGATGCCGGGGCCGGTGTCGCTGACGGCGAGTTCACCGCGGCCGTCGGCGAGCACGCGCCAGCTCAGCTCGACGCGCCCGCCGGCCGGCGTGTAACGCACGGCATTGCTCACCAGGTTGCCGCTGGCGCTCAGCAACTCGGGCTGCGAACCCGCCAGGCGCGCCTCGACATCGTGCGGGAACACGAGCACGTGGCGCCCGGCCGACAAGGCCGTGGCGTCGGACTCGACCTGCATCAGCAGCGGCGCGAGCGGCACCCAGCGATCCGCGGCCGGGTGCGGGCTGCCTTCGAGCTGCGCGAGCGTCAGCAGGTCGGCCACGAGCGTCTGCATGCGCTGCGTCTGCTGGCCCATGAGCAGCAGCACGCGCCGGCGTTCGACGTCGGTCAGCGGCAGGTTGACCATGGTCTCGATGAACCCGGCCAGCACGGTCAGCGGCGTGCGGATCTCGTGCGAGACGTTGGCGACGAAGTCGCGCCGCATCGCCTCGGAGCGTTCACGTTCGGTGATGTCGTTCGACAGCACGAGCTTCTGGTGTTCGCCATAGGGCTTGACCAGCACCGCCAGCGTACGCCGGCCACGCGGGTCGGGAACGTTGACGGCCTCGTCGAAACGACCCGATTGCAGGTGCGCCACGAAGGCCGGAGCGCGCACCAGGTTCGTGATGCGCTGGCGCAGGTCGCGTTGCGGATCGAGCCCGAAGTGGTCGGCCGCGACCGAGTTGCACCATTCGATCTGCTCGTTCGCATCGAGCAGCAGCACGCCGTTCGGCGACGCCTCGATCGCCGACAGGAACTGCTCGAGCCGCAGGCGCTCCTGCGCCAGACCCTGCTCACGCGTGCGGATCGAACGTTCGACGCGGTAGCCGAGCTCGCCCCAGAAGCCGGTGTCACGCGGCGCGTCGTGCTCCTGCGCGCTGCGCAACCAGCGGATCAGGCGGTAGGCGCGCAGCGTGTCGAACAGCGCGACCGTGGCCACGCCGCAAGCGCCGCCGAAGAGCACGCTGACGATCGGCGAATGCACCGGCGCGCCGACGAGGTAGCCGATCGCCCCACCCGCCGCCATCGCGAGCACGCCGGCGAGGATGCGGGGCAGCAGCCAGGTCACCGCGCCGGCCGGTTGCGCAAGCTTCAGGCCTGCAAGGCCGCAGCGCCGGCCGTCAGCCGGTAGCCGGCGCCGCGCACGGTCTCGATCATCTGCGCGCACTGGGCCGGCGCGAGCGCCTCGCGCAGGCGCTTGACGTGGACGTCGACGGTGCGTTCCTCGATGAACACGTGGTCGCCCCAGACGCGGTCGAGCAGTTGCGAACGGCTGTGCACGCGCTCCGGGTGCACCATCAGGAAGTGCAGCAGGCGGAACTCGGTCGGCCCGAGCTTGAGCTCCTGGCCGTCGCGCGTCACGCGCCGCGTCGCCGGGTCGAGCCGCAGCGCGCCGACCTGCACCGCCGAGTCGAGCGCCTCGGGCGCCTTGCGGCGCAGCACGGCGCGGATGCGCGCCATCAGCTCGCTCGTCGAGAACGGCTTGGTGAGGTAGTCGTCGGCACCGGCGTCGAGCCCGGCGATCTTGTCGGCCTCGTCGGCGCGCGCCGTCAGCATGATCAGGGGCAGGTCGCGCGTGCGCGCCGAGCTGCGCCACTGCTTGGCCAGGGCCACGCCCGACTGGCCGGGCAGCATCCAGTCGAGGATCACGAGGTCGGGCAACACGCCGTCGACCGCGGCCTGCGCCTGGTCGGCGTCCGCGGCGATCGTCACCTCGTAGCCGGCATGGCGCAGGTTGAGCGAGATCAGCTCGGCGATCGCCGCTTCGTCTTCGACCACGAGCACGCTGCCCATCGGATTCCTTTCGCTCAGCGCGCCAGCGACGCCACGGTCTCGACCGGGTTGTGGCGCACGTCGGTACCCTTGACGACGTAGATGATCTGCTCGGCGAGGTTCTTCGCGTGGTCGCCGACACGCTCGATCGCCTTGGCGACGAACACCAGGTCGATGCTCGACGAGATGGTGCGCGGGTCTTCCATCATGAAGGTGATGAGCTTGCGCATCAGACCCTCGAACTCCTGGTCGATCTTGTCGTCGGCGCGGATCACCTCGACCGCCTTGTCCACGTCCAGGCGCGCGAAGGCGTCGAGCGCCTTGCGCAGCTGGTCGACGGCGAGTTCGGACTCGTAGGCCAGGTCGTTGACCGGCAGGCGCAGGCGGCTCGACACGCCGGCGTTGATCAGGCGCTGCACCGTGCGCGCGATGCGCGCCGCTTCGTCGCCGACGCGCTCGAGGTTGCCGATGGTCTTGGACACGGCGATCAGCAGGCGCAGGTCGCGCGCGGTCGGCTGGCGCCGCGCGATGATCGACGACAGGTCGCGGTCGATCTCGACCTCCATCTGGTTGACCTTCTCCTCGGTGGTCAGCACGTCGCTCGCGACCTCGCCGCTGAACTGCGTCAGCGCGTAGACCGCGCGCGCGACCTGCGACTCGACCATGCCGCCCATCTCGAGCACGCGCGTGGAGATGCCGCTGAGTTCGGCATCGAACTGGGTGGACAGATGTTTGTCGCTCATGGCTGGATCCTCGTTTCGACCGGGCTCACCCGAATCGCCCGGTGATGTAGTCCTCGGTCTCCTTGCGCTTGGGCTTCATGAAGATGTCCTGGGTGTCGCCGAACTCGATCATCTCACCGAGGTACATGTAGCCGACGAAATCGGAGACGCGCGCGGCCTGCTGCATGTTGTGCGTGACGATCAGGATCGACACCTTGCCCTTGAGCTCGTGGATCAGTTCCTCGATGCTGCCGGTGGCGATCGGGTCGAGCGCCGAGGTCGGTTCGTCGAACAGGATGATCTCGGGGTCGGTGGCGAGCGCGCGCGCGATGCACAGGCGCTGCTGCTGGCCGCCCGACAGGTTCGTCGCCACGTCGTCGAGGCGGTCCTTGACCTCCTCCCAGATCGCGCCGCCCTTGAGCGCCGCCTCGACCTTGTCTTCGAGGTAGCTGCGCGACTTCTCGCCGCGCACGCGCAGGCCGTAGGCGACGTTCTCGAAGATCGACTTCGGAAACGGGTTCGGCTTCTGGAACACCATCGAGATGCGCATGCGCACCTCGATCGGGTCGACGCTCGCGTCGAGCACGTTCACCGAATCTGGCAGCAACTGGATCTGGCCGTCGTAGCGGTGCCCGGGATACAGGTCGTGCATGCGGTTGAAGCAACGCAGGAAGGTCGACTTGCCGCAGCCCGACGGGCCGATCAGCGCCGTGACCTTGTGTTCGTACACCGGCATCGTCACGCGCTTGAGCGCCTTGAAGTCGCCGTAGTAGAAGTCCAGCGCCTTCGACTCGGCCTTCAGCGGCGGCGGGTTCTCGGGCAGCGTGAGGGTGGAAGCGGTCATGGTTGCGGGTCTTTCGTGGCGCAGAGGCCGAGAGTTTTGCGAGCGTGGCCGAGCAGCGCGCCAGAACGCGCCCGATCGAGGCGCAAAGCGCAGCCATAGCTCGCGCTATGGCGAGCATTTGCAACGACGAGCGGGTGCGTTCTGGCGCGATGAGCGGGCATGATCGAAGACTCTCGGCCTCTTACCACTTGATGTTCTTGCGCAGCCGGTAGCGCAGCCAGATCGCCAGGCCGTTCATGCCCAAGGTCATGAACACGAGCACGAAGCTCGCCGCGGCGGCGTTCTGGTGGAAGGCCGGGTCGGGCCGCGAGGTCCAGTTGAAGATCTGGATCGGCATCACCGTGAACGGCGAGAACAGCCAGTCGAACAGGCCTGCCGGCGGTTCGCCGGCCAGCGGCACCGGCGGCAGGAAGGCGATGAAGGTCAGCGCGCCGATGGTGATGATCGGCGCGGTCTCGCCGATGGCACGCGCCATGCCGATGATCACGCCGGTCAGGATGCCTGGCAGTCCGTACGGCACGAGGTGGTCGTGCACCACCTGCCATTGCGACGCGCCGCAGGCATACGCGCCTTCGCGCACATGCTGCGGAATCGCGCGCAGCGCCTCGCGCGTCGTGACGATGACGATCGGCAGGATCAGCAGCGCCAGCGTCAGCCCGGCCGACAGGATGCTCTGGCCGAGGCCGAAGGTGTAGACGAACAGGCCGAGGGCGAGCAGGCCGTAGACGATCGACGGCACACC
>CXWJ01015846.1_pt1 | contig 11653 bp, 10 predicted proteins | sample 590841 | NCBI WGS metagenome assembly CXWJ01 (sample SAMEA3498367, study PRJEB10139) | wastewater metagenome | biome: wastewater treatment plant; material: activated sludge | place: Austria | collected 2015-01-21 | reverse complement strand
CGCGTGCACCGCCAATCTGATCCGTTCACGTTCCTCCGCTGTCAGCTCTAGGCGCTCACCAGTTTCCACTGGCCCCCCCTCCCCCAAAATCGCCTCCGCCACCGCTGAATCCTCCCCCGCCACCGAGCGATCCCCCACCCCATCCACCACTACGGCTGCTATATGAAATCCATTCATCTAGTCCTCGGGATCGAGTGGTTCGCCCTCTTGTCCCCGCTGCACCAAGAAGCAGCAGCAAGACCACCGTCACGCCACTCGCAAGCACTGCAGGCACGACCCAAGGCGCAAGGAACGTTGCGATCCCTGCACCGGCAACCGGGCCGATGAAGCGATGTACACTTGTGAACAGGAGTCCGACGAACAACCCGGCAATGACCGCCACCATAACCTGCTCGACCACAGCACTCTTTTCCCGAGGGGGATCTTTCTCGGTGGCCCGGTAGGTTCCTTCGATGGTCTTCACAATTGCATGGGTTCCTTCTAGGATCCCGCCGGACATATTGCCGGCTCGAAACCGAGGAACGATCTCATTTCTGATGATCTGTGCCGATCGAATGTCGGTCAAGACACCCTCTAACCTGTACCCGACTTCGATTCGTACCTTGCGTTCTTTGATCGCCACCAGCAAAAGCACTCCGTTGTCCGTCCCTTTTTGACCGAGTTTCCAGGTGGTGGCCACGCGATGCGCGAACTCCTCGAGAGACTCGCCTTCGAGGGAAGGGATGGTTAGAACGGCAACTTGATTGCTGGATTGCCCTTCATGTGCCGTGAGGCGAGCAGTGAGCGCCTCCACGGTTGACTGTGGCAAGACATGAGCGAGATCGACGACCCGGCCGGTCAACGGAGGGACATCAAGTGCCAATGCGTGTGAGGCTAGGGTCAAGGTTGAGGCTAAGCTCAAACACGAGACGAACCATCCGAGAACCGGGATTGCTAGTTTCCGATCCACAGTCTCACCCTCGACCTGAACCTCAACCTATTCTTAGAATTTTACTTCCGGGGGTTTCGCCACGGCCTGTTCATCTGCCACTGTAAAGTTGGGTTTCTCTTCCAAGTGCAAGAGAAATTTTGCAGTGAGGTTCGTCGGGAAATAGCGAACCATCTTATTGTAGTCCGCCACTCGATCGATATACCGCTTGCGGGCCACGGTGATTCGATTTTCCGTCCCTTCCAGCTGGCTCTGAAGATCTCTGAAGTTTTGATCGGCCTTGAGGTTGGGATAGTTTTCAGCGATCGCGATCAGCCGTCCCAACGCTGAGGCCAACCCCGCTTGAGCCTTTTGAAACGCCTCGAATGCAGCCGGATCCTTCAGCACCTCCGGCGTCACTTGCATTCCAGTGGCTTTGGCCCTGGCGTTGACAACGCCCTCCAGCGTCTCTTTTTCATGGGCGGCATACCCTTTGACCGTTGCCACGAGATTGGGAATGAGGTCTGCGCGGCGCTGGTATTGATTGATCACCTCACTCCACGCGGCCTTCGTATCTTCATCCAAGCCTTGGAGATCATTGTACCCACACCCGGAGACAGACAATGCCATGACCGTTGTTGTTGTGATCACTACCGTTTGCCACCAACGACATCCCATCGTTTCCTCCTTCAGCAATACCCTTAGCCCGCACTCTGTAGGACGCTACGCCTCGCGAATCGGGCCCTCATGCTACCACGAGGAATAATCATGAAGATATCTCGGTCAAGGGCCTCACGCTGAGAAGAGAGGCATTCGACAGAACCGATGGGTCACACGGAAGAGGCTGGTGACGGAGGAAGAATCTACTCGGCAAGCAATGACTAAGCAACCTTTAATGGGCCCAACGAAGCGGATCTCGAACGGGTTTGGATAAACGCCGTCAAGCGTTTATCCTCTTGCGCTCTGCGCAGAAACTTGAATGCAATCCCGCGGGTGCTGACAGAGCGAACAATGGCTGCCGCCTCGACCGGCGGCTCATCCTTGGCGAGGATGATCTCGAGGTAAAAGATATCATCAATTCGCACATGGGCCTTGCTTTGGATAATGCAACCCCCTAATGACATATCCAATACGGTACCTTCCCCCCGCACTCGTCCCCCGGAAAAAGAGAGAGAGAGCCTGACTGGAATACGCATATGTTCCCGACGCTCAGTGACCTGAGAGGCGCTCCTGAGACTCTTGCGGCGGGTGAGAAATCGATGGTCACACCGTTGACACTGGAAGGGTACCAGCCGCAGTAGCGAGGCAAGAATTTCACGTGGTGAGTGCGCCTCCACATGAATGGCACCGTCCTGTTGACATTGAGGACACACGATCTGTCGCCCCATGATGCTCTCCGGCATGCACCATCCTGCTCACAGCCCTTGACCGCACTATAAAGGCCTTTGCTTCACAGTCAAGCTCATTACCTTCTGGCGCAATCAGCTTCCGGTCTGGTGTTCCTCCGGGAAGGGTTCAGATTGAATAACCTTGAGGTCCGCGTGGGTTCTGCTATGAAGATTCTGCGTGGGGGGACTCCGGCTCACTGGGCAGGCTGGACTCAACGATGCCGGCACGGAGATATTCATGATTGAGATTGGCAATGAACCGGGTACTGATGTTTTTGGGGCACACGGCCTCGCACTCATACTGATTGCCGCAGGACCCGAACCCTTCCCGATCCATCGCCTCAAGCATGGCACTCACACGGCGCGCTCGCTCCGGCCTTCCCTGTGGAAGAGTCGCTAAGTGAGACACCTTTGCCGCCACAAACAGCATGGCTGAGGCATTCTTACAGGCTGCAATACAAGCCCCACAGCCGATACACGACGCCGCATCCATCGCGGTTTCTGCTTGGTCTTTTCCGATCAAGATGACGTTTCCGTCCACAGCGCCACCAGTATTGACGGAGATATATCCGCCCGCCTGCATGATGCGATCCAGCGCACTGCGATCCACGACCAAGTCTTTCAGAATCGGAAAGGCTTTGGCCCGCCAGGGCTCAATCGTAATGGAAGCCCCATCAGAAAACCGTCTCATGTACAGCTGGCAGGTCGTAATCCCCTGGTCCGGGCCATGGGGGATCCCATTGATGACCAGGGAACAACTCCCGCAAATCCCTTCCCGACAATCCTGCTCGAACGCCACCGGCTCTTCACCATTGCCGAGCAATCTCTGGTTGACTCCATCGAGCATTTCTAGAAACGACATGCCGGGGCTCACATCCTGCGCCTCGTACGTGATGAACCGACCCCGTTCGTGCGGGCCATTCTGGCGCCAAATGTTCAAGGTGAATTTCATAGCGTGTGCAGCAACCTCACTCGTATTTCTTTCACTCCTTACTCCTCACCCCGCACCTTTTTCCGGCTATTGGTAGCTTCTCATGGTCGGAGGCACAAACTCGAACGCCAGCGGTTCCTTGTGGAGAACCGGCACAGCTCCATCCCGATACTGCCATGCCGCAACATGGGCGAACCGCCCATCGTCCCGCCGTGGCTCACCATCCTCTGTCTGATACTCCTCCCGAAAATGCGCGCCACATGACTCGCGACGATGAAGGGCGTCGTGACAGAGCAATTCGGCAAATTCGAGATAGTCTGCCACCCGTCCCGCATACTCCAACTCCTGGTTGAAAGCACTTCCCGACCCCGGGACCATCACATCTCGCCAAAATTCCTCACGCAGTTTGGGAATCGATTGCAATGCCGAGGTGAGCCCCCCTTCGTTGCGCGACATGCCGCAATGATTCCACAAGAGCGTCCCAAGTTCTCGATGGAACATCGCCGCGGTTCGACGTCCCTTCACCGTCAGCAGACGGTTGACCCGCGTCTCAACGCGCTGGATGGCCTCGCGAGCCTCTGCATGATCGTCCGGAATAGAGAGGAGTTTTGCCGTCGCCAGGTAATGGCCAATGGTATAGGGAAGGATAAAGTAGCCATCGGCAAGTCCTTGCATCAATGAGCTGGCACCCAACCGGTTGGCACCATGGTCCGCAAAGTTTGCCTCACCGATGACGAAAAGACCCGGGACCGTGCTCATCAAATTGTAATCTACCCAGAGTCCCCCCATCGTATAGTGCGGCGCCGGGTAAATCCGCATGGGAACTTGGTGAGCATCCTCTCCCGTAATGCGGTGGTACATGTCGAAAAGATTGCCATAGCGCTCACGGACCACTTCGAGCCCCTGTTGTTCGATGACTTCCGAAAAGTCTAGATACACACCCTGGCCGCCCGGCCCGACACCACGACCTTCGTCGCACACAACTTTGACTGCACGCGAGGCAATGTCCCGCGGGGCGAGATTCCCGAACCGAGGGTATCGCCGCTCCAGAAAGTAATCGCGATCTATTGGAGGAATATCGCCGGGCAAACGATGATCCGATGACACCTTCGGCACCCATAACCGGCCATCGTTCCGAAGCGACTCGGACATCAAAGTTAACTTAGCCTGATGAGCACCACCTGGGGGGATTGCCGTCGGGTGAATCTGGGTAAAGCACGGATTGGCGAACGCTGCTCCATGCTTCCACGCTCGATACGTGGCCGTCACATTACATCCGTTCGCATTGGTGGAGAGGTAATACACATTACTGTACCCACCCGTAGCCAGCACCACAGCATGGGCCGTGTGCGCGCTGATACGTCCGGTGACCAAATTGCGAGACACAATCCCTCGAGCCTGACCGTCGACCAGAATCAAGTCGAGCAGTTCCGTACGCGGATGCATTGTGACCTGGCCGCGTTCGATCTGCCAACAGAGCGCCGAATAGGCACCTAATAGGAGTTGTTGCCCAGTCTGTCCTCGACAGTAGAACGTCCGAGAGACTTGAACGCCTCCAAACGACCGGTTCGCCAATTGACCGCCATACTCTCGGGCAAAGGGGATACCAAGCGCCACGCATTGATCGATGATCTGTGTACTGACCTGAGCGAGCCGATACACATTGGCTTCTCGGGAGCGGAAATCACCGCCTTTGATCGTGTCATAAAACAATCGCCCGACACTATCGCCGTCGTCCTGGTAGTTCTTCGCCGCATTGATTCCCCCCTGCGCGGCAATGCTGTGTGCCCGACGCGGACTATCGTGGAAACAAAAGCACTCCACGTGATACCCAAGCTGTCCCAAGGTCGACGCCGCACTCGCGCCGGCAAGGCCGGTACCGACAACGATCACGGAGAGCTTCCGTTTGTTGTTGGGGCTGACCAACTTTTCGCTGAACCGGTGCCGATCCCATTTGCTTTCCAGTGGTCCGGATGGAATTTTCGAATCCAGTCTCGTCATCAGCGCACGATCCCCAAAAAGACGGCAAGAACGATCGCAACATTCCCTAGAACCACGATCAGGCCGATCACAGGTCCGAACGCTTTCAGCAAACGATTCAACGCCGCGTGCTCAAACCCCATCGTCTGTACACTGCTGGCAATCGCATGACTCAGGTGAAGACCAAGCCCCAGCTGGCCGGCAAGATAGAGAACGACCATGAAGGGATTTTGAAACGCATGTACCACTTTGCCGTAGACATCCCGATAGCCCGCCGGATCGCGGCGATCAGCGAAGCCGGGATCGATGATTCCAGCCGTGAGATGCAGGAGGTGGAACCCGACGAATAGCAACAGGACCATCCCGGAGATCGCCATAGTGCGGGACGCGATCGACGCCTGTCGATAGCGGTGGATCGTGTACTCAACAGGACGAGCGCGACAATTTCGCATACTCAGCTGGAGCGCAAGCCCAATGTGGAGCGCCGCCATACTCAGCAATCCGATGCGGACCGCCCAAAGCACGATCGGCATATCGCGGAGAAAGGCGGCATACCCGTTAAGTGCATGGGGTCCTTCGAACAGCTGAAGATTCCCCAGCATATGAAACACGACGAATACCACAAGGCCTAGCCCGGTCATGGCTAGCCCCATCTTCTTTCCGACCGAAGATTGGAAATGGCTGAAGAGTCGTATCATCCAGCGCCATTATACAATGAACCATAAGCAAACGAACGCTTCGTCGGACCACTTCACCTCCCACACCCTTGACTGAAACAGCACTCCGCACCTGCGCATCCGTCGACCGCTGTACCCTAAACCGCGTGATGCCCTTTTGCACTACGGAACTCAAGCGGATATGGAAAGGATGGACGCACCGGCATCACTGCCAATGCCATCGGGACAATTCTCCCTGGTCGCGACTTATCGAATGATGAGAGGAGTCGATTCGCGCGGGGTGACTCGACGGACCTGAAGTTCAAGCTGTTCAGAAGGTTTAAGCCCTGGGACCAGCACATCCATCGCCATGACACAGTTACGACCGTTCTCCTTTGCGGTATACAGCGCTCTATCTGCTTGATCGATCAACTCCAGCGGAGCTCTGGCTCCAAATACACTGGATGACACACCGATACTCACCGTCAGCGTCATGCCGGATGCCATTCGCACACGGTTGCCGGCTTCCGCAGCCACACGGACTCGAAGGCGCTCCGCCAACACCGTCGCCTCACTCAATGTCGTACGAGGGAACATCAGGCAGAATTCTTCCCCTCCATAGCGTCCGACCATATCCGTCAGTCGCACCCCTGACTGAAGGCAGTCCGCGACGGCTTGGATCGCTTGATCCCCAACGGCATGCCCGAATTCGTCGTTCACACGCTTAAACTCGTCAATGTCGACCATGAGACAGCAGAGCTCACTTCCTTGTCCACGCCCCGCAGCAAACGCCTCCTCAAATAAGGCATAAAATGCACGGCGATTGAGACATCCTGTCAGCGCATCACGTGAGGCCAGACGCACCAGCTCTCCATTTTGCCGTAGAACTTCGGTTTGTGCGGCCTCAAGACGTGTCACAGTCCGCATCAGTGCCTCGTTGAACTCCGTAAGTTCCCGGTTCGCATGCTGGAGCTCCATGGTCCGTTCATCAACCAACCGGCTCAACTCATTCACCTGGCCCGCAACCTTTTGCGCAAGATCCCATTTCCGACACAGTGCAGTCGCGAGCTGCAACACCTCGATGCTATTGAACGGCTTCTGCAAGATCAGCAACTGATCCGTTCGCCCAATTCGGCCTCTGATTTCCTCCCACGGTTGGTCGGAATAGGCGGTACAGATCACGACTTGCAACGCAGCATCTGCCGCCCAGAGACGCTCGATCGTCTCCAGCCCGTCCCAACCCGGCGGCATCCGCATATCCACAAAAGCCACCGCATATGGCTTCCCTTCCTTGACAGCCGTTTCAACGAAGACCAGCGCGGCGGTCCCTTGCTCTGCGGAATCGACCCTGAACTCGTCGCTGCTCCAAACAGGATGAGGCTCGCCGAATAAGGAGCCCCGTGCCTCTTCTAGAGCCTCCGATCCCTTGGTCGGGTGAAGAATTTTCAAGAAGTCATGATGGATCGACACATTGTCGTCCACGACCAGGATACGTCGATTGATCTCCTCGCTTATCACTCCACACCCTCCGACGACTCTTCACCGTGATGCGTTAACTTGCTTTGGCATGCAGCGACTGAGCGGGGACTTTCCTGAGCCGCATCGTGCACCAAAATGTCGAGCCCCGTCCGGAAACACTTTCAACCCCCACTGCTCCCCCCATCATCCCGGCTAACTGCTTCACAATCGCCAGTCCAAGTCCGGTCCCGCCGAACTTACGTGTGGTGCTGCCATCGGCCTGTGTGAAGGGTGTAAACAGATTGGCTTGGATCGCCGGTTCCACACCAATCCCTGTATCCTGTACCTTCAGACACAACTCCGTCTGCCCAAGGGCATCATCGACCACCGTCATGGAAACAGTGATCTGGCCATGCGCGGTAAATTTAATCGCATTCCCGATGAGGTTCGTGAGGATTTGGCGAATGCGTACCGGATCGCCCAGATACTCGCGGCCGACGGCTTCGGATAGGCTGGTCGTCAACTGAAGTCCCTTGCTTCCCGCCTGCCCTGAAAAGAGTTCCTGCGTCTCCGTCACAAGTTGACGAAGGTCGAAGGAGATCTGTTCAAGCGTCAGCTTTCCGGCTTCAATTTTTGAAATATCCAGAATGTCATCGATGATCTGGATGAGGGCCTGACCGGACTTCTGCAGCGTGTGCATGTACCGCCGCTGCTTGTCATTCAGTGGGGTTTGCAGCAAGAGTTCGCTCATACCCAGAATCCCGTTCATCGGCGTGCGGATTTCATGGCTCATGTTGGCCAGGAACTGGGACTTGGCGACATTAGCAGCTTCGGCAGCCTGCAGCCGCTGGTGCGCCTGGCGGGCCAGGTTCCATTTTGTTGTAAGCGACATCGCCAGTTGAGAGACTTCGACGCTGGAAAAAGGCTTTTGCAGGATCAGTAGGCGATCGTCATATCCCAATCGCTCGATGATCTCTTCCCAGGAATGATCCGTGTATGCCGTGCAGATCACCGTCTGAATCTCTGGATCGACCGCCCAGAAATGCTCGATCGTCTCCAACCCGTCCCAGCCGGGAGGCATGCGCATATCCACGAACACCACGGCATAGGGTCGACCTTCCTGGCGAGCCATCTGGACCGAGGCCAATGCAGCCTGCCCCTGATCTACGCAATCCAATTCGAAACGCATCAGCGGCTTCAGGCGAGGAGTACCACCAAAGACTGCTGCACGGACCGCATCCAGATTGTGCACCTCGTTCCCCGGCTGGAGAATTTTTCGAAAGTCATCATGGATGAGCACATTGTCATCGATGACCAAGATCCGTCGATTTTCCGAACAATCCGTCAGCTTGGTCGTCATGATCCCTCGATCAAATCGGATGAACGGCCCTGTTCGTTAGGCAGCCCGTGACTCACTCGTCGGTAAAAACTGGTGCAATACCTTACGAATCTCTTTCAGCCCCGCCGGCTTGGAGAGAAATCCATCCATACCTGCGGCAAGGCATGCCTCTTGATAGCTACTGACTGCGTGACCGGACAGAGCAATGATCTGAACGGGCTTGCCGTCGGATCTGGTCAATCGACGTCTTCGAATTTCCCTACAGGCCGTTAACCCATCCATTTCAGGCATCTCACAGTCCATGAGAACCACGTCGTATTGAACTCGCCCCAACGCCTCCAACGCCTCTTTGCCCGTACTGACTACATCAGCTGACTCACCACAGAGATCCAGCATGCGTAAAAAAACCTCTTGGTTCGTCGAATTGTCCTCAGCCAGGAGGATACGCGCGCGGGATCGTTGTTTAGGGGAAGAGCTGCCGGGATGCTTTGTCATCTGAGCAATGCATAGAACGGGCATAGCGGCCTGATTCGGCAACTGGCTCTCAACGACAGGCATGTCTTGTGTGCTCTGTTTCTGAAGACGAACCGTAAACCAGAATGTGGAACCTTGTCCTGGGGTACTTGTGAGACCAATATCACCGCCCATCAATCGGACAAGACGTTGCACGATGGCAAGCCCCAACCCCGTCCCTTCGTATCGCCGCGTGATCGAAGCATCCCCCTGGGCGAAGGGATCAAAGACCGTCTGCTGCGCCTCGACAGGAATGCCAATTCCGGTATCACACACCGTCATTTTGAAGAGGGCGCTATCATGACGATCCTCGACACGTTCAATGTGAATCAGGATGCCACCTCGTTCCGTAAACTTGACGGCATTGCCCACGAGGTTCACCAGAATCTGCCTCAGCCTGACAGCGTCTCCCCGCCACACGGTGGGGAGTTCGGGGTCGATCTGGCATTCTAAACTGAGCCCCTTTTTCCTCGAAGGCTCGTGAAACAGACTGACAACGCCCCGCACTGTCGCCACCAGGTCGAGCCTCGCGATGTGGAGATCCATCTTCCCTTCATCGATCTTGGACAGATCGAGGATGTCATTGATGAGTTCAACCAGCTGCTCGCCATTATCATGGATGACCTGAACAAAGTGCCGTTGCTGATTGTTCAAAGGGGTCGAGAGCAACAGCTCATTCATGCCGAGCATCCCGTTCATAGGGGTTCGGATCTCATGGCTCATATGCGCTAAAAACTGCGATTTGGCCTGGTTGGCATTGTCGGCATCCAGCTTTGCCTTTTTCAGCGCTTCCACGGTTTTCTGCAATTCACTATTGCGCTGTTGAAGCTCAACCGTCCGTTCGGCAACTTGCTGTTCGAGCCGCTGGTTGGTGACAAGCAGTTCCCGGTTGCGGGCATTGACCTGCGCGACAAGGTCTTCAATCTGTAACCGCACATCACGCCCCAACTCCCACTTGCGCGTCAGTGACGCGGCAATCTGCTGAACCTCGATCGCATCGAACGGCTTGCGCAGGATCAACAGCCGATCGCTCATCCCCAACCGTGCCGAAATTTCCGCCCACGAATGGTCAGAATAGGCCGTGCAGATCACGACCTGAATCCGGCCATCGACCTCCCACAGTCGCTCAATCGTTTCCAGACCATCCCATCCCGTCGGCATCCGCATATCGACGAATGCCACGGCATAGGGGCGGCCCTCCTGCCGCGCCATCTGCACCAATGCCAGAGCCGCCTGTCCCTGAACCGCATAATCCAACTCGAAGCAATCCAGCGCTTCGACAAGTGGCGCCCCGCCAAACAAATCCCTACGCGCTTGGTTCAGATCTTTGTCTTCCGGTTGCAATTGGAGGATTCGGCGAAAGTCGTCATGGATCGACTGATTGTCGTCGACGATCAAGACTCGAGGATTCTTACTGTGGTTATCCATATGAATGAATACTGGCTCCCCGTCGGGAACGTCCTACCATCAAGACCGATCGCGTACGTCGGTCTCTTGTCTTTGACTGGTCAAGAATTCATGCATATCTTTGATCAAGGAGAGCAGGTCCTGTGCGCAGTGCTCAAGAGTCGACGCATGCTGACGCTGGACAGGATTCAAAGGGCTATCGAGCAGGAGAGTCACCTTCGCGATCAACTCATTCATCGGTGTCAGGATTTCATGACTCATGATCGCGAGACACTCTTCCTTTTGGCGAAGCATTGCTCCTTCCGATCCCGGCAAATCCACAGAGCCGGCTCCGGCTATTCGGCTGGCAATTTGCTCCTGAAGTCGTTGATTCACGGCGCGTACGTCGGTCGTCCGTTGGCTCACATTCTTGGCCAGTCCCTCAATCTTCAGATTCACCGCACGAGCCAGGTTCCATTTCTTGGTCAAGGCATTGGCCATTTGGACGACCTCGATACTGTTGAACGGTTTCATCAGAATGAGCAACTTGTCGGTATCGCCAATGCGACGACTGACGTCTTCCCACGGATGGTCCGAATAGGCGGAACAGATGACGATCTGGATCTCCGGGTCGACGTACCACAGATGCTCGATAGTCTCGAGCCCATCCCACCCTGGAGGCATACGCATATCCACAAAGGCCGCCGCATAGGGCATCCCACTCTGACGTGCCGTTTGAACAAGCCCGAATCCCTCACGGCCTTGTGTTGCAAACTCCAGTTCATACGCTACATGCGTGGGAAGGGTCGGGGTCTCCCCGAACAGAGCCGCCCGTGCGTGGTCCAGTGCTCCTGATTCTATCGGCGGGGACAAGATTTTCCTGAAGTCCTCGTGAATATTGGCATTGTCGTCAATGATGAGAATCCGACGGTTGATGGTGTCTCGGTCCATGGTCATGCCGCAGCCTCGACAAGAACCAGCGGCAAGTCCAACGTGAACGTCGCACCCTGTCCTTCACCGGCACTGTGCGCCTGCAGGGTACCGCCAAGATTCTTCGCAACAATGGCGGAACTGTGCAGTCCAAGCCCATGACCG
>CXWJ01029490.1_pt1 | contig 11654 bp, 9 predicted proteins | sample 590841 | NCBI WGS metagenome assembly CXWJ01 (sample SAMEA3498367, study PRJEB10139) | wastewater metagenome | biome: wastewater treatment plant; material: activated sludge | place: Austria | collected 2015-01-21 | reverse complement strand
CGGTGGAAGGGTTCGGACCTTCATAGAGTACACCGGCAAGAGCAGATAATCGAAGACCATTGAAATCGAAAACGGCAAGCATAGGACCTCCGCTTATCCCTCGGAAATCGTAATTTTCCGGCGGTACGCTTTCGCCCAAGAGACCAAAGATATGCTCTCGCTCAATGAGGCTTGATACATCCTTCTCGCTTATGCTTGTTGCAATCCCGCCTCCGTTCGCCATTCCGAAGCGAAATTCATAAGGGGCTGTGAGAATAGTTTCGACGCCGGGGAAGCCCGCATAGTATATGCCTTTGCCCTCCTGAGGTGGCCGTGGTGGCCACTCCTGATAGCCCTCGTAGGCGATCTTCCCCATGGCTTTAATATCGGATTCAGGAATGCAGAACGTGGCGATGTCTATTCCCGCATGTGCCGAAATGACGGCGTTACGCTTTTCTAGATCAAGACGATAACCATCGAGCAGCTGCAATAGGCTGGCGTTTTGCTCGCTGCGGTCGCGCCTCCAACCTTCGATGACATGGTTGGCGGTCACTGCGAAAGGGCCTTTGTCTGTCTTCAGAAAAAAGGCAGTACCATTGCGAGATCGAATCTGACGGTTCTTGTCGCGGGTGATCCAAAATAGTGGAACCGTCATGGAGGCTACGAAACGCGCTTCGGCCGTCAGGGTATCTATCGTGTTGCGCAGCTCCGCTGGCGTAGGGGGCAACTGTGGATTTCGGTTCATAGTATTGCTGATAGCCACTCCTAGGCTTGATCGTCAATTCCGGCATTCTACTCTACTCCTCCCTAGATAGGGGCTGGTCACCCGAGGGGGATTCCGGAGGGATCACGGTCCCCCCTGTCGAGGGTTCCACAGGGAGCGAAGTCTCCTTGGTCATGGGGGGAGTACCCGGTGGGGCAGCTCGAAGACTCCCCCTCCCGTGTGACCCCGACAGGGGGGCACGGGGTGCAGGCAAGGCCCCTAGGGGGTTGCCTGCCACCGCCGGAGCGTCGGCGGTTCACGGGTGAGCGGCCTAGCTCACCCGAACGGCGCAGGAAGGCTCGATGCCTGAATGCGCCGGTATGCAGGGGGATGCAACGGGGGCGGCACGCCCCGCTTGCCAAGATTGTGTTGTAGTACAACACACATCTTGCGGACATCCGTAACTATGCCTCCGAGGCCAGCTCTCCGGTATGTCACGGTTCACAGCGGACGCCGCTCGCTCCGGACCGGCGAAGTCATCATAGATGCATGGTGCTTNNCTTGAGCGCAGGACAAGCCACGGATACCCGGTCAGGCCACCAGGAGCGTCCCGGCAGTAATCATCGCCTGGCGAGCAATGCCCGCGCCGTTTATATTGCCGCCAATCACACAAAAGATAGTAATCGGAAAGGGTCATATCCCCTTTAAGATACAGGAATATGACGCGGAACAAAGCCCGGCAGAACCTATGTTTTTCAGTCATGAGGACACTGCCATAGGTTCACAAAACCCGTGGTTCTGCTTGCCATGGAAGCGCATATGATAATGGTCTACATTTTCGGTTTAATATCCAGCCCTGCGCCAGGCGTAGCTTTTGGAGTATCCGATGCTGCAGCTTCGAACTCAGGCGTGACTTTTTGATCCAGAAGGCTATCCGTTTTTATAGTCATAAGCCAGTCATCGACGGCTGCCCTATCCTTATCGCTGAGTGGCTTTATGGTTTGGGTGTCACGGGGAGCGTATGTGTCGACCCAGTCGGCGACAGCACCCTTGATGGATGGCCACAGCTCCTTTACCTCCCTGACGATGGAAGGGGGCTTTAGCCGCTCCGAAGCAGCATCCCGCTTTTCCGGCGGAAGGCTATCAAGAAAACGGGAAAAGCGGAAATGGGCCGCGCCTTCCGCGATAACGATTGTGGGATCGACGGTTTCCAGCTCGACTGAAGATTTCAGAACATCCATCTTATACCGGTCAGCCTCGACCTCCGTCAGGAGGCCTTCCGATACCATTTTGGCAGAGGCTTCCTTCAGCCCTAAATATTCATGCACGGCAATTCCCACCGCGGTAAACGGCAGGATTTTCAAGCCACCCTTGCCAAGGATTTTCCCAAGCTTTTCAAGAACTTTTTCCTGCGCGTCCTTAGAGAGTATTCCTATTTCAGTCTTAATATTTTCTGCAAGCTTCTCCGCTCTTAAATCGAGAGCACGATCAACAGGATCTGCTGTAAAATGCTTCGCGGCGCTACTGGGAACGCGGGCTTTGCTTTCGCCACCGACATGTGCGGCTCTGATTTGGTCCATATAAGCCTGAAAACGCGGAAGATCCTTTTTGTCGATTGAAATTACTGGCGTGCCCTCTTTTATCATGCTCAGGTCATCACTAATACGGCCATGCACTATGTCTCTCAGCGCCGTGAAAGGATTAGTAATCCCTTCCCCAAACGCTGTAGTTCCCTTGCGTTCAAATTTTATTTTGGCGTTATTGAGATAATCAACAAGTGTTGTTGCTTGTGCTTTGGATATTTCATCCAGTCTCACATAAACCTTGGCATTGCCGTGTCTGTCGGTTACTTCATGCAATGCTATAGGTGGACGAATCTGGTCAATACTCTTCTTCATGCTTTCAGTGTAAGTTTTTATCCAGTTTGTATCTGTTAATAATGCAGGAAAATGTCGGCTGAGATCTTTATGCCCAATGAACCTGAAAGTTTCTGTATTATTGGCGCCCGCCTTGCCATGCTGAATAGGGTTATCAGGAGAAGACGTACGCGTCTTAAGCACTCCTGCATCAAATAATGCTTTTGTCAGAGCCTCGTGAACATTGCGGTCAAGTCTTGACCCATTCACGAATTGTCCGTTGTCCATTTGGGAAAAACCAAGATACGGATTATCCAGACTGCCTAATCTAACCCACTCATAGTCGGGAAGGATTGTTTTCGTAGCGTCGTTTAAAGCTTTTTGCATCTGTTCAATTGTCTGCATTTTATCAACCTTGGTCTCAAGTAATTACGCCGGTTCTCAGTATATTGCCTCCCTGGTTAACATATGGTTAAGAAAGGCGATGGTGGGTGATGACGTTCTTGGCGGAGGAAAGCCGGGAGCATGAAGCGACATTTTCGCCCGTGATCCAAGCTCGACTTTAGGTCCTCTCCACGTTACAGCCCCAGATGAACAAGGCCCTGCTGCTCGAAGGCAGCAGGGCCAGGCTAGGATAGGTAAATCTGCGATTAGCGATCCGTCTTTTCAGAACGTTCTCGCAGAACGATGCGGCCCGTGAGGGGGATAGCATGAAGCAGAACGTCTGCACCTTTGCCATCTTTGTGTAGCCAGACCGCGCCAACTGTATTCCATACCGCCTCTTTGCGACCTTCCACGTCACGGACATCGTAGGCGATGAGATCGGGCTTTTTCCCGCGAGGGGCCTCATCCTGACCTTTTTCGCTTTGAGTGGTTTGAGATTGCTTCAACATCGTTTTCTCCTATTTTGGTTTCGAACTGAACCATTTCAGTCCTGGGCGAGGCATCACCACAAAGGAGAAGAGAAACAGTGCAAGAAATATTCTGTCTTTATTCCCTTCCTTCAGAAAAAAGACGGAATATCTTCATTGACGGTTTCACGCTTTGTGGTAGCCCGCTCTGACCATGACTGATGTGAATGGTGCGTAACGCGAATGTTGATGGAGAAGACTTAAGGCAAGCACATCACACAGTGCGAAAACTTCGGGAAGGCAGAGGACAAACAGATATCGAGAGACCTAGAACGAGTATGCTGAGAAGAGCCCTCACAAACCTGGAGGAAGTGTGCTTCCCCGGCTCTGCTACGCACAGTGATTCAGTCAAGGGTCCGTGCTGCTTTTATAGCGTTCATACGGACTCCGAGATCATTCGAGAACTTTTCCATGGCCTCGACCTGGGCGGTTATGAGTAACGCAAACAACCGATTGGCCAGCTCCAGTTTGGTCTGGTTATTGGGAGTGTTGCTCAGCCTCTCCGCATGGGCGTCGACATAGGCGACAATTTCCTTTCCCGCTGAGCGCCATTCAGCCCGCTGCTCTTCGGTCAGCCACGTGTAGACGAGAAGTCGCATTTCACGTTCCCATTCCACCAGCTCTTCATCTTCAGGAATCGGTGTGGGAGCTGACAGTACTTGCTCAGCCAACTGCAGTCCTTTGGCGCACAAGTGTCCCAACTTGGATTTGAGTTCAAACAATCTGGCGCGTTCTTTGAGTGCGGCGAGCATTTGGTGGCTCGCAGGATCGTACGGGTCGAGAGCTGTCGGGGTGCTGTTCTCATCCTTTTCCGTATCTTGCACGTCCTGTGTGTCCTCCGGATGCTCACCAACGTGGGCCACCAAGGGATATGGGGAATTGTGTCCTCTTTTCGACTTCGGTATCTGCTGAATATTCATGGATTGTTCTTGCGCGTATGCCAAGCCGGTAGAGGAAAAAGCAAACGCGAGGATCATCACATATGCTCCCAGTGCCATGTGTCACCCACCTGGTTAATAGGATCTATGATGGACCTCTATATCATGAACGAGACAACAATAGGAGCTCGTCCAGTCAGGAAATCATTTTCGAGAGGGAGGCCGCCGTCAGGCGGCCTCCTGTGAAGAAGGTTGAAGCGCGTGGAGATGATCGGCGGCTCGTTGAGCATGAGCGGCGGCGCGAAAGATGGCCCGCTTATCGTTCTGCAAGACCTTGAGCCAGTGCGCGATATAGGACGCATGGTCCTCACGAGGCTGCAAGGCCAGTTCAAGATCGGCGGACAGGAACGCTGCGCCCAGTTCGGCGACCAGTTCTTCTTCGGCATAGCCTTCATCACCCCATTGCTTGCGGCCAAAGTCGCGATTGAGGCGTGAAGGATGCTTGGTCCAGTGCGTGGATTCATGGGCCAGTGTGGCGTAGTAGCTTTCGGCAGTCTCAAACGCCTCGAATGGCGGCATGCGGATGTAATCGGATTCCTGCGCGTAGTAGGCCCGCGTTCCACCATGGCGGATATCGGCCTTGAGGGCGGCGAAGAATTCTTCGGCATGCTGGATGCGCTGGATAGGATTGAAGCGCGGCTCGGGCTTGGCATAGTAGTGCGCGGGTAAACCTTCGATCTGCTCGACATTGAAGACCGTATAGCTCTTCATGTAGTGGATGTCGCGCTCGGTCTCATCGCCGGTTTTCTCATCGGTTTCCGTGCGTGTGATGGAATTGGCATAGACGACGAGCGATCCTTTCTCGCCTTTGAGGACATGGGCCCCCAGCTCCACGGACTGGCGATAGGTCATCCATGTTGGGGCGGTATAGCCTCTTTCCACGCTTGCGGACCACAGCATCAGGATATTGATACCGGAATACGGTGTGCCGTTGTGGCGTAAGGGCCGGGTAATCTTTCCGGCGGCATGTTCCGCGCTCCAGGGCTGGGTCCAGGTCCGAACCCCGCGCTCAAGATCGGCGATGATGCGCCCGGTCACACGGGTGTAGATGTCCTGCCGGGACGGCTCCCCGGTATGATTGTGAGGGTTGGTGGTGCTGGTTTTCATCTGGTCCTCCTTTTTGAAGTTGGTGTTTGCTCTCTCGCCAGGAACGGAGAGCAACACCAACCCGCAGGAAAAAGGAGGACGGCGCGAGAAGGCCCAGCGGGCGTGCCGGAGGGACCAGCTTGCACAGGGTCACCCGTGACAGCAGTGACCTTTGCGCTGGCGCGGCCTGTGCGGGACCGCAGGCGTGAAACAGCCCGTGGGCCGTTCGCGCTTGAAAACCACACACCCCCTGAACCGTGCATGCCGTACTCCCGGAGAAAATGAGGGACAGTTGGCTATGCGTGACGACGGTGATTGTAGGTGAGGAGATGACGCAGTCCGGGAAAGAGCCGCTCGGGCGTAAGGAGCGCCACCCGAGACGATCTCAGAGGGGCTCCTCTCTGGTAAGGACAGGAGCGCCGGAGAAAGAGCTTGCAAAACGTACGGTTATACCGTACACTACAAGAAATGGTTATCCGATCCGTGCGCCACCGGGGGCTCAAACGCCTCATAGAGGACAATCAAACCAGGGGGCTGCGGCCCGATCTGGTGACCCGGGTCCGCAATATCCTGACGGCGCTGATCGTGGCCGAGGATATGAAGATGTTCCGGGAAGGAGCGCCACCGGGCTGGCGAGTGCATCAACTCACGGGCGACCGGAAAGGCACCTGGAGTATTTCGGCGTCAGGCAACTGGCGGATCACGTTTGAAGAAGAGCATGGGTATTTGGATTTGTTAGATTTGGAGGACTATCACTAATGGCACGCAAAGGCATCAAAATTGGCATGACGCCTTCCCATCCGGGAAGCTTCATCAAAACGGAAATCCTGGACGAGCTGGGCTTAAGCGTTACCAAGGCGGCTGACATCCTGGGCGTGCGCCGAGCCACGTTGTCTGAGCTTGTCAACGAAAGAGCGGCGCTCTCGCCTGAAATGGCGTTGCGGCTGGAGAAAGCGTTTCACCTGAAGATGGAGATGCTGCTCCAGATGCAGGCATGGTACGACAGCACTGAGATGCGCAAGCAAGCGAAAAAGATCAAGATCGATCCCTTTGTCCCTGCGTGAGAGGCAAAAGATTTTAGGATTCTAGTGCGGCTGCGATTTCTCGGAAACTGTTAAGTCCGGCTTCCAGGTTTTCGATGATCTCTTCAACCAGCTCATCGGGCTCCGGCAGATTATCCAAATCCGTAAGGCTCTTGTCCTTCAGCCAGAATAGATCAAGGCTCGTTTTATCCCGCGCCATCAGCTCGGCATAGGTGTATTTCCTCCAGCGCCCTTCAGGATTTGTTTTCTCATCCCATGTGGCTTTGCGCTTGTGCCGGTTCTTCGGGTTATAGCACTTGATAAAGTCCTGCAAATCCTCAAAGCGCATCGTCTTCTTTTTCAGGGTGTGGTGAATGTTGGTACGGTAGTCGTAGTACCAAACCTCCTTCGTCCACGGATTGGGACTGGCCTCGCGGTTGTCAAAGAAGATGACATTGGCTTTGACCCCATGGGCGTAAAAGATGCCAGTGGGAAGCCTCAGGATCGTGTGCAGGTCTGTATTCTCCAGCAATTTTCGCCGGATCGTCTCGCCCGCCCCGCCTTCAAACAGCACGTTATCAGGCACAACGACGGCAGCGCGTCCCGTTGTCTTCAGCATCGTGCGGATATGCTGGACGAAATTGAGCTGCTTGTTCGACGTGGTGGCCCAGAAATCCTGCCGGTTATAGGTGAGGTCTTCTTTATCCTGCTCACCCTCTTCGTTGGTAAAGCTCATCGAGCTTTTCTTGCCAAAAGGCGGATTAGCCAGCACGTAATCAAAGCGTTTCCCCTCGTCGGACACCAACGCGTCATTCGGGGAAACCATACTATCCCCGTCAATCTCTCCGATATTGTGCAGAAACATGTTCATCAGGCACAGGCGGCGTGTATTGGCGACAATCTCATTGCCTGAAAAGGTTTCATGTTTAAGGAAGGACTTTTGGGCTTTATCGAGGGAGTAGTTATCGGGGTTTGTGATGAAATCATACGCACTCAGGAAAAATCCGCCGGTGCCGCAAGCCGGATCGGCGATCCTCTTTCCAGGCTCAGGTCGAACGCACTCAACCATGGCCCTGATAAGCGCCCGAGGGGTAAAGTACTGGCCCGCGCCTGACTTCGTGTCCTCGGCGTTTTTCTCCAGCAAGCCTTCGTAGATTTCGCCCTTGGTATCGGCCTCCATCGTGACCCATTCCGTATCATCGATCATATCGATCAAACGGAACAGCTTGGCCGGGTCCTGAATTTTATTCTGGGACTTGGTGAATATCTGACCGAGCATGCCCTTCTTGGTGCCCAGCTCCCGCAATAAGTTTACATAGTGGACTTCCAGATCGGCACCTTTCTTGGATTTCAGGCTCTTCCAGTTGTATTCGGCGGGAATTCCAACTTTCCGGCTGTAAGGCGGCTTCGAGTATTCATCCGCCATTTTCAGGAAGATCAGATAGGTCAACTGCTCCAGGTAGTCGCCATAGCCCACACCATCATCCCGTAGCGTAGTACAAAAGCTCCAGACTTTGGATACGATTGATGCTGGGGTCATTTCTTACTCCTCATACCATTCATCGCCAAAACCAACATCCCCAAAATCAATAGTTAGACGCGTCTGCAAAAGACTAACCTCTGAAACGCTAATATCCATTGGCGTAGTTTCAAAATCACCCTCAAAAGTAAAAAGAGCCGACATATCAAGCTCTGCCTCGACTTCTTTGGAATTTCCTCCCATGGAAACATTATCCTTATCTATAGAGTCATAGACATAAAAAGAAAATGAGGCCTCGGCTTTTACTCTGATTAAGATAGGAATCTTAGCGACTATCTTGCTTGCACCGATTCGTATGATTGTGAAATCACAATCATTGTCATGACGGATAAATTCGAAATCATGATAAGAGACATCAACTTGATCTATTTCATAAGCTACGTGTGAGTCTGCCTCTGCATCCGGTTCCAAAGATTGCACTTCTCGTTCAATATGCTCATCTATTTCCTTTAATAGATCTGGATTCCCGTCATTGGAGAGATCGCTTAACAGGTTAAGGATAATCTCTTTCGCCTGCTCTACGTGCTTCTGAAACTTCTGAAAGGCCTGGGACAAATCCTTTTCCAAGTCTATTTGAGTAGATGATTCGGCGTACCCTTCCCATCCTTTATCCTCTGAAACCGCAAGGAGCTTTTTATTGTTCCGTCTAGCCCAAGCCTCTAATGAAATAAGTGCAATGGCATCAGGAAATTCGTTTTTCTTTTTTTCGTTATCCTCAAAAGGGGCAGATGGCTTGAAATAAAGCTTAATGAGTTCGTTCATGTCAGCATTTTTGGCTTCAATAACTATGGCACCAGTTGCTGAAATAAACTTTTCAAGCCTTCTTTGAGCAGCCTTTTCTGGTGCTTCTTCCGAAGCAAGAATTTTATTTATGGCCGTAGACGATTCAGAGGATAGCAAAAATGACTTTTCAGATTTCTTTATTGATTGCTCTAATTTTGACCAATCTTCACGACCACTGTCCTTTAGGTGATTAAAGGCTTCCTTAAGCACGATTTCAGAGAGAACCAACTGAACTGAACCTTCTTTGAACTGGGTTAACTGGCCCAGCAACCCGGACTCCAGATTGTAGCCATTCTTTCGAAGAATATTAGTATCGAGCGTAATGGCATCATACTTCATGCTGCGTTCCTTCTCTTTCTGGCACCACTTTTCTCGGCCTCGATGCGTTCAAGAAGGACAGACGCAGGTTCATCGTTCGAGTCTTGGGCAACAAGCTTACCCGAGAAAGCTTGCTTTAGAATGGCTTGACGAAGCGCTGTGCAATTATCGATCTGACTTTCAATATCTCTTTCAAACTTTTCACAGACAGAAAGCTTTGTCTCAATTGTCTCGACAATAGAAATCTGCTCCTCATAGCTGGGGAGCAGTAGTTTCACATCTTTGATATTGTCTAAGTTTAGACCGGGCTTTCCTGCTCCGTAAGCTGCCTTGTTTAACTGTTTCCTTCCGGCTGACTCCGCTACCATGAACCAATATAAAAACTTAGAAAACACTTTATCCGTGAGGCGACAAAGGGCCACATGTTGGCTCACGTAAGCTGTTCCTATCTCGCTTTCAACAAGTGCAGATTTTGTCACATTTGCACCAGTGATAGTGATTAGTAGATCCCCTTTTTTAATTTTCGTTCTGGTGCCCTCAGCATTATTAGGAATGTTTACGAATGCTATATCCGTCAAATCAAGCCGATCAAACTTCAGATTTTGAGCTCGAATAAACAAATCTCCGCTATCAGCATAATATCGTGCCCAGCCTCGGGACCCTGATGTTATGTAGGTCGTTATTTGTTTGACGGACCTCTCACTCCATACAGTTGTTTTCTTTATAAACTTTCCTTCGAAGGCGTGTTTGAGAACGGCTTGGCGGTAGATTTTGAGCTGCTGCCGTGCGGTTTTGAGATTCTCTATGCCCTTATCTAGCTCAGAAAATAGCTCTTCAATCTTGGCCACTATCCGCCTTTGCTCGTTGAGCGGAGGAAACCAAAGCGAAAAATCTAATATGTGCTCTCTTTTTAAATTATTAATATTTGTGCCCTTTGATATCTCCTCGATATGATGTCTAAAAATATGGCTTCGGAAATAGCATGCTAAAAATCGAGCATTAAAACCCTCATGGACACGGAGCAACCCACAAAAAGCGCCGAATGAGGCACTTAAATCTTTTCTTGCAATTGCGCATTTTCCTACGTGTTTTTTACTCCCGCTGGACATTGCAAAAACAATGTCATCCTTTTTTATAAGCTGGTTGCCTTTGATTAGGTCTTTGCTAACGTAGACCAGTTCATCAAGAACAATTTCATCGTTCAAATTGTTTGCACGGAGAACTGGTAGGAAGCCGGTCTTCTGGGATTCTGATGAGTCCTGTTTTTTATAAGATATACCTCGCAGAAGCGTAGCCACTTCCCCGGTTGGTATTTCCATCCAGCCTTGAGGTAAATCGCTCACGCTACCAATGCCTCATTCAGTTCATTAATCAGCCGGTCCATGTCATCGCCGAAGAGTTTATACATCCGGCCCATGCCGCCTTTGGCATCGAACGGAGCCATATCGAGATCATCTTTTTCAATGTGGAATGAGTTGATGATATGGTCCCGGATCATATGCAGCCATTCCATCTGTTCCTTGTTGAACTTCACATCGCCCCCGCTGTGGTGCTTCATGATCCAATCCTGAAAATTCTTCCGTACCGTCTCGCTGTGGCGTGAGACTTTCGTGTCGATGCCGCAGGCACGGCGTATCAGAGCGATGAGAGCCGTTAGCTCGCTCACGGGATTTTCACCCTTGTATTCGTCAAGATGGGCATAGGCCCGCCAGACGCGCAGCGGGGCGAGCTTGGGCTTGTCTTCGCGGAGTTTGGTCATGACCGTTTTAATCATGGCGTAGGTCACGGTCTGCCGCCGCTGCGGGGTTTTATAAAAGATGGTCAAGGCTTCGATCTCATCCCGGTTCTCCGCCAGCCAGCTTTCAAAATCCTGCACCAGGATTTTGGCGTTTTCCGTGGCGTCGCCATCCCATTCAGCCCGGATCACGTTATCAATCACACTGTGGTCGATGGTTTGTTCCTTGTCCCGCCGAATGGAGTCCAACAGCTCGATCAGCTCTCCGGTGAACACATTCGCGGCCTTGCCGACCAACTGGCTTTGCGCCTTCGTGCGTGTTTCCGGTTTGGGCTCCGTGTCTTCCGGCGTTTTGTCGATCTCGCGGGCCGTTTTGTCGATATTATCCGGGTCAATGGCCGCAAGCAGGTCCCCTACGATATCGGCCAGAGCGAGCCCTCCGGATTTTTCCTTGATGAGGGCAAGATCTTTATCGTTAAGCTGCTTATTGAGGCGCGAGAGACGGCCAGCCAGGGAGCTGACGGTATCTTCATCAGCGGCTCCCATCATGACGCCCATAGCGAGGTCTTTGAAAGGAACAGAGGGTTTTGTGATGAGCGGCTGGCTGGCCGTTTTCAGGGATTTGGTGACGCCGACCGCGTCCACAATCACGTAATGGGTTTTGGCGCTGGTCGCTGACGGCGTGACCTTCTTGAGGTCGTCATAGCCGAGCGTCCGGGTTCCCCGGCCCTTCATCTGCTCAAAGTAGTTGCGGCTCTTCACGTCGCGCATGAACAGCAGACA
>CXWJ01037665.1_pt1 | contig 11658 bp, 8 predicted proteins | sample 590841 | NCBI WGS metagenome assembly CXWJ01 (sample SAMEA3498367, study PRJEB10139) | wastewater metagenome | biome: wastewater treatment plant; material: activated sludge | place: Austria | collected 2015-01-21 | reverse complement strand
GCGCTAATAACGTGTCCAGGTCGACGAGCCGGATATGATGTTTTTCAACAAACGCTATGTCCGGGCAAGGCTCGGCGGCAAGAATTCGCATCTCGAAACCAGTGGCGCGGCGAGCGACTGCCCGGCCAATTGCTCCTAGGCCAACAATACCCAGCGTTTTTCGCCAGGGCGACGTTCCCATACCACGCTCACGATTTCCCATGCGGATTTGGCGATCGTGCAGCACGATCTGTCGGGAAACAGCTAAGATGAGGCCCCATGCCAAATCGGCAACAACTTCCGACAGCTCTGTAACCGAGGCGTGTGTCACGACGATGCCACAACGGGTGGCGGCAGCCAGATCGACGGAATCATAACCGCTCGAAGCTAGTGAGATCACACGCAACCGACTAGAGCGTGCCATTTGCTCTGGTGAAACTCGCGCGGCAGCCGGCATCACGACACCCTCGACGTCAGGCAGCAAGCTGCCAAGTTGTTCGGCCGTTAGCCACCGGAATGTTGGGTCGGATATGACATCCACGGGCAAATCGGCAAGCCATTTGCGGTGCTCGTCGACCACGTCGAGGCACGTGCCATTCAACAAAAGTATTCGGGGTTTTTTAGCCATCGATGCATGCCAAGATTGTTTCGGACATCTGCACCGTGCCAAGTTCTCCGCCCAAGTCACGCGTTACTAGCCCTCGTTGAAATGCCCGTTCTACACCCCTGCGGATTACCTCTGCGGCATGCCCCCTGCCAAGCCACTCGAGCATCATGGCACCACTCAGGATTGCGGCCACGGGGTTCGCAATGCCTCGGCCAACAATATCTGGCGCGGAGCCGTGGACCGGCTCGAACATCGAAGGGAACCGCTTTTCTGGATTGATGTTTGAACTGGCAGCAAGCCCTAATCCACCCACGATCACGCTCGAAAGATCCGTAAGCAAATCTCCAAACAAGTTCGATGCGACAACAACGTCGAATTCGCTCGGTCTACGCACAAAGTCCATTGCTGCGGCATCCGCGTGAAGTTTCCGGCTTTCAACGTCTGGATAGTCGTGTTGGACTGACTCCAATACGTCATCCCATAACACATACGCGAAGACGAGAGCATTGGACTTGGTGATCATCGTGAGTAGTTTTCGCCGCTTTCGCGCTAGCTCAAAACCGAAACGCAGAATGCGTTCGATGCCGCTTCGCGTGTGCACTCCCGTTTGAATTGCTATCTCGTCGGGCCTGCCTCGCTTCGCACGGCCACCACACACAATATACTCACCCTCGGTATTCTCTCGTAATACGACCATGTCGATTCGCCCAGGCTTGACAAGCGGCGTAGGAACGCCCGGATACAACTTTGCCGGACGCATACAAACGTATTGATCAAAATGCTGGCGGATCTGCACAAGAGGAGCAAGTGTGACGTGGTCCGGCAAGCGTCCTGGGTCCCCCAGTGCGCCAAGTAAGATCGCATCGAATCTGCGGAGCTGTTCGAGATAGTCGTCGGGTACTACTTGGCCATGCGTAAAGTAATAGTCCGCACCCCATGGTAGTAGCGTCTTGTGCAGCTCGAAATCACCGCAAAGTCTCTGCACATGATCAAGGACTCGTACTACTTCCGTCAGTACTTCCTTGCCAATACCATCGCCAGGATAGAGAGCAATACGAAACTCTTGCATTGATTCTGTGTCTCGCGTAGTCATACGCAGATCGCGGCAGGCGACGGTCGGTCTGGCAATGTTAACATACCAAGCAACCCAATCACAGTTATTTAGCCTCAGAAAATCTATGCGTCGAACTGTGAGTTAGCCAGCATCCGTATGGAGACCGACGTTCGCAACGGCCCCGTCGTCGATTGGGTGCTCGTCTCCGGCCTCACGCAGGAAGAGGCGGCGCTCATCCAGCCAAGTTATGGTCCGAACTATATCCCGCCGCCGTTGGCCGCTCGAAGCACACGCCGTTTTTGGTGAGCGAGTTCGTACAGGGAACAACACTAGCAGAACGACTCGATTCGCGACGGCCGGCACCGAGGGAGGGTGCTGAGTTGATTGCCACTCTGGCCGATGCGATACACTACGCCCACGAAATGGGAGTAATCCACCGCGACGTCAAGCCAGCTAATATCATGTTAGATGAGTCGGGCAGGCCGCGGTTGATGGACTTTGGCCTAGCGAAGCGGGACGCTGGCGATTTGACGATGACCATTGACGGGCAGATCCTTGGCACTCCCGCATATATGAGTCCCGAACAAGCCAGGGGCGAAGGGCGCAATGTCGATCGACGCAGCGATGTATACAGCCTGGGTGTGATTCTCTATCAGATTCTCACAGCAGAACTGCCGTTTCGCGGTACGACGCAGGTGCTTCTGCATCAGGTGTTGTATGACGAACCGCCGCGCCCGCGTCGCTTGAGTCATCAGATTCCGCTGGATCTGGAGACAATATGCCTTAAGGCGATGTCCAAGGAGCCACCCAGACGCTACGCCACGGCACGCGACTTGGCCAACGACTTGCGTCGATTTCTTAGGGACGAGCCGATTCTGGCGCGGCCCGTCAGTCGCGTCGAACGTGCATGGCGATGGTGCCGGCGCCAGCCTGCGTTTGCCAGCCTATTAGCGATCGTGGTTATTCTGCTACTCGCGATCGCCCTTGGAGGGAGTGCGGTAGTAAGCATATTGTTGGCGGCGATCGCCGCCGGCGGAACACTCGCCGCGGCTCAGTATCGGCGCCAGGTTCAGAAAGAACAATTGCTCCGCAGCGAGGCGTATGAGAATCTCTATCACCACCGGATCGCGCTCGCGCATCGCGATCTGACAGCCCAAAATCCCCGTCCTGGCAGAGCGCAAGAACTGTTAGACGCTTGTCCGCCCGAGCTCCGCAATTGGGAATGGAGCTATTTGAAGCGATTATGGCAAACTGAGCCAGTGACAATGCGTGCAAAAGAGAGCGGTGAATTCAGGGGAATAGCTTTCAGTCAGGATGGACGATATCTCGCCGCAGGCTGTGGGGATGGCAGGGTCAGAGTTTGGGATTTGAAGACGGGCGCGATGACCATTTTGCCCGGGCATCATGCTTTCGTTTATAGCGTGGCGTTTAATCCAGTGAGGAGTGATTGTCTGGCGTCATCGGGCAATGACGGCTTTGTTCGAATCTGGGATCTGACATTGGGGCGCGAGTCTTTGTCACGGCCCCTGACCGGACTCAAAGTCTACGCGGTTGGCATGGCGTTCTGTATCGCCTTTAGTCCAGACGGCAAGATGCTCGCTGGCGCAAGCGAATCGAACTCGGTGCAAATTTGGGATGCTACCACGGGGCGCCAAATTCATCGTCTTGATGAGCACGACACCCAGACAAGCTGCGTGGCGTTTAGTCGTGATGGCCAACTCCTGGCTTCGGGGGACTGGAGGGGAACAGTGCGGATTTGGGATGTGCAAAGCGGACGGCTGCTGCGACGACTTCGGCTTCCGCTGCATCGTTTTCCAGTTGCCTCTCTAGCGTTCATCCCAGATTCTGTCGGTCAATATGTTGCCGCGGGTTATTTTGATAGCCGAGTCGATGTATGGGATATCGCAAAGGGCGAGCTCCATCGAGAACTTCGCGGTCACTCCGGATTCATTACAAGCGTAGTATTTCATCCTGAGGATTCCCGCCGCCTGGCTTCCGCGGGCGAAGATCGAACCGTGAGGATTTGGGATGTTCCATCCGGACGTGAAATTCTGCAGCTCCATGGACATATTGACATATGTTCGGGTTTGGCTTTTAGCGCCAATGGCCAGCTACTCGCCTCGGCGAGTTACGACCAAACTGTCCGCCTTTGGGATGCAACGACACTAACTGGCGATCAGCGACAGGAACTTCACACATTTCATTTAGCCGATGAAGTGTGGAGCGTCGCTATCAGCCCGGATGGTAAGCGAGTCGCTGCGGGGGGGCCGAATGTGCAAGTCTGGGATACAGCCAGTGGGCTACCCGTGCGATCATTCCCCGATCTATTTAGGGAGGTGATCTTCAGCCTGGCATTCAGTCCCGATGGTCAGTGTCTCGCGGCGGTGGGTTTCGACGATGGTTCACCCGCTTGCGTCCTAAAGGTGTGGCATATCCAGACTGGCCAGTCTTTATTTGAGCACCGCGAAAGTCAGGAGATATTTGCCGTGGAGTTTAGTCCCGACGGTAGTTGGCTTGCTTTCGGCCTCGGCGACGGTTCCGTCAAGCTTCTGAATGCCACGGCCAACGATGACATCAGGTTCGTAGGCAGACACGACCGCCCGGTAGCCTGTGGAGGCGTAAGGTTTCGGAATGACGGCCTGCGTCTCGCCTCGGCTAGTTTGGACGGAATTGCACAAGTTTGGGATCTAACGTCGATCCTTGGCGCTGAAGGCCTCGAGGGCGAATCTGTCGCCCCTTCGACATCCGATCGTCTCCGGTGCTGCATGTCTACTGGTGATCCATGCAGCGCGATTTGGAGTATTGCGTACAGTCCTGATGGCTGTCAGCTAATTACTGGTGATAAAGTCGGCCGACTGACGCTGTGGGACGCGGAAACCGGCAATGAGATTAAACAAAAGAACGTGGCTTCCGGTGGCGCCTATGTGTCAGTGGCCTGCAGTCTTGACGGTCAGTGGATTGTTTCTGCCAGCGAAGACTGCATGGCGCGAGTTCACGATGCGCGGACGCTTAAAGCCGTCCACCGATTCCGAGGCCATCTGGGCTCCATCCGCTGTCTGGCGGTCAGCGACAAATACTTCGTTACCGATGGCACCGAAAATATGGTGAAGCTTTGGAATTTGAAGCGATTGGGAATTAACCCGCAATCGATGACTCATGCTGAGACAGTGGCATTCTCATAAAGGTTCCTTTGACGGCACCTCTCGCCAAAAGTCTAGTATTCGACGAAACATCGGGGCCAAGAGTCTCTGATCTAATGCTGGAAATCAGAATGCGGAGAGTCGTCGATATCGGAGCTTGTTGACTAAGCGGCACTTTGTGCAGTCGAGCGAGGCCGATAGCGCACGAGTGGCCTTAAGAAGGTGTTTTGAAATTCATTCGCCTGGCCATTCAAGGCTAGTCCGCGAGTTTGCCGGCACTGCGATGTTCGGGAATTCACAACTGCTAGCAGATCGCGATTGGGCTTAAATCAACGCAAATCCGAATTTCACAACAACTAGTGCCCCGCCCGACCTGAATTGATGGGTAAAGGCGTTTGAGTTTGATGCGGGCGTTTTGCGTGGTGAATTGCCAGTCGACGCGGCAGCGGGCAGCGTTGCGAGCCGTTTCCCAAGCGGCTGTTTCGCGAATTAGGGTCGGTTTGTCGGCGATTCTTCGGTTCAAGCATTGCTTCGTGAGAACGCTCAGTTCCGTCTCGGCCATGTTGAGCCAACTGCCATGCTTGGGGGTGTAGTGAATTTCCAGGCGATCGATCAGGCGGCGTGCCTCCTCCGGCGGGAAAGTTTCGTACAGCGAGGCCATCTTGTGCGTATTCAGATTGTCCATCACCAACACGATCTTGTCGTCGGTCGGATGGTCGTCGACAGTCTCACGGATCACTTCCGCGAAATCGATCGCCGTCCGCCGATCGGTGACTTTCACCCGACGTCGGCCGGTCAACGGTTCGAAGACCATGAACAGGTTGGCCGTGCCGTTACGCTCGTACTCGTAATCGATCCGCTGGGGTCGTCCCGGCACCGCGGGGACGGGACAGCGGATTTCTTGAATCAACTGCTTGCTTTGCTCGTCGAAGCAGATGAGCGGACGCCGCGGATCGTAGGGGCGTTGGTAGACTTCCAGGACGTCTTCCATCGCACAGACAAAGTCGGCGTTTTGTGCGGGCGGCAGCACCCATTGCTCCTTACGCCACGGTTGGAGAGCGTTTTTTTCAGGGTGGTGCGGACGGTCTCCGGGCCAATCGCATCGACCACCCGCAATTCGACCAATCGATCAGCCAGCAATTGCATGGTCCAACTGACGCGGCCCGTTGGCGGGGCGGAGCAAGCCAAGACCGCCAACTGCGCTTCCTGCGCTCCATCCAACTTGCGATACTGCCGATTCGCGGCCGGCTTGCGATGGAGCGTCGCCTCCAAGCCCTCCTCGACCAGACGCTGTCGCGTCCGATGCACGGTCGACAGACTCACGCCGACCAACTCGGCGATCTGCTCGTCCGAGGCCCTCGGACCCGCTTCCCCTTCGTCCGCACGCAACAATACCTGGGCCCGTTGCCGCGTCGCCTTCGCCACGCGACCACGCGTTACCAGATTCTCCACAAATTCCCGTTCCGCACACGACAACCGCACCACATACTTGGCTTCCTTGCCCATGGTCGCTCTCCTGGAGGAATCAAAACCCCAGAAAGCGAAATACACAATCAGAAAAAACCTGTCAATTCAGACTGGGTGAGGCACTAGATGCTCGCGGGCCTTGCCCTCGCGATCGCTGGGCGTCCAACGCGCCGTATGAATCGCCAGCGGCCCCGGTGGTGCGTCCGCCAGGTATGATTCTCAACCCGTCTTGATGCCTCGCAATATGGCCCAGACCTACAGCGGATCAATCGTAAGGGCCCTCATGGGGCCGCCTCATCTCAAGTCAGGCGACGGCGGGAATGTGCTGCTGTTGTTCATTCGACAGCTGATCGAAAACTGCTCTCAACTCGTCCAACTGCACCGCGACTGCACCACGCGAAGATAAAGACGCGTTTTCTTCGTGAAATGCACAATGATTCGAGTCCTCGGGGGAGTTTTTCTTTTGGCCCGCGAACCAAGCCGACTCAATTGGTTTTTCAAGTGACATCTGGGCAAGAGAAGCTGCGCGGTGTTGACGGAGATTCCAGTCAACGGGTGCAAACAATCGAATCGTCACTTTGCCGGCTCAGGAACGGCAGTATTCGCAGTGGCGCCCACGCCGCTGCCAGCCGTTTAGCCGAAGGGGGACCATAAGTGATAATCGACGCTGCTACTAATGTTGCAAAGCGCGATGTAAACGTTAGCTAATCTTTCGCGAAGCCAACCCCGACCGCTGCAAGGAATGCCGGATCGCCTGCGTTGTGGCCTCGATGAGCGTTTCGAGTGCGCCAGGAGCCGTGGCCGCGATGACTTCTTGATAAATGCCGCGGCCATACGCGTCAGCGGACGGAATGTAACCCGGCTGCCAATCGCCGGAAAGTGTTGCGATAACGACCGGACGCGGAGCAAACCGGGCACGGAGCGAGGTCTGAAACACTTGATAGAGCTCGCCTGGCACGAACACCCAAATCGCGTCGCCGAGTATAGCGATCGAAATCGACAGCGGGTACGTTTTTCCCGGGACGAGGGCCGCAAGCCGCGCAAGCTGCCGCGTCATTTGTTCGACATTCGCTCGGCAATCCCGGATGCGTGTCGTATCGCCCGCCCGCCTTGCTAGCTCCTCCTCCTGCAGCCAGTGATCGCGGTTGCGTGTCGTCTCGTCTAGAGTGGGCAAGTCGGGTCGGTAGTCCAAATCCACCACGAGCGATTCCCAACGCCAGGTCGTTTGCTCAGCGACTGCCTCCGACGAAAGTTGCTCGTGTTTCCACGTGCCGATCCACGTTCCCGACAGCACCGGGCCGTCGTATTTGTATTCAGTCCCAGCAGGCGGCAACGTTTCCAGTGCGGCGAGCACGGCATATCCAAGTTGTCGTCCGTTGCGATCGGCCACTGCGTGGTCGCCGACAAACCCTTCTCGCGGGCCGAGATCCCCCGATGCGCCTTGCAGAAAAAGGCATAGGCCGCCAGCCGTTTGCTCAACCGTTTCTCGCATCGCGCCGACCCAATCGGGACTGAGCGCCGTGTTGTCCCAGGCCAGTGTCGTTAGGTGACAAGCGTAATTCACAAGCGTCGCAAGCGTTCGCTGATCGTCCGCCGTAATACGCCCGACGAGCACGGTGTCGTCGGCCGGGCCGGCTGGGTTGAAGCCACAGACGGCGTGTCCCCGCTCTTTATCGAAGAAATCGCGATGTGCGGCCAGCGAGCAACGGCCAATTCCATAGACGATCGTCGCCGGTTCGACGTGCTCACTCGCGGCGACCGCCAGCCGTGCCAGCCTCGCGCACAACTCGTCGAGATATGGCCCAATCAATTCGCCTCCATCAAAGCTGCTGCGCTGTCGAGACATCCAGCCCGAACCATGCGTGTGGGTTAGCGTGATTTGGATACTATGCGGATCGACTCCCACGGCACGATGAATGGCCTGTCGGATATTGTTCAGTTCCGCGCCATCTAAAATGCAGTGATCGAGGGAAAAGATGAGTTGTGCCGCGCCGTCCGCCGGACTATTCACCGGTTCGAGCCAGAGGAGGGTAGCTTCGAGCGGCCGATGGATCGCGGTGGCGCGATCATGGATCGCAGCTCCCCACATTCGATGATAAATCCCGATCGGGGGCGTGATGTCACACCGCGCGACTCCGACTCGGCAGCGCGTTTGCGGCGATTGGACGGTATCAGTTCGATTCATGGTTGTCTCCAAATAAAGTTCCCTGGGGATTCAAGAGTGCCCAGCAAATGGCATCGACAGCCATGATCCCAGCGAAGAGAAACAGAATCAGATTCCAATTCCCACTAGTAGCGACGAGCCAGCCAGCCGTGACGGGGAAAAGCGTTGCGCCAAAGTTGCCGCACATATTCATCGTGCTGAAGACCGTGGCCACGTGCCGTCCGCCATAATCGATGGCAACCGTGTAGCCACTGACGCCGCCAAACGTCGCGCAAAAGGCCCCCACGGCGATAACGGCGATGCTTGTGCTCGTGTCTGCAATGAAATAGGAGATGCTGATGAGGGCGGCGCAACTAGCCATGCCGGCGACGGCGATTCCTTGCCGGCTGAGCCGCTTATTGCCGGTGCGTTGCAATAGCCAGTCAGAACAGAAGCCCCCCGACAGGCTGCCGAGGACAGCGCCTACTCCGGCGATCGTTGTGAGGAGACCGGAATTCAGCGTCGACACGCCGCGAGTCTTCTGTAAAAACGTCGGGAACCAAGTCAAGAAGAAGACCATCGCGGCTGCACGGAAAAATTGCTGAGCGCAAAGGAGCGCCAGCGACTTACTGCGGAACAGCCGATTCCAATCGACGGGGGCCTCGCGAGCGGATTGCGATCGCGATCCGGAAAACGCCCTCGCCGGCACAGCAACCAAAAAACAGATCGTCCACAAGATACCAGGCACTGCGACGCCGGCCAGCAGCAATCGCCAGCGATAAACCTGCCATGCCTCCGCTACAGGAGTGAGGAACTCCAAGGCCGTGGCGGCAGTCAGCGGCGCGATCGCTCCGCCTATGGCCATACCGCTGGCCAAGGTTCCCGACGCTCGCGCGCGTTCGGTGTCGGTAAACATCTGGCCGATGGCCTTCGCCGCGCAGGGGAACGCGCCTGCTTGGGCCATTCCCATGCAGCACCATACGACCAGCAGAGACGAGAATCCTGTGGAGAATCCGCTGAGTAGCGTGAGGGTTGACCACAAGATACAAAAGCTGGCGATTGCGGACCGGCTGCCAACGCGATCGGCAATCCAGCCGCTGGGAATTTGCATCACCGCGTAACCGAGATACCACGCCGATTGAATGTAACCCATGTCGCGAGCCAAATCCGCGAAGGCAAAATCTCGTGAGATCTCGTTGGCCGGTACGCTGAGGGCTGCTCGCTGGATGTAGGCGATCGCCGCGACGACGCACAGAAAGCCAAGGACTTGATAACGCATGACGGTCTGCCTCACGAACTGTTTCCAAGATTAGATCGAGGCAGGGCTTGATGCAACCGACGAAGCAAGGGATCCAATTCCAGAATGGCCTCTAGATCGAGTTTCCAGGGGTACGATTGGCGGCGGTGATCCGATCATTGGAGGCAAGCATTGTGTGGGCGATCGGAAGAAATCCGTACAGCTATCTTTTGCGTCACCAGTCGCCGACACTGCCGTCGGAGAGGAAGACTCGCTGCAAGAACTCTTGCTGAAACGGATGTTTGCGGACTTCGGATTCATTGATCGAAATGCCCAAGCCGGGACGCGTGTTCGGGCGCACGATGCGTCCTTGTTTTTCGACGACGAACCCTTCTTCGACGACATCTTGCCGCCAGGGCACATCCGCATGCACCGTTTCGCAAATTACGTAGCTAGGTTGAGAAAAGCCAAATTCCAGGGAGGCCGCCGTGCTGACCGGACCTTGCGGGTTGTGTGGCGCAAGCGCCAAGCGATGTGCTTCTACCAAGGCTGCGATCCGCCGCGCTTCGGTGAAACCTCCACAGTGGGTGATGTCCAATTGGCATACGGCGCAGGCCCGCGCGATAAACAGATCTTTGAACGCCGCGAGATGCGTGACTCTTTCGCCAGTCGCAATCGGCGTCCTGACAGCGGCAGCAATCGCGGCCAGACCTTCGACACTCTCCGGCCAGCAGGGCTCTTCCAGAAAATAGAGTCCGAATGGCTCGAGCGCTTTGGCGAATTGTAGCCCCATCGCCGGCGACGGACGCGCATGACAGTCGACCATGATGTCGATATTATCGCCGACCGCTTCGCGCATTGCCGCGACGGTTTGTTCGGCGGCGCGAATGGGACGCAGACCTTCCAATGGCATTGTGGACGGCACGGCCATGGACTTGAAGGCCGTGAATCCATCCGCGACTGCTTGGTGGGCCAGTTCGGCGAAACGTTTGGCATCGTCAGCCGCCGTCTCGTAAAAATCCTCCATCTTACCACCGCCGAGGTGACAATACGTGCGGACGTGATCGCGGACCGGTCCGCCCCAGAGCTTGGAGCACGGCAACCCTGCCACTTTGCCCAGAATATCCCACAAGGCGAGGTCGATGCCGGCTACCGCCGTGGCGCGGATGATTCCGTTGCCATGCCAAAAATGTTGCCGGTGCATCACCTGCCACAAATGCTCGACGCGCGTCGGATCTTCGCCGATCAACAACTGCGAAAGATCTTCAATCGCGGCGACGATGCTGCGCGTGTGCCATTCGAGGGTTGCTTCGCCCCAACCGAATAGCCCCGGCTGATCGGTCACGACTTTGACGAAAACCCAGTTTCGCATTCGGGCGTGACAAACGAGCGTTTCAATGGCGGTGATCTTCATGCTGTGGGTCGCGTCTCGAGGTTCATTGGGGTTTCGTTTCAGCGACGGCGATGAATAGTATAAGCCGAAATCTCTCAGAAGGCTTGGGCATGAATAACGAACCAAGCTCGGAATTTCACCTATTCATACTATCTCTGCACCTCTTCGTGCCCAGTGCGAGGCATTTTTCTCTGATGTACAACCTGCCTCATGGTTTTCCGAAGCTGGAATCATAGCTTCCAACGCCTACCAGCGGGCCTCCGAACTAGCAAGCATGCTGAACTTCGGACGATCTGGGGAAGCCCGCCGCATCAGCTCAAGCAGTGGTCAGGCAATTTTTGGCAAGAATTTTCTGCTAATTGGTGCCTGGCAAGATAATTCTCTGTTTGTGCGTGATGTGAAATGGATGCTTCTGATCAGGTGGGGGCGTTGCTAGAATAGAGGGCAATGTGAGATGACAACTGACCAGACTTTCACATAAGAAATTTGGGTGTCCGGAGATCGCGTCACGAACGATTTTTTCTATGGCGGCTAACCGACAAACGACGAACCGCAGATGCTGCTGGACACAATGGCGGGTGTTCCTTCGTGATGCGCGATGCAATTTTCTCTTAAGTGCTTTCGTCGTATTAGCGGGG
>CXWJ01002899.1_pt1 | contig 11664 bp, 12 predicted proteins | sample 590841 | NCBI WGS metagenome assembly CXWJ01 (sample SAMEA3498367, study PRJEB10139) | wastewater metagenome | biome: wastewater treatment plant; material: activated sludge | place: Austria | collected 2015-01-21 | reverse complement strand
CAGGGTTGACCAATCTTCCTCGATGACCAGCCGCCATTGGGTGTTGGGGATGGGGCTATAGCTGGCCAGCACGTCGGCGCCGTCGGCCGAGGGGGTGCGCAGCGCGCCCGATTCGCCCGACAGGGCCAGCTCGGCCACGGGGTGGTCGTGGAAATCCTGCCCGGCCTGGTCGGTGCTGGAGTCGTAGATGACGCGCCCCACGCCGTCGATGATGTGGGCGTTGCCCTTGCGATCGAGCCGCAGCCGCACCAGTGTGCCGTAGAACGGGTTGAGCGATTGCGGCCCCAGGCGGAAATAGGCCACGAGCACGCCGCGCAATTCGCTGCCGGCGCTGAACACGGGCACGGACACGGCCAGCGCCTCCTGGCCGAGGGGGCTATCGTTGACCACGTTGGAGAAGAAGTTGCGGCTGGGGGTCTGGATGATGGCCCGGAAGTAGGGGCGGTCGGACCAGTCCTGATCGAGCAGGTCGGGCTGTTCGGGGTGGGTGGCGATGACCCGGCCGGTGTTGCTGAGCAGCACCGCGCCGCCGTCGAAGTAGGACAGGCGGTTGGCGTTGGCGGCCAGCGCGGCGCGGATGGCAAAGACGTTGCCGGTGTTGATGATCAGGTCGCGGGCGATGCCGTCGAGCAGCACGGGGTACTCCTCGATGCTGCCGGCCAGTTCGGCGGCCGTCAGGCGGGCCAGCTCGCGGTCGCGGTCGATGACCAGACTCTCGGCGATGGCCTGCGTGGCGAAGAAGCTGACCACGGCGACGATCAGGAAGATGATCGCCGCCGGCAGGAAGGTCCAGGTCAGGATTTTGCGGCGCAGGGAAGTCTTCATGTTCAATTATGAATTATGAAGGATGAATTATGAATCCGGAGCGCTCTTATTTCATAATTCATCCTTCATACTTCATCCTTCCTACTATGTCATTGTTGCAATAATTCAATCTCTTCACAGGCCTGCCGTAGCCGTTCCGCTGCCGGGGCCTGGCCGAGGGTCAGGATGTCCTCGAAGGCGGCGTCGGTGGCGGCGCGCACGCCCTGCATGTTGGCGAAGACCTCGGCCGTAACCGAGTAGCCGCGCAGTTGGCCGTCGGCGAAGGCGGCCAGGTCGAGGTCGGCCGAGCGTTCGGGGAAGTCGGCGGCTACGAAGTCAGCCCACTCCTCGACCAGCGAGACGCGGGCCGGTTGCAGAAAGTTGGCCTCGGCCATCGCCAGCCCGTACTCGCGGCCGACGAGGAACTTGAGCAGTTCCCAGGCCTCGGCCGGGTGGGCTGTGTTGGCGGCGATGGCGAAGCCGTCGGTGGTGCTCAGCGTGGCGTGGCCGGCCGGGCCGGTGGGGAAAGGGGCCACGCCGACCCGGAAATCGGCGTTGGTCAGGATGTCCTTCAGCGCCCACGAGCCATCCTCGACCATGGCGACCTGCCCTTCCCAGAAGGCGCGGCGGGTCTCCAGGCGATTGATGTCGAGGCTGGTCGCCATGCTGTGGTCGTCCCAGATGCGGGCGCGCAGCCATTCCAGCGCGGCCACGGCCGCCGGTTCATCGAGCACGCAATCGGCCGGGTCGGCGGGGTTGGCGAAGTGGCCGCCGAAGGAGTTGACGTGGATTTGCACCCGGTCGTAGATGGGGTCGAAGGTGCTGCCCCAGACGTCGGCCGCGCCGTCGCCGTCGCTGTCGGCGGTCAGGGCGCTCATGGCGGCCTGGTAGTCGTCATAGGTCCAATCGTCGGCGGGGTAGGGCAGGCCGGCGGCGTCGAACAGGTCCTTATTATAGTAGACGGCCAACGCGCCGTGGTATTTGGGCAGGGCGTAATGCAGGCCGTCGGCGGTGAAGAACGAGTTGTATTGGGCCTCATCCCATTCGGCGATGGTGGCGGCGTTCAGGTCGCGGGCGGCATAGGGGCGCAGGTCGAGCAGGTAGCCGGCCTGGGCCCAGGCGGGGAAGAAGTCGCAGCAGCCGTTGATCACGTCCGGCGCGGTGCCGGCGGTGAACATGGCCGGCATTTCGCCGGGCACGTCTTCAGGGTCGGGGGTGTAGAAGACGCGGATGTTGGGGTGCAGCCGGTGGAACTCGTCGAGCATTTCCTGGGCCATGCCGGGAAACCAGTCGGTGCGCCAGTCCTGATAGACGAGCTGGACGATTTCGCCGTCGGTGGGCGTGTCGGCCGTCGGAACTGTCTCAGCCGCCGGGGCCGTATCCGCCTCACGGGCAGCATCAGGGTCGGCCGCGCCACTAGGCGTACAGGCAGCCAATAATAGCAACAACAAAAAAGGCAAGAGTCGCTTAATTCTTATATTCGTCATTCGTCATTCGTCATTCGTCATTCGTCATTAATTCAACGCCGTCTCTTCCAACGTCACCAACCCCGTTCGCAGCGCATACAGCGCCGCCTGCGTCCGGCTGGGCACGCCCAATTTGCTCAGAATGCCGCCCACGAGGTTCTTGACCGCCTTCTCGCCCACTTTCAGTTCCTGGGCGATCTCGCCATTGGAACGGCCGCGGGCCACCAGCCGCAAAATCTCCTGCTCGTAGTCGCCCAGGCGCGGGCTGTCGGGGGTTTTCACTTCGCGCAGCAGCCGCTCGACGACCTGCGGCGACAACTGCACCTGCCCGGCGGCGGCGGCCTTGATCGCCCGGCGCAGTTCGTCGGCCTCGGTGTCCTTCAGCAGATAGCCGATGGCCCCGGCGCGGATGGCCCCGATGACCTTGTCGTCGTCGAGCACGCTGGTCAGGGCCACGACCTCCACTTCCGGCAGCTCGCGGCGGATGATGGTCGTGGCCGTGACGCCGTCCATGACCGGCATGAGCAGGTCCATCAGCACCACGTCGGGCAGCAGCTCGTGGGCCAGCCGCACCGCTTCGGCCCCGTTGGCCGCCCGGCCGACAATAGCCAGTTCCGGGTCCAACCCCAGGAACATGGTCAGGCCGTTCAATACGACGGCGTGGTCATCTACCAGTAAGACGCGAATTAACATAAATACCTAATTACGAATGACGAATGACGAATGACGAATTCAGAGCGCGCTCTTTATTCGTCATTCGTCATTCGTAATTCGTCATTCTCTTCACAGCTACCACCGTCAAATCATCCGCCTGCGCCGTATCGCCGCCAAAGGCGTTGACGGCGGCGATGATGGCCGCGACGACCTCCTGGGCCGTGGCCGGGCCGGGGGGGATGGCGTCGATCAGCCGCGCCATGCCGAAGAGTTCGGCCGCCGGGTTCACGGCCTCGGTGATGCCGTCGGTGTAGAGTAGCAGCAGATCGCCGGGGGCCAAAACGATCTCATCCTCGTCATAGGTCATGTCGTCCATGATGCCCAGCACCATGCCGCGGCTCGTCACCTCGGCCGTCGATCCGTCGGCGCGGCGCAAAATGGGCACATTGTGGCCGGCGTTGGCGTAGGTCAGGCGGCCGTCGCCCGTGTCCAGTACGGCATAGAAGGCACTGACGAACAGCATGGCCGGGTTGTCGCGGGCGATGTGGGCGTTGGCCTGGGCCAGCGTGGCCGCCGGGCCGGCCGGGGTCTGGGCCGCGCCGCGAATCATGGCCCGGCTGTGGGCCATGAACAGGGCGGCGGCCGTGCCCTTGCCCGACACGTCGGCGATGAGCAGCCCCACCCGTTGCGGCGCGGCGGGCCAGTCGATGAAATCATACAGGTCGTCGCCGCCGATCTCGCGCGCCGCTTCATAGCCGGCGGCGAAATCCCAGCCGGGGGCGGCCGGGTAATGGTCGGGCAGCAGGCTCATCTGGATGCGGCGCGCCTGTTGTAGCTCGCGCTCCGTGCGTTCGCCCTGGCTTTCCACGCGCTCCGGCTGGTCTGGGGATTGGTTAGCCGTGCGCAGCTTCTCGACGATGCCGGCCACGTGGGAATGGACGACCGGCTCACTGACCAGCAGGCGCAGGGCGATCTGCTCGTCGTTGAGGCCCTCGGCCGCCAGACGCAACACCTCGTTCTCGCGGTCGCTCAGGCTGTCGGGGCCGGCGGCGCTCTGCGTCTCCACCAGCAGGCGGGCGGCGATGTGGGGCGACAGTTGGGCGCGGCCGGCGGCGGCAGCCTTGATGGCCCGGCCCAGTTCGTCGGCCTCGGTGTCCTTCAGCAGATAGCCGATGGCCCCGGCCTTGATGACGGCCGTGACCGCCGCTTCCTCGATGACGCTGGTGACGACGATGACCTGCGACGGCAGGCCGCGGCGGCGAATTTCGGCCGTGGCCTCCAGCCCGCTCATCACCGGCATAATCAGGTCCATCAACACCACGTCGGGCCGCAGCGCGGCGGCGCGCTCCACCGCCTCAGCCCCATTGACCGCCTCGCCGACCACTTCCAGGTCAGGATCGAGGCCGAGGAACATGCGCAGCCCCTGGCGCACCACGCTGTGGTCGTCGGCGATAATGATGCTAGTGGTCATGGGTTACCCGTTTTGCGGGGTAATTATAGCATAGGTGATTCAGATAGGTTGAGCACTCGCTATAGTTCATCCGCAGCGAATTGCGTTACGAATTCAGTGGGCGAGACGAACCGGATACTTTCATACTCATCGAGAACGAGCAAATCGTTGTCGCCACTAATCACGTATTCCGCTCGCCCGGCGACGGCGCAAGCGACAATCGCATCATCTTTCGGATCGCGAGTAATGCCGGACAGGTCCGGCGTATTTGCCACGATCTCGCTTTTTTCGCTTAGGGTGCTAAAGAAGATGGCTAACTCGTAATCGGTCAGACGGATGCGGCGAACAATACGAGGATAAGACAAAACGCGGTGCAGCTCATCGATTTGATACAACGAAGTGATCAGGCTGAACTTTCCCGCCAGCCATAAATCGATCAATTGTCGTGGATAACCGCGTGTAGCTAAGAGGCCGCTAACCAGCACATTCGTATCGAGAACGACCCGTAGGGACATAACATTAAGGCTGGCGATGATCGTAAAAGTCCTGGCGGGCTTCTTCGATTAGACCGTCCAGTTCTTCGGGATCGACTTCGGCCGCGCGTTGGCGAATATCGGCCAGAATTTGCTCCAGCGGACTCAGGCGCTTTTGGGTCAGGAACTCGGCAAAGTCAAGGACTTCCTGTTGGCCCTCAGGGGGCAAATTCCGTATCGTCGTGAGCAATTGTTGTTCTAGCGACATGGTCGATATCCCTCAAAAAGATTTTACCTTTGAAAGGAGAGAACTTCAAGTCATGAATGCCCTGGTCGTGGTCGATCTACCGCCACTGGATGAAGCAACAGTCGCCGAAGAAATACAGGCTATGCGGCGGGCGCGTCGTTTTTGAGCGGTTTAAGGCAGACAATAGCTAACCGCTACCTCATCGACATACATCCCCGTCACGCCCCCCGTCCCATTATTGAACACCCCAAAATAGAGCGTCACCGCCTGGCCGCGGAAGGCGCTCAGGTCGGCCGTGTGCTGCTGCCAGGCGCTGTACCATTGGCGCTGGAAGAGCAGCACGTGCTGTTGGCCGGCGCTGTCGAACAGCAGCACCATCTGCGCATCGTTGCTCAATTGCGCCCGATCCAGCGGCGAGGTGGGCACGATGGCCGGCGGCATCAGGTTGGCCCGCGTCCCGGTCGTCGTGGCGAATAGCTGATAGCGTAAGGTCACCGCCGCCGGCCCGGCGGGGATGGTCATCGTCTGCTGGGCCGATGAGTAGCTATAGACGTTGTGCGGCGGGTGGACGATGCCCGCCCGCNNGGTAGACCGTGTTATTGATCTGCCAGGCGGCGTCACTCTCGAAGCCGCCGTTGGCGATCAGGTTGGCGCAGCCCGGCGGCCGTGTGGCCGTGGGCGTCGCGGTGGCCGGCGAGCGCGTGGGCGTCGGGGTAATTGGCCGGCCGGTGGGCGTGGCCGTGGGCGTGGCGGTTGTTGTCGGCGTCGCGGTGGGCGACGTCGTGGGCGTCGCTGTCGCTGTGGCCGTGGGCGATGCCGTGGGCATCGCTGTCGCCGTCGGCGTATTGGTGGGCGTGGGCGAGGGGGACGGGCCGTACATGAGCGCCGGCAGATAGAGCGGCCCGGCGGTGGGCGTCATCGTCGGCGTGGCCGTGGTGGTGGGCGTGGCGGTGGGCGTGCCGCTGGCCGTCGCGGTGGCGGTGACGGTCGGCGTGGCGGTCGTCGTCGGCGTGGTCGTTGGCGTGTGCGTATCGGTCGGCGTGGGCAGTGTGCCGGTGACGGTGGGCGTGGGCGTGGCGTCATCGGTGGGTGTGTCGGTCGGCGTGGCGGTCATTGTCGGCGTATCGGTCGCCGTGGGCGTCGCGGACGGCGTGGACGTCGCGGACGGCGTGGACGTCGCGGTCGCCGTGGGCGTGGTGGTGGCGGTGGGCGAATTGGTCGGCGTGGGCGTCACCGTCTTGGTCGGCGTGATGGTGGGCGTGCGGCTGGGGGTGGGCGTCCGGGTGGGCGTGGCCGTCGCCGTGGGGAACTGCTCCACCGAGACCGAGCCGTTGACGAAATCGCCGGCCACGACCATATCGTGGATGTCGGCGAAGAACGGCGCGGGGGCGCTGAGGAAGTCGACGTCGCTGACCTGGAGTTCGGGAATCCAGGCCACGCCGAAATCGATGTCGAGCAGCCGGCCGGTGGGCAGCCGCTTATCCTCGGAATCCTCGTTATAGATCAGCGTCTGGATGCGCCCTTCGTTGCTGACGATGGTGACATCGACCACGGCGCGATAGCCGGCGGGCAGATGGAACAGCAGGTCATCGGGCACGCCGTCGCCGTCGNNAGCATGAGCACCGTGGCGTCGTAGGCCAGCACGAAGAAGATGGTGTCGATGGCGTTGCCGCCGCTGACGAAATCGAGGGGCATATTGACCCGGCCGCCGGCCACGGCCGGCACCATTTCGGCCGCCGTCAGGCTGGGCACGGCATAGGGCGCGGCCAGCGCGCGGCCCGCTGTTGTGTCGATGGATGTCCCGTAAATCAGCCCCCCGATGAACGCGACCGCCAGAAAAAAGAAGAGAGTTGCCCGTGCGGCCATGATTAGGGCCAATTATACGAGGTGGGGCGGTGGGGGGCAGGGAAGAAGACGTGAAATGAATTAGGAATTAGGAATTAGGAATTACGAATGGCGAATGATGCTTAATAGAGATCGTAATTCAGTTAATGTACACTGCGGTCAGGAGTTAACTGTCGCCAGTTAGCGGTTGACGTATCGACGTAGTGGAGGATCTGGCGTAATGGTAATCGTATCGGTTTGCCCCCCGTGCCGCCCCGACAGGCAAGTGTGACACTCGTGTCCACCGTGAATATTGGCCCCTATCGCGTGCTGGAGAGCATCGGCTTTGGCGGCATGGCCACGGTCTACCGCGCCGTCGATCCCCAAACCGGGTCGGACGTGGCCGTCAAACTGATGAACGAGGAGTTGACGCGCGACCGCCAGTTCAGCCGGCGCTTCCAGCGGGAAGGACAGGTGTTGCATAAGCTGCGCCACCCATCCATCGTGGCGATCCTCGACGTTGGCGAGCATAACGGCCGGCCCTATCTGGTGATGCCCTGTCTAAGCGGCGGCGCGTTGGCCGCCCGGCTGAACCGTGGGCCGCGGCCGTTGCCGGAAATCATGGCCCTTCTGCCGCCCATCGCCGCCGCGCTCGATTATGCCCACAGTCAGGGCGTCATCCACCGCGACATTAAACCCCTCAACATCCTCTTTGACGCCGACGACCGGCCGTACCTGACCGATTTCGGCATCGTCAAGGTGGTGGGCGAGACGCAGACGGTGACGCGGCAGAGCGTAGTGTTGGGCACGCCCGGCTATATGAGTCCCGAACAATTGCTGGGTAAACATCTTGACGGCCGCGCCGACGTTTACGCCCTGGGGGTTGTTTTATTCGAGATGCTGACCGGCCGGCTGCCGTTTGTCGCCGATTCCAGCCCGTTTGCGGCGGGGATGAAGCACATCACCGAGCCGCTGCCCCGCTTGCGCGACATCGCCCCCGGTTTGCATTCCGGCTGGCAACCCATTCTCGCGCGCGCGCTGGCCAAGGAACGCGATGCGCGCTATCCCACGGCCACGGCGCTGGCCGAGGCGGCCGTGGCCCAGGCGCGGGTGGCGATGGTGTCCCCGCCCCGCCCGGCTGCCCGGCGACCGGCCATGGCCCTGGTGGCCCTGGCGGCGCTGCTGTTGGGCGGGCTGATGTGGGCCTTGTTTAGCCGTCCCCCGACCGGGATCACGCCAATTGCCGGCCCGACAACAGTGGCGACCGAGCCGCCGCGGGCCACCTCGACGGCCGCGCCGACGGGTATGACCATTACCATCAACGACCCGGTGTCGTCGCCCACGCCGGTCGGGCCGCCGCGCGTCCGGCTGATCGAGGAGGCCAAGTTGCGCGCCGGGCCGGGGTCACTTTACGACGCATTGGGTGAATTGGCCGCCGGCGTCGAGGCGACGATCCTCGGCCGCGATCTGGTCTGGAGCTGGTACAACGTCCTGCTCGATGACGGCCGCCGCGGCTGGCTGCCGGGCGTGGCCTTACTGCTACTCGATCCGAACGCGCAGGCCGGCATCGAACCGGCAGCCACGATCCCCGGCCCGCCGGTAACGGCCCGGCCCACGACTCTGGCGGGCTTGCCCACNNGCCACATTCACCCCCCTGCCGGCCGTTCGGGCGGCAACGGCCGTGCTGCCCACGGCGGTTGTCGCCCCGCCGGCGGCGCTCCCGTCGACCAACAATCCGCAGCCTGAGTCGCCGACGCCGGTTCCGCCACCGCCGACACTCCTGCCGACGCCGGAACCACCGCCCACGCTCGAGCCGACGCTCCTGCCGACGCCAGTCACGCCCCCGACGGTCTGCCCCTACCCGCCGGCGCCCTATCCGCCGCCCGGATGTTAATCAGGGCCGTTTATAGAGAGCCACCGCCGGCAGTCAATGTCCATCTCGCTATCGCCATCACAATCGCTGTCGCAATCGAAAAACGAAGATCGATTGCGATAGCGATTGCGATTGCGATTGCGATTGCGACCCCACTGCCCTACTCCCCCAACGTCCACGGCTGCCGATACACTTCCATATCCCCGTCGCGATTGGACTGAAACATCAACCACTGCCCGTCGGGCGAGATGACCGGGAAATAGTTAGCACCATCGCTCTCTGTCAGACGGATCGCCTCACCGCCTTCAAAAGGAACGGCGTACAATTCATAGTTGCCGATGCCTAGGCGCTCGCTCTCGAAGACGATCCATTGCCCGTCGGGCGAGAACGACGGGCTGGCGTCGCGCCCCTCGCTGATCGTCAGCCGGCGCGGGTTGCCGCCGTCAATGTCCATGACATAGATCTCGTAATCCCCGTCGCGGCCGGCATAAAAGGTGATGTAGCGGCCATCGGCCGAGAGCGTGGCATAGCCGTCGAACGTCCCGTTGCGCGTCAGATTCGTCTGGCCACCATCGAGCGTGCNNCTCGCCCGTGGCGGCGTCGAACAGGTAAATGTCGCCGTCGCCGTCCCGGTTGGTCGAGGTGAGGAATAAGTGGCCGTCGGGCGATAAGGCCGCCTGTTCATGGTCATAAAGGCCGCTTGTCAACTGCCGCCCCAGGCCGCCGCCGTTGGAGTCGGCCTCGAAGACCTGCCAATAGTCGCCCGTCTTAACCGACACCAGGAAGCGCGACTGGTCGGCGGCGAAGATAGGCGTGTAGTGGGACGTATGAGCCGCATCGCCGAAGGTCAGTTGCAGCAGCCCGTCGCCTGTCAGCAGGATTGGCGGCGCGGCCAGGCGGATCCCCCCGCCGCGCGTCTGGCCCGTCCCGCCGTCCAGCGTCACCCGCACCATCAGCGCACCGTCGTTGTCGGCCGGGTTGTCGTCGTTCGGCCCCAGCCATAGCTCGCCATCCACGGCGGCGGTGAAGGCCAGCCGCTCGCCCACGGCGAACGGTTCGCCGCTCCCGACTCCGGCGACCAGGGTCATCACCGGCCGGTCGGGCACGGGGAAGGCCGGCTTCGACGCCACCTGCGGGTCGCCGCCGCCGCCCACGGCCGGCCATTCGTCGCCCGCCCCCGCCCGCCAGCCGCCGCCGGCGACCTCGATGACCACCGGCTGCCCGGCGCTGAGCATCAGGCCGGTGCTGGTGCGGGCGGCCGTGGCGCTGATGGTGATCTCGCCGTCGGGCGAAATCTCACCGGCCGCCGCACCCGGTTGCCTGATTGCCCAGGACGGATAGGCTCCCCGCTCGGCCAGCAACCGAACCCCGCTGCCGTCGGCGTTNNAAACAGGATGCGCTCGCCATCGGGCGACCATTCGGGCGACCATTCATCCACGCTGGAGTCAGTCAATGTCCGCCGATCGTTGCCCTGCAAGTCGGATGTAAACAACTGGTAATTGCCCGCCACGGTCATGTTGTAGACCAGACGATCATCCACCGACCAACTCACGTGACCTTCCCGCTCACTGGTCGTGGTTGCCTGAACCAGACCGGTGCCGTCGTCGTTTATTATGAACAGATCCCCGATCCCGTTGCGCTTCGACTGGAAGATGATGCGCCGGCCGTCGGGCGACCAGGCGGGCACGATGTCGTCGTCCGGGTGGTCGGTCAGCCGCGTTTGCTCGGTGCCGTCGCGGTTCATCACGTAGATTTCGGGATTGCCATCGCGCTCGGAGACGAAAACGATGCGGCGGCCGTCGGGCGAGACGCGCGGGTACATGTCGGCGCCGTCACTGAAAGTCAATTGGCGGCGATTGGCCCCGCCGGCCTCGACGATGAAAATCTCATGTTCGCCGGTGATCGAAGAATAGAAGACGATCTCGTCCGGCTGGGCGGGAAGGACGACCGGCGACAGCCGCTCGACGACTACCTGCTCCGGGGTCACGATCGGCGGCACTTCGGTCACAGTCGCCACGGTCGACGAAGGCTCCGGCGCGTTGTTGGTGGCGGTCGGCGCTTGGACAACAGGCGTCGCCTCGTTGGCGGTCGAATCGGACGGCCGCAACAGCGCAAACGCGGCCACCGCCAGCGCGACAACGGCCACAATGGCCCACAGCCAGGTCATCCGCCCGGACGGCGTACCGCCCGGCGTGGGAGTGGGGTTAGGGCGGGGGGTGGCCGCGCCGCGCGGGGCCGGCCGCGGCGTCGCCGGGCGCGGGGTCGGCGACCGGGGCGGGGTCGCCACCCGCTGCCCGGTGAGGGCGCGCTGCAAATCGGCCACCAGCGCCGCGCCGGTCGGGTAGCGGTCGTCGCGCCGCTTGGCCAGGGCGCGCCGCATGACCGCCGACAGCCCCGGCGGCAGATCCGGCCGCCGCGAGCGAATGTCGGGGACGGGGGCCGAAATGTGCTGGGCGGCCACCAGCAGCCCCGACTCGGCCCGGTAGGGCACATCGCCGGTCAGCATCTCGAACAGCACCACGGCCAGCGAATAGAGGTCGGCCCGGCCGTCCAGATCGCGGATGCCCTGGGCCTGTTCGGGGCTGATGTAGTCGAACGTGCCGCGCACCGTGCCGGTGGCCGTCAGCCGGTTACTCTCGCCGGCGGCGGCCATCCAGGCGATGCCGAAATCGGACAGATAGGCGTTGTCCTTGTCGTCGAAGAGGATGTTGGCCGATTTGACGTCGCGGTGGATGACGCCACGGCCGTGGGCGTAGTCGAGCGCGGCGGCGATGCGCTCCAGGATGGGCAGGGCCACCGCCGGGTGCATCGGCCGGTGGGCGATGCGGTCATCCAGCGCGCCGCCGGTCAGATAGCGCATGACCATGTAGGGC
>CXWJ01000068.1_pt1 | contig 11666 bp, 11 predicted proteins | sample 590841 | NCBI WGS metagenome assembly CXWJ01 (sample SAMEA3498367, study PRJEB10139) | wastewater metagenome | biome: wastewater treatment plant; material: activated sludge | place: Austria | collected 2015-01-21 | reverse complement strand
TGATTTTGGAGGGGCGTATCGAGACCACAGGGAACATGGAGAATTGGAGTTTGTGGCGATTGTGATTGGGACGGATGAAGACCCGCAGAATCTTCAGTCTCAAGTCTCGACTTTGGAAGAAGCGGGTGTGAAAGTTTTCCGTACGGCGTCGGAGGCGGTGGAATATGTCAGTTTGAAGTTTAGTCGTCGTGAAGCGAATCAATTCCCGCCAGTTGATTTGGATCAACTCAAACAACCGCTTGCTGGAATAAACGTCGGCTTGGAATCGTTTTACGAAAGCCTCACATCGCAAGGAGCGCAAGCCGTGCATGTAGAATGGAAACCGCCTGCGGGTGGGAATGAGAGATTAGCAGGTTTGTTAGCGAAGATGAAGAAATAGAGACTAGAGATTGGAGACTAGAGATTAGTCAGTCTCAAGTCTCTAGTCTCCAGTTATCAAATGGAGATAATTATGGATATTAATAATGCCAACCAAATTGCTGTTGACAAGATGATGAACGCGCGACCCATTCTCAAAGCCGTTGCGCCCGCCAAAGATGTCATCCCTGGGATGAAAGATAACTTATTCCTCCACGCGGGTCCGCCGATTGAGTGGGCGCGGATGTCGGGTCCGTTGCGCGGGGCGATCATCGGGGCGATGCTGTTCGAGGGTGTGGCGGCGTCCGAAGCAGAGGCAACTCGAATGGCGGAAAGAGGCGAGGTCGAATTTGATTCGTGTCATCATCACGGCGCGGTCGGTCCGATGGCGGGAGTCACATCCGCTTCGATGAAAGTCTATGTCGTTGAAAATGCCGAACATGGAAATAAGTCGTTTTCCAATTTGAACGAGGGCTACGGAAAAGTTTTGCGGTATGGCGCGTACAGCGACGATGTGTTGAAGAAGTTGCATTGGATGAACGATGTGTTGGGCGTCGCGTTGGCGGATGCGCTTGCGAGTTCGAACGGACTCGACATGCGCGCGTTGATCGCGGAGGCGCTGCACATGGGCGATGAAGGACACAATCGCAACAAGGCGGGCTCGTTGTTGTATTTGAAATTGATCGCGCCGTTGATCGCAAAAGTTGTGAAGGATGATTCGGTCGAGTCGGAGGTGTTGCAATTTCTCGGCGATAACGCGTTGAGCGTTTTGAATCCCGTGATGGCGGCGTGCAAAGCGATGACCGATGCCGCGCATGGCGTGGAGGGTTCGACAATTGTGACGACGATGGCGCGCAACGGAACTGATTTTGGGATTCGCGTCAGCGGACTCGGCGAGCGACAATGGTTCACGGCTCCTGCCGAAATTCCAGTTGGTCTGTTCTTCTCGGGCTTTTCACAAGCCGACGCCAATCCCGACATCGGCGACAGCGCCATCACCGAAACCGCAGGCATCGGAGGATTCGCCATGGCAACCGCGCCAGCGATTGTGACGTTCGTCGGCGGCACGCCAAAAGATGCGATGAACGCGACTCTTGAAATGTATGAGATCACTTTTGCCGAAAGCAAATTTTTCACCATGCCGTCGCTTGAATTTCGCGGCACACCCACAGGCATTGACTTACGCAAAGTCGTTGAGTTGGGAATCACGCCGCGTATCAACACAGGCATCGCACATAAGAATGCTGGGGTCGGTCAGGTGGGGGCGGGGTTGGTGAGACCGCCGCTGGAGATTTTTGAGCAGGCATTGTTATCTTTCGCAGAGAAGTACGAGTTGTAAAAAAGAGAATTGGAGAATTAGAGAATTGATTGTTGGAGGTTGAGATGCCGACTTCAATGGAAGATGTGAGAGTGTTGAAAAGCGTTGAGCAGGTTGCTGATGCAATCTACAAGGTAGCCTCACGATGGGATGAGTTTGCCAAAGATGTTGTCGGTAAGCAAATTTCCCGCGCCGCCGATTCAATTGGAGCAAATATTGCCGAGTCGTTTGGGCGGTATCATTTTGGCGAGAAGATTCAGTTTTTATATTATGCTCGTGGAAGTTTATTCGAGACAAAGTATTGGCTAAACCGATCATCCGCAAGGGAACTGATGTCTGTGGTTGATGCAAAGGATTATGCCGCAAAATTAACAGACATTGCCCGCCAATTGAATTTATACATCTCCAGTTTCAAAAATCAACGCTCTGGCGAAATCAGTGTTGCAAAAACTCTCAAAGAAAACCCTGTTGACTATCTTGTCACTCGTCTGCCAGATAATTTTCCTGAATCCCTCTTTGACGAAACGGACTTTGCATGGCTCGAGTCATAGCCATCCAATTCTCTAATCCTCTAATTCTCAAATCTCTATCCCACAAAAAGGAGTTCTACCATGACCAAAATCTACGACCTATCCCAAGACCTCAACCAAGACGCATCCTTCTGGCCCTTCTACCCGCCGTTTGAGGTGAAGTACATCAAGCGCAAATCGGAGCATGGAGTGAACGCGCAGTATATTCAAACATCCAACCACATGGGCACACATTTGGATGCGCCGAAGCATTTTGTGACGAAGGGCAAGACCATTGACCAGATTCCCATCGAATGGTGCTACGGACCTGGCGTGATCGTTGACCTGAGCGACATGCTCGATGACGTGGGACTCTTTACGCCAGAAGACATTGAAAAGCGAGCCGAAGTGAAGGATGGCGATATTCTCTTCATCCACACAGGTTGGCACAAGTATTCGTTTTTCAGTCCCGATGCGGATGAGGAGCGATATATCCAGCGGCATCCAGGTCCGCATTACAGTATTTGCGACTGGCTGCTGAAGAAGAAAATCCACATCTGGGGCGTGGACATGATCTCCACCGACCACCCGATGAACCTGCCCATCGGTCGCTTCCTCGGCAAAGGCGGATTGGAACACTGGCAGAAAGTCCGCGCGCTGACGGAAAAGAAATTCGGCGCGGACAAGATGGATGAGTTGTTCCCCGATTCGGCGTATCAGTTGACGCACAATGCTCTCTTCCCGCACGATTGTATGCACGTCGAAAATCTCGGCGGCGACATTGGACTCAAGGAACTGCACAACAAACGCATCACGCTCGGCGTCTTCCCGTGGAAGTTTAGAGGCGGAGAGGCGGCGTTTTGTAGGGCGGTGGCGTGGGCGTAATTTACATCGTTGGTCGAGTAGGCGGAAGTTAATGAGTCTTTACAAAGTATCTTGCCTCCGCCGCCGTATCGAGACCAACAGGTGGCAAGGGTATTCTTGTAACAAGCGTTGCTTTACGGCATGGTGGTCTCGGTACGCCCTTCGCAAAAACCGCTCAGGGCTACTCGACCACCGAGTCTGGATTAAATAAAAAATTCTTATGGCATGGATGTATATTCTCAAATGTGCTGACGATTCTTATTATGTCGGTTCAACAAAGAATCTTGATCTCCGCATCGCACAACACCAATCAGGGAAAGGTTCGAGATATACATCGGGAAGATTGCCAGTGGAACTTGTTTATGGCGAAGAGTATGAAAGAGTATCAGATGCTTTTTATCGTGAAAAACAAGTTCAAAACTGGGGCAGGGCGAAGAGAGAAGCATTGATCAATGGGAATGTGGAGTTGCTGCCTCCGCTTGCGAAGAAGAAGTTTGTGAAGAAAGAAAATAACAAAAGTGAATCGTTGGTCGAGTAGGCGGCGGGAGTCGTTGAGTCTGCGCAAGGGATCACGCCTCCGCCGCCGTATCGAGACCAAAGGTTAGCAAGAGCATTTTTGGAACAAGTTTTATACTACGGCGTGGTGGTCTCGGTACGCCGCGAAGAACAAGAGCGCGGCTACTCGACCACCGAGTTTGGATGTAATTGGAGATTTTTTATGACCACTCGATACTTCGGCGAACGGATCAAGCGCAACGAGGACCCGCGTTTATTAACGGGGCAGGGATTGTATGTGGATGATGTGGATTTGCCCAACATGTTGCATGTGGCGTTTCTGCGGAGTCCGTATGCTCATGCGCGGATAAACAGCATTGATGTTTCGCAGGCATTGGAGCGCGCGGGCGTAGTTGCTGTTTACACGGCGAATGACTTGGGCGATTACTGGAAGCCTGGTCCGTTGTTGGTTTCGCCGCCGCCTGTGGAGGGGATCACGTTCAATGAAAAGACGCAGGTTCCGCTCGCGAGGGACAAGGTGAAGTTTGCGGGGGAGCCGATTGTGATGGTGGTGGCGGAGAGTCGCTACATTGCCGAAGACGCGCTGGCGGATATCCAAATTGATTACGAGCCGCTCGAAGCGGTCGTGGATTTGGAAAAGGCGTTGCAAGCCGACAGTCCCTTGATCCACGAAGAGGTCGGGTCGAACGTGTCGGCGCGGGTGACGCAGACGAAGGGCGATTACGAATCGATCAAGGATGAAGCGGCGCTCGTCGTCAAACGCAGATTCAAATACGAGCATGGATGCGCCGCCGCCATGGAGAATCGCGGAATCGTGGCGGAGTGGGATAAGCGCGCGGGGCGATTAACCGTCTGGGACACGACTCAGGCGCCCGTCGTGATTCGAAACGGGCTGGCGGGGATGCTTGGGCTGTCGGAGCGGCAGGTGCGAGTCATTGCGCCGTTCATCGGCGGCGGATTCGGTCCGAAGATCATGATGTTCTATCAGGAGGAAGTGCTCGTGCCGTGGGCGGCGATGAAGTTGAATCGCCCCGTCAAATGGATCGAAGACCGCGCGGAAAATTTTGTCGCCACCACGCACGAGCGCGGACAAATCCACGATGCCGAAATTGCGTTCGATGCAGAGGGGCACATTCTCGGCGTGCATGACGTGTTCCTGCACGACGCGGGCGCGTATGCCCCGTATGGACTGACCGTGCCGCTCAACTCGCAAGCCAACATCCTTGGGCTGTACGACATCAAAAATTATTACAGCGAGTTTACGGCGGTGTTCACCAACAAGACCATCGTTACGCCGTATCGCGGGGCGGGGAGACAACACGGCGTCTTCGTCATCGAGCGCGCGTTGGATATTGCCGCGAAAGAGTTGAAGATAGACCGCGCCGAGATCCGCCGACGGAATTTCATCAAACCTGAGCAGTTCCCGTATAACAACGAAATTATTTATCAGGACTTTGCGCCGATCGTGTATGACAGCGGAAATTACGAACCGCTGCTCGACCTCACGCTTGAAAGAATCGGTTATCACAAATTCGTCAACGAGATTCAACCGAAGTTACGCGCCGAAGGGAAACACGTCGGCATCGGACTCGTCGCGTATGTGGAAGGCACGGGCATCGGTCCGTATGAGGGCGCGAAGGTGCAAGTGATGGGAAGCGGGCGAGTTTCGGTGGTGACGGGAGTCGGCACGCAGGGGCAAGGTCACTTCACGAGTTTCGCGCAGATCGTGGCGGAGCAACTCGGCGTGAGCGTGGATAAGATCGACGTGGTGACAGGCGACACCGATCAATTTTATTGGGGCGCTGGCACGTTTGCGAGTCGCGGCGCGGTGGTGGCGGGCAACGCCATCAACGAAGCCGCGAAAGTTGTGCGCAAGAAAATTCTCAAACTTGCCTCCGAACATTTCAACACGCCCGAAGACGAACTCGAACTCGAAGACGGATTCGTGAAAGTGCAGGACGTCCCGCGCATGTCCATTTCGTTGGGCGAACTGGCGGGCATGGCGAATCCCACGCGCGGAGCCGTCAAGCCTGGCACCGAGCCTGGGTTGGAGGCGACCAACTATTTCGGTCCAGAAAGAGGCGCAACCGCGAGTGGCATCCACGCAATGATCGTGGAAGTGAATCCCGACACGATGCAGATCCACATCCAAAAATATTTGGTCGCGCATGATTGCGGCAAGGTCATCAATCCGCTCATTCTCGACGGGCAGATTCACGGCGGCGTGGCGCAGGGCATCGGCAACGCGTTTTACGAACGGCTCGCCTACGACGAAAACGGGCAACTGCTCAACGGCACGTTCATGGATTATCACCTGCCCACCAGCCTTGAGGTGCCGCGCATCGAAACCGCGCACGGCGAAACGCTCTCGCCGCTCAACCCGATGGGCGTGAAAGGCGCGGGCGAGGCGGGCGCGATCCCTGTTGGTCCGTTGTTTGCACAGGCGTTGGAGGATGCGTTGTGGGATAGGGAGTTTGAGATTTTGGAGATACCGATTAATTCGAATCGGTTGTGGGAAATTGTGAATAAGAGAGATTAGAGATTGGAGATTGGGGATTAGAGAATTGGAGAATTGAGAGAATTACTTGGCGGATGAACGGTGGTTGAGTAGCGAGCGATTGTTGCGAGCGTATCGAAACCACCCCGCTTCGCTCTCAGCCGATGGTTGGTTCAAGCCATCGGCTTTTTGTTCTGCCTGAGTCCATACTCTTAGTGCTTCCGACAAATTACTGCTCTGACTTACGAACCCACCTATAAAGCGCACTGCGCATCCCTGATTCAAGAAGCCAGATTTCATCTTCCTTTTTTACGACTCTAGTAACTGCTTCTGCAAAGAAATGCAAAAACAACCATCGCATTTGTTCAACCAATCCATCAGAATCAGACACATTTTTTGCAGGCTCAAAGAGATTCATTTGAGTAGGGGTTTCTAAGTTGTCGCTTACTGGAAGGATGAATCTTACAACCGCCGTAGTTTCATCAACAAGGTATGGACCATGAAATAAAGGTCGTGCTACCATTTCATGCCTAGTCGTTAATGTGCCTGCTCGAAATCTCCCATTAACAAGGTGCAGAGAATATCCACCAATTGTGTTGTTCATAAAGCCAATTACAAATTCGACAACTTCACTATCCGAACTCGATTCAGGAAGTTTGAGTTCCTTCCTTATCTTAGCAATTCCGATTTCTTTTATTCGTTGCTCAACGGTGTCTTTGTAAAACAGGTTGTCCAAAGCCTCACGCAAGCGATCCTCTCTCGAAAGAGGCATAAAAAACTCATAAACTAATACTTTCTGCGGAACTTTCAGAACATAATCAGTAAATAAACGTTGTTTTTGCCGATATAAATCCTTAAAGTCTTCATACCGAACTCTCAGCATTTCAGGTGTAACATGATAAACGCCGTTTTTCTTCTCAACCAAATCGCTAAACTTTTTCCCAAGATATATACTAGCAGTACCTTTTGTCCATTTCGAGACTTTTACCAGTTCTTCCAACCTGAAGGAATCCCCGCTTTTGGCATGTTCTAATAAAAAACTAAACGCACGCTGAACTTTTTCTTCATTTTTCATGGCTCCGTCCTTTTGTTGCAATCAGAAAAGAAAACACACTAATGTCTTTTCTCATTCAATAATCTAGTTAACTCCTCAATTGATAAAGGATTGCCTCTTCTTCGGTGAACAATTCTATGGCAGTTTGCGCAAAGTGGAATTAAATCCTTTACTGCATCAATAGCTACTTGGGCGAAATCAGCCTCCTCATATTGGCAAATTGGTTTTTGATGATGGATTTCTATATACCCGCGCCCAATTTCTCCGTATTCTTTGTAAAAGTCAAATCCACAAGCGGCACATATTATCATTCCGTCAACGGAGTAATGCTTAATTGCTATGTCTCTTAACTTTTTTGACCTTTCATAAACCTGAGTGGAAACCGACCTCTTTCTTCCTTCTGAAATAAATATATTTTCATCATATATAATAATCTTCGTTCCAGATTCTTGTGATCGAACTATTTCTGTAACACCTCCTAAAGTTTCTAGATAACCAAGGTTGTTTGATAATAAGCTTTCTAGAGGGGAGATATTTTTTCTTAAATAATCCCTCCCGTCCTTTGTTAATTTATGAGTAGTATTTGTTGTTCCTGTATCACCAAGCACTGTGTATTTCAAGCGTTGATCTAATGTGTGGTGGGAAACAAGATTTCTAACTATTTGAGAAAACTTATCATCATTTCTACCTTGTAGTATTTCCGCATCTTCACCAGTAGGATTGAAAATAGTCCTAAGCTCGACAATCAACTCGCCAGTTGTAATTCCTGGTTTCTGATAAATCGCATAAAGAGCAGGCAAAATCAAATCTGTTTCAGAGATTCTTGGCATATTAATAATTTGTTATTAATAGATGTTCCGCATTTTTATCGTTCCTGTCTTGGAAACTTACAACGTATTTTTTATCGAAGGAACAAATACCGAAGTCATGACCAGTATATAAATCTAAAATAAAATCCGTCCGCTTAATAACTAACATAAACTTTGCTTTTGTTTTATATAAATACCGCGCTAGGCGAATTTGATCCTTTTTATCAAATTCGTTTTTAGCATACGTGCTAAAATCAGTATCATAAGGCGGATCTAAAAAAATGAAATCTTTACGAGTAGGCTTATTTTCCCTCAGAAAATTCTCAAAATCAGTATTAAACAATTTTGTTTTTTGAAAATGTCTTTGACAATTTGATGATTGCATTGCCTTGATCTTTTTTAGGAAATCTTTCCTGTTGTATTGTATTCCACCATAAGGAACATTGAATTCGCCCCGCGAATTATATCTAAACATTGACGCATAGCAATATTCCCGCACAAAGTAAAAAATCGCAGTGAAAAACGATTTATTTATCTCGTATTTTTGATTTTTGTTGTAAAGGTTTCGGAAATGCATATAGAAAGCACTTTTTAAAGCACTTTCTATGTTTGATAATATATCTTTCTTTGACAAATTACCTTTTTCTCTCTCAATTGTTCTCATTCGATCAATTTTATTTGTAACATTACGAATTACCTCATAGATAAAATTGTCAATATCTAGATTGAAAGATGTTTTCAAGATGCCGCTGAATTCTTCATGGTGCTCCAACACAAATTCTGTAACTTTATCTTTGATCGTTAATAGATTTATTTTCTCTGGGGAGCTTTTAGAGTAAATTTTTGAAAATTCAGTGGAATTGTCCTCAACTATTTTTTCTAACAACCTCCAATACTTATTGATTTCTGTTAATTTGTAAAAAAACTCTTTATCTCCCCTTTTGACAAGCTTGTACAAGGTAATAAGTTCTGTAGATTTGTCATTTACAAGCAATTCGTTCGCATCGATTGAAAGATAAACTGCCCCTCCCCCAACAAATGGCTCAAAATATCTTTCAAAATTTTCTGGCAAATTCGGCAAAATATGCTTTAGTTCGGATTCCTTACCACCTGCCCATTTAATCAAGGGGGAAATTCTTTCTGGAAGCAAATTTTTATGTGGTGGTAATAAAAACTCTTGGTTCATAACTTTGATTATAGCACATGTGTTCTTTGTGTGAATCGCACTTCATCAAGAGTCCTCACTGCTTTGACAATCAGTGTGACCCACGATTGTAACGATTGATCGGCATGTCGGTTGGACCTCACCCAGATAAACGTAATGATCGGCGTGTCCGTTTGCCCCTCTCCCAACCCCCTTCGCTCATCTGCACTGCACCAAACGCAGTGCGGTGCAAGTGTCACTTCGGGGGCGCTCCGCAGGGGAGAGAGCATGGTGACGAGTCCATTTCTGGGTGATGGGGGAGTTGGTTTCCAAGGATAAATTTTGTTTCAAGATGAATTGCCTTCTCCTCCTTCAGGGGAGACGGGAGAGGGGTTTGGGACCTCACCCTGATTAAGACAATTGATCGGCATGTCCGCTTGCCCCTCTCCCAAGGGAGAGGGCATGGTGACGAGTCCATTTCTGGGTGATGGGCGGGATGCCAAGTCAATGGTTGGGGAGAGGGGAATCGCTCACTCTTGAAAATTCTCTATTCTTCTTCCGTCTCTTCCACTTCTGGCATGTCGCCCCAAGTCCGATGACGGATTTCTTCCAGTTGTTCACTTGTCCAACCCATGACTTCTCGAAGAAACGTGCCTGTCAACATCACTTTTAGATGACGGCGTAATTCTTCGGTTGTTTCATCTTGTGCTGTGAAATCTTTATCCTCACTGATAAAGTAATTCACTTTCGCGGCGATTGCTGCCAGCGCTACCGCAACATCGCTCAAGTCACGGACAAGATTAGCACTGGCTTTGACTTCCTCAGGTGTTGGGTCGGATACCAGTTCATATTCAATCAGTTCCAGCAGTTTTTCCAAATCTTCAACGTGTTGAGGAAATCGTCTTTGCAGGTTTTTCCGCGCCTGTTGGATTACCAGTGGACAAACGACCAGTTTGAAGTCATTCGCCGCGGCATGCCGTAAAACCGCGTAAGACCAGCGCGGAAATGCCGCGCCAGAAAATAAAATATTCGCATCGGCAAAGGCGCGGATATTCCTATTTGAGGTTGCCATACTGATCTCGAAATACTTCCCGCTTTGTATCTTCGAGTTCTTTCATTAACTGTTCTTCCGTCAAACCGCTCTTTTCAACAGCCCGCCCAATCTTGCGCGCAAAATTATCAAAAGCCGAGAGCCGTTGATAACGTAGGAATCGTTCATATTCCGACATGGGCAACAACACAGCCACCGATTCTCCGCCGCTTTGGATGATGGCAGGTTCGCGCTTCCTGCGAATCTTCTGCATGATCGCTGTCAGGTTGCGGCGCAATTCAGTGGTGGTAAATGTGATTGGATTTACAGAATGTCTTGCCATATCAACTCCGTGTAATTGATTTTACCCCATATCGAGTTTCAGCACTAATATTTTTTTCTTACCCGTCCTTTTTCGGTTTTGGACCTCACCCTGATTGGCTTGATTAATCGGCGTATCTGTTTTCCCCTTCGCGCAACACCCTGTGGGCTCCCAATCCCCTTCGCTTTACTTCGGGAGCGCTTTGCAGGGGAGAGAGAGGTCGGTTTAAATACCTTTCAAAAAATCTGAAACGATGCGTTGGAATTCTTCGGGATGATCCAGGTTGGGCAAGTGAGCCGCGTCATCCATTTTCACTTTTTTCGCAGAAGGGATGTTCTCTGCCATGTAGTCTGCGGCTCCCTGAATGAAAGGAGTGTCCTGCGCGCCGACGATCACGAGGACGGGAATCTTGAGGTCCGCGAGGCGATCAAATGCCAGCGTTTCTGTGTTCGGTAATCGTTTGCCAAGATTCATCGCTTCATACGCCAGCGCTTTTCGATTCATGTCATACACCAATTTACGCATCTCTTGATTAACCTGTTCGGGTGTTCGATCCGTGCCGTCGAACCAGATCTGTGTTTCGATCTCACAAACAAGATCGAGATTACCAGCCTCAAAAGCCTTTTCGGCATCGGCAAACTTGGCGGGCGTTGGCACGTCCAACTCCAAGCCGCTGGGGGCTGAGCAGACCATGATCAACGCTTTCACACGCGATGGATACGTCAGCGCAAAATCCATTGCCAAGCCTCCGCCCATGGAACATCCCATCATGATCAGCGGTTCATGGAATTCCAAAGTATCGAGCAGCGCAACCAGGTCATCCATGTGACTAAACTCGCCGTTAACGGGTTCGCTCTTGCCGTATCCGCGCATATCGTGGCGCAAAACTCGATGGCTATTTGCGAAATACGCAAACTCGTTATTCCACAGGCGGTTGTCCGCCACGCCAGCATGGATCATCGCAAAGGATGATCCATTGCCAGCCGTTTCGTAGTAAAGCCTTGCGCTGCCATTATTTACAAAACCAGATTTGACTTGGGGCGTCGTCATGTTACTGCCCAACCATCGGACTGATCAACTGAAAATAGTTCCCATCAGGATCAGCCAACGTCGCGATCCATCCCCCGCCGATCTCATACGGCTCTTTGACGACTTTTCCGCCAATGGACTTGATCCGCTCGAGCTCCACTTGAACCTGCTCCGTCTCGAAATTGATCATGATCCGCCCTGGGTCTTTTGCGCCGCC
>CXWJ01018511.1_pt1 | contig 11669 bp, 10 predicted proteins | sample 590841 | NCBI WGS metagenome assembly CXWJ01 (sample SAMEA3498367, study PRJEB10139) | wastewater metagenome | biome: wastewater treatment plant; material: activated sludge | place: Austria | collected 2015-01-21 | reverse complement strand
CGCCACAGGTCGAGGTCGCCCGGCCCCAGGTGGTTGTAGACCACGTCGAGGATGACGGCGATGCCGTTCTTGTGGGCGGCGCGAACGAACTCCTTGAACGCCTTCGGCCCGCCGTAGTCGCTCTCCACGGCAAAAGGCAGCGACAGGTTATAGCCCCAGGAACGACCGCCGGGGAACTCCATCGGCGGCATGACCTGCACGGCGTTGACACCCAGCTCGCGCAGGTAGGGCAACTTCTGTGCCGCGCGCTTGAAGGTGCCGACCCGGCTCTCAGTCGTAGGGTTAAACGTGCCGATGTGGACTTCGTAAATGATCAGCTCGTTCCACGGCGGGCTGTGGAACGCCTCAGTCCCCTGCCAATCGAATTCGGGGTCGTGGATGACGCTGTTGCCGACCGAGTTGGTGACCTGCCGGGCATAGGGATCGATGCGGTAGTACTTCTGCTCGCCGTTGATCAACACAAACTTGTACTCGTCGCCCGGCTTGGCCCGCGCCACGTCAGTCGCCCAGTAGCCTTCGCCCTCGTGGGTCAGCGGGCTGGCCGAGTCGTTCCAATCGTTGAAGTCGCCGGTGACAAAGACCTTCTGCGCGTTGGGCGCCCAGACGCGAAAGGTCGTACCCTTTTCATGCGAGATAGGCCCCATGCCGGGCTTCATCTTGGGTTTAAGTGCTTTGTTGAGTGCTTTGAACACGTACTTCTCTCCTGCTTGTTTTATCGGTATCTCTGTTGGGTCTTGCCCGTCTACCCTTGCAGCAGCGAGCTAGCGCCGTCGATCCATATCTCCGTGCCGGAGATGTGGCTGGAGGCGTCGGAGGCCAGGAAGAGGACCAGATCGGCCACCTGCCCCGCCTTGCCCGGCGCGCCATCGGTCAGCGGGATGGCTCCCTCAGGGAACTCGACCGGCTCCTGTGCCTCCTCGATGTTCCGCTTTTCGGTGCTATCTTCGATCCCCGTCTCGATGGCCCCCGGGCAGATAACGTTGACGCGAATCTTGTGCTTGGCCAACTCCAGCGCGGCCATCTTGGTGAAGGCCACCTGCCCCGCCTTGCTGGAGCTATAGGCCGACGCCCCCGCGTTGCTAAAGATGCGCGTGCCGTTTATTGAAGAGGTGATGATAACCGAACCACCGCGCTCCTTCAACAGGGGGATGGCGTACTTCACAGTCAGGAACGTGCCGGTCAGGTTGACGGTCAGGGTCTTGTTCCACTCCTCGGCTGTCAACTCCTCAATGGGGGCCCAGACGCCGTTGATGCCGGCGTTGGCCAGCACCACGTCGAGCCGCCCCCACTTGTCACGAATGCGCTGCACGGCCGCTTCCATCGCCGCGGGGTCGGAGATGTCGGCCTCCAGGGCGATGGCCTGGCCGCCGCCGGACGTGATGCGCCTGACCGTCTTCTCGGCGTTCTCGATGGTATGGTCCAGCGCGCCGATCCTGGCCCCGGCCTTCGCCAGCTTGAGCGCCGCCGCTTGGCCGATGCCCGACCCCGCGCCGGTAATCAATGCCACTTTACCTTCCAGGTTCATCGCTTCACCTTTCTACAAGAAACCGAGTTTCGCGGAGAAACTCGGTTTCCAAGTCATTTGGTATTGCTGAACTACGCTGGATTATAAAGCACTCCGGCGGCGGGCGAGATGTGCCACGGATACATTTTCTCTGAGAAGGCGCGGGTAAAGCAACCCGCGCCACAACAGTTACGCCTCGGCCTCCCACACGGCCGCGTCATAGGCCGGCAACTCGCAGCGCATCGGCCGTGCCTGCCGGTTGCCCAGGGCGTACTCAGCCTGCATCAGGGTGTGGATCTGCGACGTGCCTTCGTAGATGACCGAGCTTTTGGTGTTGCGCAGATGGCGCTCGACGTTGTACTCGTCGGAGTAGCCATACGCGCCGTGNNTTGCCGAACGTCCGGCGCTCGCGGCCGTAGGCGATGGACTCGTCCAGGCAGGCCTTGATGATGCCGACGGCCCCTGCCGCCACGCCATAGCGGGCGTTGTCCAGCGCGCTCATGGCGATCTTGAACCCTTCGCCCTCTTCGCCCAGCCGGTGCGTGGCCGGCACGCGTACCTCGGCCATGTTGATCCAGCCGGTGTTGCTGGCCCGCACGCCCATCTTGCCCTCGATACTGCCGGTGGTCAGCCCCGGCCAGCCGCGCTCCAGGATGAAGGCGGTGATGCCGCCGGCCCCCCGCTCCGGGTCGGTCTTGGCAAAGACCAGGAAGCGGTCGGCCACATCGGCCAGGGTGATCCACATCTTCTCGCCGCTCAGCACGTAGTCGCCGCCGTCGCGCCGGGCACGGCTGCTCATGGCGGCCACGTCCGACCCCGCCCCCGGCTCGGTTAGCCCGAAGCAGGCGATACGCTCGCCGCGGGCCAACGGCGGCAGGAAGTCGCGCTTCTGCTCGGCCGTCCCCCACTGGAAGATGGGCAGGGCATGGAGGCCCAGATGAACGGCGATCGTCTCGCGCACCGAGGAGTCGGCGTACTCCAGCCCCTCGGAGATGATGCCCAGCGAGAGATAGTCCAGCCCCGCGCCGCCATAGCGCACCGGCAGACAGATGCCCATGAAGCCCAGCGCCGCCATTTGTGGTAGGAGCTCATGGGGGAAGGTGTGGGCGCGGTCGTGCTCGCGGATGGCGGGCATAACCGTCTTGCGGGCGAAGTCGTAGACCGTCCGCGCGACCATCTTGTGGTTGTCATTGAATGTGAAGTCCATAACGCTGCGTTTCCTGCCTATCGCCTGGGGTGCGCAACGGCGCAGCGCGTGGCGGGGCCACTGCATTTGCACCGTCGCATCGTGACGCCATTATAAGATCGTTTCGCGCCACGTCCAGACCGGCGGGCGCGGCCCGGAAGCAACTTGCGCCGGCTGTTGCGCCAGAGAAAGCAATTGGGTATGGTTACCGCTCTTAACAACTGAACGGTTCAGCAGGAGGCAGACAGTGAGAAAGGCGTACTCATTTGGTGTGTTCGTTATGCTTTGCCTGGGCGTCTTCAGCCTCGCCGCCTGTGGCGGTGGCAGTGACGGCGATACGGTCAAGATCGGTCTCAATCTGGAGCTTACCGGCAGTATCCCCAAGGTGGGCGAGCATTCGCGGGTGGCGGCCGAGATGTTCGCCGAGCAGATGAACGAAGCCGGCGGCATCCAGCTAGGCGACCAGACCTATACCATCGAACTGGTGACCGAGGACAACAACGGTACGGCCGAAGGGGCAACCGGTGTCGCCAACAAGCTCATCACCCAGGATGAAGTTCTCATTCTCGTCGGCCCCAACGCCAGCGTGGCCGCCGTTCCCGCCGGCGAGGTGGCCAACAACCTGGAGACGCCGATGATTAGCCCCTGGTCGACCAACCCCAACACGACGCTGGGGCGGCCGTGGGTCTTCCGTGCGCCGTTTCTCGATCCCTTCCAGGGGCCGGTCGTCGCCAACTTTGCTACCGAGCAGTTCGCCGCCGAGCGCGCCTGTGTCCTCTTCGACATCGCCAGTGACTACCCCAAGGGGTTGGCCGATAACTTCCGGGCGGCCTGGGAGGAGCTTCACGGGGCGGGTTCGGTCGTGGCCTTTGAATCCTTCACCACCGGCGACCAGGACTTCAGCGCCCAACTGACCAAGATCGGGGCCACCGATTGCCAGGTACTCTTCACACCCCAGTACTACAGCGAAGTGCCGCTGATCGTGTCCCAGGCGCAAGACCTGGGCATCACCATGCCCATCGTCGGCAGCGATTCGTGGGGCGACCCGCAACTGCTGGAGTTGTGCGGCGACGCCTGCAACGGCTTCTTCTATAGCACCCACTACGTCGCCTCCGGCGCGACCGGGGCGACCAAGGAGTTCATCGACCAGTTCAACGCCCGTCACAACGAGGTTCCCAGCGACGTCGGCGCGCTGACGTGGGACTCGATGCTGCTCGTGACCGAGGCGTTGCAGAACTGCGGCACGCTGACCGGCGATCTGGCCGTCGACCGGGCCTGCGTCCGCGACGGCATGGCCGCCATCCGCGACTTCGAAGGCATCACCGGTACGATGACCTTTGACGATGAGGGCGACCCCATCAAGTGTGCCGTCATTGTCCAGATTCAGGACAGTGAAGTGAGCTTCTACGAATCCGTCTGCCCCTAAGATCAGCCAACCACAGTTCATACACGGCTGGCCTTAGCCGTGTGTGAACTGTGGTTGCTGTCTAAAAACCTCGTGGCACTCGACACCTTTCTGCAACATCTACTGAATGCGATTCAGTGGGGCAGCTTTCTGGCCCTGATCGCCGTCGGCTATACGATGGTCTATGGCGTCCTGCTGCTGATCAACTTCGCCCACGGCGACATCTTCATGGTCGGCGCCTACGTGGGCTTCTTCATCGGCACGTTTCTCCTCGGTGGGTTTGCGCTGCGGCTGCCGGTGGCTCTGCCCGCCTGGCTGGTCGCCCCGTTGACGATCCTGCTGTCAATGGCCGTGACCTCACTGGTCGGTGTGACTATCGAGCGCGTGGCCTATCGACCGCTGCGCAAACGCGGCGCGCAACGCCTCTATCTGGTCATCACAGCCCTCATGTTCGGGCTGCTGCTGGAATACGGCAATCTGGCCCTGCTCGGCGCGCGCGACCGCCAGTTCCCGGAGTTGTTCGCCAAGGAAGTCTACAACGTCGGTGGCCTCAGCATTACCAACATCAAGCTGCTCGTCATCCTCCTGTCGGTGCTGACGATGATTGCCCTCACCTTCCTGGTGCAGCGCACCCGCTGGGGCATGGCCATGCGCGCCATCTCCTATGATCGACTGGCCGTGCCGCTCATGGGCATCTCGACCGATGCCATCATCGTCACCACCTTCATCGTCGGCTCGTCGCTAGCGGCGCTGGCCGGGGTAATGTATGGCACTGCCTTCCCCATCCTCAGCTACGACATGGGCTTGCTGGTCGGTTGGCAGGCATTCATCGCCGCCGTCGTCGGCGGCATCGGTTCCGTTCGCGGCGCGATGGTCGGCGGCTACATCCTGGGGTTTACGCAGGTCTTTGTGGTGGCTTTTTTGCCCTCCACCTATCGCGACCTGATCGCCTTTACCCTGCTGCTGGTCATCCTGGCCGTGCGGCCAACCGGATTGTTCGGCGTCGCCCGCCGCACCAAGGTATAGACCGTGAGACGATACGGACTGACACTTCTGGCGGTCATTCTCTTCCTGTTGACGGTCGTCCCGGCCTGGCTGGGGCTATACTCCGGCTACGTCCAGTTCCTGTTGACCGTCATCGGCATCAACATCATCCTGACCGTCAGCCTGAACCTCATCAACGGCTACATGGGCGAGTTCTCCGTGGGTCACGCCGCATTCATGGGCGTGGGAGCCTACACCGCCTCGCTCATGACGGTCTGGTTGTTCGGCGACAATGCGGTATTGGGCACGCTGAATCTGCCCGCCCCCCTGTCGCTGGCGATCTTCCCCGTGGCGCTGGTGGCCGGGGGCATCGCCGCGGCGCTGTTTAGCCTGCTGGTGGCCGTGCCCTCCTTCCGCACCCGCGGCGACTATCTGGCCATCATCACCCTGGCCGTCAACTTCATCTTCAAGAGCCTCGTCGAAAACATGGACGCCATCGGCGGGCCACGCGGCTTCATGGGCATGGGCAGCATGTTGCGCGCCATGTCCGACGTCGTCGATGCGCCGTGGCTGCTCATCTGGACCTTCCTGGCCGCGGTCATAACCATCGTCATCGTTCGCAACTTCGTCACGTCCACGGTAGGCAAGGGCGTCGTCGCCATCCGCGACGACGAGATTGCCGCCGAAGTGATGACCGTCAACACGCGCCGTCTGAAAATGGTCACGTTCATGTTGGGCTGCGGGCTGGCCGGCGTGGCCGGCGGCCTCCACGCCCATCTGCTGGGCTTTATCAATCCATCGAGCTACTTCCTGTTGCAGTCGACGCTGATCCTGGTCATGGTCTATCTGGGCGGCATCGGCTCCATCAGCGGCTCGGTCATCAGCGCCGTGGGCTTCACGCTGCTGCTGGAACTGTTGCGGCCGCTCGACCTGTTCCGCTGGGTGCTGACGCCCCTGCTGCTCATCCTGCTGATGCTCTTCCGGCCGAACGGCATCATGGGCGACCGCGAGTTGCCGGACATCTTCCCCCGCCTGCGCAAGTACTTCGCCTCGGCCGAGGAGGTCATCATCCGTGCCCCTTCTACAGATTGACGACCTGACCCACGCCTTCGGCGGGCTGATGGCCGTCGCCGGCTTCAGTACCGCCCTCGACCGCAACGAGACGGTCGGTCTGATCGGCCCGAACGGGGCGGGCAAGACGACCATCTTCAACCTGCTCTGCGGCCTATATCAGCCCCAGAAGGGCGAGTTGATCTTCGACGGCCAACGGCTGAATGACCTGCGGCCGCACCAGATCACCTCGCTCGGAATCGGACGTACCTTCCAGAACATCCGCCTTTGGAACGAACTCTCTGTGCTCGACAATCTGCGCATTGCCCACTACTCGCAGATGAACTACGGCTTCCTGGATACCTTCTTCCTGTCGCCGCGGCTGCGCGAAGCCGAGCGGCGCGTGCGGGCCGAGGCGATGGAACTGCTGCAGCTCTTTCAACTGGAGCCTCACGCCCACGATCGGCCGCGCAATCTGGCCTACGGGCTACAGCGTCGCGTCGAAATCTGCCGCGCCCTGGTCATGAAACCGAAGCTGCTCCTGCTCGATGAGCCGGCGGCGGGCATGAACCAGGGCGAGATCGGCGAATTGGTGGAGCTGATCCGCTGGGTACGCCAGCAGTTCCAGGTCACCATCTGGCTCATCGAGCACCAGATGCGTGTGGTCATGAGTATCTGTGATCGGATTCAGGTCGTGGACTTCGGCAAGACCATCGCCCAGGGCACGCCGGACGATATCAGAAACGACCGGCGTGTCATCGAAGCCTATCTGGGGGAGGAGACCGTCTAATGCTTCTCTCGGTCGAAGGGCTGGCCGTCAAATATGGCGCCATCCACGCCTTGCACGACATCTCCTTCCACATCGAAGAGGGCGAGATGGTCACCCTCATCGGCGCTAACGGCGCCGGCAAGTCGACCACCCTATGGACGATCATGGGCCAGATCGGCGAGTTGGGCGGGCGCGTCGTCAACGGCCGCGTCCTTTATAAGAACGAAAGCCTGCTGGATCATGCGGCCAGCGACATCGTCAGGAAGTTCGGCATCGCCCTTGTGCCCGAAGGCCGCCGCATCTTCGGCAACCTGACCGTGTTGGAGAATCTGAAGCTGGCGGCCTACACGCGCCGCGATGCCGCCGGCGTCGCCCGCGACCTGGAGCGCGTCTTCGGCATGTTCCCGCGCCTGGACGAGCGCAAGAGCCAACTGGCCGATCTGCTCAGCGGCGGCGAACAGCAGATGCTGGCCGTCGGCCGGGCGCTGATGATCAACGGCCAGCTAATGCTGCTGGACGAACCGTCGATGGGCCTGTCGCCCCTGCTGGTGGCCAACCTGTTTAAGACGCTCTACGAGATCAACCAGTCGGGCGTGACCATGCTGCTGGTCGAGCAGAACGCCAAGCTGGCGCTGCGCTACGCCAGCCGCGCCTACGTGCTGGAGACGGGCAACGTGGCCCTCCACGGCACAGCGCAGGAGATCGACCGCAACCCGCTGGTAAAGCAGGCTTACCTGGGTGGCTGACACCAGAATGGCACGCAGATGACGCTGATTGAGCGCAGATTTTCGCTGATCAGAAAAGGGCAATTCTGATCAGCGAAAATCAGCGCTGAATCAGCGTCATCAGCGTGCTATTCTACTTCGAGAGGAGCGTAATGGAGCCATTGATCCTGGCCATCGACCTCGGCACCAGCGGCCCAAAGATCGCCCTCGTCACGCCCCAGGGGCAGGTGCGCGACTGTCGCGTCGGCGAGTGTCGCCTGACCGTTCTGCCTGGTGGGGGGGTGGAGCAAGACCCCGAAGCGTGGTGGGTGGCCATCCGAACCACGCTGGCCGAACTGCTGGCCGCCAACCCGGGCGCGCCCGAACGCATCGCCGCCATCGGCTGCACCAGTCAGTGGTCGGGCACGGTCGCCGTCGACGAGGCCGGCCGGCCGCTGATGAACGCCATCATCTGGATGGACAGCCGCGGCGCGCCCTACGTGGCGGCCATCACCGGCGGTCTCCTCAAGCTCCAGGGGTACGGCCTGCGCCGCCTCATCACCTGGCTGCGGCTGACGGGCGGCATCCCTGTCCACTCTGGCAAGGACTCCATCGCCCACATCCTGTTCATCAAGCACGAGCGACCGGACATTTACCGTCGCGCCCACCGCTTCCTGGAGCCGAAGGACTACCTGAACCTGCGCCTGACCGGCCTCACCGCCGCGTCGCACGAGTCGATCACCCTGCACTGGCTGACCGACAACCGCGACATCCATAACGTCCGCTACGACGACCGCTTGCTCCGCTGGGCGACGATCGACCGGGCCAAGCTGCCCGACCTGCGCCGGGCCACTGACATCCTCGGCCCCATCCGTCCCGACGTAGCCCGCGAACTGGGGCTGCCGCCGGACATCCCGGTCATCGTCGGCACGCCCGACATGCACTCGGCGGCCGTCGGCTCCGGCGCGGTGGGCGACTTCGAGCCGCACCTCTATATCGGCACGTCGTCGTGGCTGACCTGCCACGTGCCCACCAAGAAGACCGACCTCTTCCACAACATGGCCTCGCTGCCCTCGGCCGTGCCCGGCAAGTACTTCATCGCCGATGAACAGGAGACCGCCGGGGCGTGCCTGGCCTTTCTGCGCGACAACATCCTCTACGCCGACGACCTGCTGGCCCGCGACCAACGCGTGCCCAACGTCTACCCCCTGTTCGACCGCATGGTGGCGTCGGTCGAACCGGGCAGCGGCAAGCTCATCTTCACCCCCTGGCTCCACGGCGAGCGCACCCCGGTCGACGATCGCCACGTGCGTGGCGGCTTCCACAACCTGTCGCTGCGCCACACCCGAGCAGACATGATCCGCGCCGTCTTCGAGGGCGTGGCCTACAACTCGCGCTGGCTGCTGCGCTACGTCGAGCGCTTCACCGGCCGCCGGCTCGACGACATCCACATGGTCGGCGGCGGGGCCAAGTCCGACGTGTGGTGCCAGATTCATGCCGACGTGCTGAACCGTACCATACGGCAAGTGCAAGACCCGGTGCAGGTCAACGTGCGCGGCATCGCCCTGCTGGCGGCCGTGGCGACTGGTCTGATCACCTTCGACCAGATCGGCGATGTGGCCATCGCCAACACGTTCCACCCCAACCCGGCGAATCGCCCGATCTACGACGAGCTTTTCGCTGCCTACGAGACCATCTACAAACAGAACCGGCGGCTCTACGCCCGGCTCAACCGAGACGAAACATGATCACTCCTCGCAAACTGTTCAACCGCCTTCTCTCCGCCGCGGCCGCGCCGCTGGAGCGCGGGCTGCGCGCCGTGCCGACNNAAGCCCTATCGCGGCGACTACCCGACCTATAGCCGCCTGCCGGAACAGGGGCGCGACCGGGCGGCCATCCTGGACGAGATCGAAACACTCAAGGAGAAGGAAGATGCGCGCTGGCGCGACGGCTTCGTCTCCGGCGCGGTCTACCACGGCGACGCCGAACACATCGACTTCCTGAACCGCGTCTACGCCCTGAATTCGCAGAGCAACCCGCTGCACGCCGACGTCTGGCCCAGCGCGGCCAAGTACGAGGCCGAGATCGTCGCCATGACCGCCGACATGCTGGGCGGCGGACAGGCCACGGCCGATGAACCCGTCTGCGGCACGGTCAGCAGCGGCGGCACGGAGAGCATCCTGCTGGCGATGAAGACCTACCGCGATCGGGCGCGGGCCGAGAAGGGCATCACCCGACCAGAGATGGTCGTCCCGGTCAGCGCCCACGCCGCGTTCGACAAGGCGTCGCAATACTTTGGCATCAAGATGGTGCGCGTGCCGTTGGACAGCGACTACCGCGCCGACGTGGCCGCCGCCCGCCGGGCCATCACCCGCAACACCATCGTCGTGGTCGGCTCCGCCCCCTGCTTCCCCTATGGCGTGGTCGATCCCATCGCAGAGCTGTCGGCGCTGGCGCGGGCGCGCGGCATCGGCTTCCACACCGACGCCTGCCTGGGCGGCTTCGTGTTGCCCTGGGCGGCGGAGCTGGGCTACCCCGCGCCGCCGTTCGACTTCCGGCTGCCGGGCGTCACGTCGATGTCGGCCGACACCCACAAGTACGGCTACGCGGCCAAGGGCACGTCGGTCGTGCTCTATCGCGGCCTGGCCCTGCGCCGCTACCAGTACTTCACGGCCACCGACTGGCCGGGCGGCCTCTACTTCTCGCCCACCTTCGCCGGCAGCCGCCCCGGCGCGCTCAGCGCCGCCGGCTGGGCGGCGATGGTCTCGCTCGGCCGTGACGGCTATCGCGAGGCCACACAGAAGCTGCTGGCGACGGCGGCCGAGATGCGCCAGGGGATTGCCGCCACACCGGGGTTGCGCCTGCTCGGCCGCTCCCTCTTCGTCCACGCCTTCACGTCCGACGAAGTGAACATCTATCGGGTCATGGAAGCGATGGGCCGCCGCGGCTGGAGCCTGAACGGGCTGCACCGCCCGACGTGCGTCCACATCTGCGTCACGCTGCGCCATGCCCAGCCCGGCGTGGCCGAGCGCTTCGTCGCCGACCTGCGTGCCGCCGTGGCCGAGGTGCGCGCCCACCCTGAGGAGAAGGGGGAGATGGCCCCCGTCTACGGCCTGGCCGCCTCGCTACCCCTGCGCGGCGTCGTCGGCGACATCCTGGAGCGGTACGTGGATACGCTCTATAAGGTGTAAGAAAAGAGCCCACAGATGACACAGATTCCATTTCTAGGATCTGTGTCATCTGTGGGCTTCTGCCGCTTTAGGATAATCCTACAGCGCCTACTCGGCGATGCGCACCTGCACGCCCGTGGCGTCGGTGTGGGCCACGTACTCCTGGCCGTCGGCGCTCAGGGTGACGATCCAGCCGGGGGTTATGGCCTGCAAGCAGCTCTCCTCCGGCCCGCCCAACCCCAGGCAGCCATCGCTGAACTCCGTCTCCTCAGCCGAGACGACGGTGATCGCGTCCGGCGCGATGCCCAGTTGGTCGGCCAGCACAGCCGCGGCCGAGGCGGTGATGGCGTCAACCGCGCCGGTTGAACTGCTGCCGTCCAGTCCGGCGATGCGCACCTGTTGGCCGGTGGCGTCGGTGTGGGCTTCGTACTCCTGGCCGTTGGCGCTCAACATCACCAGCCAGCCAGGGGTGATGGCTTGCAGGCAGCTGTCGGCCGGCCCGCCCAGGCCCAGGCAACCATCGGTGAACTCCGTCTCCTCGGCCGAGAGCACAGTGACGTCGGCCTCGGCCAGGCCCAGGTCGGCGGCCAGTCGGGCCACGGCCGCGGCGGTGACGGCCTCGGAGGTGTTGCCGGCGGCCGGCGTCTCGGACATCGGCGTCTCGGCTATGGGCGTCTCAGCCGGGGCCGGCTCGGTCGTCGGCTGCGCGGCCTGCCCCGGCGCGCATGCCGCCAGCAGGGCAATCAACAGAACGAGTAGCGTCATAAAGAGCTTCTTGTCTGACATGGTTACTTCTCCTTTGGTCGGTCTTCGCGTTGCGCCTCGGCTTGCGCCGGGACGCACTTCACTATAACGCTCGCGGCCGGCGAAAAGTTCCCAGTCTGTTTCGATGAAGAC
>CXWJ01008553.1_pt1 | contig 11678 bp, 10 predicted proteins | sample 590841 | NCBI WGS metagenome assembly CXWJ01 (sample SAMEA3498367, study PRJEB10139) | wastewater metagenome | biome: wastewater treatment plant; material: activated sludge | place: Austria | collected 2015-01-21 | reverse complement strand
GCCGTCTCGCGCGTGCGTGGCAAACCCGAACACAGCGCACGATCGAAGCGCACGTGAGACAGCGCAAGCCCGCTCGCGCGCGCCTGCTCGCGGCCGAGCGGCGTCAGCGGCACGGAATCCGTGTGCCCACTCTCGCGCACCTCGCGCCCGAAATAGTCGACGTGACCGTGGCGCATGAGATAGACGCGCCGCCGCCCCGTGGTTCCCGGCAGTGCCGACATTAGATCGCGCCGGACGATTTCAACCCAGCAATCTCGCCGGCGCTAAACCCGAACTCGCTCAAGATCTGATCGTTGTGCTGCCCCGCCGTCGGCGCAGGCCCCTGCACTTCAACTTTCGTCCTGCTGAACTTGGGCGCAGGTCCGGGTTGCACGACGCCATCGATCTCGACGAACGACCCGCGCGCCTTGTTGTGCGCATGGTTCGGCGCTTCGGCTAGCGAAAGAACCGGCGCGTAGCACACATCCGTGCCTTCCATCAGCGCATCCCATTCGCTGCGCGTTTTCGTCTTCATCACGCGTGCGATCTTCTCCTTCAAGCTCGGCCACTTCGACCGATCCATCTGCGACTGGAACTCGGGATCGGTCAGCGACGCCTTCTCGAGCAGCAACGCATAGAACTGCGGTTCGATTGATCCGATCGACACCCACTTCCCGTCTGCCGTTTCGTAGGTGTCGTAAAAATGCGCCCCGCCGTCGAGCAGGTTCACACCCTTCTCGTCGGCCCACATGCCCATCGCTTTGAAGCCGTAGAACATCGACATCAGCGAAGCCGCGCCCTCCGTCATCGCGCAGTCGACAACCTGTCCTTTGCCGGACCCGCGCGCTTCGAACAGCGCGCACGCCATGCCGAACGCGAGATAGAGCGCACCGCCTCCGAAGTCGCCGACGAGATTGAGCGGCGGCACCGGTGTGGCACCTTTCCGCCCGATCGCGTGCAGTGCGCCTGTGAGCGCAATGTAGTTGATGTCGTGACCTGCGGCCTGCGAAAGCGGACCCGTTTGTCCCCAACCCGTCATGCGCCCGTAAACCAACTTTGGGTTCCGCGCGAGCGTGACGTCGGGGCCTAAGCCCAACTTCTCCATAACCCCAGGTCGAAACCCTTCGAGCAATGCGTCCGATTGGGCGATCAACTTCAAGGCGACTTCCACCGCCTCCGGCTTCTTCAAATCCAAGGCGATCGAGCGCCGCCCACGGCTCGTAATGTCGAATTTGTTGGCGCCGCGCCCGCCTTTGCGATCAATGCGTACAACTTCTGCGCCCATATCGCTCAGAAGCATCGCGCAAAACGGACCGGGACCGATGCCCGCGAACTCTATGACCTTCACACCTTTGAGCGGACCCATGACATTGCCTCCAAGATTCACTACCTAATTGCTTGCCAGACAGGGTTTAGTTCATCGCGAACAGGCCCGCAAATCGAGTATCGGAGTGATGGGGATGACGTTACGCACTGCTGCCGCAGCAACGACAGGTATCGTTATGTTGTTGTCGCTGAGCTTGGTATCCGCGCTCGCGGACGGCATGCCGGACGCCGACAACTTCAACCCCGTCGCTTCGAAGCCGGGCGTTCCAGCACCGGGCGTTGTTCAACCGCCGCCGATCAAAGACACGAAGCCCGCACCAAAACCGGCGCCAGCGCTTGCCCCGAAGCCCGCATCTGCGCCCGCTCCCGTCACACCGGCACAAGCGCCGACGCCAGCCCCCGCAACGCCCGCGCCAGCTACCACGCCACCCGCTACAACGCCTGAGCCAACACCGCCGCCGGCGCTCACGTCTCCGCCAGCCCCATCGGCGCCCGCAACAACGGCGCCGCCGGCAGCAACGGCACCCGCCGCAACACCGACAACGCCCGCCGCCTCCAGCGCCTCGCTTTCAAGATTGCATGCCGTCATTTCGATCGACGTGAAGGTGCTTGAGCCCGCAGCAGAGGTGGTCGTCAAAGGCAAGGCGCCGACCGGTGGTTGGACCAACGTCACGCTTCGCCCGATCGAAACCAAGGGCACGGTGCTCGAGCTTGAACTCGTCGGCACGCCGCCATCGGGCCCTGCAACGCAAGCGGTCACCGACGTGGCGGCCGCCGTTCAGATCAATCCGCTGCCGCCCGGGGTCAAGATGATCCGAGTTGTCGCCAACACGAACAAGGCGCTCAAAGTCATCCGCTAGTCGCCGTTACGCGAGCAGCTGTCCGTCATCCACCGTAAACAACGAACCGGTGATGAAGGACGCGTGGCGCGAGCAGAGGAGGAGCAGCGTTGCGTCCAGATCTTCCGATCGCCCAATCCTTTTGCGTGGAAAGCCGGCGATCTGCTTCTGCCCACCCTCGGTCTTGAACCACTCATCGTTGAGCTCTGTCTCGATGAAACCGGGACAGATTGCGTTCACCGCAATGTGATGCTTGGCCCACTCCCGCGCGAGACCCTTCGTCATCATCGCGACTGCCGCTTTCGACATGCTATAGGCGACGAGACCCGGCAACGCTTTGAATGCCCCGATCGAAGCAATGTTAACAATCCGCCCCTCAATTCTCTGTTCGATCATCCTCGCACCGACTGCCTGTGCGACGAAGAAAGCACCCTTCACGTTCGTGTTCATCAACGTATCGTAGTCTCGTTCGCTTAAGGCAGCCGCACTGGACTGCACGTTCAAACCCGCGTTGTTAACGAGAATTGAGATCGGCCCCACGGCCTTCTCCGCCGCAGAAACGCAAGCACGAATGCCTGCGACACTCGTGACATCGATCGCGAGCGGCGTGGCGCGCCCGCCCTTGGCGGCGATCTTGTCCCTTAATGCGTGCAACCGCTCAACGCGCCGGCCCGTGATCACAACATGCGCACCGGCGTCGCTCAGAACTTCGGCGAACCGCGCGCCGAATCCACTGGTTGCACCCGTGATGAACGCGGTTTGTTCCGAGAGATCGAACGTCACTTGCGATGGCATCATGCTTCTCAAAAAGGTTGCGGACAATTATCCTTAAACGAGCACAAGCATCTTCCCCAAGTGCGAAAACTTCTTTTCTGTTGCGTACTTCCATGTCTATCTTCGAGCCCATGCAAATAGACGTCATCTCCGACACGGTCTGTCCGTGGTGTTACATCGGCAAGCGCCGCCTGGAGCGCGCGCTTCGTCTGCGGCCCCAGATCGAGTTCGACGTACGCTGGCGTCCGTTTCAGCTCGACCCGGCCACGCCGGTGGAAGGCATCGACCGAAAGACCTACATCGAACGCAAGTTCGGTTCGTCTGAAAAGATTAAGCCGATCCACGCCGCGCTTCTAAAAGCCGGTGAGGACGAAGGCATCGCCTTCGCATTCGAAAAAATCACGCGCACGCCCAACACGCTGAACTCGCACCGCGTCATCCGCTGGTCGCATTCGCTGGGTCTGCAGGATCAGCTCGTGGAACTCCTGTTCCGCCGCTACTTCATCGAAGGGGCCGACATCGGCCAAATCAAAGTTCTGGCCGCCATTGCAGACGAAGTCGGTCTCGATGGCGAACTTGTTGAGGAACTTCTGAACTCCGACGCCGACCGTGAGTCCGTCGAACGCGAAGACACGATGGCCCGCAAGATCGGCATCAACGGCGTGCCCACGTATCTGATCGGCGGCAAGGTCTTGGTCAACGGCGCTCAAGACGCCGAACACCTCCTGCGCGTGATCGACCACGTCGCAGCCGGCGGCGAGAGCGCTGTCGCGACCGCCTAAAGCCCCGCCCAGCGCGCCGTCCAATACGTCGCCCCCGCCGCGACGTAAGCCATCACGAACAGATAGCCGAACATGAACGCCGTCCAGCGCCACGAGTTCATCTCGCGGCGCGCGACTGCCAGTGTCGCCATGCACTGCGGCGCGAACACGTACCAAGCGAGAAACGCGAGCGCCGTCGGCAGCGACCACGCATTCTGCAGAGCCTGCGCCAAGCCAGCCGTGTCGCCCTCGCCGTGCACCGCGTAAACCGTGCCGAGTGCACCTACCGCGACCTCGCGCGCCGCGAACCCGGGCACGAGCGCAATCGCAATTTCGAGATTGAACCCGATAGGCGCCAACAACGGCTCCAGCCAGCTGCCCAGCATGCCCGCGTAGCTCTCGCGGATCGACGTCGCCGAACTTGGATAACTCGACAGGAACCACAGGATCACCGAGATCACGAAAATGTACATGCCGGCGCGCTTCAGGAACGCCCAACCGCGCATCCAAAGATTGATGAAGAAATCGCGCGGGTCCGGCAGCTTGTAGGTCGGCATTTCCATCAGAAGCGGCTGCGGCCGACCCTGCGTAATCGTACGCTTCAGCAGAGCCGCAACAAAAACCGCGCTGATCACGCCCGCAATGTAGAGCGTGAACATCACGAGGCCCTGAAGATTGAACCAGCCGACCGCCGTCGGCGGAATGAACGCCGCAATAATCAGCGTATAGACCGGCAGGCGCGCCGAACACGTCATCAACGGCGCGACGAGAATCGTCGTCAACCGATCATTCTCGTTCTCGATCGTTCGCGCCGACATCATGCCCGGAATTGCGCACGCGAAACTCGACAACAGCGGAATGAACGCCCGCCCGTTCAACCCCACGCGCAACATCAGCTCGTCCATCAAGAACGCCGCGCGCGCCATATAGCCCGATGCCTCCAGCGCCAAAATGAACGCAAACAAGATGATAATCTGCGGCAGGAACACGATGACACTCCCGACACCGGCAATCACGCCATCGACGATTAAGCTCTTGAGCCATCCGTCCGTGAGCGCTGCGCCGATCCACGTCCCAAGCCCGGCAATCCCCTCCTCGATCCACGTCATCGGCAGTTCCGCCCACGTGAACACCGCTTGAAACACGAGGAAGAGCAACCCGAACAAAATGAAGAGCCCGGCCACCGGATGCAGCACGACCTGATCGATCGCCCGGGTCAACCGGTTCATTGCCGGTTCCGCGAGGATTGCTTCGCGCGCGATCGCCCGCGCTTGGCGCTGCAGCCCGCGCAGATCCGCAATCTCGGCCCGGCCGCTGCCCACCGCACCCGCCGCAATCAACTGATCAAGCCGCGCCAGCAAAGACGCGCGCCCCGCCTTGCGCGTCGCACAGGTGGTGACCACAGGGATGCCGAGCCGCGCCTCGAGTTTCGCCACGTCGATCTTCACACCGTCACGCTCGGCGAGATCGATCATGTTGAGCACGAGCAGCATCGGCCGCCCGAGCCCCTTCAACTGCAGCGCCAAATGCAGATGCGTCCGCAAGTCCGCCGCATCGATCAGCACCAACAACGCATCCGGTTTCTGCTCGTCCTTGCCGCTGATGACTTCGACCGCGATCCGCTCGTCCATCGAGCGCGCCGACAAGCCGTAAATCCCCGGCAGATCGATCAACTCGACCGAACGCCCGCCCGGCGTCGCGAACGTGCCGCTCCGGCGCTCGACGGTCACGCCCGCATAGTTCGCAACCTTCGCGCGGCCCCCGGTCAGCCCGTTGAACAGCGTCGACTTCCCCGAATTCGGCGCCCCGACCAGCGCCAAGCGAAAAGCGGTCATACCGGCTCGACCTCGACCAAGGCCGCCTCGCCCGCCCGCAATGCAATGATCGTCCGGTTGAGCCGAACCGCGAGCGTCCGCCACCCGAACGGCCCATAGCCCAGCATCTCGACCTCGTCCCCTTCCGAGAACCCGACCTCGCGCAACTTGGCCTCAAGCTCCGCCGCTCCGGCATCAACCCCGCGCACATGCGCGACGCGGCCAGGCTTCAATTCGTTCAGTTTCATGCACCGATGCTTATTGCAAATCACTCGCAACTGCAATGATGCACGCCGTCGCGCGCATCCGCATTGCGTTGGATCAACGCCTAGTCGGGACGCGAGGAAACACACCCTTCGTCGCAAACTTCTGGCCCGCTGTGCGTTTTACGGCGGTCCCTGCGGGCTGCGTTGCCGGAACGAGGTGATGCTTGCCGGCACCGATCAAATCCGCGCGGCCCATTGCTTTCAGTGCGTCGCGCAGCACGGGCCAGTTTTCCGGGTCGTGATAACGCAGGAACGCTTTGTGCAGCCGCCGCTGCCGAAGACCTTGCACAGCCGCCACCTCCTCAGACGCACCATGGCGCACCCCGCGCAGCGGGTTGACGCCCGTGTGATACATCGCCGTCGCGCTCGCCATCGGTGAAGGCAGGAACGTCTGCACCTGATCGGCTTTGAACCCGTTCTTCTTCAGCCACAGCGCAAGCTGCATCATGTCCTCATCTGTCGTGCCCGGATGGGCCGCGATGAAATAGGGAATGAGGAAATATTTCTTGCCTGCCTTCTTCGCCGCCGCGTCGAACATCGCCTTGAACCGGTCGTAGGTGCCGATCCCGGGTTTCATCATCTTCGAGAGCGGGCCGTCTTCCGTGTGTTCCGGCGCGATCTTCAAAAGCCCGCCGACGTGATGCGTGACGAGCTCATCGACATATTCCGGGCTTTCGACCGCAAGATCGTAGCGCACGCCGGAAGCGACCATCACCTTCTTCACGCCCGGCATCGCGCGCGCCTTCCGGTACAAGCCGATCAGCGCCTCGTGGCTCGTGTTCAAGTTCGGGCAGATGCCGGGATAGACGCAGGAGGGCCGCCGGCACGCACTTTCGATCGCCGGATCCTTGCACGCCATCCGGTACATGTTCGCCGTCGGTCCGCCGATGTCGGAGATGACGCCGGTGAAGCCCTTTGTCTTGTCGCGAATGTTGCCGATCTCGCGCAGAACCGAGTCCTCCGACCGGCTCTGGATAATCCGCCCTTCGTGCTCCGTGATCGAACAGAACGTACAGCCGCCGAAACACCCGCGCATGATCGTGACGGAGAAGCGGATCATCTCCCACGCCGGTATCTTCGCCTCGCCGTAAGACGGATGCGGCCCACGCGCGTACGGCAGATCATAGACGCCGTCCATCTCGGCGGTCGAAAGCGGGATCGGCGGCGGTGTCACCCACAGCTCGCGATCGGCATGCCGCTGAACCAGCGCCCGCGCATTGCCGGGGTTGCTCTCTCGGTGCAGCACGCGCGATGCCCGCGCGTACGCTTCTTTGTCCTCGATCACCTGCTCGCAGGACGGCAAGCGAACGACGGTCTTCTCAGCCCCTCGCCGCGCGCCTTCGTCCGCACTGTCGAGATCGTCGGCATGTGCCTCGACCCACCCGTCGGGCACGCGCGACTTGAACAGCGCCACGCCGCGCACATCGTCGAGCTCGGCAGGCTTCGCACCCGAAGCCATCCGATGCGCCACGTCGACGATCGCGCGTTCCGCATTGCCGTAGAGCAAAATGTCGGCCTTCGCGTCCGCCAGGATCGACCGCCGCACCTTGTCCGACCAATAGTCGTAATGCGCGATCCGGCGCAGCGACGCCTCGATCCCGCCGAGCACGATCGGAACGTCCTTGAACGCCTCGCGACAGCGCTGCGCGTAAACGATGGAACAGCGGTCCGGCCGCTTACCGCCCTCACCGCCCGGCGAATAATTGTCGTTGTGACGCAAACGGCGATCCGACGTGTAGCGGTTCACCATCGAATCCATATTGCCGCCGGTAACGCCGAAGAAGAGCCGCGGTCGCCCCAGCACCTTGAACGGCTCCGCGCTCTGCCAATCCGGCTGCGCGATGATGCCGACGCGAAACCCCTGCGCCTCGAGCAGCCGCCCGATGATCGCCATCCCGAAACTCGGGTGATCGACGTAAGCATCGCCCGTCACGATCACGACATCGCAAGCATCCCAGCCGAGCCGCTCCATCTCCGCCCGCGACATCGGCAGAAACGGCGCGGGCTTCCTTGGGGCCCTGGCGTTGGGAAAAAGAGCGGTGGTTGTATCCATGTCGGCGCTGGTGTGCGCGCCCAAAAGGCCTTTAGTCAATGCGACCCTGGTTAATCGAGCGACGGCTCTTCCGCACGGCCGCGTCTGTCGCGATCCCCCCATGCATCGAGGGTCCGATCATTACGCTCGATCCGGCGGCCAATTTCCCGCATCGGCTGCTTCAAGCAGCTGGTTGTCTTCACGAACTGCTTTTTGCAGTCGCTGACGTCGAGCCCGGCTTCTTCATAGGCCCCGCTCACCTGCTCGGCCGTCAACGCGCCGATGAACACCGGGCCGAACACGATCAACGCGAACAAGCCAAAGGCCAGCGCTACAACGCCGAACACAAACGCGGTGAAATTCCGAAACATGGCGGCCAGCCCCAAACCCCCGGGAAGCGGGTTTCCAATCCTAGGGCCCCCAGATTGCGGCCGTACTAACGGCAGTGGGCGATACCCCGTTAACCCTCCCATCCGGGGCGGACCGAGCAAGATTCCTTTCAGAAGTGTTGCAAAGCCACTCCACACGCGCCGCGCGAAATGTCATCAGTATATCCGGGGAAGCTTGGACTGTTTCAAGCGCTGGGGGGCGCAACGACGGTGGCCGAGGGGGCATTTCCGTCCGAAAGTGACGCCAAAGGACGATTGCTGTTGTCGGGGGCCGACGCCATGGGACCGAACCCATGGACGGCGCCGCGCCCGACCGCCGCAGCGCATGGCCTTACCGCGGACGTACTCGACGACGACAAACTCGCCGACGCAATCGAGAAAACGCAGAGCGAACTGAAGCAATTCGGCGCGCGCTATCTGTCGTCGTTCATCGTGCCGCTGTCGGTCGTGGGCGTCGCCTACTACGTTCTCGTCGGCGACATCTCGTTTGTCCAAACGCCGATCGACTTCAAGACGCTCCCCGTCATCGACACCGCGCGATTGCCTGCATGGGAGTGGACGGCCTATCTCGGCGCCTCGCTCATCCTCGCCGCAATCGCCGCGCACTTTCAATCGCGCACACACAAGCGCGCAAAGATCGCGCGCGAGCACTACGCGACGGCCGGGGAGCGCTACCGCGCGTTCCAAGAGGCCGAGCGCCAATGGGTGAATGAGCAGCGTCGCCGCACGACGGCCGCATTCTGGCAAAACGACGTGCGCAAGATCGCAGCCAGCAAAGGCATGAAGCCGAGCGACGTCTTCGCGCAAGAAGTCGGCAAACTGTTCGTCGCCTGGGGCTGGATGGTGAAGCTGAACCAGCGCTCGCACGATTACGGCGTCGACATCTTTGCGAACGGCAAGGAAGGCAGCGCCGTCGTCCAGTGCATTCACTCGCCCGACGGCGGCCCGGCGCCGTCCGACGTGCGCGACCTCGCGGGCAGCCGCCATGCCTTCGATGCCGACTACGGCCTCATGATCTCGATCCATCCGCCGAGCGCGACCCGTCAGAACGAGTTCTTCTCCGAACGCGGCCAGCTCGAGTTCTGGCACTTGGGCCACATCCTCGAGCAAGCGTTGGTGCTGTTCAAACAGCGCACTGGCGAAACTCCGCCCGAAGATAGCGCACGCAGCCAATTCCTGAACCGCGACGGCACGCCGATCGCCTGGCACGTCGGCGAGCAAGCCGCCGAATAGGGCCGTTTCCCGCGCACGTTTGTAACCGGGGTCAATTGCGCACGCAGGCCGTAGAGGCAATGCTCCGCACGCAACGGATTCGGGACCTTCAAAGATGAAACGCCTACTCGCCGCAATCGCCCTCGTCTTCGCCACCAGCCTCGCGCAAGCCGCGGACGTGAAGGGATCGAAAGATCACCCGCTTTTGACGCGCTACCCCGACAGCCGCATCACCGAGTACGACAAGAACTTCAACAGCGTGACCTTCAAGGTCAAGAACGCCGAGGGCAAGGTCGAGGAGCAAGCCGTCGAAGGGCAAGCGACCGTTATCAAGTACTTCTACAAGGACGCCGAAACCCAACCCTCGCCGCTGCAGCTCATCCGCAACTACCAAAACGCGGTCAAAGCAATCAAAGGCGAGGTGCTGTTCGAGCGCGCACCGAAAGACATGGACCCGGGCGAAACCACGCTGAAGGTCAACGCGAACGGCAAGGACATTTGGATCAAGGTCGAACCCGACATTTGGAGCGCGCCAACGCAAAGCTATCGCCTGTCCGTCGTCGAAGTCGAAGCGATGGCGCAGGTGATCAGCGCGAACGCGATGCTCGACGCGCTGAACAAAGACGGCTTCATCGCGCTCTACATCAACTTCGACACCGGCAAGTCGGAGCTGAAGGCCGACGGCGAAGCGACCGTCAAGGAAATCGTCGCCATGCTGAAAGGCGCGCCGAACCTCAAAATCAGCATCGAAGGCCACACCGACAACGTCGGCACGCCGGCCTCGAATCAAAAGCTGTCCGAAGCCCGCGCCAAGGCAGTGATGGACGCCATCGTGAAAGGCGGCATCGCCGGAAACCGCCTGGGTTCGAAGGGCCTCGGCCAAACCGCGCCCATCGCCGACAATCGCACGGATGACGGCAAGGCCAAGAACCGCCGGGTCGAACTCGTCAAACAGAAATAGCAACGCCCATCGCCGGATTCCCCTGACACGCGAAAACGGCTGGTAAACATCGACGGGTTGCGGCGGATTAACAGGACGCCGCAACCCGTTTTGCGTTACAACTCGAGCCTCGTTGTTGGGTACGAGTTTGGGGTGATGCCGCTCAAGGGTTTCCTGAAAGCGATCGGGCTGCGCGCCGCCGAGGCGGACGAGCCCGAAATGCCGGCATTCGCCGGCCCGTCCTACATTGCGGCCAACGGCCGCGACGTTGACGGCGACTGGCAGCACATCATCGGCCGCATTCAAGCCGCACGGAACTCGCACGTCATCGCGCTCGTCCACGGCCACCAGCTGCCGCGCGAATATCCGTGGGAATGGTACTGGCGCGAGTTCATCGGCCCGCGCCACATGGAAGACTTCTTGACCGCGATGGCAAGCGTGCCGCCGACGGCCAAGCTCGACGTCATTTTGCACTCCTTCGGCGGCGGCTTCCTGGCCGTCCAGCAGNNGCATCAGAAGGGCGCGCGCAACGTCTCGGACCTCACCGTCATGCGCCTCCACATGGAGAAGAACTGGTGCCGCGAGGCGCGCGAGTTCGTCTGCGAGCTGGAGCACAACGCGGGTCACGCCGGCCATTGCAGCCTGGCCATGCAGATCGTGGGCGGCAAACGCTCGCCATGGGATCCGATGACGCCAAAGCTCGCGCGCTCGCTTGGCTTGCCCATTTCCACGAACATGCCGGCTGAAGTGTACGAATTGATCCGCGCCTGCCGCTCGAACCCCGTCGCCGACCAAGGCGTGAAGACCGGCCCCTCCCCGGCGGAGATGCAAGCGGCAGCCTACGCGCCGTTCGACGCGTACTCGCCGTGGCGCCCCCACACCACGCTGCGCGAACAACCGCCGCCGCGCCGGCCGCCGCAAGCGCGCCAACACGACACCGGCGACGAAGACGGCACATCGGCGACCAGCTCCTGGGAAAGCTGCAACATCGCGGCCCGCCCCTACATCGCGCGCCTGGAGCAGCGCCGCGGCACACGCGTGCTGTGCGTCGTTCACAACGACATGATGGAGAGCGACAATGTCGATCTCCTGACCGCCGAAGACACGCTGACCGCGCTCTACGCGCTCGACCCGCATACGCCGCTCGACATCATCCTGCACACGCCGGGCGGTCTGGCCTACCAAGGCATGCAGCTTGCCCGCGCCATCAAAGCGCACAAGGGCAAGAAGACGGTCTTCGTGCCGTTCTATGCGATGTCCGCCGGCACGATCATGACGCTCGCCGCCGACGAAATCGTCATGTCCGACCACGCGGCGCTCGGGCCCATCGACACGCAGATCTGGGT
>CXWJ01010509.1_pt1 | contig 11683 bp, 8 predicted proteins | sample 590841 | NCBI WGS metagenome assembly CXWJ01 (sample SAMEA3498367, study PRJEB10139) | wastewater metagenome | biome: wastewater treatment plant; material: activated sludge | place: Austria | collected 2015-01-21 | reverse complement strand
CATTACCACCGTAGGCGAAACCCTCAGCCAAAACGATATCTTCGGTACTGTAGAAGCCGTAAAAACCGTTTCCGATTTATTTATGCCCGTTAGCGGCCAAGTGCTCGAAGTAAATCCTGCCTTAGACTCATCACCCGATTCGGTTAACAAAGACCCCTACGGAAACGGATGGATGATAAAAATTAAAATGACCGAACCATCAGAAGCAGCAGCGCTTATGAACGCTGCCGATTACAAAAACGTAGTAGGCGTTTAATATCCTCCCATGTTTGGCAAAACTTTACTGCCCGGTTTTATCTGGGCAGTTTTTATTTATGTACTGTGCGCACTGCCCGGCAAAAGTTTACCATCGTGGCAGTGGGCCGATTTATTGTCGGTAGATAAACTCGTACACTGCTTTATTTTTTTTACCCTCACCGTTTTACTTATTAAAGGAACAGAGCTAAACAAAATCATCAGCAAAAAACACTTAACCATAATTGCAATTTCATGCATTGCTTATGGCGGCTTTTTAGAACTGCTGCAAGANNGAATACGCCTTCACCGACCGCACCGGCAGCCTCCCCGATTTTATCGCAAACACATTTGGAACCCTGCTGGGTGTGTCTTTCTATCAACGCATAAAAAATTACAAATGGCTAACAATGGTTTTTAAATTCGTAAGATAAACAGAGGTTTAAACAAATCATTTTTATAATTTTACCTCATGCCAATCAATAAAAAAATACTTACCGTATTATTAGTCATTACAATTGTTTCCGCATGTAAAAAGGATAACACCGGGTCTGATGATGTTTATCTTGGTTACAATTATTTTCCGCAACAACCTGGCGATACTTTAATTTATGAAGTAAGAGCTCGTTACAAAGACAACCTTCTTGCTGCACCTGTAGACTCAACCTACCAACTACTCGAAAGAGTTGAATCTGTTTACAACGACAATTCAAACCGCCCCACACTTAGGCTCGAAAGATATGTGCGCAACACAACTAACGATCCTTGGGTAATTTACAAAGTGTGGACAGCAAACCTCACATCAACCAATGCCGAAAAAAGAGAAGACAACATCCCTTTCGTAAAACTTATTTTTCCGGTTGAACAAAATACCGAATGGAATGGCAACATACTCAACCCAAATTCTAACTCTGCACAAGATTACTTTTACTCGTATGCAAACGAGCCCGCAACTTTAGGCAACCTTAGTTTTGATTCCACACTTATGGTCATTCAAAAAGAAGAACAACTCTTTAACTCCGGTGCTTACGATTTCGAAAAATATGCAACCAACGTAGGGTTAATTCAAAAACAAAATTTCAGTTACGAGGTTAATACTATTAATGATACAACGTACCAATCGCTTTATACCGAAAAATTAATTTACCATAATTAAAATCTCTCTTGAAATGAAAAAGTATTTACTCACTCTAAGTTTAATAACCTTTTGCAATTTGCTTTTTTCACAAGATAAATATGTGATAAAACTTACCGATAAAAACGGATCACCCTTCAGCATAAGCACACCATCAGCCTTCTTATCTGCAAAAGCCATACAGAGAAGAACCAATCAGGGCATAGCAATTACTACTAACGACCTGCCTGTAAATCCTACTTACATAAGCCAGATTGCAGGCACCGGTGCAAACGTTATCGGGCACAGCAAATGGTTAAATACAGTTACCATTCAAACTAACAATCCTGGCGTGCTTACAACCATACAGGCATTTTCTTTTGTTCAGTCGGTTAACAATGTGGCAAGAACAAATGGAGGAGTAAGCGCAAATAACAAATTTGAATTGGAAAGAAATTTTGGAGAAAGAAAACCAAACACTATTGTTCAGCAACGTACTGCATCATTTAATTATGGCAATGCGCTCAACCAGATACAAATGATTAACGGTGTTGCACTACATGATGCAGGCTCGTCAGGCGATGGAATGGTAATAGCAATTATTGATGCCGGCTTTTTTAATGCCGACAACATGAATGTGTTTGATTCATTACGTGTCGCTAACAAAATTATTGCCACCTGGGATTTTGTTGCCGAAGAGGCAAATGTTTACGATGATGATTCACATGGCTCATATTGTTTTTCCATAATGGGTGCAAACCTGCCCGGAGTTATGGTTGGCACCGCACCACATGCCAGTTATTATTTATTAAGGAGTGAAGATGCACCTACCGAAAATATTATTGAAGAGTACAACTGGGCCGAAGCTGCAGAGTATGCCGACAGCGTTGGTGCCGATGTTATTTCATCATCACTTGGCTACAGCGAGTTTGATAACTCAGCCATGAACCACACCTATGCCGATATGGACGGTAATACTGCACCATCATCAATTGCTGCCGATATTGCTGCAAGCAAAGGTATTTTGGTTGTTAACGCTGCCGGCAACCAGGGCAATGGCGCATGGCATTACATTACCGCACCAAGCGATGCTGATAGTATTATTTGTGTTGGTGCTGTAGATGATGTTGGTAATTATGCAAGCTTCAGCAGCACCGGACCAAGTAGTGATGGACAAGTAAAGCCAACCGTTGCAGCACAAGGCGCAGGTTGTTTTGTTGCCGATATATTTAACGGAGGAACTTTTCCGGGTAATGGAACTTCTTTTGCATGCCCTGTAATTGCCGGTATGGCCACTTGTTTGTGGCAGTGCAACCCGCAGGCTACCAACATGCAAATTATTAATGCCATAAAACAAAGTGCATCGCAATTTTCCTCCCCCGATTCTTTAAAAGGTTACGGCATTCCAGATTTTTTAAATGCTTGCAGCATTTTATTAAATGTAAATGCAGGCTTTATTGGTAAAGGAGATAGGGTAGATGTTTTTCCTAATCCTGTTTACAGTAATGAAATAAACTTTAATTATTATGCCGATGTTACCGGTAAAGAAATTAATGTTTCATTGTTTGATGTAAGCGGAAAAATAATTTTTAAGGAAGATAAATTTGTTTCGCCACGCAGAAATAATGCTGTTACCATCAATAAATCCCTTGCAAAAGGAATTTACTTTTTACAGGTTAACACACCCAATGATATTTTTACTAAAAAGGTAATAAGGCAATAACAAACGTTTAATGGGGAAGGCACTACTCATCAATTTTGCAGTACTGCTGCTGTTACTTTTATGTTTCGAAATTGTTTTACGTGCTACAGGCATTGGTTTTGACAGTGCGGCATTTGTTCCCGATAAAATCCTGCATCATGTACACAAAAAAAATTACACTTTTATAAACGATAACCCTGCATCAGATGAATACTCAGATATTATAATCAGCTACGATAGCGAAGGAAGAACAATAAATCCTGATATTAACCAACGTGCAGTTGCTGTAAAAGCTAAACTAAAAATTGCGCTCCTTGGCGATTCTTTTACCGAAGCTGCACAGGTAAATTTCTCGGAATCGTTTACCGGATTGCTCCAAAAAAGATTTGCTGATACCGTTGCATTTTTCAATTATGGAGTAGGGGAGTATAGCCCCGTTTTTTATTATTTGCAATCTGTTAATTCTTTTAAAAAGGAAAAATGTAATTATGCCATTATGCTCTTGTATAGTAATGACGTGCGCGAGGATTCTGTTTATTATGCAAAGGCAAATAAAGATGCCAACGGAAATGTGGTTGCCATAAGCGGAGAAAAGAATAATCAATTAGCAGAGTTTGCCCGCAAATCTTATTTACTAAGGTTGATTAGAAAATACTACATACGTTTTGTTTATTGGAAAGAACACAAAAATAAAACCGAAGAAAAAACTGTGGGTGGTTATGTTGAGGAAAGCCCTGCACTTTCTCTGCTTACTAAAACACTTATTCAGAAAACTGATTCTGTTTTAAAATTAAATGGCGCGCAACTTATTTTGTCTGCCGTTCCATCTAAGTATAAATTGATAAATCATATCCCACACGATTCAACGGACTTTGCAAACAGTGTTAAATCATTTGCTCAAGAAAAAGGCTACTATTACATTGATTTAGTTCCGGCATTTGAAATGAAAAGCCAAACGCAATTACTTTTTTTTCCAAAGGATATTCACTTCAACAAAAACGGGCATGAAGTGGTTGCGCAAAAATTTGAAGAGTATATTTATGGAATAAACTAACTAAAAACCAGGTTTATCAACTTCTCCACATTTCGTGTGTTACTGAAATTTTCTTCCAGTATATCTTTTCTCAATGCCAAATCAAACTCATTAAAATCGTTTTTCATTAAGTGCAAACATTGTTCTTTTAAGAGCGATGAAGTGTCTTTCACTACACACAATTGCTCTAAACCTGTATTAGCAACCATAGGTGTATTTACCAAACAAAATTTTCCGTTATACAAAGCAGATAAAAGTTTGAGCTTAATTCCTGTTGGTTGAAAGGTTGGCAACACATTAATATGTGCATCGGAAATCAGTTGATGAATTTGCTTTGTGGTTAAATCGCTCAGTAAAGTTATATTACTCCTCTTTTGCACAGCATTGCGCAATTCAACAGTTGGTTTGCTGCCGGCAATAATGAGTGTAACCTGCAACTGCTTAAACACTTCGTTTACCAAATAAAAAGCTGCTTCGTTATTTTCACCAATTGCTAAGTTGCCATGGTAAAATGCAAATTGCCCTCTGCCTGTTGTGCTGTTTACTTTTTCATTAGAGTGAAATGCGGGAATATATTTTGCCTTTTTGTATTTTGAATTTAGATAAGTTGTATCGTTAGGTGATATGGCTGCAATGTATGTTGCTTTACCCAGCACAGCTTCGTACTGCTGAAGTTTAGAGGCTTCGTTCAGGAAATAATACTTCTTAAAAATATTTGTTTCAACGCGAGCAAGGCTGTTGTAGTAATCGTGTTCTATGTTATGTGTACGCACGATGATTTTTCTGCCATCTAATTTTCCCTCGTTTAAAAAAAAGGTGGTGTGAAGCCCTTCAAACAAAATGGGGTATTTATCTTTCTGTAAATTTTTTAAAAGCTGTTCATCACTGCGCGATGTAATAATATAAGGAACACTTTTAAAAAGCTGCGATTTGGAAACATCTCTGTTGTAGTAATGTACTTCATGGCACAACTCTTTTAATCTGTCACTTTTTGTTCTGCCATATTGAAAACAATGCAAATGAATTTTAATACCTCGTTCCGCAAGTGCCTTTACCTTGTAGTAAACGTCAATCACACCGCCATAATTAGCAGGAAATGGAATATCAAAACTTACTATGTGTATATGCTTACCGGAGTGTTTCACGCTTTTGCAAAAATAGTACGGATTAGGTCTTCTAACTTTTTTCTTTCCACGCTCCAGTTTAATTCGGCTGCAGCTGCTCTGGTGTTATTGCGGTAAGTAGTGTACGTTTCATTATCTCTGAAAAGATTTTTTATTGCATTAGCAATTTCGGATGGTGTAACATTATTTATCACCATGCCAATATCAAATTTTTTTACAATGGCAGTTACCTCCGTTAAATCACTTGAAATAACAGGTATGCCTGCCTGTATGTAGTCAAAAAGTTTGTTGGGCAAGCTGTAGCGGTAATTAATGTTGGTGTTTTTATCGAGCGTAAGTCCTACATCAGCAATTTGAGTAAATTCCATTAAGTCGGAGTATGGCAAGCGCGACATAAAAATAGTTCTCTCACTCACATTATGTTCAGCGCTTAGTTGGAGTAAGGTGTTATATACATCCCCACTGCCAATCACCAGCAACACACAATCAGGCAAGTGCTTCATGGCTTCAACAGCTTCTTCGGCACCGCGCTGTATGTTTATACCAGCGCCCTGCATAATAATTATTTTCTTGTCATCAGGTATTTCGTTTTCCTTTTTAAATGCGGCAATATTGTTTACACTTTTAAAATTTTTTGCAAGCGGTACATTGCGTATCACCAAAGGTTCTTTACCGTAATCTTTATAAAACAAACCGGCAATAGAATCATTAACCGTAATGGTGTATTTTAATTTTGGGAAAATAAATTGCTCTACACGCTTCCAAATTTTTTTCTTGAAAGGATTGTTTTGCAACTCCGGCACTTCAGTAAAATACTCGTGGCTGTCGTAGATTATTGGTGTCCTGTAAATTTTAGAATTAAGGTAATTAGGTAAGAGCGTATCTAAATCATTTGCGAAAAGAAAATCGCATTTGCTAAACAGCAAATAAAAAAATAGCCTGAGGTGCCATAAGGCATACATCAAAACACCTTTTTCAAAAAACAAATTAAGCCTTACGGTTTTATATGGTCTGTGTTCTAATGCCAAACTGTTACGCAGCTTTCTGCCAATGAGCGTAACATCATAACCCATTTCATGCAACGTAAGTGCAGAGCGGTGCACGCGCTGGTCGGTGGCCAAATCGCTTATAACGGAAATAATTATTTTTTTTTGAGCAGGCACGGAAAAATGGAAGGGCTAAAATAAAAAACCGTTGCAAGAAAAATTCTCGCAGCGGTTACAACTTAGCCAACCAAATTATTTAATTGATATAATCTTAAACTCTGTTCTGCGGTTTTGCTGGTGTTCTTCTTCTGTACAAGGTACTTTCTTCTCGCCTTCGCACTCACATTTATTTACCAATTCGCTCTCGCCATATCCTTTGTAAGCAAGGCGCTTACCGTCAATTCCGTTTTTGTCAACATATTCTACTGCACTTTTTGCACGCTTTTGCGATAAGTCCATGTTGTATTTGGCGCTTGCTCGGCAATCGGTATGCGAACCCAACTCAATACTCATGTTAGGATATTTTTTAAGTATAGCTACCAACTTATCCAATTCCTTTGCAGCATCGGGGCGTATGTTCCACTTGGCAAGATCGTAATAAATGTTGTCAATTTTAATAATGTCTCCTTCGCAGAAGAAACCAATATCGGCACGTATTACGGCTGATACTTTTAAGCCTCTGGTAGTTTTTACAAAATTATTATCGGCACATTTTTCTTTAGAGCATGTAATTCGGTAATCCGTTTCTGCATCCAAGTCAAAATGATATATGCCTTGTGCATCGGTTACCATTTCGCGTTTTTCTTTTGTAATTAAATTTTCGCATTGCACTGGTATTCCTACTATAGAGCTTTTATCTTCTTCTAAATAAACTCTTCCTTCTATAGCAAACATGGGCGCTTTTTCCATTGGTATTTTTGTTTCCATGTCTTCATCACCCACATTGTTAATCTGAACTTTTGAAGGCCTGTATGCTTCTTTGGTTGAAACCAATTCGTAGCTTTTACCCACAGCCAAACAATAACTGAATTTACCATTGGCGTCTGTTTTAACCACATCTTTATCGGTACCTGCTTCTACAATTTTTACATCAGCCATGCTTATTGGTTCGCCTGTTGCTTTATCATACACCAAACCATCAAGGTTTACGCAGGTGCGTTTGTACATATACAAATCATCATTCTCATTTTTGCTGTCGCGGTTGGATGCAAAGTAGCCGCATAAATTTTTCTTGTCGTACACAGCTCCAAAATCATCGTAACTGCTGTTCATAGGTGCGCCCGCATTTTGCGGAGTGCTAAAGCTGCCATCGCCCGATGCGTTTGCAGTAAAAATATCCAAGCCACCTAAGCCACCCATTCCGTTAGATGCATACATCAAATTTCCTTTATCATCAACCGATGGAAATAATTCGTTACCACGTGTGTTGATGGATGCGCCCAAATTTTTTGGTGTATCCCATCCGGTTTCTGTTTTGTTGCAATACCAAATATCCATTCCTCCAAAACCTCCGGGCATATCACTTGCAAAAAAAAGTTTTTTGCCATCGGCAGATAAATATGGATGAGCGCAACTGTGTGTTTCGCTATTGTATTGGAAACTCTTTAGTTCGCTCCATTTACCATTTACCTGTTGTGTTGAAAATAATTTTAAGCGCACAACTCTGTTCTGATCCATTTTCACCTTGCCGTCTTCAATGTTGTTACGTGTAATAAACATTTCACTTGCATCAGCATTAAATGCTACTGGTCCGTCATTGTATTTAGATGTAACTTCAGGTGCAAACCGTATGGGTGCTCCAAATTCTGTTTGCCTTCCTTCGGCATAAAATAGTTTATGATAAGGTTTGCCGGTTAACGCCTGCGTTTTTCCTCCACCATCTTCACGTGCTGATGAAAACACTATTCCGTTTTTATACACTGCCGGTGTAATGTCGGAGTTAGGAGAACTAAGGGCAGTAATTTTTCTTACCGTCCATAATTTTTTGTCTTTGCTGATGCTGTCCATTATATCAATAGACGCAATGGCTGAGTTTGCTCGTGCATCGCCCGGATTTTGTGCAAGGTATGTTTGCATGTGCTTTCGCGCTTTTTCTGTTTTGCCCAAGCTCATCAACACCTGTGCATACATTAAATGCTGTTGCACTCCGCACGATGTATCAGCAACCACTTTTTCATACCAGGTTTCGGCATTTTTATAATCGTTAATTCTGCGATAGCAATCAGCCAAACGCTCCAAAGCCTGCAGGGTTGATTTTTTTTCAATCACCTTTTCATAAAGAGGAATAGCTTTGCTGTAACTGAATTTTTCATACAGTTTGTTTGCAAGAATTAAATCATCGCTTTGCGAAAATGCAATGTTGGCAAATGCAATAAATGCTGCAAGCGATAAAATAGTTTTTAAAAATAGTTTCTTCATATCAATAACGTTTTAAGTTTTATTAGAAATAACGTGGGCTTAACACACCTGTTTTTTGTAACGGAATATCATAACCCAAAGTAATTTCGTGCGAGCCATGTCCGTAATCATTCAATTTTGTAAGTGTGTAATCAAACGAATAACCAAGGCGTAATTGTTTGGTAATGTTTATTTGTGTGAATACTGCAATGGCATCACCGGAACGCACGGTAGAACCTATCCAAAAAATTTCTTTGAATTGTGCAGCTACCGAAAAATCCATTTGCATGGGCGCACCTTCCGATGCTTTTATCATGGTCATCGGTTTTAATTTTACTGTACTGCTTAAGTCAAACACGTAACCACCTGTAAGGTAGTAGTGGAAATTTTTTGAATCAAATTTGTTTTCAAAATTCAATCCGTTTTCAACATCTAAATAATTATCAATTAAACGAGGAATGGAAAAGCCGGCATACATTTTTTTGGTGTTGTAATAAATGCCAAAGCCTGCATTTGGTACAACCGATTGAGCGTTTTCGCTAAACTGCGGGTCGCCCGGGTCGTGTTCTATTACTTCCAAAAAGTTTTGACGAAGGTTGATAATGCCTGCATTTAATCCGAATGAAAGATGCCCTTCATCACTTGTTTGAATGCGGTATGCATACGTACCAAACACACCTACTTTCTTTTCAATACCAATGGATTCATTCATCACCGAAAAACCTAATCCCATTTTTTTGTTTCGCACCGGACCATGTATAGAAAGTGTTTGCGTTTTTGGCGCACCATCTATTCCTGCCCACTGGTCGCGGTACAATGCTGTTGACGAAATGGCTTCGCGTGAACCGGCATAAGCAGGGTTAATAAACATTTCGTTAAACATGTATTGGGTAAACAGCGGGTCGTATTGTGCATGAGCCGCGCTGCCTGCTGCAACAAGTGCAGCCATAAGTATTATTCTTTTTAATTGATTCATATCTGCTGTGTTTATTTGCTGATGTTATTTTTTAAGTGTGATGTATCCCTGCATTGGTTTAGAGCCATTGTTAAGGTCAAGTATAAAGAAGTAGGTACCGTTAGGTAATTGTTTTCCTAAATAAATACCCGATACGTTTGATGTACCATCCCATGTATTATCGTAATCTTTTTTCTTGTAAACCAAATTACCCCAACGGTTGTATATGTAAATTTTATTTCCTGGATACTTGCTCAATCCGTCAATTACATAAGTGTCGTTCATTGCATTGCCATCAGGCGAAAATCCTGTAGGAACAAACAAAGTATCGCACACTACATTGATAGTAACTTCAGCCGATGCCGAGCAACCTTCTGAACTTGTTACGGTAACCTGATACGTTGTAGTAGCTGCTGGCGTGGCAACCGGATTGGCAATGGTTGAATCGCTCAATCCAAAACCCGGAGTCCATTTGTATGATGAACCACCATAAGCGCTCAATGTTGCAAATTCACCCAATGCCGGACATATCATTTGGTTGGCACTTACTGATATAGTTCCTACTTGGTAAACTTTTACTTCAACAGGATTAGAGTTAAATGTTCCGCACTGATTTGTTATCGATACATAATAAGTACCAGCCACCGGAGTTGCATATACATTTTGATTAGCTCCTGTTAATACATTGTTGTTGTGATACCATTGATACACTCCATTGGCAGCATTTTGTGTTTGCAGGTTTGCAATACCTCCCATACAAAACTCTGTTGGTCCGGCAGCACTCATTGTCAAATTAGATTCATCAACAACAGTTTTTGATAGGAAGAACTGACAGCCATTGGCATCGGTTACAGTTACGGTATATGTTCCTGCGCCTAATCCTGCAACGTTTTGTGTGGTTGCACCATTACTCCACAAGTAAGTGAATGGAGGTGTACCGCCTGTTATATTAATGTCAACTGCACCGGGCACCTGATTTAAACAATTTGAATTTGTTTCGTAACCTTTTACCGTAAGAGCCGATGCAGGTTGTGTGATTGAAGCGCTGCTATCCCATGTACAACCATTGGCATCGGTAACAGTAACTGTATATGTTCCAATTGCTATGCCTGTTGCATTTTGTGTAGTGGCACCGTTGTTCCATAAGAAAGTGTACGGAGCAGTACCGCCATTTACCACAAGAGTTATCACACCACTGCTGTCGTTATAACAAGCTACATTATTAGGTGTAAGCGATGCATTCATTGCCTGGGCAGGCTGGTTAACAGTTGATGTTACCACTCGCGTACATCCATAATTATCTGTTACAGTTGCAGTGTATGTTCCTGCTGCAACATTTTGTATTGATGATGTGGTTGCGCCATTACTCCACACATAAGTGTATGGAGCTATTCCACCTGTTGCAGTTAAGGTTACCGAACCGGTTTGCATTCCGTTACAGCCTGCATTGGTTGTTGAAGCTGTTACTGCAAACAGTTGTGTTGGTCCAACTACATTTACACTTGTTGCAAACGTACATCCGTTGGCATCGGTAATGGTTACTGAATAAGTTCCTGCGCCTACGTTTAATAAATTTTGTGAAGTGTTACCGGTGCTCCAGCTAAAATTGTATGGAGGAGTTCCACCAAAAGGATTTGAAATAATATCAACAGAATTTAATGTATCGCAATTAACCGTATTAAAACTTGGCGATGCTGATAATGCACCGCTTGGCTGCTGCACATTGGCTGTTGCTGTGTTTGTACATCCGTTTGCATCGGTAACTGTTACTGTATAACTACCCGCAGCTACGTTGCTCAAACTTTGTGTGGTAGAACCATTGTTCCAAACAAATTGATAGGGTTGTGTTCCGCCTGCAATTGCTAATGTTACAGAGCCGGTGCTGTTACCATAACATCCCACATTTCCAGTTGCAGAAATTGTTGGCGTTAAACCACCACTTGGTTGTGTAATAGTAACTGATGCGCTAAACGTACATCCGTTTTGGTCTGTAATGGTTACGCTATACGTTCCAGCCGGAATATTTGAAAGGTCTTCTGTTGTTTCGCCATTGCTCCAGTTGTATGAGTATGGTGATGTGCCGCCTGTTACAACTAAGTCTATTGACGCATCGCTGCCACCATGACAAAGTATAGGAG
>CXWJ01017328.1_pt1 | contig 11686 bp, 10 predicted proteins | sample 590841 | NCBI WGS metagenome assembly CXWJ01 (sample SAMEA3498367, study PRJEB10139) | wastewater metagenome | biome: wastewater treatment plant; material: activated sludge | place: Austria | collected 2015-01-21 | reverse complement strand
GGAGGGATCATCGCCATTAAGCTGCGTGAAGATGACGAATTAGTCGATGTTGTTGTGACAAAACCTGGCGATGAAATCGTCCTCTCCACAGCACGCGGTATGGCCATCCGTTTTTCCGAGGCCGACGCTCGCCCCATGGGACGCAATACTAGCGGCGTCAAAGGGATTTCACTGGGAGCCGGAGACCACCTTGTCGGAATGGTTGTGGCAGATCCGCTCGCGACGCTACTCACGGTCTGTGAAAATGGATATGGAAAGCGCACGCCTTTCGGACCCAATTCCGAAGCGATCGCAGCCATTGCCGCCCAAGAAGTTGAAGTTCTTGCCGAAGACTCCGAGGTGGAGCCTACTCAAGACGTTGAATCTGACATCGCAATCGAACCGANNGAATGGGGCCGCCGATGAGGAGGCCGATAGCAATTCATCGGCCCGCTACCGAACGCAGCGACGCGGAGGCAAGGGACTGCGGGACATCAAGGCCTCGTCCCGAAACGGAGCCGTGATCAGTATCGTGCGTGTCGATGACCAAGATGAAATCCTGATGATCAGCGCGCGTGGAAAATTGCAGCGAATTCGAGCCGCAGACGTCTCCGTAATCGGCCGCAATACCCAAGGGGTTCGGGTCATGACCCTCGATGAAGGGGATTTGATCAAAGCCGTGGTTCGGGTCCCGCAAGAAGAAACTGCCGATAGTGAGCTAGAGGCCCCCTTAACCCCGTAGACTTCAAGGTAAGATATTTCGGCTAAAAGCGGATGTTCCGGTTTTGCTGTCCGATCAATTGGCAAGTTGATCGCGGATGCACGTCACTAATCCGGCTCCTCAATTATTCTCAGTAAATAGTTTCGCACCCTTAAAAGCTCATCTTGGAAAGTGATTTTCTCCTCTATGCACACGGTTGTTGTTGGAACAGGATATGTGGGCCTTGTAACGGGCACTTGCTTTGCCGACGCCGGAAATCAAGTGACTTGCGTCGATATCGACGAAAAGAAGATTCATGCGCTTCAAAAAGGCGAAATCCCGATCTATGAACCCGGTCTATCGGAACTTGTTCGCCGGAATTCGCACTCCGGACGATTGCATTTCACCACCGATTTGCCCACCGCTGTCAAAAAAGCCGATGTCATCTACTTGGCGGTTGGTACGCCACAGGGTTCCGATGGTGCCGCAGACCTCTCAGCCATCTGGGCCGTCGCCAGACAGATTGCGCCTCATTTGCTCCCGCACGTAGTCGTCGTCACAAAGAGCACTGTACCGGTAGGGACCAACGCAAAATTGGACGCCATGCTCAGGGAATTGACCGGAAGAAATGTGGATGTCGCCAGCAACCCGGAATTCTTGAAAGAAGGAGCTGCCATTGATGACTTCACGAAACCCGATCGTGTCGTTGTCGGAGTCCGACGCAAAGAAGTTGCCGACGTTTTACACAAGCTCTATAAACCGTTCCTACGAACCGACAAGCCCTTCTTGGTGATGTCGCCAGAAAGTGCCGAACTCACCAAGTATGTCGCTAATGCGATGCTCGCCACCAAAATCAGCTTTATAAATCTGATGGCAAATCTGTGTGAAAAGTTTACCGCAGATATCAATGATGTTCGCCGTGGGATTGGACATGACAGCCGCATCGGTTTTGCTTTTCTCTTCCCAGGTGTAGGCTACGGAGGAAGTTGTTTTCCTAAAGACGTACGAGCCATGATTTCCACGTTTCAACAAAACCAGATTGATGCGCGGTTGCTGGACGCTGTCGATTGGATCAACGAACAACAAAAAACGGTCATGCAAGAGAAAATCCGCGAACGCTTTGGCGATCTGCGCGGGAAGAAGATTGCGATTTGGGGGGTCGCCTTCAAGCCTCGAACCGACGACATCCGCGAGGCCCCAGCACTTGTCCTCATGGACTATTTGCTCCAACAAGGAGCCATTATCCGAGCACACGACCCCGAGGCCTTGCCAAATACCCAAAAGATATTCGGCAAGAAGATCGGCTACGATGACGACATGATGTTGTCCCTACAGGACGCTGATGCGCTGGCAATCTTGACAGAATGGTCCGAGTACCGCACGCCAGATTTCGATGCTATGCGCAACCTCATGCGACAGCCGATCATTTTTGATGGTAGAAATCTTTATGATCTCGAAGCCGTTCGTGATGCAGGGTTCGAATACTACTCGATTGGTCGCCCCGCAGTCCGTCAATCGTAGCTGTTGATCACCGCCATCAATCACCGCCGTAATTCACCACAGTCCATCATCGCTGAGTACTTGGGCGAACGGTAATCTACGAGCAAGCATCGAAATCGGCCCAGGACTCCCACACTTCGGGCCTTTTCTCGTCCAGCTAGGAACCGGCACATCGGCAACATGGCCCCGTCGGTTCAGCTTCTCGCCTCACGAATTTCCACAAATTGCCTGTGAGTCTGCGGGCTGTAGCGGTCGTATCGAACGTAGGCCGACCCGTGTTGAAAAAAAGCGACACTTGTTGCCTTGGACTTCTTTTGGCTTTTGTGGAACCCAGTTACATTCGAGAGAGGTTGATCGCGTTGCCATCCATGCGAGTCGCCAATCTGCCTTCGATGGTTCGGGGGTTAGATTTCCATCCTTGAAAAAACACCTTAGGTTTTCACGGCATCGCCGAGGGGTACGAGGGAGCTCTTTATGGTTAGCCCCAGTTTTTCAGGTCGGTCTGAATCCGACGAGGTTGATCAGTTACTGCTCAATGCACGCTTGAGGGATGAGCTTGAGCCGTTTCTCGACGAAGCGGTTGAACTGGTAACCGTTCGTGGTAAGCCAACCGCATTCGAAAACGAATATCTTGCCTCCATGCTGGCGTGGGAACGCGCACCGGTGCTTCCCATCGCTCGATGGTTCCAACCCACGTTGGAACTTCCTCACCCGGATGCAATTTCCGATGAGGAACTCACGGAGCATCTTTGGAATACAATCCATCAACTACATGATCGACGTATTGCGTTGGAGTTTACCGACCATTTGTCCGATCGAGAACTCTACTGCCTGATTCTCCGCGATATCCTGCCGTCACCAGAAAAGATGCTGGAGACAAGGTCGACATATCTCCATTGGCATTGTCTCGATCCATCAACAGACCCTGAAACCTGGTTACGGTTCTATGCATCACAAGAAGAGCGTAAGATTTGGGCGTTCGAAACCGGCTCACCCCTTCCTCCGCGAGGTACGGCACCTCATCGTCGAAAAATGCCGCGGAGAATTCCATAATCCATGAAGCAAAACCCCTTAGATGCATTGGCGCTCGGAGGACTATTCGAGGGTGTGTGACATCCAAATACTACCGGCTGGGTCGACGTACATTGAGCAAGTTTGTCGCGATCTTTGGGATGTCGTGAGCCAGGGGGTTCAGGAACGCGGGCGATTCTCGCTTGTACTCGCGGGTGGAAGTACGCCGCGCGCCGTTTATCAGCGGATGGCCGGGATATCGCTGCAAGATTCCCAACTCTGGGGGCAAGTCGACTTTTTCTGGGGGGATGAACGCTGCGTTCCCGCAGACCACGTGGATTCAAACTTTCGCATGGCTCAGGAGGCTTGGTTAATCCCATCCAATATCCCCCGCGAACATGTTCATCGGATGCCCGGAGAGGCAGCCGACCTCGCCCAAGCAGCCTACGACTATCAAGGGCTCGTCGAATCCCATGTTCCCGGGCGACAGGATGGAATTCCGGTTCTCGATTTGGTGATGCTCGGCATGGGTGACGATGGTCACACCGCGTCCCTATTTCCGGATACCAAAGCCCTCTCGGTCACGGACCGACTCATCGTAGAAAACCATGTCCCGCAGCTTGCCACCATGCGACTCACAATGACCTACCCTCTCATTAACCATGCGCGACAGGTTTGGTTTCTTGTCGCCGGCGCTTCCAAGGCAAAGCGGCTAAGCGAAGTGCTATCGCCGTCACCCGACCACATTGTGACATATCCATGTCAATTCATTGATCCAGCTAGTGGGCAACTGCGTTGGTACCTGGATGAACCGGCTGCGGGATGTCTTTAGGCGTCGCTTCGTTGAAGCCTGTCGAAATCGGTAAGGGTCGAGAGTCGCAATGCCGCAGGAAGGCTTGGAAGCCAATTGAAATTTCGGTAACGATCCCTCAGAAGTTCGTTCCTGGGCTTAATGCACTCGTTGCCCCGGTTGCGCCCCCGAATCGACTCCCAAGAGGAACACGTCTTTTCCTCCCGGCCCGCTCGCCACAATCATTCCTTCACTTAGACCGAACTTCATTTGGCGCGGTGCCAAATTGGCGACAACGATCACTTTCCGTCCGACAAGTTGTTCTGGCCGATATGCCTCCTTGATGCCTGCAAAAACAGTACGGCGATGCTCGCCACCTAGACCCAGGGTAATCTTGAGTAGTTTTTTTGCTTCCGCGACATCCTCAGCAGCGAGAATCTCGGCGACGCGGAGGTCGACCTTCGCGAACTCATCAATGGTGATGGTCTCGGCAAGCGGTTCCGTGATCAGCGGATCCGGTACAGGGGAAGGGGATGCTGCGTTCGAACTCGAAGTTTCCGCAGGAATTTCTTGCTTACTTTCTTCAATCATGGTTGCTACTTTTGCTCGATCAATGCGTTTCATGAGATGTTCATACGGGGCCACTTTGGTTCCCGTAAGTGGTTCGCTTGCTTGTCGCCAGTGAACAATCGGATCCATCAACAACTTTCCGGTTTGTTCGGCGAGTCGGGGAAGGACAGGTGCCAAATAAATGGCAATTTGACGAAACAGGTTTAATCCAATCGTACAGATATCTTGGACATCTTGAGCGCGATCCGGGGATTTAGCGAGATTCCAGGGTTCCCTTGACTCAATAAACTGATTTGCCCGGTCGGCAAGATCACTAATGTGCCGCACGGCACGATTGAAATCGAGCCCATCATAGGCTGCGGCAATCTCCTCGCCGACGCGAACACCTTGAACAAATAACCCACCGTCAACAGGGTACTTTGTTGACAATCCTGTCGCGTGAGCAAACTTCGCAGCTCGACTCGCAAGGTTTACAATCTTGTTAACCAGCACGGCATCCACTTTCGCCATGAACTCGTCAAGATTCAGATCGATGTCGTCGAGTCTGGGCCCGAGCTTGGACGCATAGTAGAAGCGAAGGTATGCGGGATCCAGATGTTGCAAATAGGTCTCAGCTTTAATGAATGTCCCTTTCGTCTTAGACATTTTTTCCCCTTCGACCGTAAGGAATCCATGGATATGGATCTGTCGGGGAAGCTGAAATCCAGCGGTCTTCAACATCGCTGGCCAAAAGAGACAATGGAAGTACTGGATGTCCTTGCCAATAAAATGATGGATCTCCGTTTCTGGATTTCGCCACCACGAATCAAAGGATTCGCCATGGCGATCGCACCATTGTTGCGTGGAAGCCATATAGCCAATGGGAGCGTCAAACCAGACATACCAGAATTGCTTTTCGTTGGTATTTGGAATGGGAAATCCGAAATAGGGAGCAGGCCGCGACACATCCCAGTCACGGAGTGGTTCATGCAGGAAATGCCCCTGAAGATAGTTGGCAACCTCCTCCTGCAAGTGCTCGCCAGACTGAGTCCAGGATGTTAGGAACGCATGTAAGGCCTCAATTCGCACAAAATAGTGATCGGATTCGCCCAGTCGCGGAGGTTTGCCGCTTGTCGCGCTGATCGGATCGGACAAATCTACGGCTCGATAGGTCGCTCCACATTTGTCGCAGTTATCGCCATACTGATCAGGCGAATGGCAGCGCGGGCATTTTCCCTTAACAAACCGATCTGGCAAGGACTGCCCCGTATCGACGTCGAATAGCTCCTGTACCGTCTTAACTTGAATTAGATTCGCTTTACCAAGAGCGTCCCAAACTTCTTCGCACAAAAGACGGTTTTCAAGGCTATGAGTGCTGCCGTAGTTGTCGAATTCAATTTCAAAGCCATTGAAGTCACGTAAATGAGCCGCATGCATCTTGGCAATGAATTCTTCCTCGCTACATTTTCGATCGCGAGCACTCTTCATGATGGCAGTACCGTGCGTATCATCCGCACAAACAAACACCACTTGGTGCCCACGAAGGCGCTGAAAGCGAACCCACACATCTGTTTGTATGTATTCGACCAGATGCCCTATATGAATTGGGCCGTTTGCGTACGGCAGAGCCGCCGTTACTAGAATTCGTCGCTGCTTTATCATCGCGACAGTATCTCAGATTTCATCCTCTTGGACAAGGAAGATCGGATGTCGCATCGATAGATTCAGCGTCTGAATAGACGAATGAAAATCCATACCAAAGTCGAACCCAAAATGAAAGAAATGCTGGGTTCTGGAACTGGGCTCAAACGCAAGATGTCATAAATTTCGTAAGAATGAAAACCAAAGGTCACGCCGCCATTCGGTGCCGTGGGGTCACCGGGTGTCGACATCATGAGCGCTGCGGTCGCCACGGGCGGGCGGTTAAAATAATCATATCGAGCAAGTGTGAAGTTCCATTCTGTGCCAACGGTTGGAGGCGAAGACAGCTGAAGATCTGAAAGCGGAATTGCTGACTCAATCGTCCACCCTTGATCCGGCATGGAAGCGTTATCGACTTGGCCCTCCACGTGAACTGCGGCAACTACTGCGGAATCAAATGCAATTCCGGGCGGCGTATTCCAGCGCGGGTCCTGGGTATTGTTAAACTGAGCATCAAGTATTTCGCCGCGCGGACTCCATTCAAATTCAAAGTATTTCGTCCGACCAGGTAATTCCTTAATGAACAGCTCGATCACATCGCCATTAAAGAGTCCAGCATCATTGCCGCATTGGTTCGCTAGACTGCAGGCGGATCGAATCTCCACGTCATCCATATGGATTCCGACATAGAGGAACTGATCGTCCCACAGAATTCTCCCTTGCGCCGTGGCGGCCGCAGGCAAACCTCCAGATTGATACGCGTAAAACTGATCAATAGCGGGTGTTGATCCCCATGCTGGTTCCGTAAGGAGCCCATCCAACACAGGCGGGTTGGCGGTACGTGTCGCTAGAAAGACCCTTGGAACAAATTGACCGAACGAATCGCCCGTTGAAGCAATGAACATGATCGCTGCCAACAGAAACTGAATACCGCGCATTAATGATTCCATCACGATCCTCCCGGTGCCATAGAATACCTGACGAGAGATCAATCAGGAAGCATTTTTTAAGAAAGACTTGGCAAGAGTTCCTACCGCATACCATGATCCTTACTTCAGCCCTGGCAGCCGTCTTGTCCGTGGGTTCTCGCGGGGGGGGACAAGGCGTTCGAGTGTTGTCGGGCTATGAGGCCCGCGCTTAGCAAGCTCGGACGAAAGACTGTTGAGCAGCGCTGGCGTAGGCTTTTCGATCACAAAGACCTTGTTTGGCTCGTCTAATGACGCCCCTTTGAGGATACATATCAGCTCTGCGGGTGAATTCCGCAGGTCTTGATTCTGTTGCACCTGGTTCATCGGTTCAGGTTCATTGGCCAGGTTTGGGGTTGTCGAAGGAGACGGCGGAACGCTTTGTGACGGGATGGACTCCATCGGAGGTAGCTCTCCAGGCACCCTGGCATTGGAATCCCGTGGTGGTGTAGCAGAAGAACTTGGCTTCGTCGTAGCCACTAACGGAATTTCGCGGCGATAAATGAACCCCAAGCCCGCTTCGTCCAGTTCCGTGTGGACGGGGCCGAGCGCCGCGTACAACNNCGACTGCCGCAGGTTCCACGGGTACCCCCGGGCAAAGACTCACCAATCCGACATCGCGGCGCAAATCGTAACTAATGATCTTTGCAGGGACTCCTTGCGGTCCATTGGCGGTGAATAGATCGCACAGGATCTTTCCCTTCTCCGCAGACTCACGAAATATGTGACCGCACGTGAGAACCAGCACCTCATCGTCATGTCGATCGATGATGGTCCCCGTTCCAAAAGATTCACCGCGTTCGTCTTGCACGCGTATTCGAACGGTCGCTTCGAGTGCCCGCTTTTCGATCGCGTTCTTGGGCTCGATGGACTCCCCTACCGTCTCCGACGCCGGTGCCCAATTCGATCCGAGCAGTTGTAAGCCACCGCCCAGCAGGACAAAAAACGACCACCACCATTGCCTTTTTTGAGTCGCCATGCGATTCCTCCTTGAATCGGTGACGTGTACGCCCCATCGCGCAGACCTGGGGAGATTCGTTGAATTTCGAAATTCAAGCAAGAGCAGTTTCGGTGCTATTTTTTCAGCCGTTTTGGGATTAATTAAGACTTACCTAAAGGCCCATTATTCATGCAGTTGTCTTCCCTCTATAGAATTTCACACCGGAACATACCCACGCCAGTACGTTGCCTTCGACAGGCCATTCAGTCCTGCAATTCGGGGACATCCAGTTTGATCTCAATCGGCTCATTCGCGTGCGGATCGATCGTCACTTGAGGTGCAAAATCCGGGGGGACATAGTTCGCGGATTCTTTCGTTTCCAGTGTGGGAGTTTCTCGCCAACAGGTAATCGTAACCTGATAGATTCCCGGAGCGGCCCCATCCCCCGGCTCCCAACTCGTTAGTTCAAAAGTGCCATTTTCGTCAAAAGTTCCCTGAGCCGCACGCTGGATGCTTCCGGGGGCCGAGGACGCAGGTGCAAAGAAAACCTCCCCCGCCTTTGGTGGTTTTCCACCCTGAAAGGTAATCGTTCCTCGTACTTTCTTCGTGGGATGCCCCGAACCCCAACACCCCAATCCGATACACAGCGCGCAGCAGAATGCCAACATAATGGCACGTCGTAGTTCCCCCAAATTGTTACCGTATGCACGCACGTTCTGTGGGCAATCGACGTCTCGAAAGATCACGGGACGTTTCCTTGATCACCAGCGGCTTTTGAACCTAAAGCCGCATACGCCTCATGATCAATTGTCTCCTGCAGAAAATGGGTACTTCCATCCCCCATCACGACCAGCGCACCTCCCGGATGATAGCTCTTGAATCCCATGGTCCGCGACCATTGAGCAAAACGGGGGCGCCCGTTGTCGGATTCTAGCCAATTTAAGGGAACCGACTGTGACGAAATCGATGCCACATTTAGCATATACAGCCCGGAAAAAATCGAGTGCGCCGGTATCGATTCCCCTGCCATCATGGTCTTACTGATGCCATCCTTGACATGGCGAAGTCGATAACTCCTTGCGTAACGCGTAAACATTCCTGCTGAGTCCCCCTTTTTTGTATTGTTGTCAATACAAAACGCATAGGCACCTGGCCCTTGCGTTCCCCAGCTACATCCTTGGCAACACCAAAGTTGTGGCTGGCTGCCATTCTTTGGGCACAGTTCACAACCGTCTGGGTTGGTTGGCCCAATGCTGACACTATAAGAATTCATCGTGGTGGCCGAAGGATTCCAATTTGAGACTCCTGCGTCTCCTCGGCCCGTCAATAAAGGTGAACTTGCTTGCGGATCCGTGGGACAAACCAGCCCCGGCATGGGGGCCTCGATAATACTCTTGAGCGATGGCTGCTGTAACAGGGATCGGGCTGTGGATGGTAACTCCCGTTCTCGCTTGCGAATTTCCTCCAGCACGGCCTGTTCTTCAAAGTAAGGAAAGATCTCCACGGTCCAGGGTATGCCCTTGAGTGCTGTCAGTATAACGTCACCTGGGTAAGGAGTGACCTGCGGCAACCGCCGATTAGCTGTCTCGTAGTTGATGAGCGCCAACGCAACCTGACGGAGATTATTGGTGCATTGCATCCTACGAGCCGCTTCGCGTGCCGCTTGTACTGCGGGAAGCAGTAGTGCCACAAGAATGGCAATAATGGCAATAACCACAAGTAATTCGACCAGGGTGAAGCCCGATGCCGAACGGACACGACCACACTTAGGCGTTCCTTGTCCCATCAGATCACCTCGCGGAGCTTTTACCAAGTGACGAATTGTGCCAGCAGGAATCTCCGAATCTAGTCCTTGCTGCGTCCCATTGTCAACTAGAATCCGGGTTTAATCTAGCACAATGGTCAATGCTTCCGAAGTGAGCGAGGTATCGCAGATGGCGTTCAATTCGTCCGACAGAGGCTCAATCAGCGAAGTTGCGCGGTAGACTTTTGACAACGATATGTCTGATGTGAAGTCTCGCAACGAACCGCACGTCTGCGATGGTTAATTGATCCCCATGGTTTCCAATTGGCGAAGTTCAACTTCCCATGCTTGGCGATCTTTTTCGGTAATGTTCGGATTTGGCAAGAGGGATCTTCGCGTGCAATTCAGCATTGCTTGCAGAATTTGATACCGACGCGTAAGCCCAATCGCCGGTGGAAGTTGATCATGAACGATGGCAACCATCTCATCGACCGTCTTAGCGTCCATCGCCTTAAGTTGCGATCTCAAGGAGGCAAAGGCCGCAGCGGAATAGCCCGGAGTCAAGTCGTCGATTCGCTTAATTTCGACATCCGTTGGTTGCTTGGTGACAGGAGACATCATCCACTTGATAAATGCTGTACGGTCGTCTCCCTCGGGATCGAGCACAGGCAAAATGAGGTCACCGACACGACCGGGACGGCGTATATCTGGAGAAAGCAGGTGAATTCGCGCGGTCATGAGGAGCCACATGACTTTCCCTCGAAGCTTTGGATCCGACATCATCGCTTGGATTTTTCCCGTTAGGCGTCGCTCCGTGGAATGCGATTCTTCTCCGACTCCTCCAAATTGGGTATCCGCCTCGTCCACAAAAATAACCACCCGATCAAGTGCTTCAAGGACTCTTCTGAGCCGTTCAAAAATCACGTCTGTTTGCCCATACCACTGGCTGCGAATGTTCTTCAGCACCAAAACGGGGATACCGAGTTCCCCAGCCACCGCTTCAAACAGAAATGTCTTGCCGCCACCAATCGGACCTGCCACGGCCGCTCCGGGAAGTGCCTTATCGGGGTCTGCAGTGCGAAATCGAGGAATCATTTCCGCGCGCAAGAACTCCTTTAGCTTCGTGCAACCGACGACATCAGCCAAGCCATGTGCCGGCTTCTTGAATTCAACAACATCCTCGCCAACTTGGGCCTGGATGTATTCTTCAACTTTGTTGACCAGATCCTTCGGCTGAATCGGCTGACTCGAAAAACTGGCCCCTGCGAGTAATTGCCGCAAGGCATGGAGCGAAAGTCCAGCGGTCGCTTCCGCGAGTTCGAGCGCTCCGGCCCATAGCTTCGGCGCTGGATTTTGCTCGCGAAGAATATGTTCCGCGAACTGTCGGCGTGCGGACGTGTCCGGTGAGGGAATTTCCACGGAAAGAACTTGTGGCAAACGCGCTATCCGCGGATGGATCATGCTCCGAGATTCCGCGATCAAGATTACGGAATCGCCTCCTTGCATGAAGGAAGGCTCGCCAAACCAGTCCTGGCAGATCGCAATTCGCCGCAATTTGGAATCGTCCAGATTAGCTACATCGCCATTCCCTGCTGGCAACAACATGTCGGCGGCTTCAATGAGAATTATCAGGCTACCGGAAAGTGCACTCCGCGAACAAATCGTTAGTTGACGGCAGACTTCGAGCGCGAGGGTTGGATTGCCAATCGCATCCAAAAGTAACTGGTCGAACTCGGCTCCCAAGCGATCAATTTCGGATGGTCCGCGCTCCCGCAACCCCTTCACCAAGAGTGTATCTAGGTCAATACCTGCTTTCCAGGAAATCCACGCGTTCTTGACCTTGTCGCGCGAATCTAGAATACGGATC
>CXWJ01006573.1_pt1 | contig 11687 bp, 14 predicted proteins | sample 590841 | NCBI WGS metagenome assembly CXWJ01 (sample SAMEA3498367, study PRJEB10139) | wastewater metagenome | biome: wastewater treatment plant; material: activated sludge | place: Austria | collected 2015-01-21 | reverse complement strand
AATTTGTGGCGCTCAAACGGTGCGGCGTCGATCACGGCGACCATACCAAGATTTACGAGGTCGGCGACACGATTGGCGACATGTCGCCCGCAACGGTGGAATCGTTGTTGGCCGCTGGCGCGATTTTTGAGGTCGGCGACACGAATGCGAGCATCGACCCGCCAGTCGGCGAATAGCCGCTGAAGGCCGAAGGGTCGCGACGCGGGATCGATCTTGATTTTTAAATTAGGTTTTTTACGGAGCTAGAAAAATGCCACAAGCAGTAAGACAGTGGGAAGCGAACGCATTGCATATCATCGCGCCGTTCGCACTTGATTGCGGACAAGTCTATCCGATTGGCACGACGAATATCGGCGTTTATGAACCCTTGCGATCGGCCGCAACGAATGAGCCTGTAGCGCTCACGCTCGAAGGCGCGTTTTTGCTGCCGTGTTTATCGACAGACACGGGTTCGATCGGGTTGGTCATGTATTGGGACACGACGAACCTTCGATTGACGACCACGGCGGGTTCCAATGTTCGCGCTGGTCGATTGGCCAAAGCGAAGTTGAACGGAGAAACGACCGCTTGCATCATGTTGAATTTGGTTTAGGCCGTGAATTTCCACGACGACATCGCCGCGATCCAGATGCCTGTTTTGCATCATTTTTTTGGTGAAACCGGGAATGTCAAGTTTGTGTCGCGGGCCGGTGTCGAGTCGGCGGCGGTGAATGCAATCCTGGGCGATGTCCGTCAGGAAGTGAATGCGTCGCAGGGTTCCGAGTTCGAGGCGGATTATGTGGTTGAGCGTCGAGCGATTCGCGTCGCAACGGTGGCCCTGGATCTTTATTCCGGCGTGAAGATTGGGGCCGATACGAACCTATGGGCGATCGAATCGGTGAGCGATCAACAGACGTATGAGATGACGATCCAGTTAGTTCGAGAGACCCTCGCGCGGTCGAAGCGTGCGGGCCTCAACGTAAAGGTGAGTTGATGCCGCTTGATGCCCCGGAAGGTTGCTGGACGATCACCGAAAGCAAGTTGGCGACCCTTCTATCGCGATCGGCTAGGTTTCAATCCTGGCTTGGCGCGGCGGATGCGGCCGCNNGGGATGCGGCCGCCGCATTGGCGAAGGTTTTTTTCGAGCATCACGACCCGGACGACGCATCGACCAAATTTGCGGTGATTGGATCGGCGACGAATCGAGGGTATGGCAAATCGCGGATCAACGTCCCGTTTGATTATCGACCATTCGGTCAGCTTATTGTGTTATTTGAATGGCAGATTTCACCGGCGCCAGATTACGCGGAAATCAATCGGACGTTTAAGAATCACGTGGGCGTGATCCTAGATCAGATCATGGTCGACAATGCGAACACGGAGGGGATCGGGTTCGAGCGCTACACGTGCTATGGGCCTTATCACAATCCAGAAAAATCGACCGTTGGGGCGGTTGCGACCCCCGGCGATGACATCGTGCGAATCGAAGTCGCCTTGGAATATCGCGAGCCATGATCGACATCGACGTGAAAGATGCAAGAAGTTCGTTTCCCGACGTGAACGCGTTCGATCGGTTTGTGGTCGACGGGTTGAACGACGTCGGCAATGGCTGGCACGACAAGTATATGGAACAACATTTCGGGCCAGGTGCGGCGGCCCGATACGGATATGAGCCCCGGATGGGCGAGCCGGGATCGGGACGGCCATTCAAGGGGAGCTATGCGGCCAAGAAAAGCCGGAAGAAAGGGAAGATTGGGCCGCTGAAATGGAGCGGTCAATCGCATCGGGAAACGAAGATCAGAAAATTCAAGTTGACCAAAACGCGAAGCGAAAGCAGCGTTCGCGTTTTACTACCGAGGGCCTTTAATCGCCGCAATCCTTTGAGCAAGATTCGCATGCAAGATGAGATCCGCGAAGTGCTCGCATCGGAAGTGCAAGAACTAGGCCGTGTTTTTGTCGAGTCGATCAAGGAAGACTTTAAGGAATACCGAGGCTGAGAAATGAGAATATCCAACGCGATTGTGCGGCTTGTGAAAGCGTCGTCGATTGACATTTTGCCGGATGGCGATGTGAGCGTTTCCCCTGGCGTGGGCGTGTCGACGCCCGAAACGGGTTATACCTACCCTCAGATTCATCGAATTCTGTCGATGGATCCCGAAATGTCATTCGCGACGCGCGAGTTAAAGTTGGTGCTTGACGAATTGGGGATCACGGGAACGTGTATCACGTCCGGCGGAACGATCACGGGCGTGACGGCGTTCGGTCAGCGGCATGACCAATGCACGGCCGGGGCCCGCAGTGCGGGTTCCGATCATTTGTCGTCGACGGTCAGTGAAGGGCATGTGTTTTTGAGCGGGATTCAGGCGGCCGGAAATTCGCCCGCCGTGGCGAATTTGATGGTGTACGGCATGTCCAGCGATGGGACGACGGATCCTCAAGCGCAAGTCTATAACATTGCGGCGATCCCAGCGCAGCCGGTTGGGACCGAGTACATCGCCGGGAATTGCAAGATCGGAAATATCTACATCAACAGGCCAACAAATGTTGAAGTGATCATGAACACGGAGGCCGAGCGCGTGCGCTACGCGGGAAGCCTCTGGCCGAAACTGATCGACATCATGCGGGTCGCGATGGTCGTGCGAATCCAAACCGACAATATCGATCTGGTTGGACCCGGCGGAAGCCAGATCCCGCATACGGGCGTGAATATCACGCATGCAAATTCGTTCATCCAGTTTTTGAAAAAGAAGCAAGGCGGCGGTGGAACGGAGCCCGCCGCATCAACCGTGCATATCAAGGGGACGATCGCCGGAATGGCCTACGCTTCGCGGCAGTATAACGCGAGCGGGAACGGGGCGGCGGGTGCCACGATTGACATCCCGTTGTTGCACGATGGGACGAACGTCCCCATCGTGTGGAACACGGCGATTGCTTACGCGACGTCGTAGTGTCGATTTATTCACGTTGTTTTTGTTCGAGGGGGAGACGATGGGACGATTGATTCAGCGAGATCGGGGCATTTTTCGTGCGGCGATCGAGGGAATGGCCAACCGAGGCCGGGGAATTGGCTTGCGGCAGCGGCGGCAGTTTGGCGAGCTGGTCGCGGATTCTGCCATGTGCGACATGTTATACGACGAGATCATGGCGCGAGGCGCCGCGGAATCGCTCGGAGAATGGGAGCCCGATGGGTCATTCTTGGATCGCCTGGAAAAGTGGGCGAAACTCGTGTGGGAGAAACGCGAAGAAATCTTAGAGCTAATCATGAAGATTTTGGCCATGTTTGGCCTCACATTCGTGTAGTTCGTGGCCGGGGGTTGGGTTGGCAGGTGATCGCTATTCAAAGAGGTTTGCAATGACAAATAAAGACAAAGCGCGGCTGGTGTTTGCGAGTCAGGGATTCAGCCAGGCTGGCGCCGATGCGTTGCCAGAAGTATGGCAAGACAAGTTCGCGGCCCTAGCGCCTTCAGACGGGGATTGGTACGACCGGACGGTGGATCCGCCCGCGCACAAGCGGCCAGGATTGCCGGATGAATTCATGGCGATCTGGAATGAATACCTAAATTCGCTCAAGGCGGCCGTCGAGCCGATCGCGACAGGTGTGCCGGTCGACCATGGCGAAATCCTTGGCGTCAATGAACGATAAGGCGGGGCAGAGAATAGGGGGACGTTGTGTCGGGTTTTTTGTATTTTGTTCCGGTCGATCATCCGACCGCGATTTCACCGCAGGTCTATGAGGGTTTGAGCCTGGCGCGAACGCTCGAAGGCGTTTCGCCCGAGGCCATGGTCGTGAGAAGCGGGCCCGGCGGGCGGCCTGGGTGGTTGTTGCGGATCGGCGATCCGGCATCAACAAAAGAATTGATCTATGCCCCGAGCCTGCAAACATGGGCGACCCAGGCCCCCGAGTCGTACAGCGTCGGATACTGGACCGATGCGAAGCCGACGGCGAAGCAGCTCCGCCGCGACAAGGTGGTGCCGGGCTACTTTATGGAGTTAGGCAACGGAGAGTCGTGGGAAATCCCGCTGGTGTATGTGGCCCCGGAGGCCCGGCCCGTGTGCCGGTTGCCATCGGCCCGCGTGCTCGACGATCGCGGCGAGTGGATCAACGGGGAACCGCGAGCCCCCTATCGGGCTTTACTAGATGTCGTTGGGCCGTTTTTTGACGCGTTCATTGCAGCCGTCGAAACGGCGGTGGCAAACGACGAAGAATACTACACGGTTGAAATCGATCGGCTAGAAGATCGGGCCGTCGCGTTGATTGCGACAAATTATCGGGTCTGGCGCCAGGAAGTCGCAATGCTCGAATTATTGGTCGACGTGCGGGGGCCGCGTGAAGTGCTTCAGGTGGCGTGCGATTGCGACACGGCGATCGCCTGGATTGTCAAAAAAAAAGACCGCCAGGAATCCGCGGGTTGCAGTGGGCCCGATGGTCCGCCGGTGGAATGACGAATGAGTGGCGACCGACGTTAGGTGAGCTTTACGCGGGGATCGAGGCGGCATCATGGCAGAGGACCTAATTTTTCGAGCGGTTGGCGCTGACGAGGCGGCCGCCGGAATCGAAAAAATCAACGTGAAATTATCCGACAACCGGAAGCGGCTGGCGGATATTCGCGCGGAAAATGCCCAGCTCGACCGCGTTCAAAAAGAGATCCAGCGGAATAACGAAACCGCCGAGCAAAAGTATCAACGACTGTTGCAGGATCGGCAAAAGTTGCTCAAGCAAGAGCGGATCGATTTGCAAACCTACAAGCGAGAGGTGTCGGCGCTTCAGCGCGAATTGGAAACGTCGACCGGCCGGTTCAATAAGTTCGGCGAGGCGCGGCGGAAACAAGAGGCCGACGCCCTGAAGGCCCGCCAAGAAGCGGTCGCGCGGCGTGCTCAGCTCGACGAACAAATGCGAGCAAGCGAGCTAAAATCGATCAAGGATCGCGAGCAGGCCGATTTGCAGGCCCTCAAGAAACGCGAAGCCGAACAGAAACGCGTCGCCGCGAACGCGGATGAAATCTTGAAGCGACAAGAGACGGCCGAGATGCGGGTGATCAGCATGAAAAACAAGGCGACCGAGGCCTTGAAAGCCGGGCTGATCACGCAGAAAGACTATACCGCCGAAATCACGCGGTTAGATGGCGAGCTAACGAAGGCCGGAAATACTCACAAGACGAGTTTCGGGGCGGCCGCGCTGGGCATGGTCACGTCGATGGTTGCCGGATATGCGAGTATCCAAACGGTTCTGGCGGCGATCACGGATGAAATGCAATCGCAGAAGCAGCTCCGCGAAGACCAACAGTCGGCCGTGATGACGGTGGCAGCCAGTCGAAACGTGGTGCGGCGAAACATGCCCGGCGCCTCGGATGCCGACATCAATCTGGTTCTCGGCGAAAACCAAAAGTTAGCGAAGGAAACCAACGTTTCCGAATCGATCGTTAATCAAGCCCGCGCCCAAGCCCTATCGGCGTCGGGTGGCGATCTCGATGCGAGCTATGCGGCGGTGTCGACGTCCGCGAAATTCTTGAAAGACAAGCAGGGCGATATTGCGTTGACATCGGGAACCCTGCTGGATTTAGCGAGAGTCACGGGCAGCAATGACGCGGCGACAAATCTAGGCCTACTCTCGACCGTTTCCGGCATGTCCCGCGTGGTCGACACCGAGAAATCCGCAAAGACGATTCCGGGCGCGTTGATTGGGGCGCGTTCATTCGGTGCGACCACGGCCGAAGGGGCCGCATTATTTGCTGCGCTCACGACGGGTTCCGGCGATTTCGAGGGGAGTACGAGCCGGACCGCGACGATCAAAATGTTTCAGAAACTGGAGGGGCTCGGCGGCGAAGCGGGTGAATCGGACGAGGCGAAGAAATTTAGGAAGAACATTGAAACCACCGAAGCCCTACGCGAAAAAACGCTCGCGACCCCTGGCTACAAATCTTCGCAGATCAAAAAGATCGATGCCAATCTTGCTTATTATCGGGCGAGATTGGATGCGCTGCCCAAGGAAGTGAATCCGATGCAGGGATTGAGCGCTTCGCAAAAAATTGCGTACTTGCAAGCGCATCCCGAAGAAGCCGAAAGTTTTCTGGGCGACGTCGGAATCGAGGCGGCCCCGTTAGGGGCGGCCCGTACGTTGCTACTCGACCCGAAGTCGAAGGTTGCGGGCGACTTCAGTAAGTTTCTGGGCGGCGTGCCAGAAACGGCGGGCCTCGCATCACGCGGACGTGCCATTCTTGGACAGCTCGAAAGCGATCCGTTGCAAGGACTAGTGCGAGAAGAACTCGCAGCGAAAGGAGTCAAAGAGCGGTTAGACGTTTCGCGTTCGTCGAATCTTGCCAGCGAAGCCATGATGACAACTGTGAAGACGCTCCTGAAGGACACGGGCGACTACAGTTTGGCGGCTAGGTATCGAACAGGCATTTTTGGCTATGCGGATCGCGATGACCTTATTGATGTGCTGAAAGTCAGGCGAGCCCAATTAACGGGCGAACATTCCGATTTGCATTATTTCAAATCCATGAATTACGCAGACAGGCAATCGAAGGTCAGCGAAATTGACGAGTTGTTGAAAGAGTTGATTGCGGTGAATCGGCAAATGTTGATCGACCAACGAAACGCCAACAAGAACCGCCAACCTGGGAATCAGGTCGGCATGGGGAACGGCCTGGCAGGGAGCAACGAATGACGACGCGCGTAATTAAGCAGCTGATCACGGCGGATAAGCAAACGATCACGTGCCCGTATTGGGTGGACGACGACGCGGGCGCCGATATGCCGGTCGCGACGGCCCAGCTTGCGGCCATGGCCCAATTCCAAACTGATTTCGGCTTGCCCCCGAGTGATTGGCCGGTGCAGCAATTATCGGACAAAGTGTGCATCGTGCGAATCGTTTACGCCCCGGCCGAATTGGCCCAATCGGATCCGCCGCATGCAGTTCCGCTTGGCGGTTACGCGAGCCCGGCCGTGGATTACGAATTCTTTTTTGAGCCGAAACCACAGAAACACTTGAAAGTCGCGTTGGCCCATGTGTCCCATACGACGGGCGCCCCTCCGTACCAAGGAAAAATGAACGTTGTGAATGAAGGGGGCGTGCTCAAGGTCGAAGGGACGACGGTTTCCGTCCCCGCCGCGACCCATCGAATCAAATACGTGGCGCCGAATGCCGCGATCACGGGAGCGTACAAGGCCGTTGTCGAGGATCTTTGCGGGTCCGTTAATAATGCGACATTTCGCGGGCGAGCGATCGGCGAAGTGATGCTGGTGAAGGCCTCCGGAACGAAGCGGACGGGGACCGATTGGGAGCTAGTGTTCGAGTTTGCGACAGGCGTGACGGAAACCAACGTCACGCGCGACGAGGTGTTGTTCGCCTCGATCCGGCCGTTCGATCATTGGTGGGTTGCGTCCGAGACGATCGACGTCATTGTGACGGGGAACCCGATCACATTCTTGAAAGGAAAACACGGCTACGTCGAGCAAGTCTGGCCCTACAAGAATTTGTCCGCCTTAAACCTCCCAGCGTGATCGAATGAAACTGAAGAAATTCAACGTCGGCGAACACGTGCGGCGATTTCCCGTGCGGACCTGGAATCATTTGGTTTCGGTGGCCGAATCCCAAGCCGTCGTCGGAAGCATGCCGCAGACGAGCGCACCGGCGAGCCCATTCCCGAACACGTGCATTGTCCAAGTGAAAAACACAACGGGCGCGCATCGGGCGTTTGCCGAAGTGATCGGGATCGGTGCGATCGCCGTGGATGCCAACGTGCTCGAAGGTTATCGGCACGGCGTGCCGGTGCTAACGGCCGTTGCACTGGCCGAAACCCATACGATCAAACATGCGGTTTTACTACAAAGTTTAGGCGTCGATCAGATTGGGGCCGCCGCGATCGCGAATGCCCTATGGGCCAAAGTGGACATCGGGTCCGCGGATCATGATTTCGTGACCCTGGACCCGGCTAATTATCGCTACAAATCGAGCAACGCGGGGACGCCTATTATTGCCAAGCCCTCGGGAACCGGCGTTAAATGGTGCGTCATATCGCTAGGTAGTGGCGCGTCCGCAAAAACATTTTATTGGGGGATCGCCGACGAAGATTCCGAAACCGGAACGGACCCATTCGCCGTGACCGTGACCGATGGGCCCGACGGCGATGATCTGGACCCGCAGCCGCCAGGCCTCGAATGGCACAATCCCATGAAGTTACCGTTTGGCGTGGGCGACATCGTGTACGGCGAATTGACGGACCCGGCGACCGGCGACGTGAATTTTATTCAATCCGAGCGCCATTGGTATGACTGCGAAGAAGAAGCCCCGGCGCTGGTGATCGATGGCGGAAACTCGCAATCCGCGAATTATTACGATGCCCCGAACCTACCCGCACCGCCAGGACCGGACTAATGCCAGAAGTCAGAATCCGCAGGGACACGCCAACCGATTGGGCCAGTGATGCCGCGATCCTGAAATCCGGGGAGCCCGCGATCGTGGATCAGCCGGGCCGCCAGCATGAAACCCTAAAGATCGGCGACGGGTTGCGAACCTATACGCAACTCCCGCGCGTCGTCCCCGAGCAAATCATTGACAATCGAATTTTAGTCGCGGCCCAGGTCGCGCAATACGTCCAATCCCTAGGAGGACTTTAAGATGTCCGGCCCGAATGCCATCGCGCGATACCCCGAGAAAATCAGCAGTTACACGGTGATGACGACCGGGACGGCGAACACGTCCCGCGTGGACCCGCCGACGGCATCTAGTGTCGTTGACGGAACCGCGGCGACCGAAGGGGGCGCCGTGGTGACGTTCGTTTCGGCGGTTGCGACGGTCACCAATGCGATCGGCTTATTTCAAATATGGAAAAAATCAAGCAGCGTGTATCGGCTACTTGGAGAGGTGTTGATCGAGGCCGCCGTGACCCCGAGCACGACGGTGGCGGCCGCAAAAGCCGAATGGGTTCCCCCGGCCGGTCGCTTGTTTTTGAAATCTGGCGAGTGTTTATCGTTTTCAATGAGCAAGGCCGAAGTGTGGGCGATTACGCCCGAGCAACAGGAATATTAGTCCGATCATGCAAGATTCCCCGAATGCCATCCGCCAGATGTTGCCGATCACGTTGACGCCCGCGACGGGCGCGACCGTGAACACGGTGACAACGGCCGCCGCCGCGAAGATCCGCGGCCCTGCAGGAATCGTGGCGCCGATCGCCATCCGCGGCAGCGGGTCCCCGCAGCTCAGCATTGACGGGAGCGTGTGGGCGTCGGATGTGGCGGTGCGAAATGGGGATTCAATCCAAGCGCGGTTGACGTCGAGCGCCTCGACGTTGACGAAAAATAAGGCGACGATTTACGGGTTGGGGCGGCCCATTCCCTGGTCCGTGATGACGGGCTACGACGCGGACGCGGTGGCGTTTCTCACGGCGGCCTCGATCACGGATGCCACGATAACCCTAGCGATCCATACGCTGGTCGAGGCCTTGAAGGCCGCCAGTTTATGGACGAGCTTAAAGGCACTTTGGCCGTTCGTGGGTGGCACGGCTGGAACGCATAAATGGAACCTTCGAACGCCGACGGACAGCGATGGCGCGTTTCGTTTGACGTTCAACGGGGCGGCCGGTTGGACCCATTCCGCGACGGGCGCGAACCCCGCCGGGACGAATACCTACGCGGATACGTTCCTGCAATGTGACACGCATTTGTCAGCGACGGCCGGTGGGTTCGGGTGCTATCTGCGGGAAAGCGGCCACATTGGTAACATGTCCGCCATGGGAGCCGATGACAACGACGCATTTGGGAAATTTACGGGGATCAATCCCGCGTACAACGCGAGCACGGGTTACGGCCAATATGGCGACGGTCAGTTTAATTTTTCCGGGAACACGGGGAACAGCTCCGCCGGATTCTTTTTCGTTGGCCGCGACGCCACGAAAACGAAATTTTACAAGGGTGCGACCGCGCTAGGCGAGCGAACCCATACGCCGACGTTGCCCGCCAAGAAACTTTACCTTGGCGCTCGCAATGGCAACGGGATCACGCGGGACGTGACCGCGAACGAATTCGCATTGGCCGTGGTCACGGCCGAAGCCTGGTCGGACGCAAAGCAGACCGCGCTAAATACGGCCGTTGTAAATTTTCAAACGGCATTATCAAGGAACGTTTAATGGTCCGCCGCGAAGTTCGCCGCCAGGGAACCCATGAAATCGTGCGCCGGATTCGTGCGGGGCGGACGGAAGTCAAGGTGTCGAACGACCCGAACCCCGTATGCTGCGATTGCGAAGCGGCGACGGGTTGCGCGGGCGAAGATTGGCGCATTCCGCGGCAAGGGTTCGGCGGCGAAGGCGAGCCGGAATGGCCTTTGCGGTTTCTTGAATTGGGGCCGCCGCAATTTCGTCACAATCCGCTCGATCCGGGATTTGCGCCGATCGACAACACGGACCTGCACACAGTCGCGAAATTGCCCGACGTGACCGTGTTAGGTTGGGATTGGTGGTGGCATTCCGGGTTTGCCGGATTCGGCGGGCTTGAGTGTTTGACGATCGTGACGACAACGACGGAAATTAAATACCCGCTCGTTTACTGTCAGGCCAATGTCAATTTGTTGGAGGCGAATGTATACAACGTCGCGATGGGAACGTCATGCGAAGACATGGACGAAATCGACGATAAGGTGTGGGATTGCGACGTTGCATGCGACAGTACGGGAGACCCGCCGAATCCCGACGGCGAGTGCGAACCGAAAGGCCTAAGCGATTGGCCGTCGGGCGTGTCGTTTTATTGGGGTTCGTGTTCGTTTCTGCCGTTGACATCGTTTACCGACGATTCGGTTTCGATGGGAGCGTTCGAGTACGCAGACGTTCAAACGCAGCCCGCGCCAGGGATGCTGTCTTACGTGTGTTTGGCGACGAATCTGGGAGGATTTGCCGGTAGTGGAGATTGCAGCGGGGCTACGCCAGAATATGCGTACAACTGTCACGCAATCGATGCGCCGGAAGGATGGGTATTTGGCCTAAATTGCGATGAGTTCATATTTACGAAAGAAGTTGAAATCGGCCCGTGTGCAACGGATTCCGTGCATCAAACCGTGTGCACGAATGGCCGCACCGTATCCTATCGCGCACGAAATATCGTACTCACAAATGCGAATGAGGCCTGGAAAATCCAGTTTCCCGTTTCAACATTACTGGCGAATTCCGGAGCGACAGCGCCGTCGTGTTGGGCGGTTCGGTTTTTGCTGCGAGTTTCTAGGGGCTATTTCGTATTGAGCCCCGTCGAGGATGTGCCCCGGAGGTTTCTAGGCGTGTACGGAGGCGCTGAAGGCCATTTCGTCGAGGCCCTATTTATGCACGGCGTGACGCCGACGCGCGGCCAGGGTTGCACCGCAAGTTATTTCGGCACCGATGGGGTTCGTGTTTCCGTGGGTTGGCCAGGAGACGTTGAACAATTCGATATTGCCGGAAGTATTGACAGCCAAATTATTGTCATGGAATTCATGAAGGATCTCGGGACGGGGTTGATCAAGTCGTTTCGAGGCGGTTTGTCGGGGCCTGGGAATACGTCGTTTTGGGATGAATCGAGTGCGGTTCCCTATTTCTCGATCGATGCAATTGGCGCTCTATGTCCCTGGCTCGTCGACATCGAGATGGAAGCCGTCGCGTCGTCGTTGTCGCATTTTGGCCATCAAGTGCTTGAAGATGCGATCGGGACCGACCCATGCACGACCGACTATAGCGACGCATGTAGTG
>CXWJ01001988.1_pt1 | contig 11691 bp, 14 predicted proteins | sample 590841 | NCBI WGS metagenome assembly CXWJ01 (sample SAMEA3498367, study PRJEB10139) | wastewater metagenome | biome: wastewater treatment plant; material: activated sludge | place: Austria | collected 2015-01-21 | reverse complement strand
CTTCAATGAGCGCAATTACCCGAATCTGACCGCGCTCTTCGCCCGCCTCGGCGTGCGCGTCAAGAACAGCGACATGACGTACGCCTTCACCACCCGCAATGGCGGGTTCGAGTGGGGTGCAAAGGACCTGAACACGATCTTCGGCCAGCGCCGCAACATCCTGCGCCCGTGGTTCGTCTATTTGTTCCGCGAGGTCATGCGCTTCAACGGCGAGGTCGGTCGGCGCGTCGCCGACGACCCCACGATCACGCTGGGCGACCTGATCGGCGACATGGGCTTGAGCGAGCAGTTCAAGCGCTACTACCTATTGCCGATGGCCGGCGCGATCTGGAGCTGCCCGCCTCAGCAAATGCTGAAGTTCCCGGCCAAAGTCTTCGTGAACTTCTTCCACAATCACGGTCTGCTTGCCATGGACGGTCAGCCGCAGTGGCTGACCGTGGATGGTGGTGCGCAGCAATACGTGCAGCGCCTTTCGGCGGCATTGAAGTCGCGCCCGCTGGCCGGATGTCCTGCCGCGTCGGTTACCCGGCGCGACGGCGGCGTGCAAGTCACCGATGCAAGCGGACGCACGGTGCACTTCGACCACGTCGTCTTCGCCTGCCACACTGACGAAAGCCTCGGCCTCCTGTCCGATGCAACCGACGCAGAGCGCGCTGCACTCGCCGCAATCAAGTACCAGCGAAATCTCGCGATCCTTCACAAAGACCCGCGTTTCATGCCGAAGCGCAAGCGCATCTGGGCGGCGTGGAACTATCATGCCAGCGGAGACGGCACCGAGCCGGCCGTTACGCTCACCTATTGGATGAACAAGCTGCAGTCGATCGACGAGCGTTACCCGCTCTTCGTGACACTCAATCCCGCGTCGGAAGTCGCGCCGTCGGACATCTTCGACACCCACGTGTTCCACCACCCGGTGTTCGACACGGCGGCCATCGCCGCGCAATCGGCACTGAAGCAGATGCAAGGCGAACGCCACACCTGGTTCTGCGGCGCTTATATGCGCCACGGGTTTCACGAAGACGGATTGATCAGCGCCATGGCCGTGGCTGAGAGGCTTGGCGTAACCGCGCCCTGGATGTCTTCTCGGGCGGCCGAACCCACGGAACTGGCGGCGGCTGCGCGCTAACGCAGTTTCAGTAACGCCGCGCGCAGACGAGGTTCGGATGTCCGCGGCGACAGCCAAATCCCAAAGAACGGCTCTGCGAACGTCGGATCGGCAATTTCAGCCGTCCTGTTGCCGTTGTGGAAGAAACGCACGGCCGCCCCAGGCACATGCAACGCGGTAATCCGGTCGCCGTTCTTCACATTCGGAAAAGCCCGGCGCAAGGCGTCGGCATAAGCGGCAAGCGAGGCCTTGGGCGTCGAAGGCGCCACCTTGGCCATCTCCTCGACCGTACGCTCGACTAGCTCCTCGCTTGTGAACGACATCTGATACCGGAGCGTCAGCGCAAACGGCGCGCTCATCGACCATTGCGCCGCGTCGGTCCACAGCGTCGCGTCATAGGCCGTAAAGACAAGCCAGGTCAGCGAGCCGCTACCGTAGGGCCTCGTCGCATTGATCGCCCCGCCGATCTCTGTTGGGCGCGTCATCGCAGCCGCCGTTAGGGAGAGCGCAATCAGCGCCACCGCCGCGAAAGCAACTCTACGCATGCGCAAGCTCCACTTGGTGAACGTTGGTTCGTCCGACGGCGAACGCCGCGGCGCAGATACCGAAATAGAACTGCCAGTTCCGAAGGAAAGGGTCGTCATAGCCAAGATCGCGAATTTTCGCCTGCATCGCCGTCTGTCGCGCCGCCCACTCGCGCAGCGTCCGGGCATAATCTTGGCCAAATGAAAAGACGTCGAGCACCTTGAGGCCTGCACGTCCCGCTTCCTCGGAGAAACGTGCCAGCGACGGAAGCATCCCGCCTGGAAACACGTAGTGCCGGATGAAGTCGCTTCGTGTGCGATAGCCGTCGAACACGTCGTCCCTGACCGTGATCGTCTGCACCACGGCGCGCCCGCCGCGCTTCAGCCGCTCGGAAAGCGTCTGGAAATAGCGCGGCCAATACCGCTCGCCAACCGCTTCGAACATCTCGATCGAAACGATGACGTCGTAAGCACCTTTGGTACGGCGATAGTCCTCCAACCGAATGTCGGCCTTCGCGCCCAGCCGGTTCGTCGCGAACGCATGCTGCGCCGGCGATACCGTAATCCCAGTCACCTCGTGAGCACGCTCGCTCGCCGCTTCGGCGAACCCGCCCCAACCACAACCGATTTCCAAAACGTTGGCGCGCGGCCCGGAGAACTTGTCCAGAATGCGCCCGTACTTTGCTCGTTGCGCCTCGGAGAGGTTCGCGTTAGGCGTGGGGTAAAGCGCCGAAGAATACGTCATCGTCTCGTCGAGCCACAGCGAGTAGAACTCGTTTCCGACATCGTAGTGCGCCTTGATGTTGCGCTCGCTGCCACCCTCGCTGTTGCGCCGGATGATCGTGTTCAGCAACACGAAGCTGAGGCGGTTCCAAAGGGCGCCGTGTGCATACCCGTCGAACTGATCGAGATTGAGCAGGAACATCGAAACCAGCGCTTCGACGTCGTCGCTCTCCCAGGCGCCGGCGATGAAGTCCTCGCCAAGCCCAATATCGCCCCGCGCAAGCACGCGGGCGATTACATCCCAGGACTTGATAGCGAACCGCGCCTTTGGGCCAGGCTCTGTCCCGGCGAAATGGTGCTCCTCGCCGTTCGGAGCGACGAAAGTCAGGCTGCCGTATTTGATCCGCCGGATCGTTTCCAGCCAACGGCGTTCTATGATTGAGTGTGGAACAAGGCCCATTCGCGCTACCTAAGCTCCAGCAGTAACTGGAGTATTCTGCCGATATACGTGTGTTCGGCCAAGTTGGATTTGTAGGGGCCCTGCTTGAGGGCGATGCGACCGTCTGGCCAATATCCGCCATTGCATGGGATAGTCGGGTCTGAGTCCGAGGAGGCGAATGTGGTTCGACGCGCAGTAACGCTGGTCGCCGTCTTCTTCATTTCGGGATTTGTGGCTGCGGCCGGCCCTAGACTCGCGCCGGTCGACGAGGGCCCGCGCGACCCCTCGTTCGCGCAATTCCGAAAAGAGCTGAAGGACGTCATTGCCCGCAAGGACGCAGCAAAGCTGCTCCACCACCTCGCGTCCGACATCCATCTGAGCTTCGGCGGCGACTACGGCGGCCCTGCGTTCCACAAAATGTGGCAACCGTTCGACAAGGACACAGAGGTTTGGGCCGTCCTGTCGCTGATCGTTGACAACGGCGGCAAGTTCATCACCCCCGGCGGCTTTGCGGCGCCCTACGCCTATGCCGCGTTTCCCGAAGACCTTGACGCGTTCGACTACGTCGTCGTCACGAACCCTCAGACCGTGTTGCGCGAGCAGCCGAGCGCAAACGCCCGCGTGGTCCGCAAGCTCGACCACGACATCGTCGAAGTGGCCAAATCCTCCGGCAAGATGCAACACGAAGCTGGACCGAACGATTGGGACGAGGTCACGACCGTAACCGGTCAGCGCGGCTTCGTCCTGTCGTCCGACATCCGCAGCCCCGTCGAATACCGCGCCATCTTCGAAAAGCGCAAAGGCAAGTGGGTGCTACAAACGCTGATCGCCAGCGATTGACTTTGCGGCTTCCATTGGATCAACCCTACGATTGGCCGGCGCTGCTGAAATTCTTCGCCGCCCGCGCAATCCCCGGCGTCGACGAAGTCGACGGCCAAACCTATCGCCGCACATTCGTGCAGGGGCGCACCCAAGGCAGTGTCGCGATTGCACCCGGCCGCGCAGGCGAACTCGCAGCCACGCTGACCGGCAACGCAAACGCCGGCACCTTCGAAAGCAAACTCCGTCGCCTCTTCGACCTCGACGCCCCTGGAAAGAAGATCGCCGCTCACCTGCGCCGCGACGAAACCCTGAAGCCGTCCCTCAAGAAGCGCCCCGGCCTGCGCGTGCCCGGCGTGTGGGACCCCTTCGAACTCGGCGTCCGCGCCATCTTGGGGCAGCAGGTCAGCGTCGCCGCCGCCTCCACGCTTGCGGGGCGTATCGCGACCAAATTCGGGAAGTCCGCATCAAAGGGCCATGTCACACTAACGCGCTTGTTTCCAACCCCAACCGATCTGGCGGACGCAGACTTGAACGGCATCGGCCTCACCACCCGCCGTACGGCGACAGTCACGAGCTTTGCCCGCGCGGTCCGCGATGATCCGACGTTGCTGGACGCCAGCCAGACGCTCGAGACCTTCGTCGAGCGGATCGCCGATCTGCCTGGCCTCGGTCCATGGACCGCGCACTACATGGCGATGCGTTTCGGCTACGTTGACGCGTTCCCGGCCTCCGACCTCGGCGTGCGTAAGGCCCTCAACACCACGAGCGACAAAGAAGTCCTCCGCCTCGCCGAGCGCTGGCGCCCCTACCGCGCTTACGCCACGATGCACCTGTGGGCGAGTTTAAGCGACTGACATGCTTCTCTTCGTCGAACGCATAAAGACGCCGATCGGCGCCCTCCTCATCACGCATGACGGCAAGGCGCTCGCCAACATCGCCTTCGCCGACCGCGAAGAGAGGCGGGCAGGGGAGCTCGCGCGCGACTTGCCCGGCGCGCAAGTCAAACGCGCGCCCAAGCCCACGTACTTCGCGGCCACCCTCGCGCGCTACTTCGACGGAGAAATTCGCGCCATCGACAAGCTACCGGTGATCGCCTTCGGCACGCCGTTTCGGAAGCGGTGCTGGAAGGCTCTCCGCCGCATTCCCCCCGGCACGACGCGCAGTTACGGCGACCACGCACGCATCATCGGCCACCCGGATGCCCCGCGCGCCGTCGGTGCCGCGAACGGCTTCAACCCAATCTCGATCGTCGTCCCCTGCCACCGGCTCGTGGGATCAACCGGCAGCCTCGTCCACTACGGCGGGGGCCTTGAGCGCAAACGCTGGCTGATCGATCATGAGGCGAAGCACACGGGACCGCGCGCATGAGCGAACCAGTCAAACTCCTGAAGCCCTCGCTTGGCGCGTTACCCGCCTACGTGGACGCGCTTGAGCGCGGCTGGAATCCGGACAATGTTCGCGGGCGAGCCGGCGCCGCCGATCACCTCACGCGCATCAGCGAAGACGCGGCCGCCTTCGTAGCGACCCTCGACGACGAGGAAGCAAAAGGGCCCGACTACACCATGCCCGACGGCACCAAGGTGAAGCGCCTGCCCGGCTTCGTTCGCTGGATATGGGACGGCACGTTCTGCGGCATGATCGGCTTTCGCTGGCAACGCGGCACGTCCGAGTTGCCGCCGCAGGTGCTCGGTCACATCGGCTACACGGTCGTGGAATGGAAGTGGGGCAGGGGCTACGCGACTGAAGCGCTACGCCTGCTGCTGCCGGAGGCCCGGGCGCGGGGCCTGATCTACGTCGAACTGACAACCGACCCTGACAACATCCCCTCGCAAAAGGTGATCACGTCGAACGGCGGCAAGCTTCTCCGGCGGGAACATAAACCGGCGGCCTATGGCGGCAGCGATTCGCTGCGCTGGCGCATCGACCTGTAGGCGCCCAAACGAAAATGGCCGGGTCGAACCCGGCCATCGCGCTCTCGTTTCTCAGATAACCTAGTGCAGCTTCGCGCGCAAATCGCGAATCGCTCCATCGATCAGCGTGTCGCCCTTGGCTTCCGTCATCTGCTTGCCGATCACCGCACCCGCTGCAGCCGTCGCGACCGCCGTGGCAGCCGCGCGAACCTCGGCGATCGCTTCGGCCTCGGCCTGGGCGATCTTCTGCTCGGCCATCTTCGCCCGGCGCTCGATCTGCACGGCCAGCTGCGCGCGCGCGTCCGTTGCCATGCGTTCTGCGGACACCTTCGCCGCATCCACGATCGCCTGCGCTTCTTGCGCCGCGTTCGCCGTTTTCGCCTTGTACTCTTTCAGCAGCGTCTCGGCTTCCGCGCGTAGGCGCGTGGCTTCGTCGAGTTCGCTTTTGATCGCGGCCGCCCGGTCGTCGAGCATTTTGCCAACCATCTTCGGCACGCCCTGCCAAACGACGAGCGCGATGAACAGCACCGTGCCCACGGCAACCCAGAAGGTCGGATCTCCCAACAAACCGGTCATCGCTTGTCTCCTAACCCCGCTTCAGCGCGGCCGAAACCGCCGCTTCCAAGTCGGCCGGGTTTGCAGCCTGACCGGTGAGTTTCGCGACGACTTCCGCCGCCGTCTCTTTGGCGACATCGCCCACGCGCGCCATGGCACTCTTGCGCATCTCGCCGATACGCGCTTCCGCCTTCGCCGTGTCCGCCGCCAGCTGCTTCGAAGCCGCGTCGTTCTTGGCGTTGATTTCGGCTTGCACGGCGTTGCGCATCTCGTCGCTCGACTTCAGCGCCTTGGCCCGAGCGTCGGCGAGCGCCTTGTCGTAGCCCGCCATCGCCGCTTCGCTGTCGCGCTTGGCCTGAGCCGCCGTATCAAGATCGGTTTTGATACGGTTCGCGCGATCAGCGATCACGCCGCCGATCTTCGGCGCCGCGATCCGCGCGATCACGANNTTCATCCGTGACCAACGGCGCAGCCGTGGGATCCCCGTGCTCGGCCGCCGGATCCCCGTGCTCGGGTTCCGGCACCACGTCGGCCACTTGAAACGCGTTTGCGGTTGAGCCCGCCATCGCTCGATGTCCTTGAGGCTAGCTGATTAGAAGCCGAACATCAGAATGAACGCGACGACGAGACCGAACAGGCCCGTCGCTTCGCAAAGCGCGAAGCCGAGCAGCAGGTTCGTCTGCTGGCCGGCCGCGGCCGACGGATTGCGCAGCGCGCCCTGCAGGTAGCTGCCGAACACGTTGCCGACGCCGATACCGGCGCCGATGAGGGCCATGGCCGCGAGACCCGCGCCGATGAGCTTTGCTGCTGCGACTTCCATAGTGAGAACTCCTCGTTGAATGGATTAAGCGTTGAAACCAGTGGACTCTTTAGTGCTCGTGCAGGTGAACGGCTTCGTTCAAATAGATGCAGGTCAGAAGCGCGAACACCCAGGCCTGAATGGCCGCAACCAAAACCTCAAGTGCCGTAACCAGGACGCCCGCAATCAAGGGCGCGATCGACAGCACCGAAAGAATGCCGCCCGCGCCGAGCATCGTGACCACAAAGCCCGCGAACACTTTCAGCATCGTGTGACCGGCGAGCATGTTGGCCGCAAGACGGACGGAGAGGCTGATCGGCCGCGACAGGAACGAGATGATCTCGATAGGCACAAGCAGCGGCATGATCCACGCTGGCGCGCCCGACGGCACGAACAGGCTGAAGAAGTGCAGTCCGTGTGTCCAGAAGCCGACCACCAGCACCGTCGCGAACACCATCAACGCCATCGCAAACGTGACGATGATGTGGCTCGTGACCGTGAACGAGTAGGGGATCAGGCCCAAGAAATTCGTGAAGAAGATGAAAATGAAGAGCGAGAAGATGAACGGGAAGAACTTCTTCCCCGATTCGCCCATGACGTTGCCGACGGTCTGACGCTCAATGAAGTCGTACATCAGTTCGACGACCGACTGCGTGCGCCCGGGCACGATGCCGTCGCGCTTGACGCCAAGCGTCAGCAGCGCACATCCGGCGCCGACAGCAAGCATCATCCACAGGCTGGAGTTCGTGAAGGAAAGGTCGTAGCCGGCGATCTCGATCGGGATCAACGGTTTGATCGCGAACTGCTCCATCGGGCTGTGGCCGGCGGCCATGCGCTAATCCTTCTTGTCTTGCTCGGCCGAAAGCTGCCGGGCTGCGCGAAACACGTTGTAGAAAGCCGCCGCAATGCCAAGCACCGAGAACAGGACGATCCCGACGGGCTTCCAACCGGTCAACGCGTCGAACCCCCAGCCCAGCGCCAGACCGACGAAGACCGCGGCGACGAATTCGGTGGAAAGCCGGTAAACGACGTTGAGACGACCGGATGAGGCAGGCCTGGGCTTCGGCTGTTGCTCGCGTACGGCCTCGATCTTCCGGCCCAGTTCGTCGAGACGCTTCTGGCCGGGATCGTCGTCTGGACCTGATTGGGTGGTTGCCAAAGGCCCTCGGGGCCGCACAAAACCCCCTCCGAAATCCGCGCGGAACATATGAGCCGCGCCGTCAAGGGTCAAGCCGATTGCTGCACCGCAAACCGATGAAAAAGCCAGGAATCCTGCGCCTCTCCGGGCGGCTTCGACAGACGTAAAGTCGCAGCCGCGTTAACAAGCTCAGCAGGCTCCGCTTGCCCTACGTCATGGCTGTCCCAAATTTCGCTTGAGAGATTGAGAACATGACGCTCAGTAGCGCCCCAGAAGTGAGAATGCCCTCGGGCACCCCGGCCTTTCGCGCCCGCGGATTGACCAAGATTTATGGCCTGGGCGAGAGCGCCGTGCACGCGTTACGGGGGGTCGACATCGATCTGCACGAGGGCGATTTCCTTGTGCTTTTGGGCCCGTCCGGCAGCGGCAAGTCGACATTGCTGAATATATTGGGCGGCCTCGATCGCCCAACGGCAGGGACGCTGCACTACCGCGACAAGGAACTGACCGCCTGTAACGACCGCGACCTGACCGCATTCCGGCGCCGCCACGTCGGCTTCATTTTCCAGTTCTACAATCTGATCCCCAGCCTGACCGCGCGCGAGAACGTGGCGCTCGTGACGGAGCTCGTGGAGAAGCCGATGGCACCAGCGGACTCGCTTCGTCTGGTCGGTCTCGGTGAACGAATGGACCATTTTCCCGCGCAACTCTCCGGCGGTGAACAGCAGCGCGTCGCGGTCGCGCGCGCCGTTGCGAAGCGGCCGGAGGTATTGCTGTGCGACGAACCGACCGGTGCTCTCGACAGCGCAACGGGGGTGCGTGTGCTTGAAGCCTTGGCCGACGTCAACAAAACGCTGGGCACCACAACGGTCGTCATCACGCACAATGCAACGATCGCGGGCATGGCAGACCATGTCGTTCATTTTGGTGATGGTCGCGTCGTTTCCATCGAGACGAACACAACCAAGCGCCGCCCCTCGGAGCTCACCTGGTGAGCCCGCTCCCCGCCATCGACCTTAAGCTGATGCGCGACATGTGGCATCGCCGCGGCCAAGTCTTGGCGATCGCGCTGGTCATCGCGTCTGCGGTAGCCACGCTTGTGATGGCGCTGAGCGCNNAATGTCTTCGTTAGCCTAAAGCGCGCACCGGAGTCGGCGGCGGCGCGTCTGCGCGACATACCGGGTGTCGCCCAAGTCGAAACGCGAGTCGCACGCTTCGTCACGATCGAGATCGAAGGGGTGACCGAGCCGCTGCGCGGCCTGGCGCTATCGCTGCCGGAGAACGAAGATGCGGCGTTGAACGCGCTCGTCTTGCGCAGCGGCCGTTTTCCCGATCCCGACCGCACCTCCGAGGTGATTTTGCATGAGGCGTTCGCGACGGCGAACGGCTTCGGCCCAGGATCGACGTTCTCAGCCGTCATGAACGGCCGCAAGCAGCGCCTTGTCGTCACCGGCGTCGCCCTTTCGCCGGAACATATCTACGTCATAGGTCCGGGTGACATTGTTCCGGACAATCGCCGCTACGGCGTCTTCTGGATGCACCGCAAGCAACTGGCTGCGATCCTAAACTACGAGAGAGCCTTTAACGACGCATCGCTCCGCCTGCTGCGCGGCGCGAGCACCGAGACCGTCATCGCCGCCGTCGATCACGTCTTGGGGCCGTATGGCGCCGCCGGCGCTTTCGATCGCAAAGAGCAATCTTCGCACGCCTTCCTTGACAGCGAGTTCGGGCAGTTGGCGTCGATGGCGAGCGTCATACCACCGATCTTTCTCATCGTCTCGGCGTTCCTCCTCTACACCGTCATCTCGCGTCAGATCGAAACGCAGCGCCACGAAATCGGCTTGCTGAAGGCGTTCGGCTATTCGGATGCCGCCGTCGCTTGGCACTTCATCAAGTTCGCCCTCACCGTCAGCGTGATCGGTCTCGTCATCGGGTGGCTCGCCGGCGCCTGGTTCGGGTATCAAATTACGGAACTCTACCGGGAGTATTTCCGCTTCCCCGCGCTCTCCTTTACCATCGCGCCCGACATCCTCTTCACGTCCGCCGCCATCGCGCTGACCGTATCATGCGGGGGCGCCCTGATTGCGACGCGCCAGGCGATGCAGTTGACGCCTGCGGTCGCGATGTCGCCGCCGAGCCCCGCAACCTACAAGCCGACCCTCATGGAGCGGATCGGTTTGCTCCGAGACCTGACCACGACAGGCTACATGATCGTGCGTCATGTCACACGCTTTCCGATGCGCTCCGGCATGACGGTGACCGGCATAGCGCTGTCGCTCGGACTTCTGATCGCGACTGTCCAGTTCACTGACTCCATCACGCTGATGATTGATTCGTTCTTCTTCCGCGCCCAGCGCCAGGACGTCACGTTGCGCTTCGTCGAACCGCGCGCCGACCCGGTTCGCGGAGAAATCGAGCGCCTGCCCGGCGTTTTGCGTACGGAACTGCGCCGTGCCGTCGGGGTGAAGCTGACGCACGGTCCGCGCAACAAGCGCGTGGTGATCTTGGGCATCGACCCGGACTCCGAACTATCCCAACAAGTCGGCGCCGACGGTCGCACGATCGACTTGCCCCCCGCCGGGTTGCTGCTGACACGCCGCCTTGCCGAACACTTGAATGTGACACCAGGCGATGAAGTGGACGTCGCAGTGCTGGAGGGGCGCCGCGCGCACACGACGGCGCAGGTCACGCGCGTAATCGACGAGTATGTGGGGCTCGCCGTCTATATGCGGCGCGCGGCCCTAAACCGCCTGACGGGCGACGGTGAGGTTGCCGACAGCGCCTGGCTCAAGACGGACCCCGCACAAGACGCCGCTCTCTTCGCCGAGGTCAAGCAAACGCCGGGACTGTTCACGATCCAATTGCAGCGGCAGGCCTATCAGATGTTCCGCGATCTTATGGACCAGAACATGATGACGATGATCTGGTTCTATGTTGGTTTCGCGTCGGTGATCGCCTTCGGGGTCGCCTACAACGCGAGCCGCATCACGCTTTCGGAGCGCGCGCACGAACTCGCAACACTGCGCGTGCTNNCTCGGCTACGGCATGGCGTCGCTGATGATGGAACTCTTCGAGACCGACCTCTATCAGATTCCGCTGGGCCTCGCGCCCGCGACCTACCTTTGGTCGGCGCTTGTTATCATCTCGGCGGCGGCGGTAAGCGCGGCGGTTGTCGTGCGTCGCATTCAAAGTCTCGATTTGGTGCGCGTCTTGAAGGGACGGGATTGACCCCATGAATGCACTCAAACCGTGGGCCTGGCCCATCGGCCTTGGCATCCTGCTCCTCGCGGGTCTCCTCTTCGCATTGTGGCCGCGCGCGATCGCCGTGGACATAGTAGCGCTGAGCGAAGGCCCCATGTCGGTCGCGATAGAGGACGATGGTGTTACGCGGGTGCGCGAAGTCTATGCGGTCTCGGCCCCAATCGCCGGCCGGATGCTTCGCGTAGAAGTGCATGCGGGCGACGCTATCGAGGCGCAGAAGACCGTTATCGCCACCATCGAGCCCGCGGATCCCGCGTTTCGCGATGCGCGGGCCCAACGCGAGCTGGAGTTCACCGTGTCGGCCGCCCGCGCCGCGCAAGACCTTGCCGCAGCGGCTGTGCGCGGGCGCGAAGCCGATCTGAAACTCGGCCGCCAGGAGCTCGACCGCGCGCGCCAATTGTTCGCCAAAGGAATC
>CXWJ01001966.1_pt1 | contig 11691 bp, 12 predicted proteins | sample 590841 | NCBI WGS metagenome assembly CXWJ01 (sample SAMEA3498367, study PRJEB10139) | wastewater metagenome | biome: wastewater treatment plant; material: activated sludge | place: Austria | collected 2015-01-21 | reverse complement strand
AACGTAGGAGTGGACAAAATAGGCGTGCGCGCCGGGGGCGACATTCGCCAGCAGGGGATGGGGTGCGCGCGATTCGATCTCGTTCCAGCCCATATGCGGCACCTTCAGCGGCGCGCCGGCGATCTGTTCAAAGCGGACGACGCGACCGGGCAGCAAGCCCAACCCCGGCCACTGCCCCATCTCCTCGCTCGCGTCGAACAGGAATTGCATCCCCAAACAGATGCCCAGCAGCCACGCCCCCCGCGCCACGCCGTCGCTGACGGCCGCGTCGAGGCCGCGCGCCCGCAGCGCGTCCATGCCCGCGCCGAAGGCCCCCACGCCGGGCAATACCAGCTTCGCGGCCCGGCTAATCGCGTCCGGATCGGCCGTCACCACCACGGCCGCGCCCACCGCCTCAAACGCCTTCTGCACCGAGCGCAGATTGCTGCCGCCGTAATCGATCATCGTGATAGGCTGTCCGCTCATGTTGCCAGCGTCCCCTTGGTCGACGGCACACCGGCCCGGCGCGGATCGACCTCGACGGCCAGACGTAGCGCGCGGGCCAGCGCCTTGAACAGCGCCTCGATACCGTGGTGGTCGTTGCGGCTGTTGTCGAGGCGAGCGTGGAGCGTCAGCCGGGCGTGGACGGCCAACGACTCGAAGAAGTGCTCCACCAGGTCGGTCGGGAACTGGCCCACGGCCGGCGTCCGCCATTGGGCCTGGAAGACCGTATACGGCCGCCCGCTCAGATCGATGGCGACGAAGCCCAGCGCCTCATCCATCGGCACGTAGGCATGGCCCACGCGAACGATGCCGCGCCGGTCGCCCAGCGCGGCGTGGACGGCCTGTCCCAGGACGATGGCGACGTCCTCAATGGTGTGGTGGGTGTCCACGTGCAAATCGCCCACGGCACGCACGGTCAAATCGAACAGGCCGTGGACGGCCAGCGCGGCCAGCATGTGATCGAGAAAGCCGATACCCGTGGCGATGTCGTGATCCCCCCGGCCGTCGAGGTCGATGGTCAACGCGATGTCGGTCTCGGCCGTGCGGCGCTGGATTGTGGCTTGACGGTTACTCATGGGTTGCCTCCCGCGCGATGATGGCCCGCAACGCCGCGAGCAGCCGGTCGGTGTCCTCCGGCCGCCCGGCGCTGACGCGGATACAGTTGGCTACGCCCGGCTTGTCGAAGTGGCGCACGAGCACGCCTTGCCCTTCCAGCGCCCGCTTCAACGCCAGGGCCGGCCGGCCAACGACGCGCAACAGGACGTAGTTCGACCGGCTGGGATAAGGCTGAAGAAAGCCGAACGCCGCCAATTCACGGGCCAGGCGCTCGCGCTCGGCCACCAGGCGGCCAACCTTGTCCCGCAGCCAATCGCCATCCTCCAGCGCGGCCACGGCGGCCACGGCGGCGGCGACGTTGACGTTGTAGGGCTGCTTGATCTTCCACAGGTGGGGCAACAACCAGTCGGGAAACGCGCCATAGCCGACGCGCAACCCGGCCAGCCCGGCCAGCTTGCTGAATGTGCGTAGGACGACCAGGTTGTCGTACTCCGCCACCCACGACAGGCGACTGCCGAACCCCTCCGCCTCGGCGAAGTCGATATAGGCTTCATCGAGGACGACCAGTAGCGGCAGGGCCAGCAAGCGGCGCAATGTCGCGTCATCGACCACACTGCCGTCAGGGTTGTTGGGCGAGCAGACAAACAGCACCTTGGCCCGCGGCTCGGCGGCGACGGCGGCTGCGATATCCGCCACGTCGAGGCCGAAATCCGCCCGGCGGGCCACGGCCACGGTGCGCCCGCCGTTAACCGCCGTCGAAAACGGGTACATGCCGAATGATGGCGGGCAGTTGATCACCACGTCTCCCGACGTGCTCACGTCTCCCGGCGTGAGCACGGCCCGCAACACCAGATCGATCAGTTCGTCGGCCCCCATACCCGCCAACAGGCAACTCGCGGGCACGCCGGTGTAGCGGCTGATGGCCTGGCGCAAGCCGTTGGCGTCCGGGTCGGGGTAGATGTGGTAGTGGCGGCCGGCAGCCAGCGCCGCCAACACCCCCGGCGGCGGGCCATACGGGTTCTCGTTGGCATCCAGCTTGACGATGTCGCCGATGGGCCGGCCCAGACGCTCGGCCAGCACCTCGAACGGCACGATCGGCTGGTAGGCTTCGATGGCCGCCAGATCGGGGCGCAGCAAGCGTTCGGCGATCATGGCCGCACCCGGCGCTCGGCCGCGGCGGCGTGGGCGGTCAGCCCCTCCGCCTGAGCCAATAAGGCCGCCGCCGGGGCCAGTTCGGCCATCGTGCCCGCGTCCAGATCGATGAGGCTGGTGATGCGCACGAAGTCCAACACATTGAGCGGCGAGGCAAAGCGGGCCGTGCCGCCGGTGGGCATGGTGTGGCTCGGCCCGGCGACGTAATCGCCCAGCACCTCGAACGAATGCTCGCCGAAGAACAGGCCGCCGGCGTTGCGCAAAGAATCGGCCAGCGCCCGCGGCTCGCGGGTGGCGAGGCAGAGGTGTTCGGGCGCAAAGTCGTCGGCCAGGGCCGCGGCTTGGGCCAGATCGGCGGTGACGACAATGCCGCCGCTCCCGGCCAGCGACGCGGCGATGATCCGGTCGCGGCTGAGGCCCTCCAGTTGGCGGGCGACTGCGGCCTGCACCGCCACGGCCAGAGCCGCCGACGGTGTGAGCAGGATGGCCGTCGCCAGCGGGTCGTGCTCGGCCTGGGCCAGCAAATCGGCGGCCAGCCAGGCCGGGTTAGCTGTCTCGTCGGCGATGATGACCGTCTCCGTGGGGCCGTTCAGCCCGTCGATGCCCACCAGCCCGAAGACCTGTTGCTTGGCCAAGGTGACGAACAGATTACCCGGCCCGACGATTTTATCCACGCGCGGGATGCTGGCCGTGCCGAAAGCCAGGGCGGCCACGGCCTGCGCCCCGCCCAACGGGTAGACCGTCTCGATGCCCACGGCGGCGGCGGCGGCCAGGATGACCGGCGGCACGCGGCCGTCGCGCCCCGGTGGGGTGGCGACGACGATCTCGGCCACGCCGGCCACCTGGGCCGGGATGGCCGACATGAGCAGCGACGACGGCAGCGGGGCCGTGCCGCCGGGCACGTAGACGCCCACCCGGCCCAGCGGCGTCACCCGCTGCCCCAGGCGGCCGCCGAGTGTGTCCGTCGTCCACGATTGCACCGGCTGGAGGGCGTGGAAGGCGCGAATCCGCCCGGCGGCCGAACATAGGGCGTCCCATAGACCGGCAGGCAGAGCGGCCGGCGCGGCCCGGATGTCGGCCGGATCGACGACCACGCCGGGCAGGGCCACGCCGTCGATGCGTCGCGTCCACTCCAGCAGGGCCACGTCGCCGCGCGTCCGCACGTCAGCCAGAATTTGGGCCACGGCCGCGGCGGGCGCAATGTCCGCGCCGAAGATACGCCGCAGGCTATCGCCCACGACGACCGGGACATCGGGTTCCAGCGCGCTATCCCGGCGCAGAATGGATTGCCGGGCTTCCTCAACGGTATAGATCGCTATCATGGTTAATCCGCCTCCCCCGCGACCGATGTGACCGCCGGTTGCTCGGCGGCCAGGGCATCGAGCATGGCCCGATAGCGCACCGGCTCCTCCTCGAAGATGTAGGCGCAGGGCACGACGACCACGCCGCTGCCGCCGATGGCCCGCAGCTCACCCACGGCCTCGAACAGTTGCTCACGGCGCACGACGACGTTGACGGCGAACCAGTCCGAAGCGGCGCGCAAATGCTCGCGGGCCACGACGGGGGCGATGGTCGGGCCTTGCAGGCCGCCCAGACTGGTCTGCGCGAACATACGTTGGGCGATGGCTTCGGGCGAGTCGCCGCGCATGTTGGCGATGATCAAATAGGAGCCACGACCACGGGCATAGGCTTCGACATATTCCAACAGATGATGGGCGATAGCTAATACCTCCGGCCTGCTCCGCAGCGCCGGCCGATTGGCGATCAGCACGGCTTGCGAGCGCAGGACAACGCCATCCGTCAGCGGGCGCAAATGGTTATCGCGCAGGGTGATGCCCGACGACACCAGGTCGCAGATGAGATCGGCATAGCCGATCGCCGGGGCGATCTCCAGGGTGCCCTCGACGCCGATCAGCCGGTAGGGCGTAATGGCCTGGCGGTCGAGGAAGGCCGCCGTCAAGTGGGGGAACTTCGTGGCTATGCGAATCGAATGGTCCGCCCGCCCCGCCTCGGCCGCCCATTGGCGCAAATCGTCCACCGTGTGGGCCGCCGACCGCTCGGGCACGGCCAGATTGAGGGAACACGCCCCAAAACCCAGATCATCGTGGATCACCAGGGCCGCCCCGCCGTTAGCCCCCTTCTCGGACAGCACGTCGTAGCCGGTGATGCCGAAATCGATGCTGCCCGCCTGCACACTGGTCACGATGTCGCCCGGCCGCTGGAAAAGGACGGTCACGCCGGGCATACCGGGAATCGTCGCCGCATATTGGCGCGGGTTGGGCCGGTAGACCTTTAACCCACACGCCTCCAGGAAATCCTCGGCGCCTTGCTGCAAGATACCCTTGCTCGGCAGCGCCAACCGCACGTCGTTTCGTTCCATAGGCTCTCCAGGTACAAAAAAACCCTCCCCAGGGACTGAGGAGGGTGCTATTCTCTCGCGTGAACGGCCGAACCGGCCGGCAACCTCAACCCCGGGCAAGGCGAACTCTCCCACCGTGATGATGGACCGCGCGGCCAAAGAGGTTCACTGTTGCCTGAAGTTGCATGTTGCGGCACAGTCTAGCATATGGCGCGGAGGGCGTCAACGACTTATTTTACCTAATCCCATGACCACAGACAGGTCAGATCATACAAGCAAGATGTTGGTATAATCCGTGAGCAGGCAAATATGGTGTGGGCAATCAAGTATTGGGCAATCAAGTATTGGGCAACTGATGAATCCCTTCACACGATACCTCAGCCAATGGTCAACCGACGATAGCTTCGCCGCGTTCGTCGCCGATTGGGATCGGCTGGAGCGGCTGGTCATCGGCGTCTACCGGGCCAAACTGGCCGTGGCCGCGGCCGAACCGGAATTCGCCCAGCTCTGGCCCTGCCTGCGCCGGCGCTACGCCCCATGGGCTGAACCGTTGCGCCCCCATTGGCAAGCCACCCGCGCCGCCGGCGCGCCGACGCAAACCGATCCCTTTGGCCTGCTGCTCGCCATCGCCGCGCCGGAGGCCATTCCCGGCGACTGGCGGGCGATGCAACATTTGCCGGCGGCCCGCGAGGCCATCAACCGTTATCTTCTGGAGCACAGCGCCCAGTCCGATTGACAACACGGCCGGCCAGAGACGCGGCCACGGAGTGAACTTATGCAACCTGTTCGACCTTCGACCTTCCTGATCGGCTTTCTCATCGCCACCTTGACCGCCCTCATCGTCTGGTATTATCAGAAGAGCACCTCGACCGAGGACGGTGCGCTCGACCTGCTGGATCGCTTTGCGGATGCACAGGCGCGGGTGCGGGAACTGGAGAAGCGATTGACGCAGTGAGACCTGACAGGTGGGCGAGATAGCGGCTATCTCGCCCACCTGTCAGGTCTAGATGACCGTCTCGATCCGGCCGTCTACCACGCGCCACATCTCCGTGGCAAAACGCTCGATGAAGTAGCGGTCGTGGACGACGGCCAGGATCGTCCCCGGAAAATTGGTCAGCGCCTCCTCGAAGCGCGTCCGCGACGGGATGTCGAGGTGATTGATCGGCTCATCGAGCAGCAGAAAGGTGCAGCCGGCGGCGGCCAGCGTCGCCAGCATCAGCCGGCTGCGTTCGCCAAAGCTCAGGTCGGCGATCGGCCGCAACGGATCATCCCCCTCGAACAGAAAGTAATGCAGGAACGAGCGCGCCTCGGTCTCGGTTAGCGGCGCGGCGCGAAGAATCGTATCCAGAGCGGTAGATACCGGATCGAGTGCCTCCTGCTCCTGGGTCATGTAGCCCAGCCGCACGCTCTCTCCCAGCCGCACCCGCCCGGCCAGCGGCGGCAATACCCCGGCGATGGTACGCAACAGGGTCGTCTTGCCCGATCCGTTCGGCCCGGTCAACACGACCCGCTCGCCGGCGCGTATCGACAGATTCAGGCCGGACAGCAGCGGCCGATCGGCAAAGCCCACGCTCAGGTCTTGCAAGGCCACCACGTCGCGGCCGATGTGGGCCTGTTGCGCCTCGTCAAAATCCAGCTTCATCTGCCAGGTACGATCCGGCCTGGCGACACGCTCATCCGCGGCCAGATAGCGCTCCAGCTTCTTCTCGCGCGAGCCGGCCTTGCGGGCCACTTTTTTGGCAATGCGTCGCACACCCGGCTGGTTGGGCTTGGTGGTTATTTCGACGTGGCGCGCTTGCTCTTTCGTGCGCGCGATGTCTTGCCGAATGCGGCGGATCTCATACTCCTGATCTTTCCAGGCCGATAGCTGCCGTTGCCGCTCTGCCAGATACTGCTCCAGATAGGCGCTATAGGTGCCGTGGTACTCCCGGATGGTGTGGCGGGTGGGGTCAAGGTCGAGGATGCGGTTGACGGTGTGATCCAGAAACGTCCGGTCGTGGGAGATGACGAGGGCCGCGCCGGGGTAATCGGCCAGCCAACCCTCCAACCATTCCAGCATGGGGATGTCGAGGTGGTTGGTCGGCTCATCCAGGAGTAGCACGTCGGGGGCGTCCAACAGGGTCAGGGCCAGGGCCAGCCGCGTCTTCTGGCCGCCGCTGAGAGTGCCGACTTGCTGCCGGGCAGCCACGTCGTCCAGGCCCAGATTAGCCAGGATCGTCGCGCCGCCGCGATTCGGGACGGCCAGACGGTGTAACGTCTGGTCATAGGCGCGTTGCAGGTCGGCTTGATCCGGGTCGGCGGCCAGCGCCGTCGCCAGGCGGGCCAGTTCAATCTCCAGACGATCCGGGTCATCCACTAGCCCCTGCCGCACGTCGCCCAGCGTCAGCGCCGGATCAAGCTCGAAGCCCTGGGCCAGATAGCCGATCTTTAGGCCCGACGGCGTAACCTGCGCGTGGCCGCTATCGGGTAGTTCGCGGCCGGCCAGGATGCGCAGCAGCGTCGTCTTGCCGCTGCCGTTGGGGCCGATCAGGCCGGCCCGCTCGCCGGGGGCCAGCGAGAAGGTTATATCGATAAGGATGGGTGAAAGGTTGAAATATTTGGTGATGCGATTGACGGTAAGCATGAGTTCGCGCCCTGGGCATCAGCCCCCGGTGGGGAGCATGTGCCACAATGCGGCCCGGTGAATGGGCCGATAACCGATAAAGCTTAGGGCAGAAGGGGGGAACTCAGTTCGACATCGGTCACCTGAAGTGTGAGGTTGAGCGAATTATGCCACAGGGCCAGGGAGCGATCAACTCTGATCGCCAACAATCGATTCATAGATCGCGTTGAGGTCTTCGTCGGAGTAGTAGTGGATGATCACCCGGCCGCCTTTGGCCCCCTTCTCGATGCTGACCCGCGTGCCCAGCGATGATTCAAAGCGGCTCTGGAGATCGAGGAGTTCCGGCGGCAATTGGCGGCGCGGCCGGGGATCGGGCCGGGTGTCGGCCAACAGGTGGGCCACCAGCGTTTCCGTCTGTCGCACGCTGAGGCCCAACTTGAGTATCTGGTTCATGGCCGCCGTCTGCATCTCAGCCGTGGTCAGGCGCAATAGCGCCCGGCCGTGCGCCCCACTGAGGCGGCCGTCGTTCACCGCCGCCTGCACGCCGTCGGGCAGCGTCAGCAAGCGCAGCAGATTGGCGACCGTCGAGCGCGCCTTGCCCACCCGATCGGCCACCGCCTCCTGGGTTAGCCCAAACTCATCGATGAGGTGGCGGTAGGCGTGGGCCTCTTCCAGCGCGTTCAGGTCGGCGCGCTGAATGTTCTCGATGAGGGCCAACTCCAGCATGTCCTGCGGCGTCGTCTCCTTGACGATGACCGGCACCTGTTCCAGCCCGGCCAGTTGCGAGGCTCGCCAGCGGCGTTCGCCGGCGATGAGCACGTAGCCCTCGACGGTTTCGGTGACGACAAGCGGCTGGATGAGGCCGTGGATCGTGATCGACGCCGCCAGCTCGGCCAACTGCTCGCCGTTCATCGTCGTGCGCGGCTGGCGCGGGTTGGGGATGATCTGTTCAATGCCGACGGTCAGCACACCCGTTTCGCGCGCCGGGCGTTCGTTGCCGGCGAAGAGGGCTTCAAGACCGCGGCCGAGGGCCTGGCGTTTATTCGGCATGTTCGCCTCCACCATTGCGCCGGTCGCCGTTGAGCAGTTCCGTCGCCAGCAGCCGGTAGGCCACCGCGCCGGGCGATTGGGGCGCGTAGAAGTTGATCGGCCGGCCAAAGCTGGGGGCCTCGCTGAGGCGAATATTGCGGGGGATGATGGTGCGGAACACCTTGTTGGGGAAGTGGCGGCGCACCTCCTCCACGACCTGGCGGCTCAGATTGGTGCGGCTGTCGTACATGGTCATCATCACGCCGCGAATGTGGAGCGCCGGATTGAGGTACTCCTGCACCAGATGGATGGTCTTGGTCAATTGCGACAGACCCTCCAGCGGCAGGTATTCACACTGCACCGGGATGAGCACACCGTCGTGGGCGGCGGTCAGGGCGTTGACGGTCAGCAGGCCCAGGCTGGGCGGGCTATCGATCAGGATGTAATCGTACTCGTCGGCGGCCTCCTGCAAGGCGCGCTGCAGGCGATATTCCCGGCCGATGGCCTGCACCAGTTCAATCTCCGCGCCGGACAAGGCCGGATGGGACGGCAACAGATCCAGCCCAAACTCATCATGGCGCAGGCGCACGTCGCTCACCGAGGCCTGATCGAGCAACAGTTCGTAGGTCGAGGGCTTCATCCGGTTTTTGTCGAAGCCCATGGCCGAGGTGGCGTTGGCCTGCGGGTCCAGATCGACCACCAGCACCCGACGGCCGCTGCCGGCCAAATAGGCGCTCAGGTTGACGACGGTGGTCGTCTTGCCCACGCCGCCCTTCTGATTGGCTATGGCATAGATGCGGGCCATCACGTTAGCGAATCCCTCTGGCCGGCTGGCGCGTCTCTTCGACCAGCAAGTCGCCAATCGCCGCGGCTTTGGCCGCCAGGCCGCGCCGGGTCACCGAGCGGGCAGCGACGCGATTGGCGAACTCGGCCGCTTCCCACACGTCGCCGTCGGTCTGATAGAGCCGCACCAGATAGGCGGCGGCGAAGGCATCGCCCGCGCCGGTGGGGTCGGCCACGCTCACGGCGGGCGCGGCAAAGGCCCGCACCTCGTTGTTATGATACACCAGGCAGCCGTTGGCGCCGTCGGTCATCACCAACAGACGGGCCAGACCGGCGTAGTCGTCGCTGAGGGATGGATCGGGCAAGTCCTCGGTGCTTAGCACGGTGACGGCCGCCAGGGGCAGCACCTCGGCCGCCGCGGCCCATTCAACCTGATAGACCCGGCCTCGTTCATCCCAGCGGCGCATCCAGCCTTGCGGGCCAATACACACAATGCTGTTACTAAACAACGTGATCATTGCCGGGTCGATCTCGTTGGCGATGGGGCCAAGATGCACCATCGGCGCGCGCGACCAGAGCGCGGGAACGTGTTCCGACGATAACGTACCGGCCACGCCGTGAATGAGTTGTTGGCGTCGGCCGCCATCGTAGATGTTCTCAAATATCGTCGTGGCCGGGGCGTCAACACGGTGGATGGGGATGCGCGGCGACACGTCGGCGAATTCGCTAGCGGGCGCGGCGCTGGTGACGATGCCCACGCGGCAACCCAACGCACGAGCCACGGCGGTCGTGTAGGCCGCCGCGCCGCCGGTCACATAGCCGCCGGGGGCCACGTCCAGACAGATGTGACCAACCGCCAGATAATCGACAGGTGGATGGGGCGCGCGCGTTTGCATCGGTGCATTCTACTTAGGCCGGAGGGAATCGGCAAGGAGACGGCTAATCGGCTCAGACCTGACAGGTGGGCGGCCCCAGTAGCGTTTATGTAAAAGTTCTAGGGCCGCCCACCTGTCAGGTCTTGCCAATGGCGATCATTAAGGCTAAGATTTCAACGATGGCCAAAAGGTTGTTCGATTCACCCGTTTTCCGCGCGCGGCCGCTCTTCAGCCTGCCGCAGGTGATCTTCTTCCTGGTCATCGTCGGGGCGATCATCATCGCCGTCGATCTGAACAACCGGGCGCAGGCGGGGCGGCTGGTGGGCAGCGGCGAAGAAGCCCTGCAAGCCCAAATCGACAGCGAAGCGACCCGGCAGGTGGAACTACAGGCCACACTGGAATACGTCAGCAGTGACGATTACGTGGCCGCCTACGCCCGCAACGAGGGCGGTATGATCCTGCCCGGCGAGCGGCGCATCGTGCCCATGTTGCAGGAAGCCACGCCCGAACCCACACCCGCGCCGCCGGCCACGCCCGACCCGGCGCTGGACGCCCGCCCCTGGCAGGCATGGTGGCGGCTGCTGACCGACGCTCCCCAACCCACGCGCTAGAAATAAAAAGCCGGCCTGATGGCCGGCTCTTATTGACACAAAAACCTGACCGCCGCGGCTCAGGTCACCCACAGCGATTTCATCAATTCATAGCCGACGATCACTTCTTCGCGGCCGACGCGCAGCCGCATGGGGCCATTGAACGGGGCGCGGCCGAGGATCTCGAACGGCGTGCCCGGCGTCAGGCTGAGGCTGGCCATGTATTGCAACTTGTCCGGCTCGTGGGTGCGCACGCGGCTGACCAGCCCCTTGTGGCCGACGCCCAGATTGACGATGCACACGTCGGTGATCTCCGGCAGCCGACCATCGGGGTCGGGGATGGGTTCGCCGTGGGGGCAGCGTTGCGGGAAGCCGGTCATCTCGGCCATGCGCTCCGTCAGCCGGTCGTTGAGGCCCGCGCCCAGCCCGTCGGCGTGATCGTGGGCCTCGTCCCAGGTGAAGCCCATCACGTTGACCAGAAAGACTTCCAGAATGCGGTGGCGGCGGATCTCGTGCAACGCCTCTTCCCGCCCGCGTGGCGTTAGCTCCACGCCCTGATAGGGGACGTGCTTAACGAAGCCGACGCTCTGTAGCCGCTTGAGCATACGCGGCACCGCCGGCGGCGACACGTCCAGGCGGTCGGCCAGGCTGGTGGTGCTGACCGTCGGTGAATCTTCCTGTAGGCGGTAGATCTCGGCCAGGTATTCGCGCATCGCCGCACTGGGTTCCATATCGTCGCGTGAGTCCATCCGGTTTAGTTTGCGCTCTCCAATTGCGCCAGCGTTGTTTCGATGAGATCGACCAACTCCGTCAACAGTGATTCGTCGAAGCGAAAAGCCGCGCCGGCGGCCAAAAACAGCTCCGGCAGCGGGCGCGTTCCGCCCAGTTGCAACGCCTGCCGGTAGGTGGCGACGGCCTCGGCCTGATCGCGCAGTGCGTTGCGCCACACCTGCAAGGCTCCCACCTGGGCCATGCCGTATTCGATGTAGTAGAACGGGACGTGGAAGATATGCAGCTTGCGATGCCAGCCGCTGACCCGTTCCGCCTCGAAGCCGGTCCAGTCGATGCCTTGCATGAAGCGATCCCAGAGATCGCCCCAGGCCTTGTCACAGGCCGCGGCGTCCAGCGCCGCTTCGGGATGAGTGTATACCCAGTGCTGGAAGCCGTCAACGACGGCCATGTAGGGGAAAAAGGTCAGGACTTTGCTCAGATGCTCGATACGCGCCCGCGCCGCTTCGGCCTCGGTATAGAAGCCGTCGAACC
>CXWJ01042051.1_pt1 | contig 11694 bp, 10 predicted proteins | sample 590841 | NCBI WGS metagenome assembly CXWJ01 (sample SAMEA3498367, study PRJEB10139) | wastewater metagenome | biome: wastewater treatment plant; material: activated sludge | place: Austria | collected 2015-01-21 | reverse complement strand
CCCCGCAGCCGGCGACCCCGAAGGCGGTCGCGGGGGTGCTCGCCGAGCTGCTCTCCGCGCTCCCGCCGTCGCGCGGGCCGGTCGGCGTGACCGTCCCCGGCGTCGTCCGGCACGGCGTGGTGTCCTCGGCGGCCAACATCGACGCCGCCTGGATCGGCACCGACGCCGACGCGCTCTTCACCGCTGCCACCGGCCGCGACGTCCATGTGGTCAACGATGCCGACGCGGCCGGCCTCGCCGAGGTCCGGTACGGCGCCGCGCGCGGCCAGCGCGGCCTGGTCATCGTCACCACGCTCGGCACCGGCATCGGGTCGGCGATGGTCCACGACGGCGTACTCGTCCCCAACTCCGAGCTGGGGCACCTCGAGATCGACGGCCACAACGCCGAGTCCCGCGCCGCCAACTCCGCGCGCGAGCGGGAGGAGCTGACGTGGGGGGAGTGGGCGGTCCGGCTGACGCGCTACTACTCGACGCTGGAGGCCCTCTTCTCCCCCGAGCTGTTCGTGGTGGGTGGCGGAGTGTCCAAGCGCGCCGAGGAGTTCCTGCCGCTGCTCGAGCTCGGCACCCCCATCGTGCCCGCCCAGCTGCTCAACAAGGCCGGCATCGTGGGCGCAGCGCTGGTGGCCGAGCAGGAGCTCCGCTGAGCCGCCTCTCTCAAGGAAGCGTGACCGTCGCCAGCAGCGCGAAGTGGTCGCTGAGCTTCGGCTGGTCCTGGCGCACCATCTCGCCCCGGACCGCGAGCCCCTCGGAGTAGAACAGGTAGTCGATGGTCCGATCCGGCCGCTTCACGGCCGGGTCGTTGGGGAAGTGCGTGAAGTACGCCGCCTGCCCACTGTCGACCTCGGCGGTCGAGGGGAAGCTGCGGTAGTCCTCCAGCAGCGGCGTCAGCTCGGTCTCCTCGGCATAGAGCGCCTGCTGCGCCTTGCCCAGCCGGTCGTAGGCCGACCGGGTGGCCAGCAGGTTGAAGTCGCCACCGAGCACCCACGGGCCGTCGACGTCGGCCACGATGTCGCGCACCGCGGCCACCTGCCGCTCCATCGTGTCGCAGCCCTGGGCGAACGCGTCGAGGTGGGTGTTGAGCACCGTGAGCGGCTCGCCGTCCCGCACCGGCAGCTCGGTCGCCAGCACCGCCCGGTCGAAGTTGAACGCGACGGTGAACGGGTCGCCGCAGATCTGCGGCAGCTGGTGGCGGGTGGCCGAGTCGATCCGGGTCCTGCTCAACACGCCCAGGCTCATCCCGACCTCGCCCATCACCTTCGGGTGGGGGACGAACCGCGCCTTCCAGTAGTACGCGGACGACGTGCACGGGTAGGCCCCCGCCAGCTTGGCCTTCAGCTGGGCGAGCTGGTCGGCGCCGTCGGTGCGGGCGCTGCTGCGGTCCACCTCCTGGAGCAGCACGACGTCGGGCTTCTCCTCGCGGATCACCGCGGCCACGTCGGGCAGGGTGCGCGCGAGCGCCGCCTTGCTCGGCCGCTTGTCCGGCCCGCCCCCGCCCGACACGTCGTACCAGAAGACGTAGCCGCGTCCCGCGAGGTACTGCACGTTCCAGCTCATCACCCGCACCTGCTGGCCCGGGTCGAGCGGCTCGGCGTCGCTGGGGCAGGTCACCTCGCCTGCCTCCACCTCGTCGGGGTGGTAGGTCAGGGCGTACGTCGCGACCGCGGCGAGGACCACGAGCGCCAGCAGAGCGACCCCGAGTCGGAGCGCCCATCCGAGGAGACGCGTCATGGCTCCCGAGTCTAGGGAGGCTCGAGGCCCCCCGCGGCCGGTTTGGCCAACGCCGCCCGCCGGCCGGTCGGCGGCGCCCGTGGCGCCCGCGGCCCGGGTTGTCTACTGGTGCGTACGACGCGGCCGCTGCCTGTCTACTGGTGTGTACGGCGCACGTGCTGCTCCGTACGCACCAGTAGACATGACCCACCCGCGCGCGGCCGCACGGCCCTGTCCACCCCGGGGTTGCGCCGCCCTGACAGGATCGGACCATGTCTGCCACCGCCACGGCCGGGACTCCCACCGGCCCGCCCTCGGGCGCCCGGATCGAGGTTCGCCAGCTGACCAAGCACTTCGGCTCGTTCGCAGCGGTCGACGACCTCTCGTTCGCGGTCGAGCCCGGCCAGGTCACCGGGTTCCTCGGCCCCAACGGCGCCGGCAAGACCACCACGCTGCGGATGCTGCTCGGCCTGGTCCGACCGACCAGCGGCGCGGCGCTGATCGACGGCAGGCCGTACGCCGACCTGGCCGACCCGCTCGGCACCGTCGGGGCCGCGCTCGAGGCGACCAGCTTCCACCCCGGCCGGTCCGGGCGCGACCACCTCCGGGTGATCGCCAGCACGGCCGGCATCCCCGACGGCCGCGTCGACGAGCTGCTGGAGCTGACCGGGATCGCCGCCTTCGCCGGGCGCCGCGCCGGCGCCTACTCCCTCGGGATGCGCCAACGGCTGGGCCTGGCCGCCGCGCTGATCGGCGACCCTCAGGTGCTGCTGCTCGACGAGCCCGCCAACGGGCTCGACCCCGAGGGCATCCGCTGGCTGCGCGGCTTCCTCAAGCACCTCAGCACCGAGGGCAAGACGATCCTGGTCTCCAGCCACCTGCTCCAGGAGGTCGAGCAGACCGCCGACCACGTGATCATCATCCACCGCGGCCGGCTGGTCGCCCAGGGGTCGATGGCCGAGCTGGCCGGCACCCGCGGTGCGGTCGTCCGCACCCCCGACCCCGCCGCGCTGACCGGAGCCCTGGCGACCGAGGGCATCCACGTCAGGCCCGAGCCGGACGGCTCGCTCGTCGTGGAGACCACCGACCTGCGCCGGGTCGGCGAGGCGGCCCATCGTGCCGGCGTACCGCTCTGGGAGCTGAGCGCCAGCCGCACCGACCTGGAGAACCTCTTCTTCCAGCTCACCGCCGATCAGACCGGGGTCGACCAGACCGGGGCCGGCCAGGACGGTCAGATGTTCGGAGGTGCGGCCTGATGGCGACCCTCGGTCCCTCGCTCACCCGCCAGGTGCGCTCGGAGCTGCTCAAGCTGTCCACCACCCGCTTGTGGTGGGGCATGGCGCTCGGCGTCTTCCTCGGCGGCGCGGCGTTCTCGACGCTGTTCGCGGTGCTCTATGCCAACGACCTGCTCGGCCAGGCGGCCGGCCCGGGCGGCGCGCCGGTCGGGGACGACACCCAGATCGTCAACACCGTCTACACGGCCGGGATCGGCATCGGCTACCTGCTGCTGCTGACGATCGGAGTCATCCAGATCGGCTCGGAGTACCGCCACAAGACGATCACCGGCACGTTCCTCGCGACGCCCCGGCGGGCGCGGGTGATGCTGGCCAAGGTGATCGCGCTGCTGGTGATCGGCGCGGGGTACGCCGTGGTGAGCATGGTCGGCTCGGTCTCGTTCGGCGCGACGACTCTGGCCCTGATGGGCAAGGACCCGTTCCCCTCGACCGAGGTGATCCGGACCCTCCTCCTCAGCCTGCTGGTGCTCGGGCTCTGGGCGCTGATCGGGCTGGGCGTCGGCATCCTCATCCCCAACCAGATCGCGGCGCTGCTGATCGGCGTCGGCGTGGCCTGGATCGTCGAGCCGATCCTGGCGTTCGCGCTGTCGTTCTCCGACTTCGCGCGCGAGCACGTCGTACCGTACTTCCCCAGCGAGGCCACCAACGCGGTCATCAACGCCGTCCAGAACAGCCCCGACACGGTCCGGCTGTCCTGGTGGGCGGCGGCGCTGGTGCTGGCTGGGTACGCCGCCCTGCTCTCCGGGCTCGGCATCTGGCGCACCCTGCGCCAGGACATCAGCTGAGCATCGCCTCCCTGGTACGACGCGCCTCGCCGACGAGCGCGGCCTAGGCGAAGCCGGAGCCCCCACTTCGTCTCACGGCGCGACGGTCCACGACGTGAGGGGTGCCGGTGCTGTCCCGTTCGGCGGGCACCAGCGCCCCCGGCCGCACGCCGTGCCACCAACCCGGCCCGACGAAGTCCGCGTGGACGAGCAGGTGGCGGCGCCGACGCCGCCTGCGGAGCTCGCGTTCGATGACTCCGTCGAAGTGCCCCGCGTCGAGCCGCTCGAGGAACACCGCCTCGTGTCCGCACTCCATCACTGCGTAGAGCTCCTGGTCGGCTCGGTGGAACCTCCAGACGACGTGCCGCCAAGTGAGCCAGGCGGTCTGGGCGTGAACGCTGCCGGCGACGACCCGCGGGGCGAGATCCACGCTGGGCTGGTCTAGACAGGTCCCGAGGTGGAGGGGACCCGCCCAGGTGCGCCACTGGGACACGACCTGGGGGTCGCCGATCGCCCGGGCGGCTCGCCCGGCCGCTGCCACGAAGAAGCCGAACTTCTCCCGGGAGGGCTCCACCTCGAGTGCGCTCTCCTCAAAGGGTCGGCGTGCCTCGAGGGCGCGGGTGACCGCGACGACGAGCTCGAGCAGGTCCTCGAGCCTCGCCTCGGGAACGTAGTCGCACCCCAGCTCCAGGCGGCCCCGCCTGGGCCGGACGAAGACCCCGGCAGACCCGGGCTGCTCGGCCAGCGCGAAGACCGAGAGCACCGGCCCGGCGACCCACTGTCGCGCCACCCGAACTGCCTCGGCGTCGTCGACAGACACGCTCACATGCGTGGAAAAGCCGTGGATCTCGGCCCGGTGTCCCTCCAAGGCGGCGCCCAGCTCTTGGCGGGCACCGCTCAGCCGATCGACCAGGTTCTCAGCGAAACCCTGGCACAGCGGCACGGGTGGGCTGGCGATCTCCGCCTCCCAGCCGTCTGCGGTCAGGGCCTCGCCCGTGGGCAGGCGCCGGGCCCGGGGATCACCGGGGTCCAGGCACGGCAACGAGGCGGCGAGCTCCGGCAGCAACCTGCGGAAGTCGACCGCGCCGGTGGGACCGTGGACTTCGTACTCCTGCTCCACACCGACCCGATCCCAGCGGTCGAGGGAAGGCAGGGGGATCGACAGCCGGCGCACCCTCGGATTATGGATGCGGAGGGTGCCTCGAGCAGGTCGCAGCTTCTTTCCTTTCCTGTCCTATCCAGGGGAGGAAAGGCCGTGACACGATCACTGGACTCGCAGCCAGCGAGCAGGTCTATGGGGAGGCCATCATGGGTGAGAAGGGCAACGTCACGTCGGACGAGCTGGCTTCGGCAGCGGGAGCAGCCGGGGCTGCGCGCGCTCTCGACGAGCTGCAGGGCGTGGCGGGAGACGTCGGATCGACGCTCAAGGACACGATCATCGACAAGGGCGCCGACGCCGGCATCGCTGCGGCGCAGGAGAAGTACCGCTCCACGCAGGGCAACGAGTCGGCCGACGAGGGCTGAGGGCCGACCCTTGTGGGAGGACTCCCGCGGAGTGGTCCGGGGCTCTGCGGAGGAAGCGCGTCGCCACGCGTTCAGCGATGACGCCAAGGAGCGGGTCGACGAGCACCACCACGTGATCAAGGCGCCACGGGCCCGGTCGCGCGGGGGTGTGCTGGTAGCGGCCGGCGTCGCGGGCCTGCTGCTGGTCGGGGGTGGCGTGTACGCCGCCACGCGCGGCGACGCACCGGCTGCGGAGGCGCAGCCCGACGGAAACGGGCCGCCGAGCCCGTCGCCCGCGGGCACGGAGTCGAGCGCCCCTCCTGAGGAGCCGACGCCGGCGGACACGACTCCCACCGGTGTCTTCGCCGTGACGCATGAGGTGCTGCGACGCATCCCAGCGAACAGCAAGGGGGACCCGGTAGGCACGACGGTGACGTCGCGGTGGCGCGTCACTCCGACACGGTGCGACGAGAACCAGTGCACCGGGCGGGTCAAGAGCAGCTCGGGCGCTGTCTATCGCTACACGTGGGACGGGGCAGAGCTCACTCTGCAGCGGGCACAGGACCAAGCGGTCCTCACCTGCGAGGACGATGCGGGGCAACCCATCCCCGCCTCCACCGCGGACGCCCTCTATGACTACGAGGTCGACCAGCCACAGGTGACGTCGGAGGCCGGCGCAATCGACCGGATCGAGTTCACCTATTGGCGCCGACTGACCCTCTCGAACTTCGTGGGCCTGTGCGCTCCGACCCCACGTGACGAGCGTGCCGTGCAAGCCCGGGTCGTCGCTCAGGCCGTGAGCCAATGACCCACTCCTGTGAGGTCAGACAGGGGCCCGAGGAGGTCGTCGATGATGCGTTGGCTGGCGGCGAGCGTGACAGCTGCGGCAGTGGGACTGGCGACCCTGATGGGCGTCCCGGCCTCGGCCAGCACCGCCAAGGCCGCCGCCGATCCGTGGCTGGACGCCTCCTTCGGCGACCAGGGACGGGTCAGCCAGGACTACCTCGGCGACGACGTCCGGCAGGTTCCTCGTCGGCAGCGGAAGCAACGTCGGGGCGGTGCTGCGCCTCCTGGGGGACGGCTCCCTCGATCCGAGCTGGGGAGGCGACGGGATCGTCACCCTCCCCGCGAACGGAGCGTCGCTCCTGCTCCCCTTGGCCGACGGGCGCGTCATCGTGTCGACGGAGAACCTTCGCGTCGTCCGGCTGAGCGAGGCAGGGGTGGTCGACCAGGCGTACGGCGAGCCGGGCTTCGACCTGCCGGACCCGTGCTTCTACCCCACCCTTCTCGATCTCGCGGCACCGCGACCAGGACCGTCGCCGCCGTCTACTGTCAGCAGGGCGTCTGGCTCAGCGCGCTGGACACCGACGGTGCGTTGGACACGTCGTACGGACTGCGGGCCTCGTCGATCAGGTCCTACGACAGCGTTCAGTTCTCGGCGCCCGGCCGCCACCTCCTGGCAGACGGCACGGGAATGCTGGTCGCCGGGGCTCGGATCGGCCGTGGGTTCGTGGTCGAGCGGCGCAGCGCGTCGGGGGCGATCGACGGCAGCTACGGGAGCAACGGGCTGAGTGACCTCGCGGTGACAGGCAGGTGGTTCGAACTCCCGTCCTCCGACGGCGCGTATGACAGCGAGGACCGCCTGGTCACCGTTGCCACGGTCGAGAGCCGCAGCATGGCAGATGAGATGGCCGTGGTCGTCTCGCGCCTCCTGCCCGATGGATCGCCCGACGCCACGTTCGGGGTGGGAGGGACTCGCGTCGTGGAGGCCGGCGGCTGGACGACGGGGGAGGAGGAGAGCATCGGGGACCCGCAGCTGCTCATCGCCGGCGACGACAGCGTGGTCGTGGTCGCGGCGTGGCGCGACGAGTCGTTCTCTGCGAGTCCCCGCAACGCGCTCATCTACACGCGGTTGACGCCGTCCGGGCAGGTCGACACCGCGACCGTTCCCACCGGGCGCCGGCTGGTGCAGGTGCCGGACATGGGTGACGCGTGGCTGGGCGGTGCCGTCGCAGGACAGGGTGGCACTGCCCTGGTCTCGGTGGGGCGCTACCTCGAGGATGGCGAGCACTCGACCCTGGTCCGGCTACTGCCCTCCGGTGCCATCGACACGGCGTACGGCGTCGCCGGCATGGCGACAGCGCCCGAGGTCGGGCGCTCGGGCGAACCCGGTCTCGACCTCGCGTCCCTCGCCGGTGGCGCTGCGCTCATGGTCTGGCGTGAGTGGTCCGACGACTTCGACCGCGATGCCCTGATGGTCGCCCGGGTGACCTCCGACGGCGACCTGGATCCGACGTACGGCACCGACGGGCGCTTCCGGATGCTGCTCCCGGGCAAGGCGCACGTCGCGGCAACGGCCGGGGGCAAGGCCCTGATCGGGTGGTCCGTGCGGGTCGACGAGTCGGACACGTTCGACCTCTCCAGCACCATCCGGCTTCGCGGGCTGACGACGGACGGCGCGGTCGACCAGACGTTCGGCAACGCCGGCGACGTGTCGCTCCCGCCGCCGAGCGGGTCCACGTCGGACGCGCTGCGCGAGCTCGCGACGGCCGGCGAGCGCCCGGTGCTCCTGCTCTCCAGGAGGAGCGCCGGAGTCAGCAGGCTCACCCTCAGCCGACTCCAGGGCTCGGGTGCGCTCGACCCGGCCTTCGGCGGGTCCGGAAGCCTCGTGCTCGCCTCGGGGCCGCAGCTGGCGACCGGTCTTCGCTACGAGGTGCTGGCCACCGCGGACGGGCCGATCACCCTGGTGCAGGTGCCCTACCTCGGCTCGGGCGTCCCCGATGTCGTCCAGGCGACGCGGGTGCGGGCAAGGGTCCCGAGGCTCGACGCTCCGAAGGCCGTGGTGCTGACCGGGAAGGCGACCTGGGGTTGGGGATCCGCGGGACTCGCGCCGCCGGTGACGGTTCAGCGATCCGTCGCCGCGGTTCAGGGGGGCTTCGACGCCTGGCGCGCCGTGCCCGCGACCACCTCGACGACCGCGACCCGGACGGTCCGGGCCGGAACCACGACGTGCGTTCGGGTCCGGGGGGACGACGGTGAGCTGACGCTCCCCGCGTGTGCGGTCTCGCCCGCCAAGGCCATCGCCATGTCCGCGCGAGGAGGGTGGTCCCGACTGAGCGCGGATAAGTACTACCGCGGCCAGGCCCGGACCACCACCCGCAAGGGCGCGACCCTCTCGCTCGATGTGGCGGCCCGCGCGTTGTCGGTGGTCGTCACTCGGTGCCCGCAGTGCGGCTCGGTCCTCGTCCGCTGGAACGGCAAGACGATCGGCAGGCTGTCCCTCGTCGGACCCCGACGGTCACGGGTCGTTCTTCCCGTCCGCACGACCGCGGGCTCGCGCAGGGGGAAGGTCACCCTCGTGGTGAGGTCATCGGGCAAGCCGGTCACGATCGAGGGACTCAGCGGCTGGCGCGACGACACTCCCTGACCCGGATCCACCGAACCTCGCGGTCGCGCTCAGTCACCAGGGCGGGCCGGGGGGTCAACCGGCGATCCCCAGCAGCCGGCGCAGCGACCGCTCCATCGCGGCCTCCGCCGCCCGTTCGGCCGCGGGGCCGGCCTCGACGGTGAGCCGAGCGCCGTACCCGTCGATCAGAGCGTGCATNNCCCCTCGACACAGCGCTGCGCGAAGGCGTCCCAGGCCTTGTCGACGGCCACCCGGTCCTTGGCGAGGTCGGGGTCGTGGGCGGCGGCCCGCCAGTACTCCAGCCACAGCAACCAGCCGTCACGCCCCCCTCCCTCGTCGAGGGACACGGCGCCGACGGCGAAGCGGCGCAACCGCTCCCAGGGGTCGTCGGTGTCGCCCAGCAGGTTCTCCAGATCGTCCAGCTCCGAGCGGACCAGGTGACGCAGGGCCTCCTTGCGGAGCTCCGCCAGCGTCGGAAAATAGTGTCGCAGGCTCGCGACGGCCACGCCGCTCTCCTCGGTGACGTCTTGGTACCTCAGACCGGAGTAGCCCCGCCGGAGAAGCATCCGGGAGGCTGCGGCCAAGAGGTCGTCTCGTCGGTGGACCGGCGGGCGGCCACGGCGTCGGGGTTGTGTGGTGCCCACATGGTGAAAATTATCGTGTCAACCCTGGTCACCGCCGCTGATCTGATTTATCGTTTGGTTGTTCGGAAAAGAAGCGGCGTCGGGTCTGTGGGGTACCGGACGCCGCTTCTGCTTGTTGTGGGTCGACGAGTCTGTTGCTGTTTGGGCTCAAACGTGTGGGATCGCAGTCACCGGGCTGCAGTCTCCGCACAATCACGGCACTGCCTGCGTCCACGCGTCCTAGGCTCGGCGCGAAAGCTCACGTTTGGGCTCAAACGTGAGGAATCCGGGCCACCGGAGTGCGGTTTCCGCACCATCGCGGTCATCCCGGCCACCCCGGCTCACCGGACGATCGAGTGCGTGATCGTCCGCTTCTTCCCGAGGAAGAAGATCCCGCGGATCGTCTCGAAACGCTCGCTCACGTTGCGTCGCAGCGTCGACCAGGTGATGCCCAGCGTCCCCGAGCGGTCGTTGCTGACGAAGAAGATCGCCCCGCCGCCCTCGTTGGCGTGGTTGTCGGTCATCGTCGACCCGGCGACGTACAGCCGGAACAGGTTGCCGTCGAGATAGATCGCGCCACCCGACCCACCCCCCTTGGTGCCGGCCCGCGCGGGGTTGGCGCCGTGCCCGATCGCCCGGTTGTCGGTGAAGGTGCTGTTGTAGATCCGCCAGGACACCCCGATGCTCGACAGGGCCGCGCCGTTGCTGCACCGGCCCTTGCTGAACGAGCTCGCGACGACATAGACCGGCTCGTCCCGGAACTGGTCGAGCACCCGGACGGCGGCGCCGCCGAGGTCCGGCCCGTGCCGGTCGCAGCGGTTCCGCACGAACGTCGTGTTGACGATCTTCAGCCGGCCGCCGCGGGCGAAGATCGCGCCGCCCCCGCCGCCGTCGTACTTCTTGCCCGTCGAGTTCCCGCGCACCAGCCGCAGGTTCTGCACGACCAGCTTCGGCGAGGCCTGGTCGTTGCAGTGCGACGTGGTCCAGGTCTGCTTCGGGTCGCAGGTGTTCTGGTAGAGGATCCGGCGCCTTCCCTCACCGCTCAGCGTCACCAGCCCCTCGCCGTCGAGCACGACACGACGACTGGTGTTGACGACCTTCGCGGTCGCCTTCATCGCGATCGTCACCGGGTCGGGCCCGCAGCGGAACCGGATGATTCCGCCCCGCCTCACCGCACGTACGACGGCCGCCGAGGTGCAGCTCTCCGGGGTGCCGTTGCCGACCCACCGGTCGGGCGTCGAGGTGTTCACCGCCTTGCCGGCGGCCGGCACCCGCACCGGCTTGGCGCCCCTGTCGGCGGCGTACGACGGCGCGGCGCCGACGGTCGCGACCAGCGTCAGCGTGAGCACCACGGCGAGAAGCAGGGCGAGGGCCGCGGCGGAGGAGCGTCGGAGCATGCCTGCCAGGGTGACCGAACCAGGGGCCGAGCGCCAGTCCGCTCGGCACAGGTCTATCGTCGGAAGCAGTGAGTACGACGAGGCGTCGTACGCCGCGGTTGCCGTCGACCGGCCTCCGAGGAGGACCCGTGACCGAGAAGGACATCGCACCCCCGAGTGCGCTCGGCTCGGGGCGCCGGCGCTCGGGCCCGGTCCGCACCCAGCGCCCCGTCTACGTCGACCTGCTGCCGCCGTGCAACGAGCGCTGCCCGGCCGGCGAGAACATCCAGGCGTGGCTGGCCGACGCGAAGGCCGGCCGGCACGAGCAGGCCTGGCGCACGCTGACCGCGGACAACCCGTTCCCGGCGATCCACGGTCGGGTCTGCTACCACCCGTGCGAGGACGCGTGCAACCGCACCCGGCTCGACGGCACCGTCTCGATCCACGCGGTCGAGCGGTTCCTCGGCGACCTCGCACTCGAGCAGGGCTGGCAGTTCACGCCCCCGGCGACCGCCACCGGGAAGCGGGTGCTGGTCGTCGGAGCCGGCCCGAGCGGCCTGTCGGCGGCGTACCACCTGCGCCGGCTCGGCCACGACGTCGTCGTCCGCGACAACTCCACGCTCCCGGGCGGGATGATGCGCTACGGCATCCCGGCGTACCGGCTGCCGCGCTCCATCCTGGACGCCGAGATCGACCGAGTCGTCCGGCTCGGCGTCGTCTTCGAGCAGGACCACGTCGTCACCGACCTGCGCGGCGAGCTCACCGACGGCGGGTTCGACGCGGCGTTCGTCGCCGTCGGCGCCCACCTGTCCAAGCGCGTCGACATCCCCCACCAGGACGCCAGCCGGATCCTCGACGCGGTCAGCTTCCTGCGCGGCGTCGAGTCCGGCACGCACGAGGAGGACCTGGGCCGGGTCGCGGTGTACGGCGGCGGCAACACCGCCATGGACGCCGCCCGCGTCGCGCGCCGGCTCGGGGCGGACGACACCGTGATCGTCTATCGCCGGACCCGGGAGCAGA
>CXWJ01000792.1_pt1 | contig 11696 bp, 3 predicted proteins | sample 590841 | NCBI WGS metagenome assembly CXWJ01 (sample SAMEA3498367, study PRJEB10139) | wastewater metagenome | biome: wastewater treatment plant; material: activated sludge | place: Austria | collected 2015-01-21 | reverse complement strand
ACAGACGTCAGCGTCAACCATTCGGGCGCAAGATGCGTTCCACTTTGGCACGCATAACGATGCCTGTGCCAGTCAAACAAGAGCTTGACCCGGCTCAGATTGGGGCGCGCGCATGAGCGACGTTCGCACCAGTCTGCTCGGCCAAGCGCTGTTCCGTTCGCGCAAGCTGTTCATCACGGTCGGCGTGTTCAGCTTCTTCATCAACCTCGCCATGCTGAACGGCCCGCTGTTCATGCTGCAAGTCTATGACCGGGTTCTGACCTCGCAGAGCCAGGACACGTTGATTTTCTTGACGATTCTTGCGGTCGGCGTCCTGGTCTTTCAGTCGATGCTCGAGGTCACGCGGTCGGACCTTTTGATTCGTGCCGGCGCGAAACTCGATAGCGAACTCAGCGCCGAGACGTTCGGGCTGTCGCTCGATGCGCATAATAAAGTGATGTCGTCGGCGCAAGGATTGCGCGACCTCGATGCCGTCCGCGGTTTCCTCTCGGGTCCGGGATTGATTGCGCTGTTCGACGCGCCTTGGACGCCGATCTTCCTGTTGCTCGTCTTCGTGATCCACCCCGCCCTGGGCGCCCTCGCCCTTTGCGGTGCGCTTGTCATTCTTGCGATCACCTATTTGAACGAGCTGGCGACGCGCAAGGCGTTGGCCGAAGCAACGACCGCGCACCGCGATTCGGAATATTTCGTGGGAACGCTGCACAACAACTCCGAATCAGCTCGTGCGATGGGTATTGCCGACAATGTGCGCGTGCGCTGGCAGGAGCATCACGACGCGAGCCTCGCCTGGCAGGCGTTGGCCAGCGATCGCGGGACGAGGCTGAACACCGCGGCAAAGATGTCGCGGCAGGCGTTGCAGATCTTCTCGTTGGCGCTGGGTGCATGGCTTGCCCTCAACAACGAGATTTCCGCGGGTGCAATCGTCGCCTCGTCAATCATCATGGGTCGCGCACTACAGCCGATCGAAGCTGCGATCGGCCAGTGGAAGGCTTTCGTGCACGCACGCCAGGCCTACACGCGACTCAGTTCAGCGCTCAAAGCAGACGCGCCGGGGCAGCGCACGAAGTTGCCGGCACCGGAAGGCGCCTTCAAGCTTGAGGAAGTGTGGATGCGCTTTGAGGGCGTCAAGGACCCGATCCTGCGCAACGTGTCGTTCGAGCTCGCGCCGGGCGATACGCTTGGCATTATCGGACCGACGGGAACGGGCAAATCGACACTCGCGCGGCTGATGATCGGCGCTTGGAAGCCGACGACGGGCAGCGTGCGGCTCGACGGCGTCGAAGTTTCCGACTGGCCGGCCGGGGAGATCGGTCCGCATGTGGGTTATCTGGCACAAGACGTCGAGCTTCTGGACGGCACGGTTGCCGAGAACATCTCGCGCTATGGCGCGCATGATTCGACGGCCATCGTGGAAGCTGCCAAGACCGCGGGTGCGCACAACTTCATACTGACGCTGCCAAACGGTTATGACACGGTGATCGGCGACCGCGGCAAGCTGCTTTCCGGCGGGCAACGCCAGCGCATCGCTTTGGCGCGCGCGATCTACGGCAACACGCGCGTCGTCGTGCTGGACGAACCGAACGCCAACCTCGACGCGAACGGCGAGGCAGAGCTGCGCCGTGCGGTCGAAATACTGAAGAAGCAGGGACGCACCGTGGTCGTGGTCACGCACCGGCCGGGCATCCTGCCGGCCGTCGACAAGATCGCCGTGCTGCGCTCGGGCGAAGTCGTTTCATTCGGCCCGCGCGACGAGGTTCTCGCCGCACTGAACAAGGCGTCGGCCGCCGCTGCCAACGGCAACGCGGCCCAGCGCCCCGGACAACAAGCTACCGTTACGAATTTGGAATCGCGTCATGCAACAAGCTAAGCCCGGTCCTCGCCGTCCCAATTGGCCCGACAAAGTCGCAGGCGTTTCGATGTCCCCGAAACGCGCTGTCGTGGTGGGCTTTAGCGTGATTGCGCTCGCCTTCGGCGGGTTCGGCCTTTGGAGCACGACAGTTCCTATCGCCGGCGCCGTGGTGGCGAACGGCCAGGTCGTCGTCGCGTCGAAGCGCAAGCAGGTTCAACATCCGACGGGCGGCGTCATCCGGGCGTTTCACGCCGAAGACGGAACGATCGTCAAGCAAGGTCAGGTGCTGGTCGAACTTGAGGACGCCGATGCGCTCGAGCGATATGCCCGCACGCGCGACTCTCTTTTCCTTGCGCTTGCGAGTGAGGCGCGATTGCAGGCGGAGGCTCTGAACCTGCCGGAGATGCAGGTCCCGCCCGATTTAGCCGCCGAGGCGGCGAAGCAATCCGCGGTGAAGGCCATCGTGGACGGCCAGCAACGCCTGTTCGAGGTTCGCCTGATCGAGTTGCGCGGACAATTGTCCATCATCGAAGAGCAATATCAGCAGCTGAAAAACGAGCTGGCCGGCCTCAACGCCGAGCGGCAGTCGGCGACGCAACAGATTGGCCTCACGAAGAAGGAGCTCGACACGGTCGAAGACCTCTTCGAGAAGGGCTACACGACGCGCACGCGCGTGTTCTCGCTTCGGCGCGAGGTGACTCAGCTTTCGGGCAGCGCGGGACGCATCGAGGCGTCGGCCGCTCGCACGCGCAGCGCTCTGATCGAAAACGAACTCAAACTGGTGCAGGCGCGCAATCAGATTCTCACGGTCGTGCAGGGTGAACTCCGCGACACGCAAGCAAAAATTCCGACCCTGCGCGAGCAGTACCACGCTGCCAAGAAGGCCTACGACACGATGACAATCCGCGCGCCTGTCGCGGGCACGGTCATGGCATCGCGCATCAACACACTTGGCTCCGTCGTACGCGCGGGCGACACGATCCTGGAGATCGTACCCACCGACGACCGCCTAATGGTCGAGGTGCAGTTGCGTCCTAACGACGTCGATTCAGTGAAGGTTGGGCTCGAAACCGAAATTACGCTGACAGGCCTCAGCCAACGCACGTCCGAGCATCTTCGCGGGCGCGTGACGCACGTGTCGGCGGACGCGCTCACGGATTCGCGCACGAGTTCGACTTACTTCGTTGCGCATATCGACGTTTCAGACAGCGAGCTGGACCGCCTGAAAGGCGTCCAGCTTCAGCCGGGCATGCCCGCCGCCGTCATGATCAAAACCGGCGAGCGCACCGCGCTTGCCTATCTAACCCAGCCGCTAGCCGACAGCATCAACCGGGCTTGGAGAGAGCAATAGTCACGTGGGCACCATGAATCGAGAGAACAGCTCCCGAGAAATCCGCCAGATGGCGGTGTGCCCGCAATCGGCATCATCCCAACTGCGGATGATGCCGGCAGTCGCACATGGACACGGCTGGGTGGCTCGCGACCGAAGCGAAGCCGCCGCGGCCGTCACCAAGCACAAACACCAAAACAGTTGAGTTTTTCGATCACGGTAATCCGACAAGGCCCTAGCATGCTCAGAAAGATAACAGCAGCGTTACATTCGGGTGACGGCACCGTGACGAACAGATCACGTTCGCCTAGCAGCGCGAATGCCCGCCGCGATCAAGATCAAAACCGGCGACCGCATAGCGCTCGCCTACCTGACACAGCCGCTGACCGACAGCATCAACCGGGCATGGAGAGAGCAATGGCGCCTCCCGCCCGCCGTCTCAACAGTTTCGCCGAAGAAGGACGCTGACCCATGGTTAAGTACATTCTCTCCGATCTGCAGTTCATCCTCGACCAGATCCTGATTGCCGAACGCCATGCGGACGGTGAAAATTTGGCCGACATCATTCCGAACAGCGAACTTGCGTTCGGGCTTCGGACCGTCGATGGGTCGTTCAACCACTTGGTGCCCGGTCAGAGCACCTCGGGGTCGGCCGATCAGACGTTTCCGCGGATGCTGGACCCGACGTTCATCGCCGGTGAGAACGCGATCTTCGGGCCACCGCTGCCGACGCACTACTCGCAGACCGTTGGGATGGTGGTCGACTCGCAGCCACGCACAATCTCGAACCTGATCGTCGACCAGACACCGAACAACCCGGCGGCGGTCGCCTTGGCGGGGAGCGCGGGTACAGACGGCCTTTGGGGGACTGAAGACGACGTTCTCAATGAGGGCGTTTCGGTCGTCACGAGCCCAGGCCTGGACGGCGAGTTTGGCACCGCCGACGACAAACTCACCTTTAAGTTCGACAACGTGACGCCGGACGAAGGTCTGTCCGCGCCGTTCAACTCGTGGATGACGTTCTTCGGGCAGTTCTTCGACCACGGCCTGGATCTCGTCACGAAGGGCAATTCCGGCACGGTGTTCATTCCGCTGAAGCCGGACGATCCGCTTTACGTGGAAGGTTCGCCGACGAACTTCATGATTCTGACGCGGGCGACGAACCAGCCCGGTCCGGACGGTCAATTGGGCACGGCCGACGACATTCACGAGCACACGAACACCACGTCGCCGTTCGTCGATCAGAACCAAACCTATTCCTCGCATCCGTCGCACCAGGTGTTTCTGCGTGCCTACGAGGCGCGGCCGCTGAACATTGGAACCGCGGAAGAGCCGATCATCGTGGATGCTCCGTTCGCAACCGGCGGGTTGCTAACGTCGCCAGAAGGCGGCATGGCGACCTGGGGCGTCTTGAAGGCGCAAGCGCGCGACCTTCTGGGTATCGAGCTGACCGATGCGGACGTGACCAACGTTCCGCTGCTCGCGACCGATGCTTACGGCAACTTCATCCGCGGCGAGAACGGCTTCCCGCAAGTCGTAATGCGCACGGCCGGCCTCGACGGCGAGTTCGGCACGGCCGACGACGGCACGGAGCTCGTCGAAGGCAATCCGGCCGCGCCGATCAGCCTTGAGCTGGCGATCCGCACGGGTCACGCGTTCTTGGACGACATCGCGCACTCGGCGGCGCCGGGGGTCGGTGAGGTCGCAGACGCCGACGGAGACGCGGGCAACGTTGTCGGTGCCGGTGAATACGACGACGAGCTGCTCGACGCTCACTATGTGGCGGGCGACGGTCGTGTGAACGAAAACATCGGCTTGACCGCAGTTCACGCGGTCTTCCACGCCGAGCACAACCGCCTGCTTGAGCACACGAAAGAAGTCGCTTTGGCGAGCGGCGACTTGACGTTCCTGAGCGCATGGTTGATGCCGGGCACGGCACCCGCGACCTTCCCCGTCGATCAGGCCGAGATTGACGCACTGGTTTGGAATGGCGAGCGCCTGTTTCAGGCGGCGAAGTTCGGCACCGAGATGCAGTACCAGCATCTTGTGTTCGAAGAGTTCGCGCGCACGATCCAGCCGAACGTCGATGCGTTCATCGACTTCAACGATACGATCGATCCGTCGATCGTGGCCGAATTCGCACACACCGTTTACCGCTTCGGCCACTCGATGCTGACGGAGACGGTCGATCGTTTGGACGCCGACTTCAACGCCAACCACATCGACCTGATCAGCGCGTTCTTGAATCCGCTTGAGTTTGCTGCCTCCGGCGCGACGCCGGAGCAGGCCGCGGCCGCCATCATCCGCGGCGTGACGCGCGACGTGGGTAACGAAATCGACGAGTTCGTGACCGAAGCTCTGCGCAACAACCTGGTCGGGCTGCCGCTCGACCTTGCGGCCATCAACTTGGCCCGTGGCCGCGACACCGGCGTGCCTTCGCTGAACGCGGCACGGCGCGAATTTTACAACGGCACCGGTGATACGCAGCTCAAGCCTTACGTCAGCTGGGTCGACTTCGCGATGAACATCAAGCATCCGGAGTCGCTGGTGAACTTCATCGCGGCGTACGGTACGCATGCGCTGTTCTCGGACGCGCGGGCCGATACGCTGGCAGAGAAGCGGGCGATTGCGACGGCCTTGGTTCTCGGCGGCACGGTTACGCTGAACGAAGGAGAAGTTGACGAAGAAACGATCCTCATCGACGACACGGACCGGCTCGACTTCCTCCACAGCGAGGGAGCCTATGCGAACTTGGCGAACGGCGCGACCACGACCGGCGTTGACGCGATCGACCTCTGGATCGGCGGTTTGGCGGAAGCCAAGATGCCGTTCGGCGGCATGCTGGGGTCTACGTTCAACTTCGTGTTCGAGACGCAGCTGGAAGCGCTGCAAGACGGCGACCGGTTCTACTACCTGCACCGCTTGGGGGGGACGAACTTCTTCCTTGAGTTGGAGCAAAACTCGTTCTCCAGCATCGTGCAGAAGAATGCGGGCGTCGCTCACTTGCCGGCGCTCATCTTCTCGACGCCGGCCTACACGCTGGAAGCCGATCAGAGCCTGCAGTTCACGGGACTTGGCGTTGACGGCCGTGACGATCCGACGGGCGACGATCCGCTCGTGCCGCTCGTCAGCCGCGTCAACCTGGAGGACGACGGCCCACTTTCGTACGACAACTATCTGAAATACACGGGTGACGACCATGTCGTGCTCGGCGGTACGAACAACAACGACATCCTGATCTCCTCGATCGGCGACGACACCGTCTATGGCGACGGCGGCAACGACCGTCTCGAAGGCGGCTACGGCAACGACGATCTGCAGGGCGGCGACGGCGACGACATCATCACCGACATGGGCGGCGACGACGTCATCAAAGGCGGCGCGGGTAACGACGTTATCCATGGTGGCAACGGCCTCAACCTGATCATCGCTGGGTCGGGCAGCGACTTCATCATCACGGGTGAGGATTCAAGCGAAGCTTTCGCGGGCGAAGGCAACGACTTCATCCTGGCGGCCAAGACGGACCCCGTCATCGTCGGTAACGAAGGCGACGACTGGATCGAAGGCGGTTTGAGCGACGGCGCGCCCGGCGACTCGTTCGATCCGTTCGGCAACGACCTTGTTGCCGGCAACGACGTATTCATCGGCGATGCCGCCGCGGACGAAACGATCGGCGAAGGCGGTGACGACATCGTCATCGGCACCGAAGGTCCGGACAAGTACGACGGCGGTTCGGGCTTTGACTGGGTGACCTTCAAGGACGACCGGTTCGGCGTCAGCGTCGACTTGAACGTTGCGGCGTTCAACGCCGCGCCGCTGCCGGTTTCGGTTGCGTCGATCCTGACCGAGTTCGAAAACAACGAAGGTCTGTCGGGTTCGGCCCATAGCGACATCCTGCGCGGCAACGACGACGACGCGGCCGGCATCGCGGCGGCGGGCACGCAGGGCAGCGTGCTGACCAACATCGCGCTGATCGACGGCTTGCAAGCCTTGCTCGACAACGCGTTCGGGTTCTCCGTCTCATCGTTCGGCTCGGGCAACATTATCCTGGGCGGTGACGGCAGCGACTTCATCGAAGGCCGCGGCGGCGACGACATCATCGACGGCGACAAGTGGCTGAACGTGCGCGTCAGCGTGCGTGACGCAAACGACCATTCGATCGAAATCGACACGGTCGATCGCATCGCAGAGCTGGTTCCGCGTATGCTTTCGGGCGAAATCAACCCGAGCCAGCTTGAGATCGTGCGCGAGATCAAGGACGGCACGACCGGCGCGTTCAACTTCGATACGGCCGTCTTCTCCGGCAACTTGGCGGACTACAATTTCACCTTCGACGACAACGGCACGCCGCTGGATACGAGTGACGACATCATCGTACGCGTTAGCGACACGGTCGTTGGGCGCGACGGCAGCGACCGCCTCATCGGCATAGAGCGTCTGCAGTTTGCGGATGCGTCGATCACGCAGGCGGGCGCCGAAGGCCTGAACGCCGACCCGGTCGGCCTTGCGACGATCACCGGCACGGTGGCGTCCGGCGAGACGGTGACGGCTTCGATCGCCGGCGTCACGGACGCCGACAATATCACGCTGACAAACCTGGACGGCACCATCACCGGCGCGGTCGCGTTCTACTGGCAGTTCGAACCCGATCCAGGCACGGGCGTGTTCGAAGACATCGTCAACGAAGCGGCCGGCGCGCCGATCCCGTCGCGCACGCTGCTGATCACGCCGGACCTCGAAGGTTTGGCGATCCGCGTGCGTGCGGTCTATCAGGACGCGCACGGCGTGGTCGAAAGCGTGTTCTCGGCGGCGACGGCGCTGGTGGACGTGGGCGCACCGCCCGCACCGCCTGCCCCTGCCCCGGACATGACCGTCACCGCGGAAAGCGATGGCGTTCGTTACATCCGCTCCGACCTGCAGTTCATCCTCGACTCGATCAAGATCGCGGAGGCTCACGCCGATGGCGCCGACTTGCTTTCGCTGGTGCCGAACTACCGCGCGTCGGTGGGCTTGCGCACCGTGGACGGCAGCTACAACAACCTGACGCCGGGGCAGGAACAATTCGGCGCTGCCGACAACGTGTTCCCGCGGATGACCGATCCGAACTTCCTGGATGCGGACAATGTGCCGGCGGGCTTCGGTCCTCCGGGCTCCACTTCTTACGCGCAGACGTCCGGCAATGTGTTCGACTCTGCGCCGCGTACGATTTCGAACTTGATCGTCGATCAGACGGCCAACAACCCGGCGGCTTATGCTGCGGCCTACGACTTCGGCGCAGATGGCGTTGCCGGCGGTGGCGACGACACGCTTAAGGACGGCGTTTCGGTCGTGGTCAGCCCCGGCCTCGACGGCCTCTTCGGGACGGCCGACGATGTCGACGTGTTCCAACACAACAACGTCGCGCCGGACGAAGGTCTGTCCGCGCCGTTCAACTCGTGGATGACATTCTTCGGGCAGTTCTTCGACCACGGCCTCGACCTTGTCACCAAGGGCGGGTCGGGTACCGTATTCGTCCCGCTACAACCGGATGACCCGCTCTACGTTCCGGGTTCGCCGACCAACTTCATGGTCCTGACGCGGGCGACAAACCAGCCCGGTCCGGACGGCCTCCTTGGCACCGCGGACGACATCCACGAGCAGACGAACACCACGTCGCCCTTCATCGACCAGAACCAGACCTACTCTTCGCACCCGTCGCATCAGGTGTTCCTGCGGGAATACCACCTCGTCGGTGGCGAGCCGATTGCGACCGGCAAGCTGATCGAAAGCCGCGACCTTGGCGATGACGGCTTGTTCGGCACCAGCGATGACGGTGAAGGCGCTGGCATGGCGACTTGGGCCATCGTGAAGGCGCAGGCGCGCGACGTTCTGGGCATCGATCTGACCGATGCCGACGTCACCAACGTGCCGCTGCTCGCAACCGACCAGTATGGCAACTTCATCAAGGGCGAGAACGGGTTCCCGCAGGTCGTGATGCTTGGGCCGGACGGTCTACCGGGCACCGAAGACGACTTCCTGGTCGAAGGAAATCCGTTGGCGCCGATCAGCCTTGAGGGTGCGGCCCGTACCGGCCATGCATTCCTCGACGACATCGCGCATACCGCTTCGCCGTATACGTCGGCCGGCGTCCTCAAGACGGCAGACTTGGACGATGTTGCCGGCGGACCGGTTGCTTCGGGCGAGTACGACAACGAGTTGCTCGACGTGCACTACATCGCGGGCGACGGCCGCGTGAACGAGAATATCGGTCTAACCGCCGTTCACTCCGTCTTCCACTCGGAGCACAACCGCCTCGTTCAGCATACCAAGGACGTGGCGCTGGCGACCGGAGACATCGCATTCCTCAACGAGTGGTTGGATGCGAACCACCAGCTCGATCCTGAAGGTCCGTTCCCCGTTTCGGCGGACGATTTGGTTTGGAACGGCGAACGTCTGTTCCAGGCCGCGAAGTTCGGCACCGAGATGCAGTATCAGCATCTGGTGTTCGAAGAGTTCGGCCGCCTGATCCAGCCTAACATCGACGTGTTCCTCGGCGGGCAGATCAACTACGACGCCAACGTCGATCCGTCGATCGTGGCGGAGTTCGCGCACGTCGTTTACCGGTTCGGCCACTCGATGCTGACCGAAACGCTCGACGTGACGGACGCCCAGTTCCAGAACACCGAGATCGGCTTGATCGCAGCGTTCTTGAACCCGCTCGCCTTTGCGGACTCGGGCGCGTCGCCGGAGGAAGCGGTCGGTGCCATCGTGCGCGGCGTGACGCGCGACGTCGGCAACGAAATCGACGAGTTCGTGACCGAAGCGCTTCGCAACAACCTGGTCGGGCTGCCACTCGACTTGGCGACGCTGAACCTCGCGCGTGGCCGCGACACCGGGATTCCGTCCCTGAACGCGGCGCGGCGCGACTTCTACGAGCAAACNNAAGAATCCGGAGTCGCTGATCAACTTCATCGCGGCGTACGGCACCCATGCGGAGCTGATCTCGTCCGACGTCAATACGTTGGCTGAAAAGCGTGCGGTTGCTGCGGCACTGGTGTTGGGTGGCACGGCGGAGATCGAAACAACGCCCGGCGTGTTCCGCACGTTCGACGCGGACGCGATCCCCGGCGACCGACTCGACTTCCTGAACAGCCAGGGCGCCTACGGGAACGTCAACGGCATCACCACGACCGGCGTCGACAACATCGACTTCTGGATCGGCGGTTTGGCCGAAGAAAAGATGCCGTTCGGCGGCATGCTGGGCTCGACGTTCAACTTCGTCTTCGAAACCCAGATGGAGGCGCTGCAGAACGCCGACCGGTTCTACTACCTCGACCGGACGTCGGGCATGAACTTCCTGACCGAACTCGAGAACAACACGTTCGCGCGCCTGATTGCGGCGAACTCGGACGCCAAGCACTTGTCCGGCAACGTGTTCTTGACGCCGGCGCTCTTCTTGGAAGTCGATCAGTCGCAGCAGTTCAACGGCGACCTGGGCAGCGCCGATCCGGACAGCGGCGATCCGTTGTTCCCGCTCGTCATCCGCGACAATCCGAACACGGCAGGCGGCGACACGAACTACCTGCAGTACACGGGCGGCGACCATGTCGTCTTGGGCGGCACCGACCTTGGCGACGACATCCTCGTCGGTTCGATCGGCGACGACACGCTGTGGGGCGACGCCGGCAACGACCGTCTGGAAGGCGGTTACGGCAACGATATGTTGTTCGGCGGCGACGACGACGACATTCTGACCGACAAGGGGGGCGACGATAACCTGCAGGGCGGCGACGGCGACGACGTCATCCATGGCGGTAACGGTCTCGACCTGCTGCTTGGCGGCCACGGCAACGATTTCATCGCGACCGGCGAAGACCTCAGCGAAGCGTTCGGCGGCACCGGCAACGACGTCTTGCTGGGTTCGACGGCGGACGAACTCTTGGTCGGTAACGAAGGCGACGACTGGATCGAAAGCGGTTCGGCCGACGGTGCGGCGGGCGACAATTTGGACCTGAACGGTCTCGACCTTGTCGCCGGCAACGACGTCTTCATCGGCGACGGCATGCCGAACGGCATGGCCGGCGAGGGTGGCGACGACATCTTCGTGGGCAGCAGCGGCGCTGGCGACCGTTACGACGGCGCATCCGGCTTCGACTGGGCGACGTTCAAGGACGACGGGTTCGGGGTCAACATCGACCTTAACATCCGCGCGTTCGACTTGGCGCCGATCCCGGCGTCGGCGGCGAGCGTTCTCGCCCGCTTCGACTCGGTCGAGGGTCTCAGCGGTTCGGCGCACTCCGACATTCTGCGCGGCGACGACGAAGACGCGATCGCTATCGCAACATCCGGTGCTCAGGGCAGCACGCTCACCAACATCGACCTCGTCGACGGCTTGCAAGAGCTGCTCGACACGATGTTGGGCGGGCCGGTGACCAGCTTCAATGCCGGTAACATCATCCTGGGCGGCGATGGCAGCGACATCATCGAAGGCCGGGGCGGCGACGACCTGATCGACGGCGACAAGTGGCTGAACGTGCG
>CXWJ01004674.1_pt1 | contig 11699 bp, 11 predicted proteins | sample 590841 | NCBI WGS metagenome assembly CXWJ01 (sample SAMEA3498367, study PRJEB10139) | wastewater metagenome | biome: wastewater treatment plant; material: activated sludge | place: Austria | collected 2015-01-21 | reverse complement strand
GCCGCGAACGCGCGTGTCGCCGCGGCGGCGGCATCGAGGTCGGCGCTCATGAAGCGCGTGATGCCGCCCGGCGCCAGCGCCGCCAGATGCTCGGCCTCGGCCAGCTCGTCGCCATGCATGGCGACGTTGAACAGCTGGCGCAGCCGCGCGTCCGGCGTGAGCCCGCCGAGCGTGTGTTCGACCCAGGCGACGGCCTCGTCGTCGAGCGAGAACGGTGCGCGTTTCAGCGAATCCAGCGTCGTGCGGTTCATGGTGTCGGCTCCAAGGGTGGGACAGCGTAACGCGCGACGAACGCGCGGTCGATGCGGTCCTTCCAGCGCCACACCCANNGGCATAGACCCCGCTTTTCGGGTGCGGCGCGTCGAGCCGCGAGGCCACGTCGCCGGCGGCGAAGACGTTCGCATGCGACACGCTTTGCAGCGTCGCGCCGGTGGCGACGAAGCCGCGCTCGTCGAGCGCCAGGCCGCTGGCCCGCAGCCACGGCGGCGCGCTCGTGCCGATCGCCAGCAGCGCTTCGTCGCAGACGATCTGCCGGCCGCTGCCGAGTTGCACATGGTCGGGCGTGATCCCGGTGCAGCTGTCTTCGAGCACCACCACGCCGGTGCGCGCCAGCGCGCGCCGCACCTTGCGTTGCGTCGCCGCCGGGTGCGTGGGAACCGGCGCGCCGCCGGAGACGAGGCTCACGCGCGCACGCTTGCCGAGGCGAAAGCCCAAGGCCAGCGCGAGTTCGACGCCCGCCGCGCCGCCGCCGACGACGACGAGGCCGAGCTCGCGCTGCTGCGCCACCGCGATCAAGGGATCGAGCAGACGCGTGAAGCGCTCGATCGGGCGAACGAACAGGCCATGCTCGGCGGCGCCGGGGATCGCATCGTGGTCCATCACCGGCCCGGTGTCGAGGCTGGCGACGTCGAAATCGAGCCCGCTGCCGTCCGACAGCGCGACGCGGCGCGCCTCGGCATCGACGCCGACCACCGCCGCTTCGACCAGGCGCGCGCCGGCGCGTGCGGCCAGCGGCGCCAGCGGGATCGCGCAGTCGTCGACCGCGTAGTGCCCCGCCACCAGGCCAGGCACCATGCCCGAGTACATCTGGCGCGCGTACGGCGTGACGAGCAGCAGTTCGGCGCCGGCCAGCGGCTCGCGCGCGAACGCGTCCAGCACGTGCACGTGCGCGTGGCCACCGCCCAGCAGCAAGAGACGCTTCAAGGTTCCAGCACCAGGCCGGCGACGTGGCCGAGGCTGCGGCCGCGGGTGTTGTCGGCATCGGCGCCGATGCCCACGCCGACAACCGGCGGCACCTCGGCGCTTTCGTCGCCGAACAGGCGCCGGAAGTCGCTCGCGAGATCGCGCCGCTCGCGTTGCCACTCGTGGGCCGCGGCCGGCCCGCTGCGCAGCACGATGAAACGCACGCGCCGCGAGTAGGCGTTGTCGAGTTCGGTGCCGGGCGCCAGACGTGCGTCCCACACGTAGCACACGGTTGCCGCCGGCAGCGGCTCGTCGGAGCGGCTGCGCGCCAGGCGCAGCAGCTGGCGCTCGAGGAAGGGCACGCGCTCGATCGCATGGTCGAAGAAGACGCAGACCTTCAGCGCCGTGTCGTCACCGGGCTTGCTGCGCAGGTCGGCGGCTTCGTTCAGGTCGTCGACGCGCCACTGCCAGCTCAGGTGAATCACCGGCCGCGTTATCCGCAAGGGATGCACGAGGTTGCCGTACGAGCCATCGGCTTCGACACGCAGCGCCTTCCGGCCATCGACTTCGACGATCGAGAAGCGCGTCAAAGGCGCCTTCTGCTGCGGCACGCCGACAACACGCCACGGCAGCGCCAACCCGCCGTCGGCCGAAACCAGCGGCGCCAGCGCCGGGACTTGCGCGCTCACGCCCGCCGCAGCGAGTGCGAGTGCGGCAAACGGGCGGTGCAGGCGCGGCAAGGGCATGCGGTGCGCGCGGCCCCGGGCCTCATCGGCCGACCGCGTTCAGCGACCAGTCGTAGTCGAGGTGGTCGATCGGCAGGCCCTTCGCGCGCAGCTTCGCCTGCTCGGCGGCATCGTCGCTGAGCAGCGCCGCGTTCTTCGCGAACACGTCCTCGACGCTCGAATAACCCTGGTGGCCCTTTTCGAAGTCTTCGCGGAACCACTTGAAGATCGAACTGACTTCGAGCCGGCCGTTGCGCACGCGGTTGCGCGTGCGGTCGGAAAGCCAGCGGCGCATGCCATCGTCGAGCTGGGTCTCGAGCCGCGCGGCGCCGAAGGCTTCGGGCCGCAGCGCCGGGCAGCCGATCGACGCGCAGTTGACCGCAGCGTGCACCCGCGGGTCCGCATACAGCGGCCGCAACTGCTCGTGTTCGATCCAGTCGAGGTGGCGCTCCTCGCCGAGCAGGCGGAAGAATTTCTTCTTCCACGGCGACTGCACGAACGAACCCAGGTCCTTGATCGACGCGAGGTCCGGGTACTTCGTCAGGATCAGCTCGACCGTGAAAGCGTTGTAGGCGTTGATCAGGAAGGCCATGCGCTGCGCCTTGCTCCAGCCGTCGAACTCGGCGCGCGGCACGGCCGTCAGCGACTCCAGCACCTTCTTCAGCTCGGCACGGTCGCGCTGAAAGCCGGCGTAGTCGACACGGCTCTGCTTGCCGTCGGCCAGCCAGCGCACATGGGCCTTGGCGAGCGCCTCCCAGGCCGCGTAGCCGTGATCGAACTCGGCACGCGCCGGCGCGCCGCACAGCAACCCGAGCACGACGATCCACAGCGCAATGACACGTCGGTTCATGGACTCATCCTCTCTGCCAGGTGTGATAACGCCGCAGCCATTCGAGCACCCGCTGCGGCGCGTGCTTGCGCTTCCATTCGCCGGCCGCGTACTTGTTCGCTTCGGCCAGCGTCGGGTAGGTGTGGATCGTGCCGAGGATCTTGTTCAGCCCGAGCCCGTGCTTCATCGCCAGCACGAACTCGGCGAGCAGGTCGCCGGCGTGCAGACCGACGATGGTGACACCGAGGATGCGGTCGCTGCCGGGCACGGTCAACACCTTGACGAAGCCGTGCGCGGCGCTGTCGGCGATGGCGCGGTCGAGGTCGTCGATGCCGTAACGCGTGACCTCGACGGCGATGCCCTTCTCGGCCGCCTCCTGCTCGTTCAGCCCGACACGCGCGACCTCCGGGTCGACGAAGGTCGCCCAGGGGATCACCGAGTAGTCGGCCTTGAACGACTTGAGGCTGCCGAACAGCGCGTTGACCGAGGCATACCAGGCCTGGTGCGCCGCGGTGTGCGTGAACTGGTAGGGTCCGGCCACGTCGCCGGCGGCGAAGATGTTCGGGTAGATCGTCTGCAGGCGTTCGTCGGTTTCGATCGTGCGGCCCGCGGGGATGCCGAGTTCCTCGAGCCCGTAGCCCTTCAGCCGTGCGACGCGGCCGACGGCGCACAACAAGGTGTCGAAACCGATGCGCTGCTCGGCGCCGTTCGCTTCGACGACGATGTGCTTGCCCTCCGCGTCGCTGCCGCAACGCAGCGCCTTGTGGCCCGTGAGCACACGCACCCCGTCGGCTTCGAGCGCACGCTGCACGAGCGCCGAGACCTCGGCGTCTTCACGCAGCATCAGCCGCGGCAGCATCTCGATCTGCGTGACCGACGAACCCAGGCGCGCGAAACTCTGCGCGAGTTCGCAGCCGATCGGCCCGCCGCCCAGCACCACCAGGCGCCGCGGCAGCTCGCGCAGTTCCCACAGGGTGTCGCTCGTCAGGCAGCCCGCTTCGGCCAGACCGGGCAGCGGCGGTACGAAGGGCATCGCGCCGGTGGCGATCACGATGCTCCTGGTCGTCAGCGTCTGCGTCGTGCCGTCTTCGCGGCGGACCTCGACGGTCCACGGGTTCGTGATCTTCGCCTGACCCAGCACCACGTCGACGCCGAGCCCGGTGTAACGCTCGACCGAGTCGTGCGGCTCGACCTCGCGCACGATGCGCGCGACACGCTCCATCACTTCGGCGAAATCGAACCGCGCGTCGGCCTGGGCGATGCCGTAGTCGGCCGAGTGTTTCATCTGGCGCAGCAGCGTCGCCGTCTTGATCAGCGCCTTGCTCGGCACGCAGCCGTAGTTCAGGCAGTCGCCGCCCATCTTGTGGCCTTCGATCAGGGTGACCTTGGCCTTCACCGCGGCGGCGATGTAGCTCGTCACCAGCCCGGCGGCGCCGGCGCCGATGACGACCAGGTTGCGGTCGAAGCGCTTGGGCTTCAGGTGCGCCCACTTCGCATACACCTTGCGGCGCCGGATCGCGTCGACGATCTTCTTCGCGATCAGCGGGAACACGCCGAGCAGCACGAACGAACCCAGCAGCGCCGGTGACACGATGCCGGCGAGCGATTCGATCTTCGCCAGCTGCGTGCCGGCGTTCACGTAGACCAGCGTGCCGGCCAGCATGCCGAGCTGGCTGACGAGGTAGAACACGCCGGCCTTCATGCGAGTCAGCCCCATCAACAGGTTGATGACGAAGAACGGGATCAGCGGCACCAGGCGCAGCGTAAACAGGTAGAACGCGCCATCGCGTTCGATGCCGCGGTTCACGTCGGCCAGGCGCGCCCCGAAACGCGATTGCACGCTGTCGCGCAACACGTAGCGCGAGACGAGGAACGCGAGCGTCGCGCCGAGGCTGGACGCGAACGAGACGACCAGCGTGCCGACCAGCAGCCCGAAGATCGCGCCGCCGGCGAGCGTCATGATCGCCGCGCCCGGCAGCGACAGCGCGGTCACGGCGACGTAGATCACGAAGTAGGCGCCGATCACGATCGCCGGGTCGGCGGCGTACAGCGCGGCGAAGTCGGCCTGGCGCTGCTTGATGTAGTCCAGGCTCAGGAAGCGGCCGAGGTCGAAGACGAAGAATCCGATCACCAGCGCGGCGAAGCCGATCATCAGCAACAGCTTGCGGCGCGACATTCATGCTCCTCGAAGTCTTCGTCTTGTCTGCCGGCTTCGGTCGCGCGGGCGCCGCGTTGCTTACGGCGTCAACGCGCGCCAGCCGGCCACCAGCCGCGTCGATATGGTCAGCAGGCACAAGGCCGCGAAACCGTACGCGATGGCCGCGAACGCCGCCGGCCACAAGCACATCGCGACGAAGCAGGCGAGCGTCTCGGTCGCTTCCGTCAGACCGCCGAGATAGTAGATGCCCTTGTTCGGATACGCCAGGCTTTTCAGGCCCCGCTGCGCCGCGAGCGCTGCGAAGGCGAGGAAGCTCGAACCGGTGCCGACGAAGGCCGCGAGCAGCACCGCCGCGGCGAGCGCGTTCGCCGCCGGGTCGGCGAACGCGAAGGCCAGCGGAATGCTCGCGTAGAACAGGAAGTCGAGCGTGATGTCGAGGAAACCGCCGCGGTCGGTCGGCGCCGTGCGGCGCGCGAGCGCGCCGTCGAGGCCGTCGCACAGGCGGCTCGCGAGCAACAGGGCGAGGCCGAGGCCGAACTCGCGCCAGCCGATCGCCGCCGCCGCGGCAAGGCCGATGGCGAAGCCCGCGAGCGTCACATGGTCGGCGTGCACGCCGAGGCGCGCGAGGCCGCGCGCCGCGCCCTCGAGGCCGGGGCGCAGCAGGCGCAGGGCGTAGCGGTCAAGCATCAGGGCTCGCATCCTGCCCGAGCCGCACGAGCTGTGCACCCGCAGGGATGTCCTGCGCATCGTGCGTCACCAGCACCGCGGGGATCTGCAAGGCGCGCAGGCGCTCGAACACGAAGTCGCGAAACCGTTCGCGCAGCGCCGTGTCCAGGCGCGAGAACGGCTCGTCGAGCAGCAGCGCGCGCGGCTGCGCGAGCAGCGCGCGCAGCACCGCTACGCGCGCGCGCTGGCCGCCCGAGAGCGTGTGCGGCAGCGCTTGCGCAAACGCTTCGAGACCGGCGCCGGCCAGCGCGGCTTGCGCCGCCGCCACACGCAGCGCGCGCTTGCCGGGCGGCAGCGCGAACAGCAGGTTGTGCAGCACGTCCAGGTGCGGAAACAAGAGATCGTCCTGGAACAGGATGCCGACGCGGCGCTGCACCGTCGGCAGGTGTTCGATGTCGCGGCCGTCGAGGCGCACACCGCCGCTCGCACGCAGCCCCGGCGCGAGCGTGCCGCAAAGATAGGCGAGCAGCGACGACTTGCCCGAGCCGCTGCCGCCCATCAGCACGAGCACCTCGCCCGCGCCGATGCGCGCCGACAGGCCGGCGATCAGCGACTGCGTGGGCGTCGCGAGCCGGATGTCGATCAGTTCGAGCATCACGCGGGGCCCAGACGGCGCAACTGACGTCGGCCGATGCCGAAGGCCGCGGCGAAGACCAGCGCCGGCAGCAGCGCTTGCAGCAGCGCGAACGCCGCCATCAAGGGCCGCTGGCCGCCCGAGGCGAGCGTCAGCGCCTCGGTGGTCAGCGTCGCCAGACGGCCGGCGCCGACGAACTGCGTGCTCAGGTACTGCGTGACGCTGACCGCGAAGCCGACCGCGAACGCCGCGGCGAGCGGCGCGCCCAGCATCGGCCACTTCACCTGCCACAGGAAGGCCGCGTGCGAACGGCCGAGCGCGTGCGCGGTCTGCTCGAAACGCAGGTCGAAGCTGCGGTACGCGGGCGCGAGCGCGACCAGCGCATAAGGCGCGGTGAACAGCGCGTGCGCAAGCCACAAGCCGGCGAAACGGCCGTCGAGGCCGAACTGCAGGCTCAGCCGGTACAAGCCGGCGACCAGCAGCACGCCGGGAACCAGCATCGGCGCGAACACCAGCGGCGCGATGCGTGCGTCCCAGGCGGCCGGGGCGGTTTCCATCCACGCCACGGCAAAGACGATGCCGGTGGCCGCGGCGACGACGCCCAAGGCCGCCGTCAGGGCCAGGGTGTCCAGGCTGCCGGCCACGCCGGCCCAGGCGTCGAGGCTCGCGCGTTGCGGCCACAGCGCCGGGAAGCTCCAGACCGAAGCCAGCGACATGAAGGCCAGCACGGCGAGCACGAGCGCGTAGACGACCCGCAGGGCCGCGGCGATGATCGGTGCGGCGGCGGCTCGCGCGCTGCCCGCGCCACGGTCGCCACGCACCTGCCGGGCGCGGCGCGTGGCGCGCGTCGCCGACCACAGGCCGTGCGCGCCGAGCGCGAACAGGGCCATCACCCCGGCGAGCAGCAGCGCCGCCGCGGCGCCCTGGCGGTTGAGCGCCGCATCGGCATCGAGCAGCCAGCCCCAGGCGAGCAGCGCGAGCGGCGGCGGCGTCGTCGGCCCGAGCACGAGCGCCATGTCGACGACCGTGAGGCCATAGGCCCAGACCGCGAGCAGCGGCAGCGCCAGACGCGGCAGCAGTTGCGGCCACAACACGCGCCACCAGACGCGCGACGCGGCGTAGCCCATGGCCTGCGCGACCTGCATCTGGCGCTCGATCGCCTGGCCCTGGCCGATGCGCCGCCACTGTGCGAGCACGGTCCAGAGCAGGAACGGCGTTTCCTTCAGCACCAGGCCGGCGATCAGCGCCAGGCCCCACGGGTCCTGNNAGCCACAGCGTCAGCGCCAGGGACAGCAAGGTGCTCGCCGCACCGACCCAGATCGACAAGCCGAGTGCCGGCATCAGCGCCGGGTCGGCGAGCAAACGCTGCCAGGCCTCGGCGTCGAACGCTTCGCCGAGGCCGAAAGCGAGCGAAGCCAGCAGCGGCAGCGCGAACAGCGCCGCCGGAATCCACCACGGTCGAAGCCAGCGCGATCTGCCGGGAGTCATCGCACCCCCTAGGCGCTGCGCGCCGTCCCCCCGAGGGGGAGTGAGCTCCTTCGGAACGGCCGTGCGGCGCTCACTGCCCGTAACGCCGCGCCCATTCCTGCTCGATCGCACCGACCCAGCTCGCGTGCGGCTCGGGCAGCGCCGGCGCCGGCTGCGCGACCAGGCCCGGCACGCCGGCCTGGGCGAACAAGGCCTTGTCGGTCGCGCTCAGCCGATCGATCGCGAGCACCGTCGGGTCGCCCCAGACCGCGATGTCGGCCTTGCGCGCCTGCGCCGCCGGCGACAGCAGGAAGTCGATCGTGACCATCGCGCCTTCTTTCGCGCGGGCGTTGAACGGGATCGCGATGAAGTGCGTGTTGGCGATCGTGCCGCCGGCGTGCTGCCAGCTGACCACCGACTCGGGCAGGCGCTTCGCGGCGATTTCGCTTGCGGCTTCGTTCGGGTTGAACGTGAGGTTCATCAGCAGTTCGCCGTCGATCATCATCTGCCGCATCACCGCATTGCTCGCCGGGAACTGCTTGCCCTGGCGCCACAGCAGCGGGTGCAGTGTTTCGAGCGTGCGCCACAGCGGCGCGCTCAGCGCCGCGAAACGCTCGGTGGCGACGGGCGCGCCGAAGGGCTGACGGTCCGGCGCCGACTCGAGCAGGACTTGTTTCAGGAAGGTCGTGCCGTGAAACGCCGGCGGCTTCGGATAGCTCACGCGCCCCGGATTCGCCTTCGCGAACGCGAGCAGTTCGTCCAGGCTGCGCGGCGGCTTCGCCACGCGCCTGGAGTCGCCGTAGAAGGTCAGCTGCGCCATGCCCCAGGGCGCTTCCATGCCGTCGACCGGTTCGGAGAAGTCGATCTTCGTCGTCGGCTTGCCGGCGGTGTCGACCGCAGCGTAGGCCGGCAAGGACTCGGCGAACGGGCCGTGCAGCAGGCCCTCGCGTTTCATCGCGAGGAAGTTCTCGCCGTTGATCCAGATCGCATCGACCGAACCGTCGGCGCTGCGACCCGCCTGCTTCTCGGTGCGCACGCGCTTCACGACCTCGGCGGCATCGGCGATCTTGACGTGTTCGAGCTTCACGCCGAAACGATTGCCTATCTCGGCCGCAGCCCATTGCAGGTAGGCGTTGATGCGGTCGCTGCCGGCCCAGGCGTTGAAGTACACGGTCTGGCCGCGCGCTGCCTTCAGCGCGGCTTGCCAGTCGAGNNGCGGCGGCAAGCCAGCGGCGGCGGGTGAAATACGTGGCGTTGTCGAGGTTCATGCGTGGAGCTTCAGCGGGATGCGGTTCTGCCCATCGGCGACGCGGCAGTGTAGCCAGCGCACGGCAGCGGCTGCGCGCCGCCGGAAACCGAGCGCAGCCAGGGCATGAACCAGGCGTCCAGCGACCAGCGGCCCGGCCCCCACAGCAGCACGCCGAGCAGCAGGCTGCCCCAGAACACATGGCCTTGCAGCGCCGCCTCGGCGATTTCGGCCAGGCTCAACACCGCGACGACGTTCAGCACCGACAGCCCGGCAGCGGCGAAGCGCGCGGTGAGGCCGATCGCCAGCAGCACCGGCAGCACGAGTTCGCCCGCGGTACCGGCGTAGGCGGCGAGCACCGGGTCGAGCAGCGGCACGCGGTATTCGTCCTGGAAGAGCGCGAGCGTGATGTCCCAGTCGCGCAGCTTGGTCAGGCCGCTGCGGAAGAACACGAGCGCGACGTAGAGACGCGCCGCGAGCAGCGCCAGCGGCTGCAAGGATTGCAGGCCGCGGGCCGCGCTATCGGCGAGCGACCAGAGCCGCTCGGGCCAGGGGGTGCGGGTGCTGAGGTTCATCGTCGAAGCTCCATGCGCTGTGGTTCGGTATGCGATCAGTCGTGCCAAGGCTCGACACCTTTCAGCCAGCCTTGTCGCAAAGCCGACGCCAACCAGGCGGCGAGGTCGAAAGCATCGCCGGCCCGCGCCAGCGCCTGCGCGAGCGACGCACCCTCGGCCAGCGCGCGCCACCACGCGGCGGACGGCTCGTCGAGCCTGTGCACGACCGCGCGCCAGCCCTGCCGCGACACGAGCACGGTCTCGGCACGCCGCGCGGCAAGGGCTTCGCGCACGGCCGCGAAATCGCTGTTGCCTTGGTGCGCGGCGTAGATCGTCGCGACCGGCCAGCCGGCGTCGACCACCTGCGCGCCGGGCATGGGCACGAAGCGCAGCCGCGCCGGGTCGCCGTCTTGCAGCGCCGCGAGCGATGCCGCATCGAACGCCGCATCCGCGGCGCGTTCGCTGCGGTGCAGCGCGAGATCGAGGCGCGCGCAGTCGGCCAGCCAGGGCCATTCGCTCAAACCTTCGTGCGCGGCGATCCACGCGGGCAACTCGTCGCCCCATTCGCCGATGTCGCCACGCCGCGGCGGGCAATCGCGCCAGGCCTCGCGCGCGAGCTGTGCGAAGTCCTCGTCGCCGAGCATCGCGAGCACGGNNGCGCGGCGCCGAGCGCGCGCTCGGCGAGCGCATGCGCATTCGCGCGATACGCCGCGAGGCCGCGGGCGGCACGCGCGCCGGCTTCGCGCAACGCCAGCGCGCCCCCCGGCATGGCGATCGCCGCCAGCAGCGCCTGCTGGCGCGAGGCTTCGGCTTCGTGGCTCATGGGTTGCAGCGCGTCAGGCGGCGCGACGCCTGCTCGGCTTCGTCGAGCAGCACGTCCAGCACCGGCAGCTCGGTGTCCCACTCGACCAGCGTCGGCAGCGCGCCGAAACGCCCCAGTGCATGTTCGTACAGCGCCCAGACGTCGGGCCGCACCCGGCTGCCGTGGTCGTCGATGACGATGTCGGGGGTCTCGCAATACCCGGCAAGGTGGATCTCGCCGACGATGCCGGGCGGCAGCGCGTCGACGAAGCCGCGGCAGGTCTGCAGCGCGTCGCCTGCGCCGGCGTTCAGCGCGTTGACCATCAGGTTGTTCACGTCGAGCAGCAGGCCGCAGCCGCTGCGCCGACACAGTTCGGTGAAGAATTCGGGCTCGGGCAGCAGGTCGTCGGCGAACGAGACGTAGGCCGAGAGGTTCTCGACGAGCATCGGGCGCCGCAGACGGTCTTGCACGCGCGAGACATTGGCCACCAGGATGTCGAGCGAGGCCGCGCTGAACGCGATCGGCAGCAGATCGTTCGCATGCACGACCGGGCCACCGGCCGCACGCGGCGCGCGCGCGAAGCAGGCGTGGTCGGACACGCGCGCCGGCTCGAAGCGTTCGACCAGCCGCGCGAGCCGCTCGAGGTGCCAGGCGTCGAGCCCGGCAGCCGAACCGAGCGCCAGGCCGACGCCGTGCAGACTCAGCTCGTAGCGCTCGCGCGCCGCATGCAACACCGCGAGCGCCGCGCCGCCGTCGGCGAAGAAGTTCTCCGAGTGCACCTCGACGAAGCCGAGCGCCGGCGTGTCGGCCAGCACCCGGTCGTAGTGCGGCTGGCGCAGGCCGATGCCGGCCCGCATCACTTCTTCATCATCGCGGCCTTGGCCTCTTCGGCGCTCTTGCCGCCCATGGTCTTGCAGGTGCCCTTGGCGACGTACTTCCATTCGTCGGCGCCCATGTCGGCCTTGCTCTGGCCGGCGCACGAGTGCGAGCCCGACAGGTTGGCGCAGTCGTTCTGGCCGGCCTTGGCGATGCCGTAGCACTTTTCCTTGGCGGCATCCTGCGCCGCGGCCTGGCCGATCAGGCCGAGGGCGAGCACCGAAGCGAGGGCGGACGAGACGATGAGGCGTTGGTTCATGACGGATCTCCGAGAGTGAGTGGGTGGGTTGACGTGTCGCCTGGGCCTTGCCGACCTGCGACGACCGCCTTGTGTCGCATGGCGCGTCCCGGCCTTACAACGCGCGCAGTTGCGCGGCGAGGTCCGGCCGTTTCGGTGTGCTTGCGGAGGTGTTCGGCGGCATTCCGTCACGATGATGCCCGAATCGGCCGTGGCGGCGCGCGCCCCCCCACGCCTGGCTGCACGACACTCGCGGCACGAAACAAGGAATTGACCGCCTGCCCGCCTGTTGTTCGGCGCATCGCCGGGCACCCTCGGGGCC
>CXWJ01057188.1_pt1 | contig 11711 bp, 11 predicted proteins | sample 590841 | NCBI WGS metagenome assembly CXWJ01 (sample SAMEA3498367, study PRJEB10139) | wastewater metagenome | biome: wastewater treatment plant; material: activated sludge | place: Austria | collected 2015-01-21 | reverse complement strand
CCCCCCGCCTCCCAGCCCACCGTCGGCACCGGCTGGTTCGGCCCCGACGACTGCCGCCTCGAGGACTTCCGCGCGGTGGTGGAGCAGGGGACCGATCCCGCGGCGTACCCCCTCGCCGACGAGGTCGTGCACGGGGTGCTGATCTACGGCGACCGGCTGGCCGCCGCTGCCGCGGGCGGCGTCACTCGCCGCGAGGCCCAGACCGAGCTGGCTCGCGCGCTTCTCGAGGGACCCGGCATCGTGGTCTTCCGCGGCGCGTTCGAGCGGAGCCTGGTCGACCGGGCGACGGCGGCGTTCAGCCGGCTGATCGAGGCCGAGCGGCTCACCGGCGGCGCCCGGGGCGACCACTTCGCGAAGCCGGGCGCCAACGACCGGGTCTGGGGCGCGCTGGACAAGCTGGCCGTCGCCGATCCCGAGGTCTTCGCCGACTACTACGCCAACGACACCCTGGCGCTGGTCAGCGAGGCCTGGCTCGGCCCCGGCTACCAGGTGACCTCGCAGGTCAACGTGGTGAACCCCGGCGGGCAGGCCCAGGTCGCCCATCGCGACTACCACCTCGGCTTCATGGACCTCGCCCAGGCGCGGTCCTTCCCGGCGCAGGTGCACGCGCTGAGCCCGGCCCTGACCCTCCAGGGCGCCGTCGCCCACGTCGACATGCCGGTGGAGACGGGTCCGACGCTCTATCTGCCGCACTCGCAGAAGTACGACGCGGGCTACGTCGCGTTCCACGACCCGGCGTTCACGGCGTACTTCGAGGAGCACTACGTCCAGCTCCCGCTCGCCCAGGGCGACGCGGTGTTCTTCAACCCGGCCCTCTTCCACGGGGCCGGCACCAACCGCACCCCCGACGTACGCCGGATGGCCAACCTGCTCCAGGTGTCCTCGGCGTTCGGGCGTGCGATGGAGACCGTCGACACCGAGGCGATCGTCGCCGCGGTCTACCCCGTGCTCCGCCGTTGGGTGGCCGAGGGTGCCGCCGTCGAGGCGGTCGCGAACGTCGTGACCGCGGCGGCCGAGGGCTACCCCTTCCCGACCAACCTCGACCTCGACCAGCCGGTCGGCGCGATGGCGCCGGAGAGCCAGGCGGACCTCCTCCGGCGCGCCCTGGCCGAGGACTGGTCCGATCAGGCGCTGGCCGAGGCGCTGACGGCCCAGACCGGGCGGCGAAAGTCGGCGGCCGCCACGCAGCCCTGAGCCTGCCCCTGGAGCGCGCCGGGCAGTAGCGTGAGCGCCATGATTCGCCTCCTCATCGGGCTGGGCATCTCGCTGCTCGCCAATGCGCTCGGGCTGCTCGCCGCAGCGGCCATGCTGGAAGACTTCGAGCTGACCACCTCCGGGTTCGTCATCGCGGTCGCCCTCTTCACGATCGTCTATGCGCTCGCACAGCCGTTCCTCACCCAGGTCGCGATGACCAAGGTGCCGGCGCTGCGCGGCGGCGTCGCCCTGATCGCGACCCTGGTCGGCCTGATCATCACCGCAGCGGTGACCGAGGGCCTGAGCATCAGCGGCGCTTCGACCTGGATGCTCGCGACCCTCATCGTCTGGGTGGTCTCGTTGCTCGGCGCACTGCTGCTGCCGCTGGTCCTGGTGAAGAAGGCGGTCGAGGAGCGCCGCGACTGAGCCGAGCCCCGTCCGGGAGGTGCGGCCGCGAGTGCCCCAGGCAGGAGTCGAACCTGCGACCTTTCGCTTAGGAGGCGGCTGCTCTATCCGCTGAGCTACTGGGGCCCGGCGGTCATCTTGTCACGCGGTCCGCCGCCTCCAGCGGGGCCCGCGGCTTTGGGGATTCTCAGGTAGAGCCTCCATCATGGGACGTGGTCGGTTCGCCGACTCCCCTGTGGCGTCGGTCTGTCCCAGCCCGATCGCCTCCCCGAATCGCACCCGAGGTACAGCTCATGTCAGACGAGCCGCGGGTCGACGACGCCGCGGCCGTCGACCACGAGGGCGAGCCTGTGCTGCCCGGAGACGGCTCGGAGGGTGCCGACCGTGACGAGACGGCCACCGGCAACGGCGGCCCCAAGCGGCGCGGCAAGGTCAAGAAGCGGCACACCGTGGCGCGCGTGCTGGGGTTGACCACTCTGGTGCTGGCGATGGTGACCGGGCTGACCGTCGTCTACTCCTTCCGGCACCTGTCGGGCAACCTCAACGTCGCGAACTACGAGTCCGACCTGCAGAACCGGCCGGACAAGAAGAAGGTCGAAGGGCCCAAGGAGCCCCTCAACGTGCTGGTCATGGGGATCGACACCCGCCAGGGCGAGGGCAACGACATCGACAACCAGTCCGGTGAGGGCGGCTCGGACACCACGATCCTGATCCACCTGTCGGCGGACCGGAAGCGCGCCTACGGCATCAGCATTCCCCGCGACTCGATGATCGACCGGCCGGCCTGCGACAAGGGCGCCATCCCGGCGGCGTCGTACCAGATGTGGAACGCGGCGTACGCGATCGGCGGCCCCGCCTGCACGATCCAGCAGTTCGAGCAGCTGACCGGGGTCCGCCTCGACCACTACGTGAGCGTCGACTTCAACGGGTTCCGGGACATGGTCGACGCCGTCGGCGGCGTCGAGGTCTGCATCCCGGAGACGATCGACGATCGGTCGCACGGCATCTACCTCGAGGCCGGCACCCGCGAGGTGTCCGGCCGCGAGGCGCTGTCCTACGTCCGCCAGCGGTACGCCGTGGGCGACGGCTCCGACATCGGTCGGATGAAGCGGCAGCAGGCGTTCGCGGCCTCGATGGCCAACAAGGTGATCTCGGCCGGCACACTGACCAGCCCCCGGCGTCTCTACGGCTTCCTCAACGCCGCGACGAAGTCGCTGACCGTCGACCCCGGTCTGTCGAACCTCGGCAAGATCGCCAAGCTCGGCATCGAGTTCCGTGACATCGACCTGGCCAACATCCAGTTCCTGACCATCCCCTGGACCTGGGATCCGCAGGACCCCAACCGCGTGGTCTGGGCTCCGGAGGCCGACCGCGTCTGGCGCCGGATCGCCGCGGACGAGGAGCTGACCAGGCGGCTGACGATCGACGCCATCTCCGCCGCCAAGCCCTCCGACCCGGCCACCGGCAAGGGCGAACCGGGCCGCAAGGGCAACTCGCCGTCGCCGTCGGCCACCCCGAGCGCCGAGGCCGACGAGGCGGCGGCGGCCGCCGGGTTGTGCACATGAGTGACCGGACGCCCGCGGAGGAGCCCCGCAGCGCCGACAACGAGTGGCAGCGGCGGCGGCTGCTGGCCGAGGTCTTCGGGGATCTCCTGCCCGAGACCACCAGCGACGAGCGGGCGCCGGGCGTCGAGTCGGACGAGCCGGCCTCGGACGCCTGGCTGCGGGCCCAGGTCCCGCCGCACCACGGCTGACCTCACCGGAGGTGCGCCATCGACGCCGAAGGCCCGCCCGGGTGACCGGACGGGCCTTGTGACGTGCGGCGCGAGTCAGGCCTTGGTGGCCAGCGAGTCGCGGATCTCGGTGAGCAGCTGGACCTCGGTGGGGCCGCCGGCCTCGGCGGGGAAGTAGCGCTCCCGGGCCTTCGTGTAGGGCATCACCACGAAGAAGTAGACGACGGCGGCCAGGATCAGGAACGCGATCACCGCGTTCAGGAAGTTGCCGAAGCTCCCCGGGTCGGTGCTGAACAGCGGGTCGTCGGCCGTGCCGAGCTGACCGGTCAGCCACTCGGTGAAGGTCGTGACGACCGCCCCGAACGACGTGGCGATGATCACCGCGACGGCGAGGTCGACCAGGTTTCCGCGCAGGACGAAGTTCTTGAATCCACTCATGTGGGCATGCTCCTTCGGACGGCTCCCCCGTTGGGAACCGATCAGGGATCGGACGGGCAGCAAGCGTAGTCGGCGTACGCGTAACTGAGAAACATCGCGACGGCGGCGCCGTGGACGTCCTCGACCGCCGCCTCGGGCAGCGCGAGCAGCACGATCCGCCCCCCGAGCGGACCGGTGGCGGCGTCGTCCGCGGCGGGGACCCCGAGGACGAGCGCGCNNATGGTCGTCCGGCCCCGGCGGGCGTCGGTGGCGAGCAGGTCGATCCGGTCGCCCGCCCGGAGCAGCGCCACCGCCGAACCGTCGGGCAGCCGGACCGGCGTGGCCACCAAGCCGGCGGGCGGCTGGGTGGCGGCGTGGCCCACGAGGCGTACGTCGGTCACCACCTCGCCGCGGCGGACCGGCGCGGCCAGCGTCTCCCCGACCGGGTCGGCCACCGCCCCGTCGGGGGTGGAGCCCCGGGGCAGCACGGCGACCGCAAGGTCCTCGGGCGCGAGGGTGGCGCCGGCCGCCAGGTCGTGAGCCGCGATCGTGACGGTCGCCGACGGCGGCTCGGGCGGGGCCAGGGTCCGGAGCGAGGCCAGGACGGCGACGCCGGCCAGCAGCGCGGCCAGGAGCCGCCGGTGGGCGAGGAGGCGCCGGCGGATCCGTCGCGCGATCCGGCGCGCGCGGTCCAGGGGTGTCAGGGGCGGGGGTGCCAGCAGGGAGGACACGTCACGACGGTAGGCGCCCCGGCTCGCGCGCGCCGTCGCTCTCCACAGGAGGAGCGGGGGTCAGGACGAGGTCGACGAGCTCGAGGTGGTCGAGCTGCCCGACGTCGAGGAGCCCGAGGAGCCCGAGGAGCCCGAGGAACCCGAGGAGTCCGACGTGCCGGAGCCGGAGGAACCCGAGGACGCGCCGGCCGAACCGCCCTCGGTGGATGCGGTCGAGGCGGGGACGCTGGCGGAGGACCCCGAGCGGGAATCGGTGCGGTAGAAGCCCGAGCCCTTGAAGACCACGCCCACGGCGTTGAACACCTTGCGTAGCCGGCCGTTGCACTCCGGGCAGTGGGTGAGGGCGTCCTCGTGGAAGCTCTGGACCTGTTCGAAGGTGTGCCCGCAGCTGGTGCAGGCGTACTGGTAGGTCGGCACGCTCGCCCCCTTCTGTCCGGTCCCGGACGACCTGCGGCTGGCACTCACCACCCGCGACTGCCAATTCTAGCCCTGCCCGCGAGCCCTGCGCTCAGCCGCCACCTCGGTAGTCCAGTGACCTTTGGTTGTGGATAACCCGTTATCCACAACCAAAGGTCACTGGACTACCTGACGCCGCTCTGCGGGCCGTGTCGGCGTCGGCGACCCGGATCGGCACAATGGGCGCACCATGTCCTCCCCGCCCGCGTCGCCCGAGTCGCCCGCGTCGCCTGCGTCGCCCGAGTCGTCGTCGGCGCCAGGTGGTGGGTGGAGCAGGTTCCGTGCCTGGCCCCGGTGGGGGCGCTGGTCGGCCTACGTCGCGAGCGCACTGGTCCTGGTGCTGCTCGCGGTCGCAGCGGGTGCCACGGTCGTGGTGCGGCGGCCGCTGCCGGAGACCTCGGGGAGCGTCGAGCTGCCTGGGCTCGAGGGTCCGGTCGAGGTGATCCGCGACGGCTACGGCATCCCGCAGCTCTATGCCGACAGCATGGAGGACCTGGTCATGGGCCAGGGCTACGTGCACGCCCAGGAGCGGTTCTTCGAGATGGACCTGCGCCGCCACGTCACGTCGGGCCGGCTGTCCGAGCTGTTCGGGGCGACCACGCTCGACACCGACAAGTACATCCGCACCCTCGGCTGGCGGCGGGTGGCCGAGCGGGAGCTGGCTCTGGTCTCCCCGGGGACCCGCAGCCTGCTCCAGGCGTACGCCGACGGGGTCAACGCCTACCTCGACACGCGCCCGCCGAGCGGGCTGGCCGTGCAGTACACCCTGCTGGGCGCCCAGGGCCTGCGCTACACCCCCGAGCCGTGGACCTCGGCGGACACCCTGGCCTGGCTGAAGGCGATGGCGTGGGACCTGCGGGGCAACATGGACGAGGAGCTGGAGCGAGCGCTGCTCAGCGTGGACCACACCGCGGCCGAGATCGCGCAGCTCTATCCGGCGTACCCGTTCGCCGAGCACACGCCGATCGTCACCGAGGGCGCGGTGGTCGGCGGAGTCTTCGACGAGGCGGCCACGCCGACGGCCGCCCGACCGGCGTACCCACCAGGCGTGGTCCGGCAGCTGGGCGCCCTGCGCGCCGGGCTGGCCGCGCTGCCGGAGCTGATGGGCCGTGGCGACGGCCTCGGCTCCAACTCGTGGGTGGTGGACGGCGCGCGCTCGGCGACGGGACAGCCGCTGCTGGCGAACGACCCCCATCTGGGGGTCAGCCTGCCCGGGATCTGGATGCAGATGGGCCTGCACTGTCGCACGGTGTCGCAGGAGTGCCCGCTCGACGTGTCCGGCTTCACCTTCTCCGGCGTTCCCGGGGTGATCATCGGTCACAACGCCGATATCGCCTGGGGCTTCACCAACCTGGGTCCGGACGTCAGCGACCTCTACCTGGAGCGGGTGCGCGACCGGACCTGGCGTCACGGCCGGCGCTGGCTGCCGCTGTCGGTGCGGACCGAGACCATCGAGGTCCGCGACGGCCCCGACTTCGAGCTCCGGATCCGGGAGACCGACCACGGGCCGCTGCTGTCCGACGTCTCCGCGGACTTCGCCACCCTCGGCGCGAACGCCGCGCCGGCGGACACCGCGGCGTACGCCGTGTCCCTGGCCTGGACCGCGCTCACACCGTCGACGACCGCGGACGCGATCCTGGCGATGAACCTCGCGACCGACTGGGACGAGTTCCGCGCCGCCGCGCGCGACTTCGCCGTGCCGGCCCAGAACCTCGTCTACGCAGACCGTCAGGGCCACATCGGCTACCAGTCGCCCGGCCAGATCCCGATCCGCCGCCCCGGCCACTCCGGGAACCTCCCCGTGGCGGGGTGGGACCCGCGCAACGACTGGACCGGTCGCTACGTCCCGTTCGAGGCGTTGCCGCACGCCCTGGACCCGGCCGAGGGGTTCATCGTGACCGCCAACCAGGCGGTCGTCGGACCGGAGTACCCCTTCCACCTGACCTCCGACTGGGACCGCGGCTACCGCTCGCAGCGGATCCGCGACCTGCTCGCGGAGGAGGGGCCGCTCACCGTCGAGGCCGCGGCTCGGATGCAGCTCGACGACCTCAACCCGATGGCCGCCACGCTGCTGCCGCGCCTGTTGGCGATCGACGACGTCGGGTCGGCGTACTACCGGGACGGCCTGGATCTGCTGCGCGACTGGGACGGCCGCCAGCCCGCCGGGAGCCCCGCCGCCGCCTACTACAACGTGACCTGGGCGGCGCTGCTCCGCCTGACCTTCCACGACGACCTGCGCGAGTCGTTGTGGCCCGATGGTGGCCAGCGCTGGTTCGCTGTCGTCACGCAGCTGCTCGAGCGGCCGAGGGATCCGTGGTGGGACGACCGCACCACCGACGACGTGATCGAGACCCGCGACGACATCCTGCGGCAGGCGCTGCGCGACGCCCGTGACGAGCTGACCCGCCTGGAGTCGCTGGACCCGGCCGACTGGACGTGGGGCGGCGTGCACTCTCTGGACCTGGTCGAGGGCACCCTCGGACAGTCCGGGGTGGGCCTGGTCGAGCGGCTGGTCAACCGCACCGGCTATCCGGTCGGTGGGGGCGGGAGCATCGTGGACGCGACCTCGTGGGACGCCGCCGAGGGCTACACCGTCACCGCTGCGCCGTCGATGCGGATGGTGGTCTCGCTCGCAGACCTCGACGCGTCGCGCTGGATCAACCTGACCGGGGTGTCCGGTCATCCGGCCAGCGGGCACTACGTCGACCAGACCGACCTCTACGTCGCGGGAGAGACGCTGCCGTGGTCGTGGAGCAGGGAGGCGGTCGAGGCAGCCGCCGAGGCCACGCTCACGCTTCGCCCAGCGGCAGCCGACTGACACCCTCCGGGGTCGCCGCGTGGGTGACCGGGCGGTCGTGGGCCTCGACGGGGACCTCGATGCCCACCTCGTCGGCGTACAGCAGCACGCAGGTGAAGGTGCCGACCGGCACCCGCGCCAGTGCCTTGTCGTAGCACCCCCCGCCCTTGCCCAGCCGGAACCCGTCCCGCGAGACCGCCAGGCCCGGGACCAGGACGGCGTCGGACGTGGCGACGGCGTCGGGCCCGAGTGCGGGGGTGGTCGGCTCCAGCAGGCCGAACCGCGCGGGCGCCAGCGAGCGGGGACCTCGATAGGTGGCCCAGTCGAGGTCGAGCCCGCCGGCCCGCAGGCTGCCGACGGTGAGCGGGAGGATCACCCGCTTGCCGGCGTCGAGGAGCCGGTCGAGCAGCACGCCGGTCCCCGGCTCGTGCCCGACCGAGACGTACGCCGTGACGCTGGCCGCGCGACGGATCTCCGGCCGGGCGAGCAGGTGCTCGGCGAGCCGCTCGGCGGCATCGGCGACCTCGGCGAGGCTCCGCCGGTGGCGCGCGGTCTCCACGCGATCCCGAACAGCGGTCTTCGCGGCGGCTGGAAGTGACGGGTCCACGCCGCCAGCCTACGATCGGGGCATGGGTAGTGCAGGTTTGAACCAGGCGCGCCAGAAGATGGTCGCCGCAGGAGTGGACCCGGCCGCGGTGGAGGTGTTCGCGCACTACTACCGGCTGCTGGAGCACGGGGAGACCGGGATGATCCCCGAGTCGACCATCGACCCGGTCGACATGCCGTCGCTCGCCGAGGCGGAGGTCGACCCGGAGGTGGCCGCGCAGGCGGTGCGGCGTACGGCCGTGATCAAGCTCAACGGCGGCCTCGGCACCTCGATGGGCATGGACCGCGCGAAGTCGCTGCTGTGCGTGCGGCGGGGGCTGTCCTTCCTCGACATCATCGCTCGGCAGACCCTGCACCTGCGCCGGGAGCACGACGCCCCGCTGCCGCTGATCTTCATGAACTCCTTCCGCACCAGCGAGGACACGATGGCGGCGCTGGCCCGCTACGAGGACCTCGCGGTCGACGGGCTGCCCCTGGAGTTCCTGCAGAACAAGGAGCCCAAGCTGCTCGAGAAGGGCCTCACTCCGGTCTCCTGGCCGCAGGACCCCGACCTGGAGTGGTGCCCGCCGGGCCATGGCGACCTCTACACCGCGCTGGTCGGGAGCGGGCTGCTGGACCGATTGATCGACGCGGGCTTCCAGCACGCGTTCGTGTCGAACTCCGACAACCTCGGAGCGGTTCCCGACGCTCGGGTGGCCGGGTGGTTCGCCGCCTCGGGGGCGCCGTTCGCGATCGAGGCGGTGCGGCGTACGCCCTCGGACAAGAAGGGCGGCCACTTCGCGCGCCGCAAGGTGGACGGCCGGATCGTGCTGCGGGAGACCGCGCAGACGCTGCCCGCCGACCTGGCCGCGCTCGCCGACCTGGACCGGCACCGCTTCTGCTCGACCAACAACCTGTGGTTCGACCTCGCCACGATGAGGCAGACGATGAAGGACCGCCGCGGCGTCCTCGGGCTGCCGCTCATCCGCAACGTGAAGACCGTCGACCCGAGCGACCCCACCTCGCCTCGGGTGATCCAGATCGAGAGCGCGATGGGGGCGGCGATCGAGATCTTCGCGGGTGCCCAGACGATCGAGGTCGGGCGCGACCGCTTCGTGCCGGTGAAGACCACCAACGACCTGCTGGTGCTGCGCTCCGACGTCTACGACCTGGACCGGGGCTTCGTGATGGACCAGCGGTCCGACCAGCTGCCCTTCGTCGAGCTGGACGGCGAGTACTACCGACTCGTCGAGGAGTTCGACCGCCGCTTCCCGGAGGGGGCCCCGTCGTTGAAGGACGCCTCGACCTTCCGGGTGGGCGGCGACTGGACGTTCGGCCGCGACGTCCGCGTGGTGGGAGAGGTGAGCCTGGAGCGCCAGGCCGGCGCGCAGCGCGTCGCGGCCGGCACGGTGCTGAGCGAGACCGACGAGGGCCTCGATGGCTGAGGCCCCCGGCCTGGCTACCGTCGAGGAGCTCCTCGAGCGCATCCTGGGCACCGTCGAGGAGCTGCCGCACTTCTCCCAGCCGCTGATGGACGCGCTGGGGCTGCCGGTGGCCGAGGATGTGTACGCCCCGATCGCGCTGCCCACCTTCGACAACTCCGCGATGGACGGGTACGCGGTGCTGGCGGCCGACGTCGCCGGCGCGTCCGCGGACTCTCCGGTGCGGCTGCCGGTGGTGGGCGAGATCGGCGCGGGCCAGGCCACCCTGCTGGCCCTGTCACCCGGCACCGCGGCGAAGATCATGACGGGTGCCCCGGTCCCCGAGGGCTGCGACGCGGTGGTGCCCTATGAGTGGACCGACCGCGGCGTCGCCCACGTCGAGATCACCCAGGCTCCGTCGCTGGGGGCCCACATCCGGCGCGCCGGCGAGGATGTCACGCCGGGTGACCTGTTGGTGGAGTCGGGCACCGTCCTCGGGCCGCGTCACCTCGGGCTGCTGGCCGCGGTGGGGATCGGTGCGGTCCGGGTGCGGCCGCGGCCGCGGGTGGTGGTGCTGTCGACCGGCTCGGAGCTGCGCGACGCCGGCACCCCGCTGAGCCACGACGCGATCTATGACGGCAACTCCTACCTCCTCGCGGCTGCCGCCCGGGAGGCCGGCGCGATCGCCTATCGGGTGGGGATCGTGCCCGACGACCCGCAGGCGTTCCTCGACGCGCTGTCGGACCAGCTGGTGCGCGCCGACCTGGTCGTCACCTCGGGAGGCGTCTCCCAGGGCGACTTCGACGTGGTCAAGGAGGCCCTGTCGCCGTCGGGCACCGTCTGGTTCGGCCCGGTGAAGATGCAGCCGGGGAAGCCGCAGGGGTTCGGCGTGGTGGGCGAGGACGAGACGCCGATCTTCACGCTGCCGGGCAACCCGGTCTCGTCCTACATCTCCTTCCAGGTGTTCGTGCTGCCGGCGCTGCGCAAGATGATGGGGCTGCTGCCCTACGTCCGTCCCACGACCGAGGCGCGGGTGACCAGGGCGTTCTCCTCCCCGCCGGGACGACGACAGTTCGTGCGCGCGGCGTACGCCAACCGGACCGTCACCCCGGTCGGCGGGCACGGCTCGCACCTGATCGGCGACCTGGCCAGCGCGGACGCGCTGATCGTGGTGCCGGAGGAGCAGACCTCGGTGCTGGCCGGCGACCAGGTGCAGGTGCTGCGCCTGGACGAGGAGTTCTGAGCCCGGATCCACCGATCCAACGCCTGCTGCGCATCACCAGGCGGGCGCACCGGCGGCGTCTGAGAGGCTAGGGCCATGGACCGGCTGACCCACGTGGACGATTCCGGCGCGGCGCGGATGGTCGACGTCTCGGGCAAGGCCGTCACCGCACGGACCGCCGTGGCCTCGGGCCGGGTGCTGGTCTCGCGGCGGGTCGTGGAGCTGCTGCGCGGCGAGGGGGTGCCCAAGGGCGACGCGCTCGCGGTGGCCCGGGTGGCCGGGATCATGGGCGCCAAGCAGACCCCGGCGCTGATCCCGCTGTGTCACCCGCTGGCCCTCTCCGCGGTGACCGTCGACCTGAGCGTCGCCGACGATGCCGTCGAGATCACCGCCACCGTCTCCACCGCCGACCGGACCGGGGTCGAGATGGAGGCGCTCACCGCCGTCAGCGTGGCCGCGCTCACCGTCATCGACATGGTCAAGGCGGTCGACAAGGGGGCCGTGATCACCGACGTACGCGTGGAGTCCAAGTCCGGCGGCAGGTCGGGGGACTGGGCTCGTGGCTGAGGCGACCAGGCTGCCGGGGGCGGTCGTCGTCGCGTCCAACCGGGCCGCCGCCGGGGTGTACGCCGACGAGACGGGTCCGCTGATCCAGGCCTTCCTCACCCGTCTGGGGTTCGCCTGCGACCCGCCGGCGGTGGTGCCCGACGGCGAGCCCGTGGGTGCCGCCATCGCCGAGGCGGTCTCGCGG
>CXWJ01005294.1_pt1 | contig 11712 bp, 9 predicted proteins | sample 590841 | NCBI WGS metagenome assembly CXWJ01 (sample SAMEA3498367, study PRJEB10139) | wastewater metagenome | biome: wastewater treatment plant; material: activated sludge | place: Austria | collected 2015-01-21 | reverse complement strand
TTAGCGAACAGTATCGGGCGGAAGAAGCTTTGCGAGATGCGGATCGTCGCAAAGATGAGTTTTTGGCAACGCTTGCCCACGAGCTGCGAAATCCTCTCGCCCCGATTCGTAACGCGATCGAAATTTCCCGCTTGGCCGTCCCAGCGGAATCAAGAATTCAAAGGGCTCAGGAGGTTATCGATCGTCAAATTCGGCACATGACCCGGCTCATCGATGATTTGCTCGATGTTAGCCGAATCAGCCAGGACCGGCTTGAACTTTGCATGGAAATTGTCGACATCAAGGAAAGCATCGACTTGGCCGTAGAGGCAACGCGTCCCTTGATCGATGAGAACGCTCACCGGCTGGATATCGTCTTGCCGCCGGAACCTGTCTACGTTAACGCCGACGTCGCGAGACTGGCCCAAGTCATTTCGAATTTGCTCAACAACGCCAGTAAGTACACGGAAAAAGGGGGTCATATTTTGCTTGTTGTCGAACAACAGACAACCAATATCCTGATCCGAATCATTGACAATGGGATCGGGATTCCCCCTGAGAGACTACCGCGTATTTTTGAACTTTTTTCACAAGTTGAAAACGCCATTTCGCGATCTCGCGGAGGACTCGGTATCGGCCTGTCGCTCGTCAAGCGTCTGGTGGAAATGCACGGTGGGGATGTCGAGGCTACCAGTCAAGGCCTTCAATCAGGAAGCGAGTTTCGCGTACGCTTGCCAAACGCCGTGAAGTCGCGAGAAACGGTTGTGAAAACTCCGGACCGAGTCGGCCTTTATGGCGGCGGAGGCTCGCGAATCTTGGTGGTCGACGACAACCGAGACGCTGCGTCCAGCCTTTCCGATCTTCTCCGGATGATGGGCCATGAAGTTCAGACATCAGAGGACGGGAACGACGCCTGTAAATTGGTGGCAGAGTTTCGCCCGACCGTTGCCATCCTGGACCTAGGCTTGCCTGGTAAGAATGGCTACGAGATCGCGCAATTCATTCGGGACCAGGCCTGGGGAAGAAACATGCTTCTCGTTGCGCTAACCGGCTGGGGACAAGACGAGGACAAAGAACGGACCGAAAAGGCCGGTTTCGACCACCATTTCGTGAAGCCAGCCGATCCCAATCGATTGCTAAGGTTGCTGGTCGAACACCGCTCAAATTGATCGCTTTTTGTTCTGCCTAAGCTTGTTCTAGGACCTTGCCCCATGCGCTTGGGTGACATTTTAGAGTTCTTGCATTACATTCCTGAGGAAGAGGTGATCAACGCGAAACGAGGCATAATCAATTTTGACGGCATAAAAGTTGCTCACTCCTGTCCTCTCGCCATGGCAGAGACTCGTCCAGTTTGGAAAAGGTTCTTTCGCAATGTTTAATCGGCAGGCGCGTGACGATGAACTTCGTTCTAGCAGCCAGGAGCAACTTGAATTTGCCATCCACGTCTTGAATGCGGATGGTGGCATCGTCGTGACTGGGAACTCAGACCTTGGGCATGGAGTCCCGGTAGCCACTGCAGGCCTGGGTGATTCGACATTCGAATGGGTCCAAACCCATGCGCAACAGGTCTGCCCGTGGCTTTTGAACTGTCAGGCAAAATCAAATGTTACCATTCCAGCGCTGACCGAATCGCTGCGAGCATCATTTCCAACGATTGATCGCTCATTGGAAAAGCCGCGCAGCTACTGCGCTGCCTCGATCTCAGACGGCAATGGCGGCACCCTAGGTGCCATCTGCCTTTGGTTTCAGAAGCTACGGGGATTCGACGAGCACGACTGTTACCTGCTTGATAGTGTCGCCAAGCAAGTGGGCTTCCAATGGGAACTCTTGCTGGCGCGAAATCAACTTCAAATCGGTGAGAAAGAAAAGGACGAATTCCTCGCTCTGCTCGCGCATGAACTTCGAAATCCCCTCGCACCAATCAGCAATTCCCTGCAGATCTTGCGTCTTCTTCCAGATGTAAATCCGCATGTTCACCATCTGCGGGAATTGATCGAGCGCCAGGTAACGCATCTCCTCAGGTTAGTGGACGATCTGCTTGATGTATCCCGAATTCGGCGCGGAATTATACGACTGCGCAGAACCTCTTTGGAACTCAATGGTGTCATTCAGGAAGCAACCGCTAGTTGTATGACACAGTTAAATGAGAAGCAACAGAAACTGGAAGTATTGCATGAAACCGAGAAACTCGTGATTGATGGGGATACTGATCGCCTCTGCCAAGCACTTGCAAATCTCGTGGATAACGCCTCGCGATTCATGGATCGTGGAGGAACCGTGTATCTAAAGGTCTGCAAACTGGGCCAGTCAGCCAAACTGTCCATCCGCGATACCGGCGCTGGAATCCATGAGGACAAATTGTCTCGCGTGTTCGACCTCTTCAGTCAAACAACAGGTTCCTCAAACCGAGCAAACTCGGGGCTGGGCGTTGGTCTTTATTTGGCCGAACAAATCGTCCAACTGCATGGAGGCTCGATCGAGGCCCGAAGTGATGGCCCCGGAAAAGGCTCTGAATTCATTGTGACGTTGCCAATCAAAGACGATTCGCGATTATCATCGGCTCCTTCCAGCGTGCACTTCAGTCAACTCGGCTCACTACCACTCGCCACTCATCGCGTCCTCGTTGTCGATGATACGAGGGCGTCTGTCTACACACTCGGAAAACTCCTGGAACTCCTCGGTCAAGAAGTTCGCACAGCGCACGATGCCGAAAGTGCCATGCAACAAATAGCGGAGGAAATGCCCGATGTCGTGATTACGGATATCGCCATGCCGAATGTAGACGGCTATGAACTGGCAGCACAAATCCGCGCCTTACCACAAGCAGAAAATGTTCGGCTCGTCGCGGTGACGGGTTTCAGTCAAGCCGCCGATCGACTCCGCGCATCCGAATCAGGCTTTGACTTCTATTTTACGAAACCGATCGGGATCACCGAATTGAATGACGTACTTATGTCTCTGCATCGGCCGCAAAATTCATAATGGGCTCGAAACGGTCTGCGCTGCACTTGCTTTTGCGAGTTGACGACCTACGGGCGGATGCGCCGATTCTACCGGCAACCATGCCCCATCTAGCGAAATAGATTGGGCAGCCGTTCTCAATTCGGCTAGACCGCAAACAAGCTTTGTCGCGCCGGCATCGATAAACTGCTTCTGAAGTTCCACGGACGCGGATCTCGATTGCCACAGCCCGACAATCACGGGGACGCGCGGAAACCGCTGTCGAATTTTCTTGCACAGGTAGCGCGCATGGTGGATCTCCTGAGGTGGAACGGTAGAAATCAGCACCACATCTGGTCGAACCTCGTCGATTCTTGCGACAATTTCCGCAACCAGACTTGCTACGGTAAGGTTGGTTGCATGCATCCCGGCTTGCATAAGGTCTGCCACGCAAATTCTTGCCGCGAGTTCGTCCGCTTCATCGTGTGCAGGAACGCAGAGGATCGTTCGAGGCACACTCGAACCCTCATCAGGCACAACACCTGGAACTAGAGCGGGAGTTGGAACCTGGTCGTCGCTATTGACAATATCTTGCAAACTCTGAAGCAAGCCCAGACGCAATGTCTGGTCTAAAGATCCAGCATGCCAATCTCGTTCGATCAGAGAAAGTACTGGGAAAATCATCTTATCAACCTTGGCCGTTGCATTCTCGGGCTCGCCATGTTTCGCGATCAAACGGTCCGCTTCATCCCGGTCGAATGCGAGAAGTCTTTGGTACAAGCGTTCGGCATTGGAGAGTGAATCCGAATCCCCAACCAAGATATTGACAAACGAAAATGCAGGGGAGTGTTTGCCGAGCACGACGAGACATACGGTGAATGGCATCGCGAAGATTAATCCCAGCGGTCCCCACATCCATGTCCAGAATAGCGCCGCCACGATCACCCCAAACGAAGAGATCCCTGCGGTCGTTCCATAAAGCCAAGGCTCCAAGACATTATTCGAAAGGAGTTCTAGAACAAGGAACACGGAGAGCACAAGCCCTGGGCCAGCCCAGCCCTCAAACACCGCCAGCGAAAGGATTAACGGAAATGCCCCAGCCATCCAAGGTCCAATATACGGAAGAAATCGGAAGAGTGTCGCAAGCATGCCCCAAAGCAAGGCGCCTGGCAATCCGACCAACGACAGACCAATCGCAATAGCAATGCCAAAGAGAATGTTCACGAGCAGTTGCATCCGCAGATAGTTCCCGAGCCGCGATGAAGTTTCATCGAGCGCTTCCGTCGTCGTGAGAAGGTGCTCGGTGCCGATGAGTCGAATCAATCGATTCCTTAGGTCCTCGTGCTGGAGCAACATGAAAATCAGAAGCACAACCACCAAGCCGACTGCAGCCAGCGGTCCAAGCAACGGACCAAGCCAGTTTTGGAGTTTTGCCAAAGGTGAACTGGGGGCTGTCACAATTTGAATGGAAGGCTGCTCGCTCCCCGAGTCCGACCGACTTTGATCCAAGTCGCCTCCCGTGAGCAAGGACCAAAGCGACATCCCAGCAGTCAGTGACCGATTGCCCTGGGACGGCGGATTGGGCCCATCTGTCTTTGGGCTTGGCTCGTTTTTCTTGTCGGCAATACCTTGATTCGATAATTCCCGGTTTAGATCCCCCAGCGTTTTCGACATGTGTCCAAGACTTTGTTCGGCCGCACCTTTCAGCGATCGGATGCGATCGATCAGAGTCCCTTTATAGTTGCTGAAATTCTCACTCATTTCAATGCACTGGTCCGTAACTAACCATCCCACGGATCCAATAGCAGCAAACGTCGATGCGGCAACTAACAGGACCGCAGCGACGCGTGGAACTCGCAATCTTTCCAAGCGTCGCACAAATGGGGCCAAAATGAAGCAAAGGAGANNCTTTCCATACGTGACAGCCGCTACAAACATCGCAATCATAATCGCTACTTCCAGCGTACTGGAGAAGCGAATCGCAGTGGAGCCACTGCTTCTCGCCAGCGTTACCATGGCTTCAACTTCCACCCTAGGATAAATCCGATCCCCAAACACCAAAGAGCCACGACATCGGGTCGCTCGCGCGAGTAGTCGCGAAAGTATCCGACACAATCTTGGAATGGCTCCATTGCTTCACGCCTCACGAGAGATCGATTCTTTGTGTCTTGCATTACTGTTGCTTTATTTGATGCCATGAGGTTTCCCTTTCGATTGTTGAATCATGTCCCTTGTTGTTATACGGCCTTTTATCAGCTACGTACTTCGATGGATCATCTTGCTAAGCCATGTGACATTGTTCTGAAACTCATGCGAAGTTCTTTCGAAGGTCCGACCGAGGCGTTTCGCACGCCGAACTCCCCAAACGACCAAGAGCGCGGCAAATGCTGCAATGACAGCACCCTCTATCATCAGTATCGCGCCGAGCGAAAACAGACTTACCATGGATATCCAGTGCGCCAGTCCAAAGACAAACCCAATGGTGGCAATCATCGCTAGTACGGTTCCCGCCAAGAGGATAACCAGCAGTGAAACGGAATCACGAATTGTCGCAGCGCTATCCAACGTAAACAGACGGATCTGAAGCTGAAGCAAACGAAGTGCTATCCTCAGCGACTTCATCAATTTCTCTGCCATCTGGCGGGGATGTGGAGCCGCATCGGCATCGTGGAATGGGCCATCATGTTCATTTACCGACGTTTCACGTACCATCCGGCAACTCCTCCTAGGATTACAGCACCAAATAGCACCGCGATTGGGTAACGCGACACTATTTTGCGTAGCCCGGGCATAGATGAACGTATCGCCGTCCCTGCGCTTTGGGTCGCCGATTTTATTCTTGCCGACTTGCGCAATTGTGATTCTGCGACCCGATTCTTTCCGCGATATCCATTCGAGATTTCTTGATTTCTATTCATCACAATTCTCCCTTTGGGAACTTGCCTGCATGTCAGCGAGGCTTGCGGCGTACATTTCCCTTTCGGATTGGCTGGCGATTTTCCATCTTCTGCACATCGCGCGATTGAACTCGATGCATGATGTATCGCACCGTAGTGCTCACTGCCATCGCTCCGAGTTGGCGTATCACCGTGTTAGCAATTTCGCCCCAGAGATTTCCTCGGCTGCCCGAAAAACTTCGGGGCATTGAAATCGATGCAGCGGATGAAATTGACTCGGGCTTCGCACCCTTTTTCTCCGGGTTCGAATGGCTCTTGCGAGGGATAAGGAAATAACCTAATCCAGCCGCAACGGCCAGAAATCCGGTGGGAAACAAACAGAACAAGCTGCGCCACCGCAAGAGGTCCGTTGCCTGCTCCTGAATGATTGGCCAATCATCCGCAAACTCCGCGCGAAGCTGCGCCATCTCGGCCTGAGTGACCAACGCTTCGGCAGATAAATCGGCGGCCTTCGACATATAGGCTCTCTTGGGCGTCACTTTTTCGATTATCGGGAACGGACAACTAGTCCAATGATCACCCCTACGATCAGCCCTGTGCCAAGGGCAACAGCAACCGATTCAGCTGGGCGCCGACGCACCAATTCCTGTGCCTGTTCTTGACCTTCGTGCCAGCGACCGCTCATGTCGTCATAGAATTCATGAGCAGAGTGGGTCGCATGGCGGGTCGCGCTTTGTACTGCAGAAGCAGCGCGTCCTAGCATCGACTTTCCACTTTCCATGAGATCATCCACCACGGCCATGACATCCTCACGACCCTCGCCTGTCTTTGCTTGGATGACTCCAACCAGTTGCTCAACTGTTCCATCCCATGACTTGAGATCGTTGTCGGTGAGTTGATTCCAGTGTTCCTTCACCATTTCCTTGAATTGCTTCCAATTCCCTTTGATAATATTTTCCGTACTCATCATCCGTTCCTTTCATGAACCAAGATTGTTTAGCACATCCTGAGGACTGTTTAGCACGTGCCGTGCCAATGTTGGCCTGCGGAAGAATTATGCGACCGACGTGTTTATATTGCGTTGAGCGGGAAGGTGGACGTTAGGTTGGTGGCCGAACTATCCTTCGCAAGAGTGGCCGTCTTAGCACCAACTTGGTTGGTGCGGAATCAATTCCAATGCAGGTTGCACCATCGAGCGGCATCCGAATCGCGTGTGGAGGATAACCTCAGATGCGCGAGAATCTGGATAAGAATGCCTTCCCAGATAAAGCAAACACCCCAATCTGAGCGAGAAATGGGTGTTCAAATGCGGGCATATCTTTACCCCGCTCGGGCGATTCGTTAGATTGACTGGCGACGGTAAAATGCAGCTGGTCTTTTCTGGGCAAAATAGCAAATTTCTTTAGTGTGCTTGCTCACCCATGAAATTTGCGCAACCGGCTGTTGTTGGGAGAAATATGCCAAGTATTTTGGTTGTCGACGATGATCGAGCCATACGTCATCTAGTCCAGCGTACATTCGCAGAGACCGAATTCTCCGTCTTGCAAGCGGAAAACATTCGCACGGCCCTTGAGGTCATCTCCCGAGATTCGCCCGATGTCCTGCTCTTGGATATCCTACTCCCGGACGCCTCCGGCCTGGAGGCTTATGAGAGAATCCAAGCACTCGACGCGCGCCTGCCTGTGATTTATATGACGGCTAACAGCACCAGTGAGACCGCCATCGCCGCCATGAAGCGCGGGGCCTATGACTACTTGATGAAGCCGCTCGATTTGGCTCAAGTTCGGCAGCTCGCCCGGCAAGCGGCGAGCATTCGACAACTCATGAAGGTCCCCGTGCAAGTGGGCGAGGTTGTCTCACCCGCCGACCAAGGGGACCATATCGTCGGGAAGAGCCCGGCCATGCAAGAAGTTTTTAAGGCCATTGGGCGGGTTGCGGAACAGAACGTCACGGTCCTGATCAGGGGTGAGAGCGGGACTGGCAAGGAACTGGTCGCGAGGGCGATCTATCAACATAGTCATCGCTGCCATGCCCCGTTCTTGGCCGTCAATTGCGCCGCGATCCCTGAGCAGCTTCTAGAAAGCGAACTCTTTGGGCATGAAAAAGGCTCCTTCACGGGGGCCGATCGTCAACGCATAGGAAAGTTCGAACAATGCAATCATGGCACGATTTTGTTAGACGAAATCGGTGACATGCCTGCCATCTTACAGAGCAAGATGTTGCGCCTCCTGCAACAACAAGAATTTCAACGCGTCGGTGGCAACGAAACCATCAAGACCGATGTGAGGATTCTGGCTGCCACAAATCGCAATCTGGAATCACTCGTTACCTCCGGCAGTTTCCGCGAAGATTTGCTCTACCGCTTAAACGGTTACACGATCCATGTTCCTCCGCTAAGGGAACGCATCGAGGATTTGGCTCTTTTAATCCAACATATCCTTGGCCGACTCGCGAAGGAGATACACAAGCCGATTACGGGGATGTCCAACGAAGTCACTGAAATACTGCAGGCCCACCATTGGCCCGGGAACATCCGAGAACTCGAGGGAGTCCTTCGCCAAACGTTACTGCAAAGCACGGGCACGATCATTTCGGCAGAGTTCTTACCGATGTCCCTCCGCTTGCACGATGTCCCTCACGGGCAATCATTTGATGAATTCCACGGAAGCCACGAATCGTTGCCGCATGATCTTTCGCAGTTCTTGGAATCGCGTATTTCGGCAAAATCATCGCAGCTTTATGCGGAAACGCTGGAAATCATGGAGCGATACTTACTTACCAAGGTTCTCACTTTGGCCGAAGGCAACCAATCCGAAGCCGCCCGACTACTAGGTATTACCAGGGGTAGCCTCAGAACCAAGATTCGCGCGCTAGGCATCAGTATCGAAAGCCGCATAGAAACGGCCGGGGGGGCGGAAGTCTAGTCTTCACACGGACTCAAGATTGGATTTCTCGTAGTACTCCCGTTCGCTCTGCAGCCACTCCTAGCTTGACTAAAATCTCATGCGATTGTCCATCGCATGGCAGCTTAATCCAGTCGTCATGGCATTCCAATCCGTCCACGATGTACTGCGCCTCGGGCCCTACTTCCTCACAATTCTGCCGAACGCAAATCGTAAATTCTGACCCGTTCCGAAGAAGCCTGAGGGTATATTCCGGCCACTCGGGCGGTAGACAAGGTCGAACGCGCAAGCAATCTCCGCGCAGCTCGATACCCAAAATGGATTCCAAGATGAGTCGGTAGAGCCAAGCTGCTGAGCCCGTGTACCAAGTCCATCCTCCCCGACCAAGGTGTCGCGGATGGGAATAAATATCGGCGGCAACCACATAGGGTTCCACTTCGTAAATCTCGGTTCCCGCTGGATCCAGGGCATGGCGTGTGGGCAACAACATTTGTAGAAGTTTTGCGGCGCGCTCCGCATCGCCGAGTTCCGCAAAGGCCTTTGCGACCCACACTGCCCCGTGAGTGTATTGGCCGCCGTTCTCTCGAATTCCTGGAGGGTAACCTTGAATATATCCAGGATTCAATTTTCCTTGATTGAAAGGAGGAGTGAAGAGCAAGATCAGCGCTGGATCTTCTTGAACGAGCCGATTCCAAACGGATTCCATCGCCGATTGGCAACGGGTTTTATCCGCTGCGGCAAAGACTCCCCAGGACTGTGGCAGCGAATCAATGGCACACTCACTATTTAGGTGAGACCCCAAGGGAGTACCATTGTCAAAGTATGCTCGTCGATACCAAGAGCCATCCCAGGCTTGGGATTCCATGGCCGACCGGAGAGCCGAGCTCATGCGACCAAAATGAGTAACATTCTCGAAATCTTCGTATTGCTCCATGAAGGGTATGAACTCTTTGAGAACGACTAGGAGGAACCACCCTAGCCACGTGCTTTCTCCGCGACCCCCTGCACCGACCTGATCCATCCCATCATTCCAATCCCCCCCCTGCATCCGTGGAAGCCCGCGCTCGCCAAAACTGGCTCCACTGTGAATGGCACGTAAACAGTGTTCGTAAAGCGATCCTTTTTCCTCTGTTACTTGCGGAGTTTCGTAGCGATCGTGTTCTGAGTTTGCCAATGGAGGAGACTTCAAATACGGAATCGTCTCGTCGAGCACGGCCGTGTCACCCGTCACACGGATGTAGTGGGCTACGACAAACGGTAGCCAGAGTAGATCGTCCGCACAACGAGTTCGCGTCCCCTGCCCTACCGGCGGATGCCACCAATGCTGAACATCTCCCTCTTCAAACTGTCGAGCCGCAGCCCGCAAGATGTGCTCACGCGTGAGCTCCGGCAGGGTGTAGGCTACGGCCATGACATCTTGCAATTGATCGCGAAAGCCAAATGCGCCACCCGCTTGATAGAGTCCAGACCGAGCCCATAGGCGACAACTGACAACTTGATACATCAACCAGCCATTAAACAATAGATCCAGGTCTGGCCAAGGCGTCGTGATTTGAAGAGTTCCAAGGGATCTACGCCAAGCGGCAATCTGTTGACTCGACGCTTCGTGCACTGCGGCTGGACTTGCATACTTTTCCAAGAGCGAGACTGCCTTCGTCCGATCTTCTCCGCAACCAAGCAGTACGATCACTTGGCGGCGTTCATTCGGATTCAATTCAAACGTAGATTGGACGGCACCACAAGCTTCGCCATCCCCGCAAGATTTTCCAGACAGATGGCCAGCGAAGATCGCCGCTGGTGATTCCCAACTCCCGTTTCTCCCGAGGAACTGACCCCGATTGGCCGTCCAGAAAGTCGCCGGGCCGATGATCTTGAGAAACGCCACGTAGTTACAAAAGTCGCAGCAAAACGCATTGCGCGCCAGGATCGCGTCAACTTCTTGGTCGTATTCCGCCGTCAAATGAAACTGGGTTGATTCACGATGAACTCCCAATACCCAATCGACTGCATAACTAACTTCTATACGTCGTCGTCTATCACCCTTGTTGTGAACTTCAATACAGATGAACTTGATGGGGTCCGTAGCGGCAATCGAAATCGTCGTTCGGCATACTAATCCACTACTCTCTGCGTGAAAGGCAGTATAGCCAAACCCATGGCAACTCGTACGCACCTCCCCTAGTCCTTTGTCGTTGAATGTGAGAGGGCGCCACACATCGCCCGTTTCTTCATCACGAATATAAAGGTGCTCGGATGCCGCATCACTGACCGGATCATTCTCCCACGTTGTGAGCTTGAATTCGCGACTATTCTTCATCCATGTGTATCCCCCACCGGATTCGGTGACGATGCAGCCAAAGGAAGAATTGGCGATCACGTTGCACCAAGGTCTCGGCGTCGCGTGCCGGCCCACTAGCCGGATGCAATATTCAAGTCGCTCTGGCTGAAATCCGCCGTAACCGTTCCACAATTGAAGTTGTTCGTGTTCGATGGAAGGCAGGCCTCTCGGCAACAGGGCTACCGGGTTTCCAGGAGAAGCCGCCACGCCTGTAGGAATCGAAGTTGCCTGCCGATGAAGCTGCTCTTCCAAAGTTCCTCGCTCTCCCTGAAGAACCAGATGCGCCACTGATTCCAGCGCTGTGATTTGCACTGCGGACATCATCGTGGATCGAAGGAGTAAAACGTTGGAACTTTGAACCCCTAGTCGTGCGGATAGCGTTTGAATAAGCTCTTCGATCTCCTTTTGCACCCCATCGAGGTAACTGGCAGGTTGATCATTGATGATGGCAAGTTCGGCCTCGAGTCCTTGATTTCGCCAAAACGCATGGGCCAAAATGAGTTCCCGCGCAAGTGGCACGTCCACGTGATCCCTGATTCGTACCACGATGAGTGGCAAGTCTCCCGAGATCCCAAAATGCCAAAGATCGGGCCGGCTGGCAAACAATGGACGGTCTGGCGAGGCATCCAATCGACCTGATCGGTCGGGATAAATG
>CXWJ01003215.1_pt1 | contig 11713 bp, 13 predicted proteins | sample 590841 | NCBI WGS metagenome assembly CXWJ01 (sample SAMEA3498367, study PRJEB10139) | wastewater metagenome | biome: wastewater treatment plant; material: activated sludge | place: Austria | collected 2015-01-21 | reverse complement strand
CTCTAGAATCCCGGTAACGCAAGGCTCATATCGGTCCACATTCGCTGCGCCATTCGCGCAGAACGTGGCGTCGATGGTCATGTCCCAGGCGGGATCGTCCACAAGTCCAGGCGCAACGCGATACTTCACCACGTCGCCTAGCGCCTGCTGGAAATGCGCGCAGGCCCGCGCGATCACAATATGGCGCTCGCCGGTAAGGACGGCCCCCTCCACGTTCTGCAACCCGTACACCGCAGGGTCATAGACGCGCAGGAACTCGACCTCACCGGCCAGCACCTTGCAGTACGTGCCGAAGTCAACCAGCGAATCGCTTGCGGCCACCGCGTACAGGTTGACCGGGACGCCTTCGGTAAGGTGCCCGTAGACGCTCAGGAACTCGGCGCGATGCTGCTGGCAATGCTGCCGCGTCAACCCGGATCGCGGGTAGTGGAAGCCCTCATGGAGCCTTGCAGGGTTTGACCCCGAGGCCCCGCTGAAAAGCCGTCCTGCGATCTCATGTAGCTCGACGCTGTGGCCGTCTGCGATAAGGGTTGAAGCAAGGTGACAGCCATACCAGCCGCCGCCCAGCACCCTGATCTTCACCCGTAGACCGCCACGACTTCGATGCGCGCACGGTGAGGCGCAAATAGCGGCTCCCACCATTCACGCGGCTTCACCGTCAGGTGCGGGTTGCGCCCGTCAGGCAAGAGCTTGTGGCGCTTGTTGACCGCAGGCGCGGTGTCGACGCTACAGAACACGAACTTGTTGGCGTAGCCGCAGATATCCGCGATCACGCCGGCTACATCCTGTTCCTCGATGTGTTCCAGCATGTCAGTACAGATCACGCCATCGAACTTGCGCTCGTAGCGTTCGCAAAGATGCGGGAGTCCAACGTCATAACAGTGCGGCAGAAGCCCGCCCCACGCCTCATGGACCCTGCGCCTGAGGTACTGGTAGCCCTTCCCGCATCCGTAGTCCAGAAGCGACTCCGGGTTGTGCCGTTCCACAAGCTCCCTGATCCTTTGGGCGTGCCCGCCGATGGAATAGCCGGGGAAATACTTGAGGTTGCCGTGCAATTCGGTGTAGGCCGCGCCGTAGTCCATCACACCTTCATCCGGTTGACGTTTACCGAGTGATCATCGCCGCGATACCTTGTGGCGAGCGTCACTTCGATATCGCTATCGCGTCGCAGGACTCGCGCCCAACCTTCGGCGTCATAGTCCACCATCTGGAATCTAACCTTGCCGCTTTTCTTGACCGGGCCTAGCTTCTCGGCCACGTAGATCGCCTTTCCTGCCAGCGAATAGAGCCGGTCGACGACCGCAGGAATGTCAGGGCCAGGAATCCACCGCAGCACGCTTGAGCAGATCACCATATCGAACTTGCCGACCGGTTCCGCAGAGTAAGGGGGCCATGCGGGGTCGTACTTCGTGACCGGGACGCCCCAGTATTCCTCTAGCGTCATGCCGACCGGGATAGAACCCGTGGCGTCTGCATTGCGCCAGCGGTATTGCTCGCCCTTGCCGCAGCCGTAATCAAGGATCGACCGGCAACCTAGACGGTCCACGATCTCCTTGATGAATGGAGCATGCGGACGGATGAACTTGCCGGAGAATGTGGCGCTCGTTGCATGGTGCTTCGTGCAATCCGCCAGCGCTTCCTTGTAGGACTTGCTATCCATAGATCACCGGACGCATGAACTGCCATGCCTCGCCGCTCGCCATCTCGCGCAGGTTCCATTGCTGGTACGCGATATTGTTGAACCACTGGCGGCGCTGTTTCTCTGTCGCAAGATATGGCTTTTCGATCATGTCCAGATCGGTAGAGCTAATGTCCTTTGCCACCGCATCCCCGAGGATGATGCAGGGGATGCCCATGGAGATCGCCTCAAAGCACGCATTGCTGCCGTGGGTCACAAGCGCCCATGCGTCCTTCAACACATCGTAGATGGAGCCGTCCTTGCTGAATTCCGCACATTGGATAGCGACCGCATCACGCCACGAAGGCTTGGGCCGGTAGATGATCTTCCGACCGGTCCTGGTCCGCAGCCTGCGGATGTACTTGTCCGCGTATTCTGTGGGGTCGCCCAAGTTGTAGAAGTCGTGATACTTCGCGGACGACCCCGCGAATACCACATGCTTTCCGTCCTTGCGCCACGGCTGGAATGTCATCCCAACCTTGTCTGCCCGGTCCTGCGGGCAATTGAACTTGTGCAGGTAGTGGGTCGGGTGATGCGCGTCAACCGACGTGCGCCAGTACTCCCAAGCCCTCACGCATCCTGTCGTTCCCTGCCGGGTGTAGCCCTTGTCGAACATGATCGTGTGCGCGGTGGCTCTCCAGTGAAGCTGGAAAAGCTCGCGTGACTTGACCCCGACCATGCACACAACATCCGCGTCCTGCGCTACCGAAGCCTCAGGCTGTAGCGCACGGACTTCCCCGGTATCCCCGTGCTTTCGGACACCCTCTAGGAAAGCCTCTGCCAGGATTCTTTCGCGGGGTTTGTCGCTTGCCCAGAAGACCACGTTCATGGAATCAAGCCCTCGTCCTTGAGGTGCCGCCACGCCAGCCCTTGCCGGATTTCCTCAACGCTCCATTGCTGCCAGCAGATGTTCGCTATCCACTGTTCCCGGCCTGCCGGATAGACAGGGTTCTCGATCTGCGTAATGTCTTGCGATGCCATCGGGACCGCTACACCGTCCCAGCAGAACGCCGGGATGCCTTCAACCAAGCCCTCGACCGCGACGTTGCTGTGATGCGTGACCACCGCCCAGCAATCCGGGTAAAGGTGTTCGGCTTCCTCAGGTCGCACGCTGTACGTCGTCCCTGCTAAAGGCGTGGCACCTTTCCAACTCGGCTTTGGCCGGTAGACAATCGGCCGCTCCGTGACCTTCTGAAGCGCGTCGATTGCCTCGCGCTCCCACTGGTTCGGCTTGTACCCAAGCGAAATAGCACAACGGTCGCTCATGCCAGCCAGCAGGATGAACCGCCCGGATCGCTTCCACGGCTTCACCGTGACGTTCAGGAATCGCGCCCTGTTCACAGGGTATGAACGTCGCTGGAAATAGGCATTCGGGTGGCGGCTGTTTACCACCACCTTGTGATATCCGGTCCAGCGCCCGCCATAGCGACGCCCGAACCATCCAAGGTCGCAGTAGACCGCCTTCCCGCCAGCGGCCTGGTAGTCCTTAGCCGCTTGGATGTTCCGGCCTTCGTGGCCGTAGTAGCACACCACCTGCGAATCAGGTGCGCGGTATCCGCCCTCGTAGTGACGGATCACCTTGTCGCCCATGTGCCGGATGCCGTTGGCCATGGCGTCGCTGATGATCTTGGAACGTCGGTGATGCTGGATCTGTAGAACTGTTGCCGTTAGCACGCGGAACCTCGCCGTTCCTAAAGCAGCGCCGCCATCGCGGTGCCGTCCTCAATTTCGCTCAATCGCCATTGCGCCCATGCCAGCCTGCGGAACATCGGCAGGCGGTCCCCAAGGAACGGGGCGGGCAAAGGTTCCCGGTAGCGCGCAGAGGCCGCAGCGCCGATCCACTTCGGGAAGTCGTGATACACCGGGATGCCGTACAGGAGCGCCTTCAGGGCCGCGCCGGAACCCCACGTCACTACGGCGCTTGCCTGCGCCAGATCGCGCTCCAGAGGCACGCAGGGGCCTGTGCCGGGGTGTCTGCGGACCCTCCCCCTAGCCTTCCACCCCCGAGGCATCGCAATGCCATCAGGACCGATCCCGCGTTGCGGCAGGACCACCACTTCATGGCCCCCGGTACGCCAGGGCTTTAGCTCGACGTTGAGCCGGTCCCAACGCTCTGGACCGCCGTCAGGCCACCACCCCGCCCCGTTGTGATGGTTCCGCGCAATCGCATACCAGCGGTCGCCGCAGAACTCGTTTCCAAGGTAAGCGTTTTCAGCGACTAGGACTTTGGCCCCAACCGCCTCAAACCGTCGCGCGGTCTTGTCGAAGTGCGCGTAGCGGTTCCANNCGCAGTAGTAGGTACGCCCACTTCACCGCCACCACTCGGATGCAGGGTCCACGATAGGGAAAGCGTTGCAGGCGCTTCCGGGCGTCGCGTTCACGATCTGCACCGGATGCTTGATCTTGCGTAGCTCAACCGCTAGCTCACCGAACCGCGCAATGAAGTTGCGATAGCAATGCGTGTTGCGTAGCGGCTTGGGGTGCGCGCCAAAGAAGTGCTTTCCCTTGAGCGTATGCAAGTCAAGCCCGAAAAACACTACCTTCCTCGCCCCCGCGTGGATCGCAATGTGCGCGGCCTGATAGGTCGAGTTGCTTCCGGTCCTCAAATGCGTCGGCCGAGGATCAAAGCCCTTCGTCCCGCCGATCAAAAGCCTTTCAGCTTCCGCACCCTGCCCGCACAGAGTCACCTTCATGCCGGCGAACTTCCGTACAGCCTCTACGTGGTGCTTCCACCATACGCAATCTGCGGCGTACAGCATGTCGGCCCAAGGTGCCACGCGATAAGCGTCGTTGACGGCTATCGCCTTGCACTTCGCTCGCTCAATGTATGGCAGCGCCTTTGTGAGGCTTGGGCCAGTGGCCAGGATTGCCACTACTTCCCCCGGCCACATGGGCGGGACGCTCCAATACTTCATCGAGTCCTAGCCGTGGAAAGCACGTCAGCGCGCTGCCGGGAGTGCAGTTGTAAACCGGAACCTTGCAAGACCTAGCGTATTCAGCGAACTGCATCCGGAATGTCCGGAAGCGAAGATCGTCCGCATTCTTCAGTCCCTTCGGATGCTCCCCGAAGTAGTGACCCGGCCGCATGTCGAATCCGAGCAGTAGCACCTCGGTAGCACCAGCCTCAACCGCGACCATCAGGCCGGCCAAGCCGGAATTGATGTTCGTTGGCAGATGGATCTTGCTGACGCCATGAACATAGTTGCCGCTGAACTTGTGGCCGGCGAACTCCACCGCATCCTTGTGGTACATCCACCAGGAATGATCCTGTGCAACCAGCATGTCGGCCCAAGGCGCGAGCCTGAAGGCGTCGTTCACCACGACCACCCTGCATTTCCCGCGCACCGAATCCGCCACGGCCTGAGACATGCTCGGACCTGTGGCAAGGACAGCAAACCTCATCCCTCGCTAACCCCTCTGGAACAGGGCATGGTGATGTGCGAGCGGCCGCTATCGTTGTCCTCCAGCACGGCCGCGATGTTGTAGATCGTGCCGTTGTGGACAATCCGCATGTCTGCCGTCACGCCTTCGCGCCAGCGGATCGTAACGCGAGCCGTTACACCCGCCTGCTGGGCCGCACTGGTCACGAACTCCCGGCCGCTCAATGGCTCGATAGCGGCGGGGACCNNATAGCGGCGGGGACATTCTCGGCCCACGTAGTCCAGGTATGTGTTACGTCACCCGTAACACCGTCCTGCGTCTGCGTCTTTTCCTCGATGTTGACGCGGTGCCGCAGCTTGCCCGCTTCCATCACGCCATCGCCGGATCGCGGTAGCGCATCAGCACGCTTCTAACAGCAGGCGTCAACGGGTCAGTCTGGCCCTCGCGGTCCTTGTACAGGACGCCAAGCACCATGAGGATCGCCGCTTCGATCATCGGCGGCACATCCGTGATGTTTCCGCTGCTGTCCTCCCAGATGTTGTCCATCTTGAGGTAGTCCACCACGATGGCGCCGGCCTGCTCGCTCAGGCGCTCTATCAAGGTGTCGTCCTCATCATGGTCCACAACCAGATGAGCCTTGGCGGTCTCAAGCGTTACTAGGGCCATTACCACTTCTTCCCGTCAAGGCCAAGCTGGGTCATGTCACGGCCGCGAGGCCCTTCGGCTCCGCGCTCGCCATGCTTGCCGTCCTTCCCTGCCTTGCCGTCGCTGCCGCGCTTAGCACAAAGCCGCCAATCTGGCGAAAGCTTCGGCTGGCCCTTGGTCGGGGTTTCGCAAACCCACAGCGACCCATCCCAAGTCACCGTATCCCCGACAGCGTAATCCTTGCCGGCTACGTAGACTTGCCGGTAGATCATCGCAGGCATGCTGAAAACAGCCTCATTAGCTCTGCCGCTTGTACGCTCGCTGCGTACAGTGAACGTCCGATGATCTTCGCCTTGCAAAACGACAAGCGATGCCAAGCCTTCCACGATCACGGACCAGCCGGCAGCGATCAAGTCGCCAGCCAGAGGGTCAGTATTCCGCACCGCACGGACAATGCCGCCACGATGCGACGCGAAGGTTCCACGCGGATAGGATCGCGTTTCGTCAATCGCAGGCAGGATGTCGATCTCTAAGGCGTCGCGCCCGCTGGCTCCGTCCTTTCCGTCGCGGCCGTCCCTTCCGTCCTTGCCATCTGCGCCGCTCTTTCCATCCAAGCCGTTGCTGCCATCCTTGCCATGATGGCCGTCTTCACCGCGAGCGCCAGCGGGGCCAGTGGGACCGATTGGCCCCTGCTCACCAGGATCGCCTTTCTCGCCCGCTTCGCCCCGTTCGCCCTTCTCGCCGTCTTTCCCATTCGCCCCGTCCTTGCCGTCGATCCCCGGCGCGCCGTCCTTGCCGTCGATGACTGCCGGGATAGCGGCCAGCGCCTTTTCCAGATCGCCCATCCTCGCCACGATTGGCGCAAGGGCGGTCCCTATGTAGCCCTTGACGGCCACGAACATCGAATCAGCGAGGGCCTTTACGTCACGCATGGTGCTTCCTCGCTGAATTTCTGGATGAACGCGGCGGCGAGTTCTTCAACATCGTCCTCCGCTTCCTCGGGTTCGTCTGGAACATCCGGGGCCGGCAATGCAGGGCCGGCGAACGGGTCTTCCATGCTGTCGCGCTTATCCAGCGCGGCAAGACTGTAGTTCTGCTGTTGCAGGTAAGGCGTATCGCCTCCCTTTACAGGGGGGAGACTCAGCTTCTTGCGCGCCTCGTTCGGCGCAACAATGCCGGCCCCTACACCCTTGCCCAGCGTGTCGTACTGCGTCGCGGTGTCCATGCGGATCAGGGCGTCTAGATCGAACTCCACCCCGTACTCAGCGGGCAGGCTCAAGCCTTCGTCCAGCCCAACCTCTGCGGCTTCGATGAGGTTTTGCAGGGTCTGCGTGTAGTACGCCCGGTTCATGGCCTCGACGTTGGTAAACGTCGGGTTCGGACCACCGAGCATGTACAGCGGGACGCGGAAGCACCGCGCTACGTCCTCAACCGTCCACTTCAACTGTTCGATCAACTGCGCGTCGGACGCGGGAATGGTCATGGCCTCGTACTTCAGGCCGTCGCCAAGGACCGCAAGGCGCCCGACGTTCCCGGCTTGGAAGTTGGATTCCCATGCCGCCTTCAGGCGCGTCGCCGTATCGTCGCCAATCGCGCCAGGCGCAGTAAGCACGCCACTCGGGCGGCTCATGTTCTCGAAAAAGTAGGAGCTATTCGACTGGATACGAATGCCCTGCGTCGCAGAGCTTCCGCAAGCGTAGATCGGCGAGACACCCACAAGCGGATGCCACAGCGTCACCATCGTGTCGTGGATGATCTCGCTTGCAGGAACGGTAACTTCATTCTCAAGGCCAGAAATGTTGTCGGTCTTGAGCTGGTAGTAGACCGACCCATCCAGCGCCACCATGGGCGTGACCTTGGTCGGGTCCAGAATGTACAGCCCCGTCACAACCCCGCGCGCGTCCCGCTCTTTCAGGACGTAGGCGTTGCCGTGCAACAGCTTGGAGCACATATAGTGCGTCCAGAACTGCACCCGGTTCTGGTAGTGGTTGGGCTTTCGCAGAACCGGCAGGAAAGGCGAGTTGCGGCCTGTCTCGGTCCAGATATCGTTCCTGCCCAACTCCATCAGCTTCGGTCGAAGCTTCGCAATGTCTGTTGCGATGATCTGGACGCAGGAATAGACCGCTGAAAACGCAAGCACGGACGTTGGCGAGTCCGCCACATATCCGCTTTGCCATGCACCCGCGAAGCTCTCGCGGATGAAACCGAAGATGGACGAACGCGACGAAACAGGCTGAAGCTGATTCGCCGCCTTCGTTCGCGTAATGGTCAGGCCGAACATTTGCATCAGCGCGCTCTCATGTCCCGCCTACCATAGAAACCACGCTTCGCCTTGCGTGAACCTTTCGCCGCGACCAGAACCCGCCCGGCGTACCGGGCGGGCTCCTTCTTGCCTTGCTTCTTAGTACGCAACGTCGTCGATGACCGCAACGGCGTCGGTACGGCGCTTCTGCCAGTTGACGAACCGCTCGGCACGCAGGCCGACCATGTTGTTCTGCCACAGCGACACAAGCGACTGCGCACCAGCGGACGGGGCGTCGTTCATCTGCAACGAAGCCTCGCGCGAAACGTCCAGCGTGATCTGGCCATCGTCCGCGAGGAAAATCTCGGACGGCTGGACCAGCGCGATGAACCGCTCCTGGTTCGTATCGGTGCCAACGGCCGTGCTGGTGATGACCGGCAGACCGAAGAACGTGCCGCCGTTGATGTTGATGCCCGGATACGCAACCTGGTCAGAGGTGGCGGTCAGGACCATCGACAGCGCAAGGGCGGTCGTCGGGTGCATGATCCACACCGCGCCAGACAGCGGGATATCCCCGTTGGTGAACTGGCCCAGCGCGACCTTCACGTCGGCGTCAACCTGCGCCTTCGTGATGCCGGTCGAATTGCGAGCCGTCACACCGTTCGTCACCGAAGCGGGATTGACGTTCGCAACCGCCGCAACCGACGGCAGGATGAACTGGCGGTCAAGGTACGTCGCGACACCGGCCAGCATGTCCTGACGCACGACGGCCTCTGCGGCGGGGTTGGAGAACCGCAGCAGTTCCTCGGTGATGACAACGATCACGCTGACCTTGAACTCACCCAGCGAGAAGGTGTCGAACGCCGGGGCCTGAACAGGCTTCGGCAGACCTTCACCGACCCAGCCCGCAGAAACGCCGGTCGTCTGGCGCGGCATGCGGACGTTGAACGGGACGCGGCGGAAGTTGCTGATCTTGCCGATGATGGTCTGCGGGCGGAGCAGTTCGATGAACTCCGACGACAGGTTCTGGTACTCGGCAAGCGGTGCAGCCCAGGTTGCATCCGTGGTCGTACCAGCGGCCACCGCAGCGCGGAGCACCGTGGCGACTTCCGGGGTCTGGTCCATCCAATGCTTCTGGGCCTGCGCGATGGCAAGGGCCTCGCCGCGATTGCCGTTGGCCTTCAGAAGCGCCATGGCGTAGCGAGTGAAGCCAGTACCGGCCGGGCAGTTCGGGCGAACGCTGATGATGGGGCTGCGCGACTCAGCCGCCGATTCCGGCGACTTGCCGGCAACAGGCACTGCGGTCGCCTTCATCCGCGACTCGTGCTTGACCAGGCGCTCGATGTGCTCCGATACCGACTTGACCTCGGCGTCGAAACCGTCGTACTCCTGCTTCTCGGCTTCCTCCAGCGTGCGGCCTTCCTCGGCCGACTTCTGCATGATCGCGTCGGCGTTGTCCTGCGCGAGCTTGCGCCGCGCCTCAAACGCGGCAATCTGTTCCTGAATCGTTTTCATGGTGTCCTCTGGTTTCGGGGTGGGTTTGTGTTTCCCCGAAGCGCCGGGGTTGGTGAGTCGCACGACAGGCGCAGCCTTGTTGCCGGACGCGGCAAGCTGCTCCTGGTCGCAGGACTTGATGGTTTGGATGGATGCTTCTGAGTTCGCCGGAATGGTCACGGCCGACAACTCAAGCCATTCCCATTTGGTGAAGCGGACGCCGTAGCTGTCCTTTATGTCGGCGGTTTCGGTTGCCCTGAAACCAATCGACAGGCCGCGAACCAGCCCGCCCTTGATCATCGACCATGCGCGGTCGATCTCAGGCAGGACGCCCTTGATCACCTTCGCCTTGATCGAGATTCCGGCCTTCGTTACCTTCGCCGCGATCACATGCCCGATGGGCTGTTTCGCGTCGTGCTGCCACAAAAGCGGGATCGGCAGTTTGAACTCCGCCCCCTCTGGTTCCACGATATCGCCCATGCGATCCGTGGCCGGGGTCGTGGCCATGCCCTCGATAATTCCGGAGTCGTCGTCAATGCCCTTGATCTCAAGGACGGCATAGGCTCTTTGCATTTCAGGACTCCAGAAATGAAAAACCCCGCCGAAGCGGGGTTTCTTTGGGGCTTGTTGTGATCAGACGAAAAGCATTTGATACGTTGGTGTCGCTGGTTTCAGGTCTTGAACCGCGACACTCAAAGCCATGGCAAGCGAGACAATCCCGTCGATTCGACCGGTTGACTTGCGCTTGCTGATCTTTCGGTTGCCGGCGTCATCGGATACGCAGATCGCGTTAGCCGAGTGATTCGTCAGGATCGGGTGGCCGGGGTGCCTGAACTCTCCGTTCAACAGCACGGATTCCACCGTATTCACCGCAGGGGCCATGCTCACGAACCCTTGCCCGAATTCCTGCAACGGCAGGTTCACGCCCTCGCGCTCTAGCTGCGGGGTCAGGAACTTCATGAACATCCGGTCATAGGCGACCGTCTGCACCTTGAACTTGGAAGCGATCTCAGCGGCCTTCTTTGCCACGTAGAGCTGGTCAATCGCTCGGCCAGGGGTGGTCAGCAAATGGCCCTCGCGCTTCCATACGTCGTATGGCACGCGATCCTCATGCGCCTTCGCAGCAAGACCTTCACCGGGTAGCCAGAAGAAAGGCCACGACCACCACTTATCCGCACGCCGAAACACCAGCACCATGGCCGTGGTGTCCGTCGTCGCAGACAGGTCCAGCCCGATCCAGCACCGCTCCCCGTGGAAGTCCTCAAGCTTGTAATCAGCCTTCGCCGCGTCCCATAGGGTGCGCGGGATCATCGGACTGATTGACTCAACCTGCTGGTTGAGGATCAGGTTGCGATAAGGCCCCTCGCGGGCCGGCAGCACGCGGGCCTGCTCAACTTGATCCATGACTTCCCCGGCATTGAGGAAGTCGCCATAGGCCGGGTTCGCCAGCTTGATGGTCTTCACGTCGAACGGGTCCAGATCATCCGGAGCCGTCCACAGGAATAGCTTGGTCTTGCCGTCTGGATCTTCCTGCGCCGTCCTGATCAGCGTCGATAGCAGGTCAGTCGGGTTCGGTGCCTGTGTCGAAATGATGATCGACAGTGGCGATTCCTGCGCGCCTGAGGCAGTCTCCAGCGCCTCGTACAGTTCGGAGACAGGGCCGCGAACCTGCCCAAGCTCGTCATGCACGGTGAACGCAGGGGACAGCCCGTAGGCCGTCGAAGCCTCTGCGGACAGCGCGTGGTAGATCGTGCCCATCTCCGGGCACAGAAGTTCCTTGCGCGTGTCCCGGATCGTTATGTAGCTGCTCAGTTCCGGAGACTGCCGAACCACCTTAGCCGCCAGCGCAAACAGGATCGCGGCCTGGTCGCGTGACTGCGCGGTGCTGTATAGCTGCGAGTTGCGCTTAGCCATCCGGCCTGCAAGATGCAGCAACACAAGGAAGGCAGACAGCGCAGTTTTGCCGTTCTTGCGCCCAAAGCTGATGATAGCCCTGCGCGTCGGGGTGTCGTAAATCCCCCGGATGATCTGCTTCTGCCAAGGTCGAAGCTTGACCGGCTTCCCAACATCCCTGCCCTCTGGAACGAGACAGTATTTCTCGATCCACTGGATGTTCAGGCTTCCGTCTGTTCCCCTTCGTCCCCGTTGTCCAGCCACGGGCGCATTCCGCTTGACCCCACTTGCCGGCTTTTCACCCCGGCCGCGTCTGCGCGGTACACCGACTGCTGCGTGATCCGCATCTTCGTCGCCTGCGAGCTTTGCAGCCTTGCCCA